>Ga0070681_10007674_pt1 | contig 10552 bp, 8 predicted proteins | sample KBSC83BmetaG_FD_65650 | JGI IMG/M metagenome (GOLD analysis project Ga0070681, IMG submission 65650) | Corn rhizosphere microbial communities from Kellogg Biological Station, Michigan, USA - KBS C8-3B metaG | ecosystem: Host-associated > Plants > Roots > Rhizosphere | place: USA: Michigan...
GAGCGGTGCCGAGAGCTGGGGTCTCACGCCGATGGGTGATCAGCAGCTTGCGGGACTCATCATGTGGATTCCTGCAAGTGCCGTGTATCTCATCGCGGCGCTCGCGATCATTCGCCGCTGGCTGCTCGACTCGGGTTGGAGCGTCGCACGCTATGAGCAGGCGACGTCCACCGGCACGCGATGAAGAAGCCGTTCGAAGTCGCGCTCGGCATCGTCACGAGCGTTGGCGGGTTTCTCGAAATCGGATCGATCACCACGGCGGCGCAGGCGGGCGCGTCGTTCGGCTATCAGCTCATCTGGTCCGTGGCGCTCGGTGCGATCCTCATTGGATTTCTCATCGAGATGTCGGGCCGCTTCGCGGCGGTGAGCAAGCACACCATTCCGGACGCGATGCGCGAGCGATTCGGCGTGAACTTCTTCGCGGTCGTTCTCATCATCATGTTCGGCGTCTCCCTGCTCACGCTGGGCGCGGAGGTGGGTGGCGTTGCGGCCGCACTCGAGTTGGCGACGGGCATCTCGATTCCGGTCTGGGCCATCCCCGTCACGTTCGTGTCGTGGATACTGCTGTGGAAGGCGACGTTCGGTGTCCTCGAGAACGGTGTATCGGGCCTCGGGCTCGTGACGGTGGCGTTCGCGGTCGGCGCGGTGAAACTGCATCCAGACTATGTCGGTGCGGCGCACGGATTGATTCCGACCTTTCCCGCGCACGATGCCGCGCACTACTGGTTCATCGCGGTGAGCGTGTTGGGCGCGTCGGTGTCGCCGTATCTCTACTACTTCTATTCTTCCGGGGCGATCGAGGAGGGTTGGGACAAGTCCTTCGTCCCCATGAACCGCATCGTCGCCGCCGTGGGAATGACGTTCGGCGGTCTGCTATCGATCGCGGTGCTCGTTTGCGCGGCGCGCGTGTTTCATCCGGCGAACATCGAGGTCCAGAAGTATCAGCAGCTTCCGCAACTGCTTTCCACTCCGCTGGGCCATGCGGGCTTCTGGTTGTTCGTCGCGTCACTCGGCATCGGGTGCTTCGGCGCGACGCTCGAGATTGCGCTCGCGCTCTCGTATCTCGTCGCGCAAGGCTTTGGATGGAACTGGGGCAAGGACCAGCGGCCGAGCGAGGACGCTCGCTTCAGCCTGACGTATACGGCAATCATCGTGATCGCCGGATTGCTGTCGCTCGTGGGGCTCGATCCGCTGAAGCTCACGGAAATGGCGATGGCGCTCACGTCGGCGTCGCTGCCGGTCGGCGTGCTGCCGTTTCTCATTCTCATGAACGATCGCGAATACCTTGGCGAACAGACCAACGGCCATATCGGCAATGGCGTCGTGATGTTCGTGAGCGTGATCGCGATGATCGTTGCCGTGGTGGCCATTCCATTGGAGATCGCCGGGTCATGAGCTGTCCACGCGTTAATCCAGCGAAGGTGCGCAGCGCCGAAGGGAGGAGCGATAGAAGGCTCCATTCCGGAGCACTCCGACCGAAGGTGCGCAGCGCCGAAGGAAGGAGCGATAGAAGGCTCCATTCCGGAGCACTCCGACCGAAGGTGCGCAGCGCCGAAGGAAGGAGCGATAAATGAAATTCGCTCTCGTCGCCGAGGTGCTCGATGAGCAGCTCAAGGACATCCACGAGGTGAATGCCGGCCGTGTGGACGGCATCGTGCTCGAGTTGCGCGATGGCAAACCGCCCAAGCTCGCGTACGTCGAAGTGAGTCCCATCACGATGCTGTCGCGGTTCAGCCGTCGATTCGCGCGGGGGTTTGCGGCGCGGATCGATCGGCGGCTCGGGCCGGACCGCGGCGTGCCGTTCCGTCTTCCATGGACGCGTTTGTCGCGCGAGGGCACGTCGCTGCGCGTGGATCTCGATGTTCGTTCGACGCCGATCATGGCGTTCGAGGACTGGCTCGACGCGCACATTCTGTCGCACATCCCCGGAGCGTGAGATGGACATTCGTGAAGCGCACGTCGAGCAGCTGCTCGGGTGCCGGGTGCGCGACGAGCGCGGCCGCGTCATCGGGCGCATCGAGGAGATGATCGTCGAGGTGGTCGACGACGAATATGTCGTGACCGAATTTCACCTTGGCACGGCGGCGCTCGTCGAACGAATCACCGGATTCGTGAGACAGCTACCGTTCTTCAACTTCATTCCGGGTGCGAAGCAACCGATCCGGGTCGGCTGGAAAGAGATGGACCTGAGCGATCCATCGAAGCCGATCGTTCACCGCTTGGACTGATGTCGATTTCGGGCGTGAGGAGCGTCACCCGCACCCTGCCGCCGCCCGCCGCCATCGCCCGTCGCCCATCTCACTTCACATTCTTATAAACCTTCCCGCCCTTCATCACGAACTCCACGTTGCGCAGCAGCGCGATGTCTTTCGTGGGATCCCCTTTCACGGCGATGATGTCCGCCTGCATCCCTGGCGCGATCGTTCCGATCTGATCCTGTAAGTGCATCGACTCCGCGGTGAGCGACGTCGCGGACGTGATGGCATCCATCGGTGTTTGGCCTCCGTCCTTCACGCGGCAGACGAGCTCCTCGGCGTTGCGTCCATGCGCGCCAGCCACCGCGTCAGTCCCGAAGATGACCTTGAGCCCCGGCGTATGGATCGCCTTGCGATACATTGCCGCAGCCATCGGCAGCGCGCGCTCCATCGCCGCGAACCCTTCCTCGTTGTAGTTGCCGATGCCCTCGTACTTCGCGCGATTGTCGAGGTAGTTCCGGAACACGAGACACACTTGCGGATCGAAGTATACGTGATGATCCGCCATCATCTTGAGCGTTTCGTCATCGGCGAACACGCCATGCTCGATCTGATCGCAGCCGGCGTTCACCGACGCCTTGATGCTCTCGATGCTGTGGGCGTGCACCATCGTGCGCATGCCTTGCGCCTTCGCTTCGCCGCAGAGCGCCTTGAGCTGCTCGTCGCTCAGCGTCTGCTTGCCGCCGTCGCGAATGCTCGCCGAGGCGAAGATCTTGATCACGTCGGCGCCCTCGGCCTTCCGCTGACGGACCATGGCGCGCAGCGTGTCCGGCGATGGTCGAGTGCTGCTGAACGGATTGAGCGACGTGAGCACACGCGGGCCGGGAATCTGCCCCATCGCGATCCACTCGCGCAGATCCTTGTCCTCGGGCGACCCGGGGCTCTGAATGGTGGTGAAGCCCGCCATCAGCGTCGCATAGGCGTTGCCGACCGTCGAGAGCATCGACTCGACCGGCGTGTCGTTGTCGGTGCCGCGCGCGTGATAGCGCCCCTGCCGATTGAAGTACCATGTGAGGTGCGAGTGCGCGTCGATCAGCCCGGGGAGCAATGTGTATCCTTTGAGATCGTACGTCACCGCACCCGCGGGCGCCTTGTCGATGCGCGTGATCTTGTCGCCGGTCACGACGAGGACACCGCCGGGAATCACCTTCCCCCGGCCGTCGACGATGCGGTCGGCACGAATGACGATGGGCTGAGTCATGGCTTGAGCATGAAGGCGCGCGGGATGCGCGATGGCCGCGGCGAGCACCATCGCGGCGGCACGAGCGACACGAATCGATCGCATGGCGAGAATCCGAGGAGAGCGACGCGCGGAGATTACCGCGCCCCGTGTCCGGAAGCAATTCCCGAAATCGTACGTGGTGCGAGGAGCGCCGCCTCGGTACGAGCGATATACTGAAGCCGACCTTCACCTGTGTCCCACCATGAAACGCACGACCGCCGTTCTGCTCCCCGTCATCGCCCTCGTGTTGGTTGCAGCCGTCGACGCCGCGCACTATCTCGACCAGTTCATCGACAAGAAGGCGGATCCGCGAAACGACTTCTGGGAATACTCGGTCGGGAAATGGCTGAAGGCGAATCCCATTCCGCCGAGCGAGCGTGCCTGGGGCGTTTACAACGTCATTCAGAACGAGACGTATCAGCGGCTGCTTGGCCTGAGCACGGAGGCGACCGCCAAGCAGGCGCCCCGCGGCACCAACGCCCAGAAGATCGGCGACTTCTGGTTCGCCGCGATGGACACGGTCACGATTCTCAAGCAAGGCTTCGCACCGCTCGCCGCCGAGTTCGATCGCATCGATGCGATCAGGAATCTCGATGATTTCACGACCGCCGTCGCGCATCTGCAGTACATCGGCGTCGGCGCGCTCTACGGGCTCTACATCTTCCAGGACGAGAAGAACAGCGCCCGCTACGCGGTACATCTCTACCAAGGCGGCCTTGGCCTTCCTGACCGAGACTACTACTTCGACCCGGGCGAAAAGCCCGAGGCGCTCAGGAAGGAGTATGTCGCGCACGTCGGACGCATGTTCAAGCTGCTCGGTGACGCCGACGCACGCGCGACCACGAACGCGAAGACCGTCATGACGATCGAGACGGAGCTCGCCGACGCGTCGCGCAAGCTCGAGGACCTCCGCGACCCGATCAAGAACTACAATGCCATGTCGCTCGACGGCGTGTCGTCGCTCACGCCGACCATTCATTGGCGTCAACATCTCGCCGACGGGAAGATCACGGGCATCGACAGCGTGATCGTCGGTCAACCAGAGTTCTTCAAACAGGTCGAGAAGTCGCTGCACGCACATGCCATCGACGACTGGAAGACGTATCTCCGCTGGCAGCTCGCGCACACGTACGCCACGGAAGCCGGCGGCCGATACGACGCGGAACACTTTCACTACTTCGGGACGATCCTGAACGGCACGAAGGTGCAGCGCCCTCGCTGGAAGCGCATGCTCGACGAAGAAGAAGGCTACCTCGGCGACGCCCTCGGACAGCTCTACGTCGCACGCTACTTCTCCCCGCGCACGAAGCAGCGGTACGAGAAGCTGACCAACGAGATCTTCGACGCGTTCCGCGACCGCATCAAGAACCTCGACTGGATGAGCGCTCCAACCAAGCAGCGCGCGCTCGTGAAGCTGAATGCCGTCACGAAGAAGGTCGGCTATCCGGAAGTCTGGAAGGACTACTCGAGCTACAACGTCGACCGCACGTCATTCCTCGGAAACGCGATGCGCGGCAACGTCTGGCGGAGCGACGACCTGATCGCGAAGCTGCACAAGCCGGTCGATCGTCGCGAGTGGTCGATGACGCCGCAGACGTACAACGCCTATTACAACCCCGGCAACAACGAGATCGTGCTGCCGGCGGCCATTTTCATTCTCCCCGGCATTGCCGATTCACTCGTCGACGACGCCATCGTCTACGCCTACGCCGGCGGGACGACCATCGGGCACGAGATCACGCACGGCTTCGACGATCAGGGGCGTCACTTCGACGAGAAGGGCAACCTGGCGGATTGGTGGACTCCCGCGGACGAGAAGGCGTTCAACCAGCGCGCCGAGAAGATCGTCAAGCAGTTCAATGCGTATACCGTGAACGGCGATCTCCACCTGAACGGCGCCGCGACCGAAGGCGAGAACATCGCCGACCTGGGCGGAATCAATCTCGCCTGGGACGCATTCAAGAAGACTGATGAGTACAGGAGCGGCAAGCCGATCGGCGGACTCACACCCGCTCAGCGCTATTTCATCGGATGGTCGCTCGGCTGGATGAATCAGTTGCGGCCCGAGAACCTCGCGGTCCGCGTGAAGACCGACGTCCATGCCCCGAGCATGTTTCGCGTCATCGGGCCGGTCTCGAACATGATTCCGTTCTACGAGGCATTTGGCGTGCGTCCGGGCGACAAGATGTATCGCCCCGACTCGGTGCGCGTGCGCATCTGGTGAAACTCCGCGCGTCGCACCACGAACGCGTACACGATCGTTGAGACGACGGCCGATATCGCCATGGGCGCTGCAAGCGCCAGTGCGGTTCGGCCGTCGAACGTTGCGGCGACGATCGCGCTCGAGATCGCTCCGGTGAGCATCTGCACGCCGCTCATCACGGCACTCGCGACGCCGGCGATTTCCGGCATCGGATCGAGCGCGCCCTGAATCGCGCCCGGGCGAACCACACCATGTCCGACGAACCCGACGAACGCGAGCGACACGAGCATCCACACCGGAATCCAGCGCAAAAGCACCAGCGCGAAAATCAGGATCGCCGTCCCCGCGATCGCCACCATCCCACAAACGATGAGTCGCATATGCGTCACACCGCGCCGGCTGAGCCGCGCGCTGATCAGCGCGCCGAGGATCAGGCCGAACGATGTGATGGCAAAGAGCACACCGTACACGCGTCGTGAGACGCCGTACAGGCCGATGAGCACGAGTGACGAGCCGGAGACGTACGCGAACAACGATCCGAAGTTGAGCGCGACGACGAGCACGTAGCCAAACGTGATCGGATGCGCGACCACGTGCATGTAATTGTTGATCGCGCCGCGAAACGTCGGCGCCGCTCCGCCCGTGCGCGATTCACCGAGTTGCAACGCAACCAGCGTGACGAGCACCGTGCCGCCAATCGCCAGCGCAGCGTAGATCGCACGCCAACCGCCCATCGTGGCGATGATGACGCCGACCGTCGGCGCGATGACCGGAGCGACACCGGCCGCCATGTTGACGTACGATTGCTTGACGCGCGCCTCGGCGCCGACGAATAGATCGCGCACCATCGCGATGACGGTGACCTGACACGCGCCGGCCCCGACGCCCATGAGGAATCGCCACACCAGCAGCGCGTCGAGTGAATGCGCGAATGCGCCGAGCGCACCGAAGCCGGCGAACATCGTCCCGCCGACGAGGAGAGTCGGCCGACGGCCGTGCCCGTCCGACAACGGACCGAAGATGACGGGCCCGAAGGCGAACCCGGCGATGAAGACGCTGAGCGTGAGCGCCGCACGGCCGGGTGCGACGCCGAGGGCTGCGGCAGTCTGTGCGAGGACTGGCAGCCCCATGTCGGTCGCGAACGACGCGAGCGTGACGAGCGATCCGAGGAGCAGCGTGAAAGCGACCGAATGCGGATCGAGCGTCGCGCGCGACCTGGATGAGAGCATCTCCGGAATGTAGCGACGGCGGCCGATGCTCCTGGCTATGCCGTCACCCTCAGGAACCGGAGCGACCGAAGGATCACAACAGCGCTATTTCACGACGATCGTCACCTTGCCCGGGGCGCTCGTCGACGACGGACTGCTCACCGTGTACGTAAACGAATCCGTCCCCGCGAATCCCGCCGCGGGTGTGTAGACGAAGCTCCCGTCCGCGCTCAACGCGATCTTGCCGTGCGAGGGCTGTCCTACGATCGCGACTCGCAGCGGAGCGCCAACCGCACCGCGCGGCGGCGGCTCATTGAGTCCCGGCGCTTTGACCGCGAGCGGATTGCCCCTCGCCACGACGAACACATGGCCCATCGCCACGAGACCCGTTGGTCCACCGGCGCCACGACCGCCACGCCCTTCCGGAACCGGCGGCATCTGACCCGGCGCGAAACGCGGCAGCATCTGCTCACGATTTGCGAGGCCCAGCATCACGGACGCCGTCAGCACCGCGTTGTGCATCACGTCTTCCGGCACGATGCGCTCGTACGTGTCGAGATTCGTGTGCCACGTCGTGCTGTTGTACTCGATCTGATCCTGCTGGGTCCCGATGCCCGGTAGGCCGGCCACGGCAAACGCGCCGTTGTCGCTGCCGCCTTCCACTCGCGCAGTAGACGAGATAGCACCAAATACGCCCCAATCTTCAAACGGCTTGAGATATTGCGCGAGAATGGTCGCGGCCGCCGGCGGCCCGAAGATCGACGCACCGCGTACGCGGCCGGTACCGTCGTCAATGTTCCAGTACGCGTCGACTTTATCGAAGTCCTTCGTCGGCTGTTCGGCGCTTCCAAAATGCTCTTTCACGTACGCGAATGACCCGAGGAGACCCTCCTCCTCGCCGCTCCAGAGCGCGACGCGGATGGTACGACGCGGATGCGCCCCGACCGTCTCGAGAATACGCGCCGCTTCCATCATGATCGCGCAACCAATCGCATTGTCCGTCGCACCGGTCGCGCTCGTCCATGAATCGAGGTGCCCGCCAAGCATCACGACCTCGTCGGCCTTGTCGGTACCCGGAATCTCGGCGACGGTCACATACGACGTCTTGCCCTGCGGGAAGTACTGGTTCGAGATGTTGAATTCCACCGACACGGGCGTGCCGTCCTGAATGATCCGGAAGATGCGGCCATAGTCGTCGGTGCGAAGAATGACCGCCGGCGGCTGCGGCGTCGTGTCGTCGTAGATCTGTCCAGCGCCATTCTGCGCGACGATGACGCCCGGAATGCGGCCCGGACCCTGCGCGGTCAGTCGGAGGGCGGGCATGTTGTCTCGTAGAAAGGCGGCGATCCGCTGGTTGACCTGCTGTGCGGAGAGATGCCCTTCCGGCACTGGAGCTTGTGCGCCACCGCGGCCGCGTCCACCTGGGCCACCGCCGCGACCGCCACGGCCCGCCGCAGCTTCGTTCGGATCACGTGGCGCATAGCGCGCGCGGACCTGATCGTCCGGCGTGCGCTTGGGACGCTCATCGAAGTTCACCGGAACGTTCGGAGGCGGCCCGACCATCACGATCCCACCCTTCACCCTCGGCGCGAGCGGCGCGAGATACGCCATCAGCTCCTCCTCGGTCGGCGTCTCCGGCGGCACGATGCTCACCACCTCGCCCTTCACCGTGCCGTTTGTCGACGGCGACCAAGGCACCGCCTCGAACTTCAGATTCGCCTTGACGGGCGAGGTGATGAAGCCGCTCGCGCGACCGGGCAGCCAGCCAACGCCACGCCACGTGAACGGCTCGAGGTGCGCGTTCTTCATTCCCCAGCTGGTCATCGTCTTCACCGCCCAGTTGGCGGCGGCAACGTGGTTTGGCGAACCGATCGGACGTGGGCCGTACACATCCGTCAGGTAATGCTCGATCCACATGATCTTCGAGTGATCGATGCCCTCGGCGCGGATCTTCGCGTTCATCGCGGTGTCGATCGACTCCGCCGGCTGCTGCGCGGAAGCCGCGACGCTCGACGCGGCCAGCATCGCCAGCCCAAGCGATCGGAAACGACTCGGCATGCAAGAGCTCCGTGAGAGAATTCGTGTGAAGGTGGTACGCATTGGAGTATACCGCGAGTACGCGAAGCGCGCCTTTCCTGTTCGGCGGCGCACCGACGGATTCTCAGCCCATGAGCGACGACCGCCCCTGGTACCGCGAGCCCGAAACGTTCATCGCGGTCGCGGCGCTCGTCGTGAGCATCTCCGCGGTCGCCGTCGGGATCTAGAAGCGTCTCTGCAGCGCGCGCACGACCGCGCCGAAGTGTGGCCGCATCTCCAAATTGGTACGTTCGTCGACGGGCCGACGCTCCCGGTCTATAGCTCCATGCGAGAGATCGCTCGGCACGTCTGATCGCAGCGGCGGAGGGCCACGACGCACGCACGCAATTCGAGGTGTTCCGCGCACGCCGCGTTGGCCATGACGATCCACGCCCGCTTGTCGAACGCTGCTGGGATCTCGAGGCAATCTCCGCGGACTACAAGCGCTTCATCGCCAAGTATGAGCCCCTTGCACGAATCAGGCGGACGCTATTGCCGAACCCGGCGTTCGTACTGCGGTTCGCCGTTGTATTGGACTTTCTCGAAGTCGCATGGCGCGACCCCGAGCTCATTCCTCGTCTGCTTCCCCCGCATTGGCCCGGCACAAAGGCGCGGCGCCTTGCGCGTTCGCTCTTCGAACGCCTGCTCCCGGCTGCAACCGGGTTCGGGGATTCGCTGCGCAGCGACATGTAGACGCAATCAGATCGTCGTCTCGCGCCCGGGCTCGAGCCACCGCAGTCGGCCACCAATGCCCGCCGCGTCGAACACACTCTGAATCGCATCGCGTCCCTCCGAGAAATGTCCCCATCCTGCGAAGTGGAGCGGCACGATCACAGCGTTGGAGAAGGCATTCGCGAACGTGACACCTTCGGTCGCCGTCATCGTGAGATGCTGCGGGCCGACTTCCTTCACGCGCGCTGCGCCGAGGAAAAGAAAGGCAACGCGAACATCGGCGTGGTCGGCGATCGCAAGGAGATCGTCGTACCAGACCGTGTCGCCGGAGACGTAGATCGCCGGCGTCGATGACGATGCGGGCTCGCGGGCGTCGCTGATGAGAAAGCCGATCACGGGTCCGCGATCACCGCCTGCGGGCCCGTGTCGCGCGGGCGTGGCAGTGACTCGCAGTCTGTCACCATCGGGCCCGTCGACGTCCACGTGTTCCCACACTGAAAGGCCGACCGCGTTGCCACCGAGCCGCTCGGCTCCGGCTTGGGTCGTCACCACACATCCGGCCTTCGACAGGAGCTCGCGGCCGGCCCGATCGAGATTGTCGAAATGGTGGTCGTGTGAGAGCAACACCGCGTCGATCGCACCGAGCTTGTCGGCCCCGAGCGCGGGCGATTCCGTCTTTAGCAAAGTATAAACCGGCGTCGTGTATTCGGCCGGGGCGGTGTCGAGCGTGGGATCGGTGAGGAAGCACACGCCGCCGACGTCGATCAGCGCCGTCGGCCCGCCCACATACGTTGCGCGCACCGGCAATACGGATGCGTTCACGGAACGATCTTGCCCCCCTTCACGACGGTGATCTGGAGCGACGACGGATACTCCGACGAATGATGGATCGCGTTGTGGGCGACGAGCCCTGTCG
>Ga0070681_10007675_pt1 | contig 10552 bp, 6 predicted proteins | sample KBSC83BmetaG_FD_65650 | JGI IMG/M metagenome (GOLD analysis project Ga0070681, IMG submission 65650) | Corn rhizosphere microbial communities from Kellogg Biological Station, Michigan, USA - KBS C8-3B metaG | ecosystem: Host-associated > Plants > Roots > Rhizosphere | place: USA: Michigan...
GCCGAGGCCGCCGCGAGGATCGTGCCGCCGCCGACGAGCACCATCAGCAGCAACGCCAGCGGATAGATGCGGATGTATGCGAACGCGGCGAGCGCGGCACCCGCCGTCGCGACCGCGTACAGGATCACACGCCCGAGGCCGCGCACCGTCGCCCGATGCGCGAGATAAAGCGTCGACGCCAGTGCGCCGATGCCGGCCGACGACAGCAGGTAGCCGAGCGTGTGCGGTCCGCCGCCGTAAATGTCCTTCGCGTAGACCGGCATCAGCGACGAGTACGGCGCGATTGCCCACGCGAGCGCCGCGACGAGCGCAAGCAGCGCACGCACCGGCTCGAGTCCTCGTGCATAGCGCAAGCCCTCGACGAAGCTCGCCCACCAACCGGAGTCGGCCACGGGGCGTATGTCCGCCGGCCAGTCCATCCTGGCGATCGCAATGATTACGGCGACGAACGACAGCGCGTTGAGCGCGAAGCAGATCGACTCGTTCGTGAGGCTCAGCAACAAACCCGCCAGCGCGGGGCCGACGACGCGCGCCGTGTTGACGAGCATCGAGTTGAGCGCGATCGCATTGCCGAGATCGCCGCGATCGGCAATGAAGTGCACGTACATCGATTGCCGCAGCGGCGTGTCGAACGCCGAGCAGGTGCCGAGCCACAGCGCGAGCACGATCAGGTGCCAGGTCTGGATCCAGCCGAAGCCCACGAGCACGGCGAGCACGACCGCCTGGGCGAGCATCAGCGACTGCGTCGTCAGCAGGCCGCGCCGGCGGTCGATCCGGTCGGCGAGCACGCCGGCGACGTTGCTGAAGAGAAGAATGCCGACGTTCGCGCAGAAGGCGACGACGCCGAGGAGCCACGCGGAATTCGTCAGGCGGTACGTGAGCCAGCCCATCGCGACCTGCTGGAGCCACGTGCCGATCACGGACAGTCCCTGGCCCGTGAAGAACAGCCGGAAGTTGCGGTGGGCGAGCGCGCGAAAGGTGCGCGGAATCGGTCGGCTCATCGGACGACGACGATTCGCGGCGGCGCCGGCGAAGCCACGCTACAGGCCGAATACGCGCCGAGCGTTTTCGAAGCGAATCGCCTTCGTCTGATCCCCGGGCAACAGGGCCGTGTTCGCGAATGCGCCTTTCGTGTCGTGCACCTGGTGGGGCCAGTCCGTGCCAAGCATCACGCGCTCTGCTCCGACGACCGAGATCAGGTACTGCAGCGGGCGGACGTCGTAGGTGATGCTGTCGTAGTAGATATGGCGCAGATAGTCGGTCGGCTTGCGCTTCATCCTGCGCCGGCTCGCAAGCTCCACTTCATCGCCCTTCTCGAAACGGCCGACGAGGTATGGCAGCGTCCCGCCGCCGTGCGACGCGATCAGCTTCAGGTTCGGGTACCGGTCGAAAAAGCCGTCGAAGATCATTCGCGTGATCGCGAGCGTCGTGTCGAACATGAAGCCGACCGACCAGGACAGGTCGTACTTCGTCATGTCCATCATGTCGACGCCGGGCGGATCGGTCGGATGGACGAGCACCGGCATCGCCCGCCGGTCGATCTCCGTCCAGATGGGGGCGAAGAACGGATCGGTCAGGCTGCGTCCGGCGACGTTCGCGAGCACCATGACGCCGATGGCGCCATTGCCCAACGTGCGCGCGAGTTCCTCGCGTGCCGCGTGCGGATATTCCCACGGCAGCGACGTGAGCCAGCGAATGCGATCGGGATACCTTGCCTGCGCCTTCGCCATCGTGTCGTTCGATTCGCGTGCGGCGCGCGTGCTCACGTCCTCGTTCCCCCAGTAGACGTTCGGACAGGTGAGCGAGACGATCGAGATGCCGATTCCCGCTTCGTCCATGTGCCGGATGCGCAGCGCGTAGTCGAAATGGCCGCGCTGCGGGATCACGACCGGCGTGTCGCCGCGGAAGATTTCCTGCTGCCCGTCGGGGCGCGTCTTGATGTTGTAGAGGCCGCCTTCCTTCTTCAGCAGTTCGAGCCATCTTCCGGTGAACATGTGCGTATGGACGTCGATCACGGACATCGGATATCTCCAAGTGATGCGTGAATGGCGCGCAGGAGCTCGCTGTCAATGCGCGAGCACCTGACCCAGAAACGTGCGTAGACGCGCGCTCTGCGGCGCGTCGAAGAAGCGATCGGGCGGCGCGGTTTCGATGATCTGGCCCTGGTCCATGAACACGACCCGGTCGGCGACGCGCCGGGCGAAGCCCATCTCGTGCGTGACGACGATCATCGTCATGCCTTCGCGAGCCAGAGTCTCCATCGTCTGCAGCACCTCGTTCACCATCTCGGGATCGAGCGCGGCCGTCGGCTCGTCGAACAGGACGAGGCGCGGATGCGTGCAAAGCGCGCGCGCAATCGCGACCCGCTGCTGCTGGCCGCCTGAAAGCTGCGCCGGGTGCCGGTCCGCGTAATCGGTAAGGCCGACGCGCTCGAGGTAATGCAGCGCACGCCGGCGAGCTTCGCTGCGGCTCACGCCGCTTCCGAAGATCGGCCCCACTGTCAGGTTCTGCAGCGCCGTCATGTGTGGAAACAGGTTGAACTGCTGAAACACCATGGCGACGCGGCGATTGATCGCAAGTCTCGCCGCGCGTGTTATCTCGTCCGCACGGACGTCGATGCCGCACACGCGCAAATGCCCCTGCTCGAACGGCTCGAGCAGGTTGATCGTGCGCACGAGCGTCGATTTTCCGGAGCCCGACGGTCCGCACACGACGATGCGCTCCCCGGCGCCGACGTGCAGGTCGACATCGCGAAGCGCATGGTAGCTGCCGTACCACTTGTTGATCGCCGACATTTCGACGATCGACACGTTCGTGTCGGAAGGCGGGGAAGCATCGAGCGCCATGGGTTCGTGCGTCAGCGCGAAAGCTCGAGCCGTCGGCTGTAGCGCGACAGCGCGTAGCAGACGCCAAGATAGGCCAGCGCGAGGAACACATACCCGGACGTGAGGATGTTCGGCTCGCCCACCCAGTCGGGCGACTTCGCGCCGATTTCGATTGCGCCGAGCAGGTCGCTGACGCCGATCACCGACAGCAGCGTCGTCTCCTTGATGACGACGATCATGATGTTGACGACCGCGGGGACCACGACGGTCAATGCCTGCGGCAATACGACGCGCCGCAACGTCGCGAAATCGCTCAAGCCGACCGTCGTCGCCGCCTCGATCTGGCCGCGATCCACCGCCTGCAAACCGCCGCGAAACACTTCGGCCGCCATCGCGGCGTTGAAAAGCGCGAACGCGATCGCGGCGCGCGCGAAGAGCCCGATCGTCAGATCGCGAGGCAGGAACAGCGGCAGCAGCGTCGCGGCGATGAACAGCACCGCGAGCAGCGGCACCGCGCGCATCGCTTCGACGAACGTTCCGCAGAGCAACCTCACGACCGGCCAGCGCGAACGGCGGCCGAGCGCAAGGCACAATCCGAGCGGAAGCGCCGTCGCGAACGTGGCGAGCGTGACGACGAGCGTCACCAGCAATCCGCCCCATTGGGTCGGCACGACGACCGGCAACGGGCCGCCGCCGATCAGGAGCAGGAAGAACGCGACGGGGAGAAGGATGAAGCCCTGGAGCACCCGCAAAAGGCTTGCTCCGTTCGGGCGACGCACGACCCACGTCCAGAAAAGCGCGAAGGCCGCGAAGCAGGTGAACGGCCGCCACAGTTGATCGGAGGGATAGTTGCCGACCAGCCACGGCTTCCAGCGCGCAATGACGAAGGCCCAGCATGCGCCGCCGTCGTCCGGACACGCCGTGCTCGAACTGCCGCGCCAATGCGCCTGCACCAACGCCCAGTCGAGGCAATGCGCGCCGAACAGGAGCAACACCGCGAGCAGGAGCATCGAAACGACGCCGATCGCCGGTGTCGGCAAGAGCCAGCGTCGCAGCCGCTCGGTGAACGTGGGCACCGTCGCCGGAGCCACGCGTGGCGCGACCGGTGACTCGCGTACGAAAAGCGTCGTCAATTCCAACCCCGACCCAACCACTGTGGCACGTCCGCCATTGCGTGGGGTCAACGGCCCTCGGCGCGAAGCAGACGGCGATTGCAGAAGGCGACGATCGCCGCGATGCCGAGATTGATGGCCGCATACAGCATTACGACGAGTGCCATCGCTTCGAGCGCTTGGCTCGTCTGGCTCGCGATGGTGCCGCCGACGATCTGCATGATGTCCGGATACCCGACGGCCGCCGCGAGCGCGGACGCCTTCGCCAGGATCTGGTACTGGCCGCCGGCCGCGGGCAGCGCAACACGCAACGCCTGCGGCAGCGTGACGAGGAACGCGGCGCGAACGCCGGTGAGCCCCACGCTCGTCGCGGCCTCGATCTGCCCGCGCGGTACCGACAGGATGCCCGCGCGGAATATCTCGGCGAGGAACGCGCTGTTGTAGATCGAAAGGCCCAGCGTCAGCGCAATCAGTTCCGGAAGGATCGCGATGCCGCCGCTCACGTCGAAGCCTTCGACGTGCGGTCGATCGCTGCCGAGCGGCAGGAACAGGCCGCGATTGTTGAGCAGCGCGCCTGCGAACTGAAGGCTGTCGGCGACCCCGGGCAGCAATGCGATCGCGGAGGCGTACCAGAACAGGATCTGCAACAGCACGGGAATGTTGCGGAACGTTTCGACGTAGGCGCTCGCAACCGTGCGAACAATGCCCGGCGGCGAAAGGCGGCCGAATGCGACGACGAGCGCGAGCAGCGTGCCGAGCACGCCGGCGAGCGCGATGACGAGCAGCGTATTGAGCGCAGCCACGACGAGCGCGTCGAAATAAGACGACGCAGGCCCGAACGGGATCAAGGATTGCGCGATCTGGAAGCCCGCCTGCGTGTGGAGAAATCCGAAGCCGGCCGACACGCCGAGCGCGCGCAGGTTCGCATGGAAGTTGACGACCCCGCCATAGGCGAGCCAGCCGACGACGGCGAGCAGGAACGCCTGCACCGTCCAACCAGGCCATCGTTCGGCCACTACCGCACGTGACAACTTGCGCCGGGCGCCGACCATCATCCTGCCCGCGGCGAAACGGCCCGCGTAAGGGCCGGTACCGCGCCGCGCATCAGCGAATGGGAATCGACATCATGACGCCGCCGTTCGCGACGAGCGCGTTGCGTCCGCGCTCGAGCCGCAGCGGCGTGCTGGGCCCGACGTTGCGATCCCAGATTTCCCCGTAGTTGCCGACGGCCTTGATCGCCTTGTAGGCGTAGTCGTTCGACACGCCGAGCTTGGTGCCGAAGTCGCCGGTCACACCGAGCAGACGTTGCACGTCCGGGTTCGGCGAACTCTTCTGCGCGTCGACGTTGGCCTTCGTCACGCCGAGTTCCTCGGCGGCGACCAGCGCGTTCAGCGTGAAGCGGACGACGTCCTCCCAGCGCGTCTGGCTCTGGGCGACGATCGGACCGATCGGCTCGTTCGATACCGTCTCGGCGAGCACCTTGTAGTCGTCGCGATTCGGCAGCTTCGCGAGGCGTGCCGCGAGACCCGAGCGATCGTTGATGACGGTGTCGCAGCGCTTGCTCACGAACGCGTCCCACGCCTGCTCGGCGGAGGCGAACGTCACGATCTTGTACTTGAGCTTGTGGGCCGCGAAGTAGCTCGCGACGATCAGCTCCGACGTGCTGCCTTGCAACGTGCAGATCGTCGCGTTGTCGAGGTCCGCGATCCTGTTGGCCTTCGACTTCTTCGTCACCGCGAAGCCTTGTCCGTCGAAGAACATGATCTTCGGGAACTTGAGCCCGCCCACGTCACGGCTCTGCGTCCAGGTGAAGCGGTGGGTCAGCACGTCGACGACGCCGGTCGGCAGCCCGGCGAACGCCGTCTTGAGGTCCATCGGCGTGAGCTCGATCTTCGTCTCGTCGCCCAGCACCGCGGCGGCTATCGCACGGCAGAGATCGATGTCGAAGCCCTCGCGCTTGCCGGCATTGTTCTCGGCGGAAAAACCGGGCGATGCGAGCGTGACGCCGCACTTCACGACGCCGTGCGATTTCACGTCGTCCAGAACGTCGGCGCGTGCGCTTGCAGCGAGCGAGAGCCCCACGGCGCCGATCAGAATGCCGGTCAGCGTGGAACGAAGGGGGCGAACGCGCATGATCGGTCTCCCGCGAGAGGTGGCTCACGTTGCGAGGACGGCGATTGTAAACCACGCGATGTCCCGTCGCGGACCGGCCGGCCACGTGCCGTGCGCGCATCATGCGCGGTCCAGCCGATAGATCGTCGATTCTCCGTAACTCTTCGCGAGCGGCAGCCGCCCGACGTATTCGAGCGCAAAGCCCGGCTGACCCGATGCCGCCAACGTCGCCGCGAACGCTTCGCTCGCGTAAACGGTACCCGGCTGCGTCACCGGCTCGATCCGCGCGGCGCGCGTGACGCTCGCGCCGAAGAAGTGCTCGCGGTCCATTACCGGATCGAAGCCGCGAAAGACGGGACCCGCGTGCAGCGCGATGCGGATGCGGCTCGTCGCTGGAAGTCCGGCGGCGGTCCAGTCGATCTTGAGCGTCCGCTCGAGGAAGCCGAGCGCGAACTCGGCCGCGTCGGCCGGCGACGCGAACACGATGTAGAGGCCGTCGCCCCACGTCTTTGCGTCGAGCGGCTTGACGCTCGCGTCACCGATTTGCGCGGCGGCCATCGCGAGGAAGCGCTGATGGAAGAGCGGCGCGAACGTGTCGTGCACCTGGCTGAAGCCGGCGAAATCCGCGAACATCATCGATTTCCACGAACGCGGCGGCCGCTCGGTCGCGAAACGGTCGACCGCGTTCTCGCGCCCTGCGGCTCCATCGTCCGCGTCCGCGCGCGGCCGCACGGACGCCGGGACACCTTCGCGCAATACGCGAAGGTCGATCACGACGGGTGGGCCCAGCAACCGCGACCAGCGCGCGTGCGCGCTGTGCGTTCCGCCGACACCGCCGTCCGATGGCGGATCGAGCACGCAGAGCATCGACGGCGTCGTTTCGAGCTGCGCCGCGCGGAGCCGCGAAAGTCCCTCGACGAGCTCGGCGGCGTGCTCGAACAGCGCGTCGTCGCCAAGGTGGTTTTCCTCGGTCGCCATGATGATCCGGTTGACGCGTCCGAGCGCCGCGTCGAAGCGCTGCACCCATTCGCCGCCGCCGACCGCTACGCTGGTGCCGATGAAGTCGTCACGATCGAACGGCAACACGACGTTGACCTCGGCGTTGCGCGCAAGCGCCGCCTCGATGAACAACAGATCGCTGCCGCAGGCGGCGGACGAGAACACGATCGGCCGCTCGAATTCGCCGAGATGGCGATCGATCGCAGCCCGCACGGCAGGCGCGAGCGCGGCGGGGAAGCGCGGTGCCTCGCGGCCGGGAGCGTCGATCATGTGCCCGGCGAAGGCGACGACGTCGGGCACGCGCAGCAGCGGCAACAGCGCCCGCGCTTCGGGAATTGCGCGTGTCAGCAGACGCACCTGCCGTCGCATCGTCGCGACGATGCCGGCGTTGTCGCCGGCCAGTGCGTAGGCGGCCGCATAACCGCGCGCCGCCGCATCGACGTCGCCTTGCAGGAGTCGCGCTTCGGCGTCCGTCGCGAGGTCCCACGCCGATCCGACGCCGCGCCTGGCGACGATTGCCTGCACATGGCGCGCGATGTCGGTCGCGGCCTCGCGATCGCCGAGAAGCAGCGTGAGCGTCGCCGCGTTGACGCCCGGGAACGGATCGGACGCGTAGCGATAGGCGTTTTGGTATTGCTCGCGAGCCGCCGTGAGAAGGCGAACGGCATCGTCGTTGTCCGGCGCCCGGTGATAAGCATCCTTGAGCAAACGGCCGCGCAGGCTATGGATTTCGGCGAGCAGCGGTTCCGGATGCGGCGCAGCCTGCGCCCGGTCGAGCAGCGCGTGCGCGATGCGCGTGGCGCCGGCTCGCGCATGCGCGAGCGCGCCGAGGTAGAGCAGGTCGGCGTCGTCCGGCCGCTCCCGGATCGCCTCGCGAAACGCGTCGCACGCGTCCCACGGTGCGCCGCGGTCGAGATGCGCGCGGATGTCGTCGATCGACGTGGTCAGGACGCCCGTGCCTCGGCAATCTGGGAACGCAGTCGCCGCACGCTGATCAGGTTGCGCACAGCTTGCGGCAGGCCGTCGACGAGGGCAACCGCCTCCTTCAGTTCGGCAGCCGCGTGCGGCGAGGCGGCGATCGCAGACGCGTAGAGCGCGTACGCGAGTTCCAGGTGCTGCGAAAGATCCTCGTTGTCGGGGCGCGCATACAGCCCGCGCTGGAGTTCGAGCACCGGCTCGACCAGGCGTCGCGCCTCGTCGTTGCGGCCCAGGCGTGCCGCGATCGTGGCCGCCAGCGTCGCCTGGATTCCCACGTCGCGGCGATCGCCAAGCGTCCGTATCGGGAGGTTCGCGCGTAGCGCGAGCGCGCGTCTGATCGCGGCGTCGGCGCCTTCGTAATCGCGCAATCGGTACGATGCATCCGCCATCGTCCGGTACGCCATCTCGAGGATCGCGTTGCGCGATTCCTCGTCGGAGGGCGACAGGCCGCCCAATTGCTCGAGGCGTGTCGCCGCTGTGCGCGCGAGCGAGCGAACGGTCCCGAAGTTGCCGTCGGCGTACGGGATGGCGAAGGCGCCGTAGCCGAATCCGGAGGTCGGGAAGCCGAAGTCGGCCAGCAGTTCCCGCCCTTGGGTGTGCTGGAAGGAGCCTTCCGGCACGTCGCGCAGGGCCAGCTCGACGAGGCGCCGGTTCGCCGCGAGGCTCGCTTCCGCCGCCTTGCCGTCGCCAGAATCGGCGTCGAGTCTTGCCTTGTATCCGGCGGAAAGCGCCAGCACGCTGCCGATGAATGCGACTTGCTTCACCCGTTGCTGGATGTCGAGCGCCGCCTGCAACTGCCGGCGCCCCTCGTCGACTTCGCCAAGTGTCGCGAGCGCTCCTGCCGCCAGCAGCCGCGAGTCCGCCAGGTTGTTCCATGCGATCTGGTTCGTTGGATCCAGACGCACGATGGCCTCCCAGGCGGAGGCCGACTGCCGGATCAGTTCGATCGCCTTTCGCACGCGGAGCTCGGTCCATTCGACTCCGCTCAGCGTCTCGAAGATCAGTCCTTCCGAGCGCAATGCCGACATGTTGCCCGGCTGCTGCTCGAGCACCCGCCGGGTAACTTTCACCGCGTCTGAGCCGATGGACCGGAGATCGTCGAAGCGCCCGAGATTCTGCAAAGCGCTCATCTGCCACGCCGACGCTTCGGCGTACGCGGCTGCGGCGGAGACGTCGTGCGTCAGTCCGTCGATGCTCTGATAAGCGTCACGGGCCTTCGCGAGCGTGGCGACCGCGGGCTCGTTCTGGTTCGTGCTGGCTTGTGCGAAGCCCAGGAACGTCGCGGCGAGGCCGTATGCGCGCAGGACCGCTGTCGACGGTTTTCCCTCCCGCATCATCGGTTCCAGCACGGCGACGCTCTGGTTCGCAAGGTCGGCCGACTCGCGACGCTGGTTGAGGCTCGACAGCACGCGTGCCTGCGTCGTCAGCCCGAGGCCCAGGCCGACGATCGTCGCCTCCGAGTGGTCACCCGCAGAGCGAAGTTTCGAAAGCGTGCCGACCGCGTCGGCGAGCACAGACTGGCTCTCGTCGAGCTTCGACTGGTTCCGCAATGCGGCGCCGTAGCGGACCAGCGCAAGCGCACGATTGCGCTCCGTGTCCTGCGTGCGCAACTCCGCGGGTAGCGCCGCGTAATAGTCCACTGCGCGTTTCGCGAGCGACGCGACGATGTCGAGGCGGCCGATCGGCTCGAGCTCGAGGTAGAAATCGTCGAGAAGGTAGACGACGAGCTTTTCCGCTTCACCGCGCGCCTGCTCGGCGAGCAGCCGCGTCTGCTGTGCCTGCGCCTCGGCCCTCTGCGCACGTCGCATGCTTTCGTAGCCGAAGAACGCGCTCGCAATCGCGGCGAGCGCAAGCACGCCGCAGACCGTCGCCACCTGCCGCGCACGGACGAGCGCCTTGTGCGTCGCGCGCTCGCGTGCCCGCTGCTCGGCAAGCTGGCGCTCGGCCGCATCGCGCGCTTCGCGCTCGCGACGCAGATCGCGGCTTGCGCGCACGACGTTGCACAGCACGTCGTGCGTCAGCTCGACCCGACGCACGTCGAGGCGCTCCTCGACGCGAAGCAGGCGCCGGTCGACGAGCCGCGCGAGCGCATCCGGCGCAGCGCCCGCGGCCGCGAACGCCTTCTTCACGCGCTCCTCGGCGAGGCTTTCGCGGAAGGCCGACTCCGTGAGGAGCTGATCCTCGATGAAATGGCGGACGCCGGCCGGCTGGTCGGCGAGCGCGCGCTCATAGAATTCCGCGAGGATCGTATCGTGCGAACCTGCGAGCAGATCCGCGGAAATCTCGCTTCGGCGCTGCGCGACGCGCGCGTTGTTGAGCTCGCGGCAGATCAGCGACAGGAGCGACGGCTCGACCTCGGCATTGCGGATTTCGGAGCCGCCTGCGATGAAGCGAACGATCGCCTCCGCGACCTCCTGCGTCACGAGCTTCCCGCCCGGCTTCATCACGGCGTCGAGCGCCTGCTCGCCCGTCATCGGCGCGAGCCGCATCCGGTTCTGCGTGATCGACGGCATCGCCGCCTTGAAC
>Ga0070681_10007676_pt1 | contig 10549 bp, 9 predicted proteins | sample KBSC83BmetaG_FD_65650 | JGI IMG/M metagenome (GOLD analysis project Ga0070681, IMG submission 65650) | Corn rhizosphere microbial communities from Kellogg Biological Station, Michigan, USA - KBS C8-3B metaG | ecosystem: Host-associated > Plants > Roots > Rhizosphere | place: USA: Michigan...
CTGACCGGCACCGTGCTCGGAGCGGGACTGGGCATGCTTCTGGCGCCGAAGGCGGGCTCGGAACTGCGTGGCGCCATCGGCGAGCAAGCGCGCTCGTGGAGCAACGCGGCATCGGAACAGTACAAGCGCGCCAGCGAAACAGCCGGCACCTGGGCGGAGCGCGGCCGCGACATGGTGGACAAGGCGAAAGACGCGGTCAATCGCGGCGCAGACGAAGCACGCAGCTACGCCAGCGGTTCGAGCGGCAGCGGCAGTAACTACGGCTCTGGCAACAGCGGCAGCTACGGCTCCGGAAGCAGCGGCGGATCGTTCAATCCCGGTTCGACGGGCAGCACCGGCGGCTCGGACTTCGGACGATCGTAGGCTCGGAAGGTTCGTGGTTCGCGGGTTCGTGGGTTCGCGGTTCGAACCGACGCACCGCGAACCATGCGAACCTGCGCGCCTCGCGAACCGCGGAGCCTTCTGGGCGAGGTACGCCTGCATAATGTCAGCGTGCGTCCATCGGACGAAGTGCGCCTCACCGGCCGTGCCGCGTGGCGCGGACTGGTCGAGCTCGTCAACAGCAACGATTTGACGCACGCCGCGTCGATCGCCTACTACGCGCTGCTGTCGCTCTTTCCCTTCCTGCTGCTGGTCATCTCGCTTTTGGGATCGATTACGGCCAGCGAGGAGCAGCGGCTCGCGGTACTGACGTTCGTCTTCCGCTACTTCCCGACACGCCTCGACTTTGTTGCGTCCCAACTGGACGCCTTCCGCCAGACCCGCGTCCAGGTCGGTGTGGCCGGCAGCCTTGCGCTGATCTGGTCGTCGCTTGGCGTCTTCGGCGCGATTACGAGCGCCGTGAACGAAGCGTGGGGCGTGGAGAAGCAGCGCAGCTTTCTCAAACACCGAATGGTGTCGTTCCTGATGCTGGTCGCGGCGGGCCTCGTGATGGTCGTCGGTCTCATTCTCGTCACGGCCATCCAGGTCGCGGAAGCCTCGTGGTTCGGCGTGATGTTGCTGCGCTTTCATTGGCTGCAGGCGGTTCAGACGTTGACCTTCCGGTACGCCGCCACCATCATGCTCATCTTCGGCGTCGGGATGGTCTACTACTTCATCCCGAACGCAAAGACGCGGTTCCGCGACGTCTGGGTGGGCGCCGCGCTGACAGGCATTCTCTGGCGTCTCGCCTTTGACGGGTTCTCGTGGTACATCGCGCGCAACACGCGTCTGGCCTTCATTCAGGGATCGATCGCGGCGGTCGTCGTCTTTCTGCTGTGGATCTACATTTCGTCCGTTATCCTCATGTACGGCGTTGAATTCACGGCTGCTTACGCACGCTTGCGGCGTCACCGGCCCGATGAAATGGCTGCGGCTCCGACTCCCAGGGTTTAGCAGCCGGGTCCAAAAGGACCCGGCCTACGTTGGTTGTGCGCAGCGTGGCGTTCGTAGGGCGGGGCCTTTCGGCCCCGCCAGGTCATTCGCGTTCGCCTCTCTCGCCGCGCTCAGCGTCGTATCCGTCCCTCAGGAAATCCAGATCGGACGCGAGGCCAATGCCGCTGTCCGCAAAGAGACACCGGAACTCCATGACGCCCAAGTGAACGCGTATGTCCAACGCATCGGAACGCGGCTGGCCAGGGCCGCTCCCGGTGCGAAATACCCCTATTCATTCCATGTGGCGAACTACCGCGAGATCAACGCGTTCTCGCTTCCCGGCGGACCCGTATGGATCAATCGCGGGGTGTTGCGCGCGGCCGGCAACGAATCGCAGGTTGCGAGCGTACTTGCGCACGAAATCGCTCACATCGCCCGGCGGCATGCGTCGGACCAGATGGAGAAGGCGCTGATTGCGCGATGGGGGCTCGGCGTCCTTGGCGCGATGCTGGGCAACGCCGGCGGTGCCGGCGCGGCGCAAGCCGCTGGCGCCATGGTCGCCAATGGCGTCTTTCTGAAATTCAGCCGCGATGACGAGCGGGACGCGGATCGCGTGGGCCTGCAGATCATGACGAAGGCGGGATGGGACGGCCGCGGGATGACGGAGCTGTTCGAGGTGCTGCGCCGGGAAGCGAGACGTGATCCCGACGCCGTCGACGTGTTCTTCTCGACGCATCCGTCGCCGCAGGATCGCATTGCGAACCTCCGCGGCATCTCCGTCCGGGCGCGCGGTGGCATCCGCGATTCAAAAGAGTTCCGGTCTGTTAAAGCGCGCCTTGCGCGCCTTGCCCCGGCGCGCGCCATGCAGAAATGACGGAGTGGCGTCGGGCTTAGGGCGCCGGGCTGAGGGCTTAGGGCGTCAGGCTTCGGGCTCAGGTAGACTCGGAACGTGCCGTTCATCGTGTCCGATATTTCCTACGTCGATCTGAATTTCTGCGGGACGCCGAAGGCGATCGCCACCGGTGTGTACGGCGGCGACGCCGTTGTGCTCGTCGATCCTGGACCAGGGTCGTGCGTCGAGACGCTCATCGGCATGTTGAAGGCGCAGGGTATCCGCGTCGCCGACATCCAGTCGATCCTCGTCACGCACATTCATCTCGATCATGCCGGTGCGACAGGACGGCTCGTGCGTGAGAATCCGAAGATTCGCGTGTACGTGCACGAGAAGGGTGCGCCGCACCTGATCGATCCGTCGAAGCTGGTCAACAGCGCGAATCAGCTGTGGGGCGTGGACGGTGTGGCGCGTCTCTGGGGCGAGGTGGTTCCGGTGCCTTCAGAGAATCTCCATATTCTGGGAGAGCACGATCGCATCGCCGCGGCCGGCCACATGTTCGACGTGCGGTATACACCCGGCCATGCCTCGCATCACGTCAGCTACTTCGACGAAGGCACCGGCATGGTCTGGGCCGGCGATACGGCGGGCCTCCGCTTCACGTCACAGACCTTTACGCTGCCGCCAACGCCGCCGCCCGATATCGACCTCGAGGCCTGGCGCGAGAGCATCGGCACGCTTCGGGCGTGGGGACCGGAGACCGTGTTCATCACACACTTCGGGCCCTACGGGAACGTCACCGATCATCTCGACGATCTCGAGCGGAGCATCGCGGCGGCTGCCGACATCGCGAAACGCGCGATTGCCACCGATCAATCGGATGACGCGAAATACGAGCAATTCAAGCGCGACGTGCTCGCATACATTCGTGCGTCAGGGGTCTCCGAGAGCGAGATCGCGCCGCTCGAACACGTCGGGCCGCTGGAATTCAATTGGCGCGGGCTGGTTCGCTACTGGAAGAAGCGCGGCGTTGCTGCGCGTTAGGCCACTTTAAATAGCAGCTTTTTGGCCTTGATCTTGACTCTCAGCACTCTGGTGGACGAGGCGATGTAGAGGTTGCCGTCTGCGCCGATCTCGCAATTGGAGATGCCCTGATCGGAACTGATAAAGCCGATCCGTTCGCCTGCCGGCGTGAATACAGTGACCCCTTCGCGTGTGGCCGCCCACATGTTCCCGGCTGTGTCGATTTTCAGGCTGTCGCCGCCCATCACGACATTGCGGGCCACGAACTGGCGGCGGTTCGAGGCGTTCCCCTGCTTGTCGAGGTCCCACATCACCCAACCTGTGGTCTGGTCGGAAGAATAGAGCTTGGTCCCGTCCGGAGAGACGCCGATCCCGTTCGGCAGCGTCATGGTGTCGATCAGGTGCAGGCTGTTGTCGGGCGCGAGACGGAATACGCCCATGTAGTCGAGGTCGCGATCGGGACCCGCGTTGCGGTTGACAAGACCGTAGGACGGATCGGTGAAGTAGATCGAGCCGTCGGGGCCGAGCACGCAATCGTTGGGCGTGTTCAACCGCTTTCCCATGTAGTGGTCGACGAGCACGGTCTTCTTCTTGGTGGCGAGGTCGATGCGATAGATGGCGCGTCCGCCCGATCCGGCGACGATGAGACCGCCCCGTCCCAGAATCAGTCCGTTCGTACCTGGCTCGCGAATGGCGGGGTTCCACGCCACTCCGCCGACGTCATAGCCCGAAGGCTCCAGCCAGACCGAACGGCCATCTTTCGGCGACCATTTGACGATGTGGTTCACCTGGGTGTCGGAGACCAGCAGATAGCCGTTGTTGCCGCCAACCCACACCGGCCCTTCGGCATGCAGAAAGCCGTCGCAAATCTTTTCCACCTTGGCGTCGGCGTCGATGAGGGCGTCGAGACGTGGATCGAGCCGGTTGACCTTGCCCGCCTCCGGGTACGGCGCCTTCAGCTCCGTCGGAGGAGCCGCGACCTGTGGGCCGGTGATCGGCGCGGGCGGCGGCGGTGTCGCGGGCGCGGCCTGCCCGCCGAGGACCTTGGCCAGGGCGGCGGAGGGGACGGCGGCAGCGAAGGCCGTGAGCAAGGTGCGGCGAGAAAGCTGGTTTGGCACGAGCGTGTCCTCCTCCGTGTTTGCTGTCGGTGCTAGTGAATAGCGGCGGCCACTATTGCCGGTCCCGCTCTCCTCGGTGCTCCTTTAACAGGAACACGCAGATCAGGCTGATGACGGAACAGATCGAGATGTATATCGCGATCGCGTTCGAGGTGCCGTACTCGCGCAATAGATACGTGGCGATGAGCGGCGCCGGGCCGCCCGCGGTAATCGACGCAAGCTGATAGCCGAGCGCCGAGCCGCTGTATCGCACCGAGCCCGGAAAGCTTTCGGCGATGTAGGCGGCTTGCGGTCCGTACTGAATGTCCTGGATGGGATTCGACAGCACGATGGCGAGAAAGACGAGCGGCAGCGACCGCGTGTCGAGTAAGCCGAAATAGATGAACGGAAACACGATCATGAGCGCGCAGCCGATGGCGGTGATCGTTCTCCGACCGTACAGATCCGACAGGTGGCCAAAGAGCGGATTGGCAAGGCAGGACACGACGGCCATAACCATGACCATGTTCAGCACCACGCCGCGACCGAAGCCCAGCACGGTGGTGGCGTAGGTGATGACGTAGGTCGTGAAGATGTAAAAGCAGACCTGCTGGCTGGTGCGCAACAGCGCGGTCAGCGCCACTTCCTTGCCGTTTCGCTGCAGCACTTCGGTGAGCGGCGCCTTGACGATACCGCCCGATTTTTTCAATTCCTCAAAGACCGGTGTCTCGCGCACGCCGGAGCGGATGTAGAAGCCGGTGATGACCAGCGCCACGCTGGCGAGAAATGGAACCCGCCATCCCCAGTCGAGGAATGCCTGCTCCGAGGTGAGCCCGGTCATCAGCGCGAGTGCGCCGTTGGCGAGCACCATGCCGGCCGGCGCCCCGAGCTGCGCGAAACTGGTGGTGAAGCCGCGGCGCTTCGGATCGGTCCATTCCGCCGCCATCAGAACGGAGCCGCTCCACTGTCCGCCGATCGCGAGCCCCTGCAAGATGCGGCCAACGGTGAGCAGCACCGCGCCCCAGACGCCGATCACGTCATAGCCGGGCGTCAGTCCCACCGCCATGGTCGAAGCGCCCATGACGATCATGGTGAAGACCAGCAGCTTCTTGCGGCCGACGCGATCGCCAAAGTGGCCAAAGATGGCCGCACCGATGGGCCTTGCGACGAAGCCGACGAAGAACGTCGTAAACGACAGCATCGTCGCGATGAACGGATCGGACCCCGGGAAGAACTTCTGCGGGAACACCGCCGCGGCCGCCACTCCGTACAGGAAGAAGTCGTACCACTCGATGGTCGTCCCGATCGACGCCGAGACGACGGCTCGAATCTGGTGACGACGGACGGCGCGGTCGTTGCGGAGGGCGGCGGCGGTATCAGTCACGCGCGCCATTCTAATGGGTTCAGTGGGTTCAATGGGTTCAGTAGGTTCAGAGGTGCGGGTTCATTGGTTCGTTCGGTTCAGCACCCTATGAACACATTGCATCCTGTCAGGACCCGATGAACGCATTGCGTCCTGTCAGCACGGGATGCAGCCATGCCGTTGAAGCTTTTGAAGCCCCTGAACCCTCTGAACCCTCTGAACCCTATTCCTGAGTTACGAACAGCTTCAGCGACCAGGAGGTCACGGTCGCAAGCATGAGCAGGCCGGCCATCGCCATCAGCCCGGCAGAAAAGGAGCCGGTGGCATCGCGTAGCCAGCCCATCGCGTATGGACCGACGAAGCCACCAAGCGTGGCCACGCTGTTGATGAACGCGAGTCCGCCCGCGGCGGCGAGACCCGTCAGGAAACGGGTCGGGATGGTCCAGAAGATCGCCCGCGCGGACGTAATACCCGCCAGCGCCACCGTGATCCAGATCAGCGACAGCCAGAAGCTGGAGGTCAGGATGGCGAGAACGAGGCCGGCCGCGGCGACAAGGCAGGCAAGGGTCAGGTTGTTGATCTTCCGTCCCGTGCGGTCCACCCACGCCGCCCAGACGATCATCGTGATCGACGCGACGACGTAGCACCCGCCGGTGAGCATCCCGATCGCGACGTTCGACAGTCTGGCGTCCTTCATGATTTGCGGCAGCCAGATACCGACGCCGTACGAGCCGGCGGTGAAACCGAACTGCGCCGCCGTCAGCAGCAGCACGCGCGGATCCTTCAGCGCAGCACTCAGACGGTGCGTCGCACGCTCGCGGCGCTCGCTGTCAATGTGCGCGCGCACGGCCCGGCGTTCATCGGGACTCAGGAACTCGGCGTCCTCGGGCCGATCCGGCAGCACGCGCAGCGCGGCGATGCCCATCAATGTTGACGGCAGCCCTTCGATGATGAAGAGCCACTGCCATCCTTCGAGGCCGAGCGCGCCGTTCATCTGCAGCACGAGTCCGGATATGGGACCACCGATGACTGTAGATGCCGGAATAGCGACGAGAAACCACGCCAGCATGCGAGCGCGGTACTCCGCAGGGAACCAGGTGGCCAGATAGAAAGTGATTCCCGGAAAGAAACCCGCTTCGGTGACGCCGAGCAGAAAGCGCAAGGCGTACCAACTCTGAGGTCCGCGCACGAATGCGGTTGCGGCGGAGACGATCCCCCACGTGATCATGATGCGCGCGATCCAACGCCGGGCGCCGAAGCGGTAGAGGGCGATGTTGCTTGGAATCTCGAAGAAGCTGTAGCCGAAGAAGAGCACGCCCGCGCCGAAGCCGAACTGGGTGGCCGTCAGCCCCGTGGCGCGATTCATCGTCAGCGCCGCAAAGCCGACGTTGTTGCGGTCCATGTAGTTCAGCAGGTATCCGGCTGTGACGAACGGCACCAGCCGCCACGCCGCCTTCATGAATGCGGCGCGTGTATCGACCGCATCGCCAGCGGCGGCGGCCGGGCCGTCAACCGGCGGAGGGTGCGCGGCGTCAGCGTTCCCGCGAACGAACATCGATCACCTTGCAGAGTTCCGCCGTGAACTCGGAGGTTCCCAAATGGCCACCGAGATCCGCTGTACGTGTCGCCGGCTGTTCCAGCGCCATGTCTACCGCACTCTCGACGATGCGAGCGGCGGCTGCGAGCGCTGGCTGTTGACGGACGCGGCCGAGCCAGTCGAGCAGCATGGCCGCGGAGAGGATAAGCGATGTCGGATTGGCCTTGTTCTGTCCCGCAATGTCCGGCGCCGAACCGTGCTGCGCCTGGGCCATGCAGTGCCGGTCGCCGGCATTGATGGACGCCGCCAGCCCGAGGCTGCCCGCCAGTTCCGCTGCCTCGTCCGACAGAATGTCGCCGAACATGTTCGTCGTCACCACGACGTCGAAGCGTTCAGCATCACGGACGAGCAGCGCCGCCATCGAATCGACAAGCTGTTCGTCGTAGGTGATGCCCGGGTTGCCCTCGGCGGCCGCGCGCACCTCGCGGAGAAACAGTCCCTCGGTGACCCCGAGCACGTTGGCCTTGTGCACCGCGGTGACGTGTTGCTTGCGCGCCGCGGCGAGTTCGAACGCGACCCGGGCAATGCGCGACGATGCCACCGCTGAGATCTTGCGCACGGACAGCGCGAGATCGGGCGTCGGCATGAATTCCCCCATACCGCGGTGCATGTTGCGATCTGCGTAGAAGCCTTCGGTGTTCTCACGCACGATCACCAGGTCCATCGGCGTGCGACCCCAGTGGGGCAGACCACCGCGCGTGCGACTCGGACGGACGTTGGCGTACAGATCGAGCTGAATGCGCAGCTCCGCGGAGACATTGATGCCGCCGGCATCGCGTGCGGGGTAGTCCGCCGTTGAAACGGGACCGAGGATGACCCCGTCAGCACGGCGGCAGGCGTCCAGCACCGATGGAGTGATGGTGGTGCCGTCGGACCGAAGCGATTCGAGGCCGATGCGCCTCACGTCGACGCTGAGATCGAGCGAGAGTATCTCCTTCACGCGATCGAGCACGCGCAGCGTGGCGTCGGTGATCTCGGGACCGATGCCATCGCCGGGAAGGACGACGAGGTTCATGCGATCACCCGCACGGGCGAGCCGTTCAGAAACGCGCGGATGTCTTCGACGGCCTCGCCGTACGCCAATCGATAGTTGTCGGCTGTGACATAGCCCAGATGCGGCGTGAGGACCACGTTCTCGAGCTGTCGGAAGAGATGATCGGGTGGCAACGGCTCCTCGTCGAAGACATCGAGCGCCGCCCCGGCAATGGCGCCTCGTCGCAGCGCGTCGATCAGCGCCTGCTCGTCGACGATGGGACCACGCGCGGTATTGATCAGCAGCGCGCTGCGTTTCATCATCGCCAATTCATGCGCGCCGACAATGCCGCGCGTGCGGTCGCTCAGCACCAGGTGCACGCTGACCACGTCCGAGCGCTGGAACAGCGTGTCCTTGTCAACGAGCTCGGCGCCGACAGCATCGGTCTTCTCACGCGTCAGATTCTGGCTCCATGCCGTCACCTTCATCCCGAAGGCCTGGCCGATGCGCGCCACTTCGGATCCGAGGCGTCCGAGGCCGATGACGCCGAGCGTCTTGCCGTGAAGACTGACGCCGACGGTGTTCTGCCAGGCGCCGTGGCGCATGGCCTCCGCTTCCCGCGGGATGTGTCGCGCGAGCGCGAGGATTAATCCCCACGTCAACTCCACCGGAGGCGCCGCCAGCGTGCTGGTGCCGCTCACGATGATGCCGCGTGCACTGGCGGCGGCGACGTCGATGGCCGCATTACGACGGCCGGTGGTGACGAGCAGTCTCAATGACGGCAGCCGCGCGAGCAGCGATCCGGGAAACGGCGTCCGCTCGCGCATGGCAACAATGACGTCGAAGAGTTGCAGGCGCTCGGCAATCTCGTCTTCGCGCAGCCTGTCGTGGAACGGTTGCAACGACACGGCTGCGCCGAGCGACCCCCAGTCCGCTAGCGACAGCGCGACACGCTGATAGTCGTCGAGAATGGCTACATGAGTCGGCATTGAGGAAATTCTATGGTCGAGCGTAGAATGGCTGCCCGATAAACGCTGCCGCTGAACAGAAGTACGGCAGCGCTCGTAATGGGTTTGGTACCGGTTCCGGGCCTTGCGGCATCCATGAAAGCCAGTTATAAGAAATCTCTTGATTAGTTCCAGGGGACATACGATGCGCAAAGTCTACGCGTTGGCTGCTGCCGCGGCGCTCTTGACCGGCGGCGCGCTCTGGGCACAAGAAGGTGGCGGCGGCAGGATGGGCGGCGCCCCGGCCGGCCCACTGCCAGCCTGTCCGCCGAGCGGCTACGGCACGCAGGCGTACTACGCGATGTTCGGCCAGAACGGCGGCGACGGAGCGACGGCGTACGAAGTCGCCAGTCCGTGCATCGGCAAAGACGTGCGTGAGGTGGCCGAGTCGATCGGCATGGGACGCAACAAGGTCCTCGGTGTGAAGAGCGTCATCGGCGTGCAATTCAAGGCCGACGGCACCTTTGCCGACGGCCCGGGCATGGCGAAGCTGAGTAACGCCGAGTTCCACATCGCGTATTACATCCCCGCGATGCGCATGTTCCTCAACGGCACGAAGGCCGACGGCATGCCGATGAAGGAGATTCGCGTGTTCGCGGATCAATACGCCTGGAACGAGGCACAGGAGGGCCGCGGCGCGACCGCCGCGATGAACACGCTCGGCGATCGCCTGCCGCTCATCAAGCTCACGCCGTTCGGCGCGTTGTGGTCGCTTGTCGAGGCCGAAGGTCACACCGTCGTCAGCAAGGCCGCTGACGGCAAGACCGTGTTGACCGGCACGTCGCCCTACGACGGCATCGACGTCGCGGTGACGATCGACGACAACCGTCAGCATCCCAAGCTGGGACCGTACGAACCGACAGAGTTGATCCGACTGCCAGTGGCCGTGACGGCGAAGGCCAACGGGCACACCTACGGCGCCACGTTCGCGGACTACCGCGGCGATCTCGAGCCGAACGTCTGGATGATCTTTCCGACGAACATCAAATGGACGCTCGACGGCAAGCCGCTGGCCGACCTGCACGTGACCTTCTTCCGTTCCAATCCGTACATCGTGTTTCCGATTCCCGATGCGGTGAAGGGGCAGAAAGCATCGACATCGAACTAGGAGCGAGCCCGAACGAGCGACGCGAGTCGAGGGCGCGTCAGAGAAAGGACAGCAGACCATGGTGAAGAGAATTGTCATCGCATCCGCCGCCGCGCTGGCGCTGCTGATGATTGGCGCGCCTGCAGGGGCGCACCACTCCGCGAACGCCGAATTCGACACGCAGAAGGAATTCACCATCACTGGAACGCTTACGAAG
>Ga0070681_10007677_pt1 | contig 10549 bp, 11 predicted proteins | sample KBSC83BmetaG_FD_65650 | JGI IMG/M metagenome (GOLD analysis project Ga0070681, IMG submission 65650) | Corn rhizosphere microbial communities from Kellogg Biological Station, Michigan, USA - KBS C8-3B metaG | ecosystem: Host-associated > Plants > Roots > Rhizosphere | place: USA: Michigan...
ATCTGCCCGATGTCCCCCTGCGAAGTCAGCACCCGCGCCTCCGTCCGCCAAGGAGCCCACGTCACCGGGTTCGAGGGCCCGAACAGCACCACCACTGGAACCCCAAACGCCGCCGCAATATGCGCCGGCCCGCTGTCATTGCCGATGAACAACCCCGCGCCCGACATCAAGTTCTTCACGTCCGCCAGCGGCGCATTACGAAACACCTGGAATCGCGCAAATGCTGACGCGTCGTCCGCCGGCCCCGCCAGAATCATCGGCTCCAGTCCCGCGCTTTGCAACCGCTCCGCAACCTCGACAAATCGCGCGAGCGGCCACGCCTTTGGCGGAGCCGACGCGAACGGATGCACGACGACGTAAGGTAAGTAAGCCGGCTGCTTCCCCGCGATCAGCCGTGCCCGCGGAATCTCCGTCCGCGGCACCCCCAGCCAGAACATCGCAGACGCCAGATGTTCCGCCGTATGCACCGGCCGCTCTTCGCCCAAAATCTCCTGCGCCCGCGGAATCTTGTGCGAGTAAATCCAGCTATAGCGATGATGCCCGAACCCCACGCCGAGCTTTGCGCCCGAGGCCAGCGTCATCCACATGCTGCGCGAGCCGCCATGGAGGTTCAACACCATATCCATGCGCCGTCCCACATCGGGCGAAATTTCTTCGATGTCAGGATGCCCCTCGAAAACCCCCGCGAAGCGCGGCTCGACAACCATGCGGATGCGCAAATCCGGCCGATGAGCCTTGAGGAGAGCCAGCGCTGGAGTCGTCAACACGCAGTCGCCCAGCGACCGCAAGCGGATCACGGCAATCCGGGCGCGCGACCCGAGCCGCGCTAGCAAAGATTCCCGCGCCGGCAAAGATTCCATTTTTCGCGCCGAAGCCTATTCTTCGATACGGGCTTCGTCGACCAGCATCACGGGGATGTCGTCGCGAATAGGATAGACCCGCTTACACTGCACACATTTCAGGCCGCTTTGGTCCTGCTTCATCTCGAGCTCCGCCTTGCACTGCGGACACACGAGGATCTCCAGCAGTTCCTTGCTGATGGCCATAACACCTGTCAGTGTAGCACTGCCCGTCGCGGCTAGAGCCGTCCCGGCGGTTGCAGCTTACAGCCGTACCGGCTGTTGCAGTGTAAACGTCAACCGCGTTTCCGAAGGCACGCGCACCCGCTGGCCTTTGGTGGCCACCTGGACTGCGGTACCCGCACCCGCGCCCGCGCCCGCGCCAATCGCCGCGCCCTTGCCGCCGCCCGCGATCCCGCCGATAATGGCGCCCAAAACCGCCGTCCCGCCGATCACCTTGGCGCTCTTCGATCCGCGCGAACCACTCTCCTGCGTGATCGCCGTGGTGTCGATGTCGATCTGCCGTCCATCCACCCGCATCGACTGGATATCTAGCGTCAGCACCGTGCGCCCTTCGATCTTGCCCGATTGCTGATCGTCCACCAGCTTCACCACCACGTCCGCACCGCGCGGCACCAGCAAACGTCCGCTCGGATCCACCACCGGCTCGTCGAGCGAAGCCTGGAATGTCTGCCCCACGCGGTCGCGCTCCGAATCGACGCTATCCACCATGCGAATCGTGAGAACGGTTCCCGATGGAATTACCGGCCCGTCAAAATCGCCCCGGCGCGCCGCAGGAGGAGGCGGCGGTGGTGGCGGAGCCTGCTCGGCAAAACGCCGGTCGTCTGGCCGGTCGCGCAGCACCGGAGGCGCCAGCGCCTGCCCGGAATCGCCAAATACAATCCGGTTGATATCGGCCACGGGAATGGTGTCGACGTGGTCGCCCACAGCGACCCGTATGGTCCGCGAATCGCCACCCAGGAACGACCCGCTCACCGTGTGCCCGTCGCGGAACATCACCGTATCGGCCCAGCCATAATTGGCCAGCACCAAAAGAACGCTCAAATAGCGCATGGGAAATCCCCTCCCTTATTGAATGAGATGCCGCCTCGCAGCGGCGCGTTTCAACTAGCTTTGCTATGGCGGAAATTCGCCAGCAGCATACTGGCAATCTGCTTGCCATGCTCGAAGGCTTCTTCGTATACCGCGTGCCGCTCAGCGCGCGTAAATCCATAGCCCATGCGATACAGGCGTTCGAGCGAAAGCCCCACCGCGAACGTCCCCGCATAGGCGATCCCCGCCTTGGGGATCAGCCCGCCGCCGAAAGGAACCTTGCCGATCAGCTCGCGCGCCAAAGCTCGCCACCCAAATGCGCCCGCGACAATCGACGCGATCTCGGACCGCTGTTCCCGGTACCCCAGCGGCCGGTCGCTAGCCGCCGCAATCAGGAACGCCATGCGGATCTGGTTCATGGTCAGGAAAGCCGTGTCCGAAGCAAACTCGCCCGCCGCCCAAGGAATCATCGCCAGGCTAGGAATCACATCCGGAATGGCAGTCGTCAAACAGAACAGCGCGTTTTCCTTGGCGATCGACCGGATCATGCGATGAATCGCCGGCCTGCGGAACGGATATAAGCGCCGGGCCAGTGGCAACGCCAGATCTTCGCGCGCCTTCAAAATGCGTCTTACGCAGTTCTCGGGAGATTCCGGATCGAAGGAAAAAGCTTTCGCCGGCCGCAGGATGGAAGCGTCGTAAATCTGAATGTCGCAATCCGGGCCGCCGCCGCGAATCAAAAGTTGGGCCGCCTGCGCGCGCCGCTCCGGCGAAAAATGGAACGGTGCAAAATAGGTTTCCATCTGCCCCAGCGCGTCTGCCGAGGGTGCGATCAACCCCACACGTACGGGGCCATCTGCTAATTCCCGCAAATCCCTAGGATTCAGGGTGGCGAGCGCTTGCCTGATTTGGCGGAGGACTGCAAGGGCCATGGTTTGCCAGAATACGTCTTGCCGGAATACATCTTCCCCGGAGCTCGAAACATAACCCGGAGCTCCTGTCTCCATTGTACCCCTAAACCGATCCGTTCGATGGGGATCTCCGTCAAAAAAAAGTTCAGGACAATTTCATTGGACGGATGAAACTCCAGCGCCGGTGCCACCAGCAACAACCGGGGCATTTCCGCCCCTAGCGGAATCCCCGTAAAATGCCCGCTTCCCGCGATCTCGCCGCGGTCCAGGTGCCATTTGACCCGCATCCAGTAATCTAGCGCCTGCAGCGGGAGGTGAATGTCCTGGTCCACTTTCAGCTCGATCACCGCCAGCCGCCCGTCGCGATCCACCGCCAGCAGATCGATGATGCCGCGGTCCCCGCCCGCGAATTGTGCCACTTGTCCATAGACCGGCTGCGTGAGCAAAGTGGCATCGAGCGATTCGATATCCGCTCTCACCCGTGCCTCGAGCCACGCCTCCGGCTGCCCCGGCCGCGGCGCCCGCGCCTGTCTGCCGCCCGTATCCAACCGCGTATCCAGGTTTGTGTAATCGAAGGGATCGACCAATTGTTCAAAGCCCGCAGCATCGTGAACGAAAATCAAATAGCGCGCCGCGTCAGGGTCTAAAAATCGCACCCGATGACACACCGAATGCTCCGTCCCTACCGGTGCAAAAATCGCCAGCCCCTCCACCACCAACCGCGGTTCCCGTCGCCGCAAATAATCCAGCCAGATCAACCCAAAGCTAAGCGCGTTCGCCGGCGCCGGCGAATTCTCCGGAATCCCAATTGCCGCCAGCGCCGCCGTCCCTCGTCGCAGCAGCGCTCGCGGATAAGCCGGCGAAAGACTGTTGTGCAGATCCTGCTCCGTGCTCAATTCGACGACACGCCAATCCGGGAACTGGCGGTGTAGCGATTGCCGGAAGCGCTCGCGATATTTCAGCCGAGCACCCTTCCGAGCCGCCTCCCGATGCGTCTCGCGATCCAGATCCACCAGCGTGAGCGGACCGGTTCTTCCCCCAAAATGCTCCACCTCGAGTTCCAGCCGCCCCGGCCGCTCCACCCGCACCGCCGCGACTCGCCGAACTAAGGTACGCTTCTCATCCCAGCATTCAATCGTCAGCCCCGAAGTCCGCTCATTCACGGCAAACGTATCCGCCGCTAGTACGAATGGATCTTCGCCGGGCTCAATCAATACTGGTTTTTGGCTGGCTTTGAGAAAGCGCTCAATCGCCAGGTAAGCCAAGTGCGGATCCCCGCGCTTAGCTTTCCCGGGTGCACGATACAACGCTTTTAGTATGACGCAGTCTACAGCGAGTTCACGTGCCCGCGCGGAATCGCGTCGATCTCCGCCAGATCTTCCGGAGTCAACGCCCACTCCGCCGCCTTCACATTGGCGTCCAACTGCTCCGGCTTGGTAGCCCCCGCAATCACGCTAGCCACTGGCGTCCGCGCCAGCAGCCAACTAAAAGCCAGTTCCAGGAGTGTCCGCTTCCGCTCCGCGCAGAACGCTTCGAGTTGCTCCACCAGCGTCCAATTGGTGTCGGTCGAATAGCGCTCCGCCAGCCGCTGGATCTTGGCGAAACGCGTCCCCACAGCCGCCTCCACCCCCCGTTTGTACTTGCCCGTCAACAACCCGCTAGCCAGCGGAAAGTACGGCAGGATCCCCATCCCATAAGCCTGCGCCGCCGGAATCGTCTCCGCCTCAATGCGCCGTGCCACTAGACTATACTCGTCCTGCGCCGAAATGAACCGCTCCAGCCCGCGCTCACGCGAGATCCACTGCGCCTCCACCATCTGCCAAGCCGGCAAATTCGAGCACCCGATATAACGCACCTTCCCCTGATGGACCAAATCATCGAGCGCCCCCAGCGTCTCTTCCAGAGGCGTCACCGGATCTGGAAAATGCAGTTGATACAAATCGATCCAGTCAGTCTTGAGGCGCCTCAAACTAGCGTCCACCGCCGCCATGATGTAGCCCCGCGAAGCATCCCGCCGCGTCCGCCCCTCTACCATCGGCCCGGCAAACTTCGTAGCCAGCACAACATCCTTGCGCCGCTCCCCCAGCACCTGCCCCAGCATGGTTTCAGACCCGCCCATCCCCCCGTAAACGTCGGCGGTATCGAACAGCGTGATCCCCAAGTCCAGCGCCCTGCTTACGACTTTTCGCGTCGCCTCGAGATCGATCCGCATCCCAAAGTTGTTACAGCCGAGCCCGACCGTAGACACTTCGAGCCCAGATTTACCCAACGTCCGATAGTTCACGTTTTTATTCTAAAGGTAGAAGTGAATGCAGCACGCGCAGTACGAGAGCTAGTGCTTCTCTTCGTCGATCGAAATCTTCAGCTCCCGCAGAAACTTCTGATCCTGCGAAGTAAGCTTGATCTTACTCAGCTTCCGCCGCCCGGACTCCGGCGCAGATTCCAACTCCACCGTCTCGCCCTCGTCCTGAGCGTCGTCCTCGTTATCCTCGCGCTTGTTAAAACCGATGGTAGCTTCCAGCACCAGGAACACATCATACCCAGCGCGTTTGATCTCGCCGATCGCAGCCGCGATCCGGTCGGAGTCGGAAAGCGACTCATTAATGGCGTCGCCAAGTTCCTTCATCAGATCTTTTAGGCGGTCGTCCACGTGCGTCTTTCTCCTGCCGTTTACAGCATAACATCATCTCGCCGAAGCAACTCCTTTTTCGCAGGCTTCCCAGGCCCCCGTCTGTTAGGATGAAACCGATGGGCGAGTTGATTTCGAAATTCCTCCGCCATGTCGTGCCCGGCGTAATACGCCCGCTGCATGCGCTATGGAATGAGGTCATCGGCTTTCTATTCATCGTCTTCACGGTGGTGGCGGCGTTCTATGTGGTGCGCGCCGTGCGCAACTTTGACGGCGAAATCGAAGGTCTGTTTCGCATCGTTCTCCCCGCCCTGTTCGGCTTGGTGATGGGTTACTTCGGCGTTTCTTCGTTCCTTCGCGCCCGCAAAATTACTCGTTCATGACTGACGAACATCCCGGCCAGTTCCCCTTCACCCGCGGCATCTATAAAAACATGTACCGCGCCCGCCTCTGGACCATGCGCCAGTACGCCGGCTTCGGCAGCGCCGAAGAAAGCAACCAGCGCTATCGCTACCTGCTTTCGCAAGGCACCACCGGACTCTCCGTTGCCTTCGATCTCCCCACCCAAATGGGCATGGACCCCGACCATCCCCTAGCCGCCGGCGAAGTCGGCAAAGTCGGCGTGTCGATCGCGTCCATCGCCGACATGGAACTCCTCTTCAACGAGATCCCGCTAGAAAAAATCAGCACCTCAATGACGATCAATTCAACGGCCGCGATCCTCCTGTCGCTCTACGTTCTAGTAGCCCGCGCCCAGGGAGCCGACCCCAAGAAATTAAACGGGACGATCCAAAACGACATTCTCAAAGAGTACATCGCCCGCGGCACCTACATTTACCCCCCGCGCCCAGCCATGCGCATCATCACCGACCTCTTTGCCTGGGCCGGCACCGAAGTCCCCGAGTGGAACACCATATCGATCAGTGGATATCACATCCGCGAAGCGGGTTCGACCGCAGTGCAAGAAGTCGCCTTCACGCTAGCCGACGCCATCGCCTACGTAGAAACCGCTATAGCCGCCGGCCTGGCAGTCGATACCTTCGCTCCCCGTCTTTCCTTCTTCTTCAACGCCCACAATAACTTTCTAGAAGAAATCGCCAAATTCCGCGCCGCCCGCCGCCTCTGGGCAAGAATCATGAAGGACCGCTTCCAGGCCAAAGACCCGCGCTCGATGATGCTCCGCTTCCACGCCCAAACCGCCGGCTCCACCCTAACCGCGCAGCAGCCCGATGTAAACGTAGTCCGCGTAACTCTGCAAGCGTTAGCCGCAGTCCTGGGGGGGGCCCAATCCCTACACACCAACTCCAGAGATGAAGCCCTAGGCCTCCCCACCTCCGAAGCCGCGAAACTAGCGCTCCGCACCCAACAAGTAATCGCCCACGAAAGCGGCATCACCCAGGTACCCGACCCCCTAGGCGGCAGCGAATACATCGAGAATCTTACGAACGAAATCGAACGCGAAGCCGAGTCCTACATCGCCCGCATCGACAAAATGGGAGGCACCCTAAGAGCCATCGAAGAAGGCTTCATCCAACGCGAAATCCAAAACGCCGCCTACGAATACCAGAAAAAGGTAGAATCCGGCGAAGCAGTTGTGGTTGGCGTAAACCGCTTTCAAGAGCCAGAACCCGCCGCCCCAAAAGTTTTCAAGACCAACCCCAAAATCGAACAACTCCAAATAGACCGCGTCCGAAGTCTCCGCGCCACCCGCCCCTCTGCCCCCCACGCCGCCGCCCTAGAAGCGCTAGAAAAAGCCGCCCGTAGTAGTGAGAATCTAATGCCCCACATCCTGTCCTCCTGCGCCGCGAAAGCCACGGTAGGCGAAATCTCCGACCGCCTCCGCAAAGTCTTCGGCGAATATCGGGAGGCCTAGCCTTCGATCTAACCCCTGTTCGTCTGGCTCGAGAAAGCCGGCCAAGTCCGACACTTCCCTTAGCCGATCAGTTCACAAACCGGAACCACAAACGCATTGGAGAAATCTGCGAACTGTTATTATCGAAATTGCTGATGGAGCCCCAACCCACGAATGATCATGAACGTGCGATAGCCAACATTATTGAAGCTAGATGCAAGCGTCACGATTGCTCCTACGAAGGCGGCTTACTGGAAGTCTCCGGTTCCGTAGATTTTTTGATGTCCGAATCCGATATCAAATATCTAATCGCCCTCGTGAAAAAGAACTGTCTCCAATCAACCCACGTTTAAGACACATCCAACCGCTGTCACTACTCCCGCTAACCAGCTATCCTGAAACTAATGAGCACGGCGCAAGCCACCACCACTCCCACCCAAACCCTGCGCGAGCGCACCTCCTACGCCGTGCTGGTCATGATCAGCTTCTGCCATTTCCTGAACGACATGATCCAGTCGCTGCTCCCCGCCATCTACCCCATCCTAAAAGGCAACTTCCATCTGGACTTCGGCCAAGTAGGCCTCATCACCTTCACCAACCAACTAACCGCCTCGGTCCTGCAACCCGTCGTCGGCTCCTACACCGACAAACGCCCGCAACCCTTCTCGCTCAGCATTGGCATGGGCTTCACGCTGGTCGGCCTGATCGTATTATCCATGGCCTCCTCGTTCCCCATAATCCTGGCAGCCGCCGCGATGATCGGCATCGGCTCGTCCGTGTTCCATCCCGAATCCTCCCGCGTAGCGCGCATGGCCTCCGGTGGCCAACACGGCTTCGCACAATCGATTTTCCAAGTCGGCGGCAACGCCGGCTCCGCCACGGGCCCGCTACTTGCCGCCTTCATCGTCCTCCCGCACGGCCAAGGCAGCCTGGCCTGGTTTTCGCTAGCCGCGCTCTTAGGTATGGCGCTCCTAGGTAAAGTGGGTTTCTGGGCCAAAGCCTACCGCGCCGCGCGCGCGAAGGTCGCCAAGCGCGCAGGTGATCACGCCGATCACGGACTCTCCGCAAAACAAGTGAACTGGTCGATCGCCATCCTGGTCGGCCTGATTTTTTCGAAGTACATCTACATGGCCAGCCTGACCAGCTATTACACCTTCTACCTGATCAGCAAATTCCACCTGCCCGTGCGCAACGCCCAAGTCTATCTATTCGTGTTCCTAGGCGCAGTAGCGCTAGGCACCATCCTGGGCGGCCCCATCGGTGACCGCGTCGGCCGCAAATACGTAATCTGGTGCTCGATTCTTGGAGTCCTCCCCTTCACACTCCTGCTCCCCTACGCCAATCTCTTCTGGACCGTAATCTTCAGCGCCATCATCGGTACGATCCTAGCGTCGGCGTTCCCCGCGATCGTGGTCTACGCCCAAGAACTGCTCCCCGGCAAACTAGGAATGATCTCCGGATTGTTCTTCGGCCTAGCGTTCGGGACCGCCGGCATCGCCGCCGCGTTGCTCGGCCAGCTAGCCGATCACACCAGCATCGGTTTCGTATACCGCGCGGTGTCCTTCATGCCCTTGCTAGGATTGCTAGCGGTCTTCCTCCCCGACATCGAAGGCGCCATGCGCCGGGCAAAATAGCCGTCACAACCCCAGCTCTGTCTCCAATACTCCGCGATTCAGCCACTTCACGCTTTGCCTTTAGCTCCACCAGCACTACCCGCGCGCATACTGCAATCAGTTGGTAGCCTGCAGGCTAGTCGTTGTAGTTTATTGGAATCCGTGCCCGTCGCAAGATGGGCTAGCCGTCCTGGGGACATTGTAAAGAGGGCGGGACAGGATAAGAATCGCGATTCTTGGTTGATACGAACGCCGCGAGATCGGCGCAAGGTAACCGCGGAGGAAAGGGGAGAAGGCAATTACCGGTTGACTCAATTACTTTTTAGAGACCGGTAGCCGCCTGTTTCCTTCACCACTCCGGTGGGCTGGCAGCAAGACCAGCCCACCGCGAGACGATGTTTTGCAGCTATCCGTGTCCATCCGTGAGCCAATTCTCAGGAGAACTGTGCCCCGACCAGCCGTTTTTGTCGTCTAATAGTCATAACTATGCGCATCGCAGGGGCGGGGAGCGCCTTTCCAAAACACTACTATCCGCAGGCAGTGCTTTTAGCCGCGCTACGCGAATACTGGCGCGGCCAAATTGAAAACCCCCGCATGCTCGATCAACTGCACGCCCACGCCGGCGTCGACGGCCGCCACCTGGTCCTGCCCCTTGAGCGTTACTACGATCTAAAAAACTTCGGCGAATTCAACCGTGTCTGGATCGAAGCCGCGCAGGAGCTAGGCGAACGCGCCATCCGTTGCGCCATGGCCCGCGCCGGCCTCGAACTCTCGCAAATCGGAGCCCTGTTCTTCGTCTCCGTGACCGGAATCGCCAGCCCTTCCATCGACGCGCGCCTGATCAACCGCATGAAACTGCCGACAAACATCCGCCGCACCCCGATCTTCGGCTTGGGATGCGTGGCCGGAGCAGCAGGCGTCGCGCGCGCCGCCGATTACGTGCGCGCCTACCCCGATCAAGTAGCCGTGCTTCTTTCAGTCGAATTGTGCTCGCTAACGCTCCAGCGCGAAGATCTCTCACTAGCGAATCTGGTCTCATCCGGCCTATTCGGCGATGGCGCCGCAGCAGTGGTCATCGCCGGAGCCGATGTCCCCGTGAACAACGGTCCCGAAATCATCGCCACCGGTTCCGTGTTTTATCCCGACACCGAAGATGTGATGGGCTGGGATATTTCAGAAAAGGGTTTCCGCATCGTCCTCTCGCGCGAAGTCCCCGATGTAGTGCGCGAACACCTCGGCCCAGATGTCGACGCCTTACTAGCCGCTTATGGTTTCGTGCGCGCCGACGTCGGCTCCTGGGTAATGCACACCGGCGGCCCCAAAGTCCTCGAAGCCGCCGAAGAATCGCTAGGGATGAAAAAGGGCGAGATCCAAGCCTCCTGGGATTGCCTGCGCCGCGTAGGAAATTTGTCGTCGGCATCGGTCTTGTGCGTGCTCGAAGACGTCATGCTAAACCGCCGTCCCGAACCCGGAACACTAGGCGTGATGGCCGCACTAGGCCCAGGATTCTGCTCCGAGGTAGTTCTGCTCCGTTGGTGAGATTTGTCTCTTCCTGACACCGACGTGCTGGTAGTCGGCGGGGGCCCAGCCGGCCTCGCCGCAGCCATAGCCGCGCGTCGCAAAGGTTTCAGCGTAGCAGTGGTCGACGCAGC
>Ga0070681_10007678_pt1 | contig 10548 bp, 11 predicted proteins | sample KBSC83BmetaG_FD_65650 | JGI IMG/M metagenome (GOLD analysis project Ga0070681, IMG submission 65650) | Corn rhizosphere microbial communities from Kellogg Biological Station, Michigan, USA - KBS C8-3B metaG | ecosystem: Host-associated > Plants > Roots > Rhizosphere | place: USA: Michigan...
GAGCCACGCCTCAGGGAAGGCGTCTGCGATGCGCGTGTACAGCTCGGAGTCCGGCGGCATGCCGAAGTCGCCGCGGTAGACGCCTTTGAAGTCGGCGGTGTCGACCACACCCGCCACCTGCGCGATCACGTCGTCCGTCCAGTCGCGGTCCGGGTCGAGCTTGAAGCGCAGCTCGGGATAGAGCGCGCGCCAGCCGGCGACGTTCGCGATGCGCGTCGAGACGACGAAGCGCAGCGGCTGCGGCGTTCGGCCGATCGCCTCGCCGAGCGACTTGCCGGCCTGGCGCAGCGCCAGGTCGAGCGCCGCCGACTCGAGCGCCCAGCGCCGGTACTCGGTCTGGCCCGACTGGAGCAGTGAGAACGAGTCGAGCGTGTGCTCGCCCGCGACCGGCAGCTCGCCGCGGCGCGCCTGGAAGTCCTGCTGGATGACAGGGTTGTAGTCGACCTCTTCGCCGCGTCCCTCCTCGCCGCCGCCGCGAAGCACGACGATGGTGCGCCGGAGCGTGAACCCGCGTGCGACCTCCTGCTCGAGCGGCTCGAGCTCGTAGCCGTCGATCTCCAGTGGGAGGTCGCGAACTGCGTCGTAGGTCGACATCACGCGAGCCTAGCGATGTACGAAACACATGAATCTGGTTCGGCTGACACCGAATCAGGTTCAACCGCGGCGGCGCTCGAGGTGCTTGACGAGCGCGTCCAGGCGATCGTCCCATTCTGCGCCCGCCCGCGTCAGGCGGTAGCGCGTCTCGCGTCCCTGCCGTTCTGATTCGACGAGGCCGGCGTCGGCGAGCGTCGCGAGGTGCTTCGAGACTGCTTGCCGCGTCATCGGCAGCTCGCCCGTCAGTTCGGTCGCCGTCGCGGTCTCGCGCTCGGAGAGGTAGCCGATCACCTGCCGACGGTTCGGATCGGCCAGCGCCCCGAAGACGAGGTTCAGCTCAGACACACGCGAGCGCAGAGGCTTGCAAATCGAGCGCGGTGCTCCAGTTGGGCGACGACTCGACGACCGTCAGCCTCGTGCCGTCCACGTCGTCGTCCAGCGTCAGTTCGACCTCGCCTTCATCGTCCCACTCGAAGGTGAGGCGGCGCTCGTGGTCGACCTCGGTGACGGTCGCGTGCCGCTCCTCGCCGTTCGACCAGCGGAAGCTCGCGCCGCCGCCGGGCCGCAGGTCGAGATCGACGTCGTTGGCGAACCAGTCCTCGAGCCGCTCGGGCTCGGTCAGTGCTTCCCACACCTCTTCGCGCGGGGCGGGCAGAACGATCTCGCGACGAATCATGTGCAACCTCCTGGTTGCGCTAGAGTATGCAACCGACAAGTTGCACGTTACCTGAGGAGGTCGCTTGTGTTGGTGGGTTCGGTCGTCCCGATGGTCATCGAGCAGGACGGACGGGCGGAGCGCTCGTTCGACATCTACTCGCGCCTGCTCCGCGAGCGCATCGTGTTCCTGGGCCAGGAGGTGGACGACCAGATCGCAAACCTGATTGCGGCGCAGCTGCTCCATCTCGACGCGCAGGATCCGGGACGTGACATCTACCTCTACGTCAACTCGCCGGGCGGTTCCGCGTACGCGGGGATGGCGATCTACGACGCGATGCAGTACGTGCAGTCGGACGTCTCGACCGTCTGTCTCGGGATGGGGATGAGCGCGGGGGCGATGATCCTCTGCGGCGGCACCGCCGGGAAGCGGTTCGCGCTGCCGAACGCAAAGATCATGATCCACCAGGGCTCCGGTGGCTTCCGCGGGACGCCCGCGGACATCCAGATCGCCGCGCGCGAGATCCTCGATATGACGAAACGCATGGCCGAGATCATCTCGCGCCACTCGGGCCAGGACGTCGACCAGGTGCTGCGCGACATCGACCGCGATCGGTTCATGTCGCCCGAGGAGGCGATCGAGTACGGCCTGATCGATGCGATCATGGCCCCGCGTGGGGTGGCAACTAGTTGACGAGTGGGAGGGCGGCTTCGGCTGGTCCCAGGACGAGTTCATGCGCCGCACCTCGCATGCGCTCGTCGTCGGCGGCCGCGTCTGGCTGATCGACCCGGTCGACACGCCGGAGCTCGAGGAGCGCGTGCGTGCGCTCGGCGAGCCTGGAGGCGTGCTGCAGCTGCTCGACCGCCACGAGCGTGGCTGCGCCGCGTGGGCGGAGCGCCTCCGCGTGCCGCACCTGCGCGCGTGGGAGACCGTCGGTGCTGCGCCGTTCGAGACGCTCAGCGTGCGGCGGCGCCGCTGGTGGCGCGAGGTGGCGCTGTGGGAGCCTTCGTCGCGCACACTCGTCTGTGCCGACGCGCTCGGGACGGTGGCGTACTTCTGCGCGCCCGGAGAGCGCATCGGCCTGCACCCGCTCGTGCGCCCGTTTCCGCCGCGCGCGCTCGCACGCGTCGCGCCCGAGCGGATCCTCTGCGGGCACGGCGCCGGCGTGCACGAGGATGCGACCGGCGCATTGCGCGACGCGCTGCACACCGCAAGACGGCGAATGCCGGCCGTCTGGCTCAGCGCGCTCAAAGCCGGGTTTCAGGCCCGGAGGTGAGGCCTCGAACCGATGGCACAACCGGTCGCTGAGGCCGGTTTATGCGACAGTGGAACCGACGGGGGCTCGTCGCCGGAGATGTCACATCGACGACGAGAAGGAGGTTCGTGTGGGTGCACTCGTTTTGGCGCCGGCCGTTGTGCTGGCTGCAGCCATGGTCGTGGCAGCGGCACACGGCGCGACCGGCCCGGCACAGATTCGAATCACAGATGTCCAGACGTCGTACGTGCGTGTTCCCTCGGCGGATGGCGGGATTCCGGGCTCGCTCGAGGTCATCAAGCAGCGGTTGTACAACCCGGCACTCTCGCGATCGCCCATCGGTCGAGCCAGTCTCCTTTGCACGTTCCTCGACGCACGCGCGCGAACGTGCACCGGAACGTATGTCTTGCCCAAAGGCACGTTGGTCGTGACCGGTGCGATTCCGTCGAGGCTCCTCTACGAGATCCCAATCGTCGGTGGCACGGGACTCTTTGACAACGCGAGAGGGACGCTGACTGTCACGTCCACCAATCTGCGGCCCCGGCGTCGTGAGGTGCTGGTGTTCCGCCTTTCGGGATGAGCCATGACCAGCCGAAGATCCTGGTCGTCGACGACGAGCAGCCGCTCCGTGAGCTCGTAATCGTCACTCTCGGAGATTCGTATTCATGTGACGAGGCGGCCGACGGGGATGCTGCGCTCGAGCAGCTGAGAACGCGGCGGTACGACATGGTCGTCCTCGATGTGATGATGCCGGGACGTAGCGGCATCGACGTGCTGCGGGAGATGCGCGCCGATGAGGCGATGAGAGACGTCCCTGTCGTCGTCATGTCTGCGTGGCAGGCCGCGCAAGACATCGATTCCGCTCTTGAAGCAGGCGCCAATGGCTTCCTGCCGAAGCCGTTTCGCGCCGAAGAGCTCGACGCGACCGTGAGAGCTCTGATCGGCGAGGCGACATGAAGAGGCTGTCGCTCGTCGGACGGGTCGTTGCTCTCGCGTCGGCGGTCGCAATGGTGGTGGTCATCGTCGTCGCGACGGCGTTGGTCGCAGTCATCTCGCTGCGCCGGGCGGAGGCACGCGAGTCGCGTGCGAAAGACGTGACGGCCGCGACGCTCCGCGCGGAAAACGTCGCCTTCGATCTCGAATCTTCTCTGCGCGGCTACATCCTCTCTGGCAATTCTCACTTCATCACCCTCTTCAACGATGCACGGATCACCATGCCGGTGGCGCTCGGCCGCCTGAAGACGCTCGTGGCGGACGATCCGGAGCAACGTGGGCGCGTGCAGGCGACGGGTGGCTTGTTGCGTGCCTACGTGACCGACTACGCCCAGCCGGTGATCAAGATCCGGCGATTGTCGCCGGATGTTGCGCTTGGCTCGGCGTCTTTCGACGAGGACCGACGACGCGCGAACGCAATCCGGAACACCCTCGGGACGATTCTCTCCGTGGAGCAGCAACGTTCGGTCGCGCGGTCCAGACATTCGCGCGAAGTTGCGCGGTACGCCGTGGGTGTCGGCAGCGTCGCGCTTGCGCTCTCGGCAGGGCTCGTCCTGTTGTTCGGGGCATGGGTCGCGCGTGCAGTGGCGGCTCCCGTGCGGCGAACGTCATCCGCAGCGGCGCGGGTCGCGGCGGGTGACTTCGGCGTCCGTCTCGACGAGAGCGGAGCCGGAGAAGTCGGGGCGCTCCTCAGCGCGTTCAACTCGATGACGCGGGCGCTCGAGCTCGGTCGCAGGGAGCTGCTCGAGCAGAACGATCGCCTCCGTGAGAGCGAGCAACACAAACGAGACCTGATCAGCATGGTGTCGCACGAAATCCGCACTCCGCTCGCGTCGGTCGTCGGGTTCACGTCGCTCCTGCTCGAGCGCGAATTCCCGCCGGACGAACAACGGCGCTACCTCGAGATCGTGGATCAGCAGGCGCGGCGGCTGGCCGGCCTCGCGGGCGACTTCCTCGACGTTCAGCTCCTCGAAGGAAGAGGGTTGAGCTTCGACTATGCCCCGTTCGACCTCGTCGAGCTCGCGAACGAGCAGGCGCGACTCTTCTTCTCGCACACATCCGACCACACGATCGATCTCGATGTGCCTGACGAAGCCGTAGTTGTGAACGCCGATCGTGACCGCATTGCACAGGTGATCGGCAATCTCCTCTCCAACGCGATCAAGTACTCACCGTCGGGGGGACGTGTTCGCTTCCTGCTCACGGCGAACGAGAAGCGCGCGGAGTTCTCGGTCGTGGACGAGGGGATGGGCATTCCCGAGGCCGAACGCGCACGCATCTTCGAGAAGTTCTTCCGCGGCACAGAGGCGGCCTCGGCCATCGGCGGCACCGGTCTCGGTCTCGCTGTCGCTCGCGAGATCGTCACCTCACATGGCGGCCGGATCGAGGTCGAGTCCGAGCCTGGTCGTGGTTCCACCTTCGTGGTGCGGCTTCCCCGGGTCTCAAACCCGGTCTCGGCGTAGCGTTCCCGGACGCGTGGTTACGCACCGCGGGTCGTCCGCGGCGCGTGCCGCGCCACCGCAACGACGCGCTCGACTGCCTCACGCAGCGGCCCGGGCACGTCACCGTTGGCGCCCTTGAACCGCTTCAGCGCTGCGGCCGGCTTGCCGCGCCGCACCTTGAGCCCGGTGACGCCCTCGAAATCCGGGATGAGCATGATCGAGCGCCGCTTGCCCGCGACGCGGAGGATCGTGTCGTTCGCTATCTGCTCGGCCTCGGCGGGCTGCTCGCCTCGTGGCGCGTCGCGGTCGTGCACGACGATGTACGGGATCCCGCAGGCGTTGCAGATCTCGGCGAACAGCGGCATGTTGCCTTTGCCCGCGCAGTCGATGATCGCGATTGCCTCCTGGTCGGCGTCGTAGCCGAGCGCCTGGAAGACGAACGGGAAGGAGAGCTTCTCCGTACGCCCTTCGACGAACAGCACTGCGCGCGAGAGGAAGATCTCGGCGCGCTCCGCGTCGATCTCGGCGCTCATCCGGAACGCCTGCTTCTGGGAGAGCGCCTCCGGCTGCAGCAGCCTCGTGCCGGTGCGCTCGTCGTGGCGGACGAGCGCGAGCTCGTCGAGCCGGTCGACGCCGAGGAACACGGGCGAGTGCGTCGAGTAGAGAACCTGATTGCGGCCGCGCGTCGACAGCTTGCGCAGCAGCCGGTGCAGGTGCCGTTGCGCCGGCGGGCTGAGGTAGAGCTCCGGCTCCTCGATCAGGATCACGAGCCCGCGCACGCGTGCCTCGTCGAGTGCGGCGATCGAACGCACGAGCGAGAGCCCGCCGTCGGGATTTGGCTCGATCGCGCGCACGACGCCGATCGCGCGCTTGGCCGGATGGTCGGCGGGGGCGAGCAGCGTCGTCGGCCGCAGGTTCGCCGGGAAGAAGAGCGCGGGCGGCGCGCCCTCGCGGTTCAGGTTGATCGTCGCCGGCGGCCGGGCGTCCAGGAACAGCGTGCGGTCGCCCACGATGGCCTCGACATGGACACGCGTGTGCCCGCGCGAGACGTCCTCGCCGGTCGGCATCGGCGCCGCCGCCTCGAGCAACATCCAGATCGCCGAGAGCACCGTTGACTTCCCGGACGACGACTCGCCGACGAGCACGCAGGTCGAGCCGGGCAGAAGCGCGACGTCGCGCACCCCGCGGTAGCCCGAGATGGTCACCTTGTCGATCAGCGTCACGCGGCGCCGTCTACCCGCGGAGTGTGTTCTTCAAAAAGAACAACAGGTTCGCGGGGCGCTCCCCAAGGCGCCGCATCAGATACGGGTACCACTCGGGGCCGTACGGGGTTGCGACGAGCACCTTGTACCCGCGCCGCACGAGGTCGAGCTGTAACTGCGGACGCACGCCATAGAGCATCTGGAACTCGAAGCGGTCGTTCGCGATGTCGTGCGCGTCGGCGAACGCGATCGTGTGCTCGATCAGCTGCTCATCGTGCGTCGCGACGGCCGTGTGACCGCCTGCCGCGAGCATCCGCTCGACGAGCCGCGCGTAGACGGCGTCGACGTCGGCCTTCCTGGGATAGGCGACCGGTTCGGGCTCGAGGTACGCGCCCTTGACGAGGCGCAGGTTCGGCGAGAGCGGCAGCAGGCTCTCGAGGTCGCCGGGCGTCCGGTAGAGGTAGGCCTGCAGGACGGTGCCGACGTTGTCGAAGCCGTCCTCGCGAAGCCTGCGGTAGATGCGGAGCGTCGCGTCGACGAACTGCGACTGCTCCATGTCGATCCGGACGAAGCTGCCGAGCTCGAGCAGCCGCCGGAGGTTCGCGTAGGCGAGCTCCTCGTCGATCTCGAGGCCGAGGTGCGTGAGCTTCAGCGCGACGTTCGCGCGCAAGCCTTCCGACGCGATGCGCTCGATCACCTCGCGGTAGGCGGCGACGACACTCTCGGTCTGCGTCGGCTCCAGCACGCCTTCGCCGAGCAGCGTCGTGTTCGCGTACAGGCCCTGGTCGTTGAGGCGGTGCAGCACCGCGATGCACTCGTCGAGCGTCTCGCCCGCGACGAAGCGGCCGGCGCCGAGGCGCATGCCGTGCCGGCGCACGAGGCGTTGCACACGCGAGCTGTCGGCGGCGGCGAGGATCCCCTTGCGCAGACCTGCGTTGAGCGCGACGTTCAGCTGTGTGACAGCAGCCAGGCGTTGACCTCGTGCATTCGCCGTTCGAACAACGTCAGGTGCCCGTCCGCCGCATCGATCCGCGCCTCGACGCCGGGGATGCGCGCGGCGAGCCAGTGGCCGTGCGACACGGGCACGAAGCGGTCGTCATCGCCGTGCAGGAGCAGCACGGGCCGCGAGATGTCCTCGACCTCGAAGCCCCACGGCTCGGCGAACGCGAAGTCGTCGTCGATCCAGCCGTCGACGCCGTGCTCCAGCCCCTGGTGGTCGCACTCGAGCATGTACTCCGCAAAGCGTCCCGTCAGCACCGACCTGTCCTCCGGTCCGAGCAGCGAGTCCAGGACCTGCACGAGCTCCTCGGGCTTCGCGCTGAGCATCGCTTCGGCAGCGGGTTCGCAATAGGCGCGCAGCGCCTCCTCGCCCTCGAGCACCTTGCCGAACTCGACGTGGTTCTCCTCGCCCATCCCCTCGAGCCAGTCGAGCCCATCGGCGCCGTAGGGTGCGACCGCGGCGAGGCTCGCGACCGCTTTCAGGCGGTCGTCGCAGAGTGCAGCGCACGCGAGGGCGTGCGGGCCGCCGCCCGAGATTCCCCAGGAGGCGAACGCGCCGAGGCCGAGCGTGTCGGCGATCTCGGTGACATCCGCCACGCAGTCCTCGACCCGGCGGCCCTTGGCGCGCGTGGAGCTGCCGTAGCCGGGGCGGTCGTAGCCGATCAGGCGGATCCCTTGTTCCCGCGCGAGCGCCGCGTGCGCCTCGTAGGGAAGGCCGGCCGCCGGCGTGCCGTGGTGGAACACCACCGGGAACCCCGAAGGGTCGCCCGCTTCGTGCACCGCGAGGGTGCGGTTGTCCCGCGTCTGGATCGTTCCCGCCACGGAGCGCAGCTTACGCCTGGGCGGTCAGGGACCTGCGTAGGTCGCGACGTACGCGGAGACGTTGCGGATCTGTGCGGGCGTCAGGTGGCCCTTGAACGACGGCATCAGGCTGCTGCCGCGTTCGACCTGCAGCTTCACCCGGTCGTAGGGCGGCTTCAGCTTGTCGAGGTTCGGGCCGACGTTTCCGTGGGCGTTCGCCGCAGCAAGCGTGTGGCAGCCGGCACAGCCCGAACTCGTGAAGACGCGCTCGCCCGCAATCGGGTCGGCGTTCGCGGGGATCGGCGCCGAAGCCGCGTATGCGGGCGCTGCGTTCGTCGAGTGGTTGTAGAGCCAGAGCGCGCTCGTGTACCAGACGCCGATCAGCGTCGCGAAGAGCAACCCGCCTGCGACCGGCAGCACGAAGCGCGGGAAGCGGTGCAGCCGCAAGATCGTCACCTTGGCTGCGAACGCGCCGTAGATTGCGCAACCGAAGAGCGAGTGCGCGAGCACGCGGTTGTCCGGGTGCTGGAAGCCGAGCTTGAAGATGCAGTGGTAGGCGACGGGCAGCGTGAACGCGAAAGCGAGCCGGCCGGTCCAGCGGTGCACAGGGTTGACCCACGCAGGCTTCGGCCAGGGCAACTTGCGGAAGATCCATGCGGCCGTCAGGAGCTGGAAGCACGCGAGCACCACGGCCGCGGTCGCGAAGCCCGCCTTCAGGTGCACCGGGTCGCTGAAGAAGAGGCGGAAGTAGCCGGTCGACCGCGGCTGGTGCCGCGCGAGGAGCCCGGCCGTCAGTGAGACGAGCGCGCCGACCGTCACCGGGACGAGAACCCAGCGCCACGAGCGCGTGCCCGCCGCGGCCGGCGTGACCACAGCTTGTGCCATCCCGCGCAATCGAACACGACCGAGGTCAGCGAAGCAAGCGCCGGGCCGCCCAATGGACGGCCCGGCGGCGGCTGCGTCGTGCGACTACGGGAGCGCTATGGAGGCGGCAACCTGTTGCTGGTGGTTGCCGGCGTTCGTGCCGTCGTTGTAGGTGCTCACGAACGTGAACACGTCGTTCGGACCGCTCGCGTCGTTGCCGAAGTAGTCGCCGATGAACGTCGACGACCCTGTCGGGCTGCTCGTATGCGGAGCGCTCAATTGCGGGTCCCACGTGTGCTGCGTCAGCCGAACGTTATGGCCCAGGGGCTTGAGTCCCGCGTCGTAGAACTGCACGCTGGCGTTGACGCAGTAGTTCGCTGCGCCGGACGCCGCAGGATCGAGCCCGATCCCGGCCGCGCTTCCTTCGGTCGTGCCGGCCGTCGGGCAGGCAAGTCGCCGGTCGTACCAGGCGACGCTGACCGTCCCGCTTCCCGCGACTGAGAGGTTCGGCTGGAACTCGTCGACCGCTGAGACGTTGTCGTTCACCTGGATCGGTGACGACCACGTCGCGCCCCCATCGTACGAGGCGGTCACCAGCACGTTGTCGACGCCCGCGCTGTAGTCCTCGTACGAGACGTAGAGCGGATACGCGCCTTGGGAGCTGCGGTGGTTTCCAACCGCGAACGTGTTCTCGATCCCGTCGCGGAATGTGGTGTTCGCATACTGGAGCGGCGGCGTCGTAACGCTCGCGACGGCTGTGCCCGCCGTGCTCCATGTGTTGCCGCCGTCCGTCGACCGGTCGACGAAGATCGAGGCACAGCAGTAGCTGTGTGCCGGATCGAAGTTCGTCACAGTCGTATAGACCGCGCCGCTCGGGTCGACGTGAGGCAGCAGGTAGGTGGCGCCCGTTGCCGTGTGCGGAGGCTCGGGCAGAGCCTGCGGCGTCGACCACGCGGTGTGCGTACCGTCCGGACGCGCGTCGGCGTACGACACATAGGGCACCGGCGTCACGAAATGGAAGTTGACCCACATCACGTACACACGGTTGAAGTGCGGGCTCGCCGGGTTGGTGTCGATCGTGATCCACTGTTTGTCCGGCTCGTTGCCGACACTGTCGTAGGTCGCCACGAAGTCCGGCTGCCCGTTGCGCGTCGTGATCCACTGGCCGGCGGTCGTCGAGCCGTGCTTGCGGACGGCTACGCCGACGATCTCCGCCGGCTGTGCCGGGTTCGGCTCCTGTGACGTGCCGACGGTGAAGTTGTGGCCGCCGTCCTTCTTGTAGAAGAACTGGTAGCCGAGAATGAACGAGTAGTAGTTGCCGTAGCTGTCGAACACGCCGACCGGATCGGTGTTGTCCGTCCAGCCCTCGTAGCCGGGGATGTGGCCCTGAGTCGGCCAGGTCTTCCCGCCGTCGAAGGACTCGTAGAAGCCGAGCAGGTGGTTGTACCCCTCGGCGCTGACGAACCACTTCGAAGATCCGATGAGGTGCTGCGAGTTCGTCGGGTCGACGCGGATGTCGGACTCCGAGTGATCCTTGACGAGCTGGGGGGACGTCATCGGATAGCCGGGATTGCTGCCGGCCTGGGTCGCGTACGGCGCGGCGGCGCCCGTGTCCTCGCCGGTTGTCGCGCCCGGGCACGCCGATTCGCCGGTGTAGCCGAGGGCGGGACCGTCGTTGTACGCGGTCGCAGACACCTCGGGGCGGTAGCAGCTCGTCTGCTGCGTCGTGGCGAACACGTTTGA
>Ga0070681_10007679_pt1 | contig 10548 bp, 9 predicted proteins | sample KBSC83BmetaG_FD_65650 | JGI IMG/M metagenome (GOLD analysis project Ga0070681, IMG submission 65650) | Corn rhizosphere microbial communities from Kellogg Biological Station, Michigan, USA - KBS C8-3B metaG | ecosystem: Host-associated > Plants > Roots > Rhizosphere | place: USA: Michigan...
GCAAGAGCTGTCAGACTGAGGAATAGCATTTTCGTCTTGAGCGCTGGGTGAAGAGGCAGACGAGCGCATCATCTGAGCGCAGCGCATCAACCCTCCTCGGGGTTGTAGCCGCGTTCCGGGCGGAGGTGGGTCGGATCGGCCGGCTCAATGTGGACCGTGACATCGGCCGTCTCACCGATCTCGTGCTCGATGCGCGCGGCGACTTCACTCGAAATGTCGTGCGCTTGATCGACCGGCATCCCTGGGTCGACCTGAATATGGAGATCGACCCAGATCATCCCCTCACCACCGCGCGTGCGGATGTTGTGAATACCCCGTACCCCGGCGACTGAGCGCGCCGCCTGCTCGATCCGGTCGGTCGAGGCGACCGCTTCGTCGGAAAGCGATAGCGCCGCCTCGCGTATGATCTGCCACGCGCTCCAGGCGATCACGGCCGCGACAACCAGCGCCAGCGCGACATCGGCCCAAGACAGACCGAGGCTTACCGCGATCAGTCCGGCGATTACTGAGAGCGTGACGAAGACGTCGCTGCCGGTATGCCGGGCGTCGGCCAGCAGAATCGAACTGGAGAGCCGGGACGCCGCCCGGCGTTCCCAGGTTGTGACACCGATATTGACAACGAGCGTGCCGAGCATCACCACGAAGCTGATCGCCGTCACCTCGGGCGTGACGTCGTGATGCAGCCGTTCGATCGAGCGCTGCACGATTTCGAAGAGCGCCAGCAGCATGAAGAGCGCGATCGCCATTGAGGTGAGTGTCTCGAAGCGACGATGGCCGTACGGATGATTGGGGTCAGGCGGTCGCGCCGCCACGGCCAGGCCGACCAGCCCGACGACATTCGAGGCGCCATCGAGCAACGAGTTGAGGCCGTCGGCCGTCATGCTCAAACTGTTCGTATACAGCCCATAGCCGAGCTTGGCAACCGCGACGAAAATATTGAGCAGCAGCACGCCGACCAGCACACGTTGGATGCCGCGCGTCCGCTGTGTTCGCGCGTTGCTGGAGTTCATTGGTGAGGATCGTCGTGTTTGTGTGTTCTGCATGTCGCTTCGGAATCGAAATGGCGTGCGCAATGTGCACTCACCGATCTGGCGAGGTCATTAACTGTAGTCCGCTCCCCCGCACTTAGTCACGGGGAAATCGAATGATTCGTGTTAGCGAAACTCAGGTTTGGCTCGCACAGGCATGGAAGAATAGTACGAACAGCGAATGAACGTTGAAGCCGGCCGATGGAGGAAGTGTGTCTTTCGAGCGGCGCGTCAAACGAGTACGACGAATCTACGCGGTCGACGTCCTCTATCGCGCGCTGTCGGATTTCAGCGAGCAGCGCGGCTCGGTTTACGCGGCGGCGATCTCCTACTATGTAATGTTTTCGATTGTTCCGATGCTCGTCTTCGTCGCCACCATCTTCGGCTTTGTTTCGCGGGGGACCGAACTGCAGACGCGGGTGATCGGCGCAATTCTCACTCAGGTGCCGCCGAGCGCCGGCTATCGCAACGACATTCAAAACGTCGTAAAGATCTCTGCGGCGCAGGGTGGTTTGCTCACCCTGTTGGGTTTCGTCGGTACGATCTGGACCGCCAGCAATCTCTTCACGGTACTGCGCCGCGCGCTCAACCTCGCGTTCGATATCCCGAACGCGCGCCCGTTCATTAGTGGACGGCTGGTCGACATGCTCAGCATCCTCGGCGTTGGACTGCTGGTGCTCCTGTCGATCGGGGCGACGGCCGCGCTCGGCATCATCCGCGCCGTCTCGTCCGACATCTTCCATGGCTGGCTGGTCAACCTTGGCTGGGGCGTCGTCTTCTTTCTCCTGCCGTTCGTCCTGTCATTCGGTGTCTTCATGATGATCTACCGCGTGGTGCCGAACCGGCAGATCGACCGGCGTGACCGGACGATCGGTGCCATCCTGGCGGCACTCGGCTTCGAACTGGTGAAGATCGGTTTCACGATCTACATCGCCAACTTCAGCAGCTACCAGCAGGTCTACGGCGCGATCGGCGGCTTTGTCGCCTTCCTTGTCTTCGTGCATCTCGAATCGACGATCATCATCGTCTCCGCCGAGATCGCCGGGGAGCTGGCGAAAGACCGCGATCTCGCCGAAGCCGCCGCCCGTCGCCCGCGCCAGATCTGGCCGGTGACGTAAGCGTGTGCGTTTTCCGTTCTTGTCGACTAAGAAAAAGGCCTCTAAGGCGGTCCTCCTCTGGACAGCTTCGCTGAAGGCTACTCGAATCTGTCCGATGTACTGTCGCTGAGCATTTGGTTGACAGCGGATGCCACGTTGGGTACGCTCTTGCTCGTCTGCAACATAATGCCGACTTCGTTGACGGAGATCGCGCGGCGAAGAGCTCACGGATGTCCGCGATTCGATCGTGCAATGGGCAAATCCTCCGTTTTTCTGAGGATGCCTCTTCGCGATACAATGCGTCCGTGCAGGCAGGACCGACCGTCGCATCGCGCGACGAAGAGAGCGCGACGGTCGCATCGGGAGAGGAGGGGGCGAGTCGGGGGGCGAATCTCGTCACCGAGCCGTACAGTGCATCGGACCCGCGTTAAGGCAGAGTAAATGCCGCCGCACATGTCGATCGATCGTGACGCGATCGGTCAGAGTGCGGTTCATGTGAGGTGAACGCGAGTCGACCACGTTCGCGTATGAGGTATCGGTACGGGTTCATGAGCGTTGGTCGTTTCGCGTATCGATGTGATTCAGCGACGCGTTGAGGAGGTCCGTCCGGGGGGTTCCGCGAGCCGCGTGGGATAGCCGGTCGGAGCGTCAAGGAAAGGTAGACGAGGCGTGAAGACACGGTTGATGGGCTGTGTCGTATTGATTTCGATAATGGTATTTTCGGCTTGTGGTGGTGGCTCGTCGAAGAGCACGAGCACCACCAGTTCTACGACCGCGGCCAGCACCAGCGCCGCGACCGTCGCCGCCGCGACGACGGCGGCCACCCCTGCTCCGGCCACGCCAACCGCACCGGTTGAGCTTTCCTGGGAAGAGGTCGTGCAGAAGCTAACCCCTTCGACTGTCATGGTACGGGCCGATTTCCCGGCGACGGCTGTCTCTGATGAGGCATACGGTTCTGGTACGGGCATTGTGATGACGGCCGACGGCTATATTCTGACGAACGCGCACGTGGTCGATGGCGCCGCCGCGCTCACCGTCGCGGCCTCCGGCTCGAACCGCGAGCGCCCGGCGCAGTTCGTGGGTGTGTCGAGTTGCGATGACCTGGCGGTCATCAAAGTTGATGATGTCCAGGGCCTCCAACCGGCGACCTTCGGCACGAGCAAAAACGAAAAAGTCGGCGAAGACGTGGCTGCCATCGGCTATCCGCTCGGCTCGGAGATCGGCACCGACGTCACGATCACGCGCGGGATCATCTCCAAGCTCGATCAGCCGCTCGATCCGTATGAGAGTCTGATCCAGACGGATGCCTCGATCAATCCCGGCAACTCCGGCGGGCCACTGGTCAATCGCTTTGGCCAGGTGGTCGGTATCAACACGCTCGGGGTCGATCCGACCGTGGCGACGAACATCAACTTCGCCATCAGCATCGACCAGGCGCAGCAGGTCATCCCCGATCTCCAGAAGGGCCACAACCGGCTCTGGCTCGGCATGAACCTCGGCCCGAATAACTACTCGGACTACTTCGGCACCGACGCAGGGATGGTTGTCGAAGCGGTGGCGAGCAAGAGTCCGGCCTCGGCAGCGGGTGTGCAGCCCGCCTTCCTGCTGACCCAGCTCGAAGGGCTCAACATCACCTCGAAGGCCGACGTCTGCAAGATCCTTCGTTCGCATAAGGACGGCGATGGCCTGAAGGTTCAGTTCCTCAACATCACCTCGACCGATCAGCAGTTGCTCGAAGGCGAGGTCACGATCGGCCAGAACAACTCGACCGCACAGGTCAAAGTGATCAACAGCCAACCGATCGGTGGTTCGAGCGGTAGCGCCAGCGCTACGGCGTCGAGCAGCTCCGGCGCGGGCGGCACCCCGGTCGATGCCTCCTGGGATTTCTCAAGTGACACCGGCGACTGGTACACCGGCGATAGCGATACCGCGACGGTCACGCTCGCGAATGGCGCGTACAACGTCGTCTTCAAGAAGCCGAGTCTCTATAACGTTTACCGGCCAAGCTCCGTTCCGGTGTCCGGCGATCAGGGGATGGCGGCCGATGTCACACTGACCGCCGGCTACGCCGGGCTTGCGCTCCGCTTCAACGCGTCGAGCGATAACAAGTGGACGTACTACGACTGTTTCTTCAATACCGGAGATCAGTTTGGCTGCGGTGTTGAGGTGAACGACCAGTACACCGCCCTGGTGCAACCATCATCGTCGCCCGCGATCAAGCATGGGCAGGTGAACCGGCTGCAACTGACGGTTGTTGGGACGACGATCACCTTCAGCATCAACGACCAGCAGGTCGCCTCGTTCACGGATTCGACGATCCAGAAGGGGCTAATCGGGCTGGAAGCGGGCGGCGGCTCCGACGCCCCCGGCAATATCACCTTCGACAACGTGGCGGCGGAGTACATTCCGTAAGCAACACGTCATCGAAGTCGCAACGGAAAGCACCGGCCGCGGCAATTGCCACGGCCGGTTGCTGTTGCGGGCAGACATACCAAAAAGAGAGGCGTTTCGGATGTCGCGTTTCCGATCAGCGATCGTTTTCACCGGCAGATCGTCGATCGATTGACTGCGTCACTGGTCGAGAAGCCGTCTACTTCCATTCCCAGATTGAAGCCGTGGTCTTGGCATTTTCATCGACGTCGAATTCAAAGACGACGGCAATCCCACCAAGTTTGGCCAACGCTTGCGACATCGTCTGATAAAAGAGCGCACCGCGCCAGCTGACCGCGCCATTGCCGGTGAATCTCCCGGCACCGAAGCCGGTCCAGGTGGCACTGTCGCCTTCGTTGGTCATGACGATGCCCTGTCCCTCGCCGAACATCGTACCGTCGGGAAGCGTCGTCGCGATATACGTTCCCATATCGGTCGCTTGCTGATCGAGGTACATACCGCGCCCGCGAAACGAGACCTCGACTTGTGGCCCCTTCGGACCAACCGGCAAGACACGCAGACCGGTGACCTCGCCTTGCTCGTCACCGAGTTTATCGCCAAGCATATGTACGCTCCCTCACTGTCACAGGATGAAACGATGGTACAACCCGAATGAGGACCGCGTTCTGTTGCCGGTGAACATTCCCATCATACTGAGGGGAGATGCCTGACATCAAGCAGATAACAGGAGTTTCATACGGTACCGGTATGCAAGCTGCTTTCCTGCTCAGATTATCCGAGGTGCTTCACGACCGCCGCATGCAGCTTCGGCACCCAGGCGAGGTGTTCCGGTTTCATCAGGACGCTACGAAGCACAGTGACGGTCGGTTCGTCCCAGACGATGTGTGGGTCGTGCGGTGCAAGCAGTTCGCGCGTGACGACGAACATGGCGAGGAAAACCGGATCAGCCGGATCGTCCATGGTGCGTTGGTAGACCTGTTCGGTGAGCGCCGAGATGGCGCTGGCGTTGACCGAGCCGCCGGAGGGCAGCGGGTAGAAGTTGAGGATATCCAACTCTGGTTCAACGACCAGCCGGAAGCGTTCGTCGGCCTCAAGCAGTTCGGCCCAGGCGAGCGCGGCGCGTCGCCCTTTGGCGAGGATCGGGCCGAGGCCGCGATCCGCTTCGAGCGGGAAGCACTTGAAGATCGCCCAGGTGGCGACAGCCGCTGCTCCGGCCCGTGAGCATTCGAGGCTGATCTCGCCGAGGTGTAGGTCGTCGGAGGTGAAGTAGGTGTATGGCGAGTTGTGCACGTAGAAGCGTCCGACGGCCGGATCGCGGAAGAGCACTGAACCACAGCCGTACGGCTGCAAACCGTGCTTGTGCGGATCGACGACGACGCTGTCCGATTCAGCGATTGCCAGAAACGGTGCCGGGTTGATCGGCGGTTCGGCCTGCCGGGCGACCAGGGTGAAGAAGCCGCCGTAGGCGGCATCGACATGCACCCGTGCCCCGTGGCGCCGCGCCAGCGGGATGATCTCGTGGATCGGATCGACTGAACCGAGGCCAGTCGTGCCGGCCGTGGCGACCACCGTACCGACCTCGCCCGAACGGAGCGCGTGTTCCAGTGCGTTCAGGTCCATCCGACCGTGCGTGTCGGTCGGGATCGCGCGGAACGACAGTCCGACCACGCCGGCCATCCGGCCGTGCGTGTAGTGCGCCTGATCACTGGCGGCAATCCCCTTCTCCGGATGGAGCGAGCGAGCGATCCAGAGCGCCTCCAGATTAGCGATCGTGCCGCTACTGGTGAGATGGCCGAGGAACGTCTCGCCGTAGCCGAACATGCGGGCCAGATCGGCGACGACCTCTTTCTCCATCTGCGAGCTGGCTGGTCCACCGTCGAGCGCGTGGTTGTTCGGATTGATCTGCATGGCGATGGCGTAGGCAAGTGCGGCGATCGGGTGTGCCGGCTTGAGCATTTGACCGGCGTAGCGGGGATGCCCGAAGGGATAGTTGTCATGCAGCCGCGCGTTCAGCTCGACGAGGACCTTCGCGATCGTCTCGCCTGGCACCCGCAGCGTCTCATCGACGTCAAACGCGCCGAACCGCGCATTCCAGGCATCGATCCCAGCCAGCCCGCTTGCCAGCAGATCGAGATACGCCGTCCGCTCCATGCTCGCTCCTCCACCAGAACAGCCCTACGCCTCCCGCACCAGCCGGGCGTGCGGGAAGGGTAGCACCTTGCGGCCACGGTCGCGATGGTGCCAAGGAGGAGTCTGCGTCTAGTAACGAGCGCTTGCCGGCAAACATGCGAACATCACGCCCGACGGCGGCGTGATGTTCGCTGCTCGTGCGTCACCTGAACATCTCGTCATTTTAACAACCCCCTTCCCGGCAACAAACCTGCGATAACCGGACGAAACGTGCGTTTCGGTGGAGGGAGGCGTTCATGGAGCTTTCTGACCGGTTGTGCGAGATGGTTCGGGCGCATCAGGTGGTGACGTTGCGCGCGCGGGAAGACCCAGAGGGGCAGTGGCGCGAGGTCGAGCCCCATGCCGTCTACATCGGGAGTAACGAGCGCGGATTTGTCGATTTCTACCAGCGCGGTGGTTTCAGCCGAAGCGGCAAGCTTCCAGGCTGGCGCCGTCTCGGTCTGCTCGATGTAATCGCATTGAAGCCGACGTCAGCGACATTCGAGCCACGCGAAAACTACCGGCCGGAAAATCGCACCTTCTACCGGGCATTCGTCTGCACGGCGATCGACGCGGAACCGGGCGATGCGCGTTTCGCACCACCCGGTTCCGAGGCAATTGACGAGGTGATCAACCCGTCGTGATTAGCCCGTAATGCGTCGGGCCGTTAGGAAACGTGGACCCCAGTAGTTGTCCCACAAGTCACTGATCGTAACGCCCGTGCCCTCGTTTTCGGCATTGATGAACTGACCGTTGCCGATATAGATCCCGGCGTGCGACAGCCCCCACTGGTACGTATTCTGCTGGAAGACAAGATCACCCGGTTGGAGATCGCTCGGATCGACCGGCGAACCGGCCAGCACCTGCGCGCTCATTGAGCGTGAGAAGCCACCGCCGATCACCTGATTGACAACGTAATAGACGAAGCCGGAGCAGTCGAAGCCGCTCGGCGACGTGCCGCCCCAGACGTACGGTGTGCCGAGGTACTTCATCGCCTCGGCGGCAATTTGCTGACCAATCGTGCTGGTATCTGGAGCCGGGGTGGCAGTGGCCTCTACCGACGACCAGGACGGTCCGCCGAGCAGGCCGAGCAGCACCTGATACGGTTGCGGGTTTTCCGGGTGATACTCAAAGCGCGCACGCTCGAAATACTGCACCGTCTTGCCGGTCGCCGGGTCGACGTATTCGTCGCTCAGCGGATAGCCGAAGAGCGCCAGCGATTCGCGGAACGAAACGCCCGCGTCACCGAACTCCAGGCCGTGCGACTGCCAGTAGTCGCGGAAGCCGAGACAGAGCGAATGGCCCGTTTGGGCGAAGTAGGTGCAGTTCGAGTCGTCACTGCTCGGTGCCGGTTTGGGCTGAAAGGCGTCCGTCGCGAGCAACCCCTGGGCCTGCGCGGTGTCGAAGCCGAGTCGACCGAGGAGCGTTTCGTATGGCGTTCCTGCGTTCTCGGGGTGCCATTCGAAGCGCTGTCGCTCGAAGTACTGCACGAAGAGGTTGTTCTCGTACACCGGACCGCTCAGCGCGTAGCCGAAGACCGGCAGTCCGCCCGACTGATTGTAGAAGCTCTGGAAGCGCGCGGCGACTTCGTGCCCCGTCGGGGAACCGTAGCTGGGCGTCGGCGTCGTGTCATCTACCGGCAATGCCGGAGCCGCGCTCATGCTCGCGGTCGGGTCGCTGCCGAGTGTGGTGGTTGCTGCGCTTGTCGTGATACTGGTTGCTGATTGACTGATCTGTAGATTATCGGCCGCGACCGGAGCCACCCCGAGGCTCGTGGCCGTGGCCAGGATGAAGAAGCCACCAAGCAGGCAGCCCCGCCCTCTTTGCTTGAACAATCCCATTCCCTTCCGACAAACAAAGGCCGGCAATGCCTTGCGACTCGCCGTGTACGAGCGCGTGTTGCCCTGTGTTCTCCTTTCGCCGTCCGCGCGTTGCCGACTGTCGCGGTCGGATTGCCGACATCGTGACGTGCGCGCTCCCCGAATTGCGCATCGCCATCGGTTCAACGTGGTGGTTGCACTTCGGTTGCGCATTCCGAGGTGAACAGTACGTCATCTGTACCATTCGGCTAGGTGTGGTGCGATGGAATTGCGAGCAGACCGTGCTTGCTTGCGCTGCAGACAATCACTTGCGGACGCCGAATCAGGCTTTCGGGACGCGGTCACATCTGCTACCTTGACGGGGCGAGGCGGCTGCGCCAAACAACTCCGATTAGGCTGGGAAGGTGGATATGAGCGCGAACATCGACGTACTGATTCGCGGAGCGCGGATCGTAGATGGTAGCGGCAACCCCTGGTTTTACGGCGATGTAGCGATCGCCGGTGAGCGGATCGCCGAAATCGCGCCGCCCGGCAGCATCCCGAGCGAGTCAGCGCGCGAGGTGGTGCAGGCCGAGGGTATGGTCGTCTGCCCCGGTTTCATTGATATTCAGAGTCATTCGATCGTACCGCTGATGGTCGATGGGCGCTGCCTCTCGAAGATTACACAGGGGGTGACGACCGAGATCATGGGCGAGGGCTGGACACCGGCACCGGTCGGCGGGCGCAACCTCGATGAACTGCATCACACGCCCTACGCCGATCTGAGCGAATGGCGCGAGAAGGCGACCGGCTGGACGCGCTTCCGCTACTGGCTGGAAGAGGCAGTGAAGCAGGGCGTTTCGCCCAATGTCGGCTCCTTCCTTGGCGGCGGTACCCTGCGCCAGTACGGCCGGGGCATGGACATGGGCACGTCGAACGGGCAGCAGCTCGAGACGATGCGCCAGGTGATGGCCGAGGCGATGGAAGATGGCGCCTTCGGCGTTTCCTACGCCCTGATCTATCCACCCGACGCCTACGCCAATACTGATGAGATCGTCGAGATCTGCAAGGTCGTGGCGCAATACGGAGGCGTCTACATTACGCACTTGCGCTCCGAAGCGGATACGCTGCTGGAGGCGCTGGATGAAGCGATCGAGATCGGGCAGCGCTCCGGCGCGGCAGTCGAGGTCTATCACCTGAAAGCGATCGGCAAGCGCAACTGGCACAAGATGCCGGCCGTTATTGCGCGCATCAACGAGGCGCGTGCGCTGGGCATCGACATCACCGCCGATCAGTATCCGTATGTCGGCTCCGGCACCGGGCTCACCTCGGTCTTCCCGCCGTGGGCGTTCGAGGGCGGCAAGTTCTTCGAGAATCTGCGCGATCCGGAGATGCGCGCCAAATATCGCGAGGCGGCGCTCAATCCGACCAGCGATTGGGAGCCGATGGCCGATCTCTGTACTCCGTACGGCGTCATGCCGGTGGGGTTGGAGAAGCCGGAGAACAAGCAGTACGCCGGGAAGCGGCTCACCGAGATCGCCGAAATGCGCAACCAGCACTGGGTCGATGCGGCGCTTGACCTGCTGGAAAGCGAGGGCCAGCGCATTGGAACGATCTACTTCACGATCACCGAGGACAACATGGCGCCGCAGTTGCAGCAGCCGTGGAACAAGATTTCGACCGACGCCGGTGGACTCGATCCCGAGTGGGCCAAGCCGCAAGGACCGTCGCACCCGCGTGCCTACGGCACCTATACGCGTGTGCTCGGCAAATATGTCCGCGAGGATAAGGCGCTGACGCTGGAGGATGCGGTACGCAAGATGAGCGGTGCGGTGGCCGATCGGCTCAGCCTGCGCGATCGCGGCATGCTGCGCGCCGGCGCCTACGCCGATGTCGTCATCTTCGATCCGGAAACGGTTAGCGACCGCGCGACCTTCGAAGACCCGCACCAGCTGTCGGTCGGTATCCGCGACGTTTGGGTCAATGGTGGTCGTGTCCTCAAGGACGGCGAGCACACCGGCGCCATGCCCGGCCAGTTCGTGACGGGGCCGGGCAAGCGCTAGG
>Ga0070681_10007683_pt1 | contig 10541 bp, 7 predicted proteins | sample KBSC83BmetaG_FD_65650 | JGI IMG/M metagenome (GOLD analysis project Ga0070681, IMG submission 65650) | Corn rhizosphere microbial communities from Kellogg Biological Station, Michigan, USA - KBS C8-3B metaG | ecosystem: Host-associated > Plants > Roots > Rhizosphere | place: USA: Michigan...
TTGCAGACCATCTCCCCGGTAGTGCCAGATCACCACCCTGATGATGAAGTGCCGATTCTGTCAGTTTAGATAATTTAACTCGTCAAGAGCGCCACGCATGTAAGGGGGTGCGCTTACTCCTTACTGAAGTTCAGCGTTTTGCGGCTAAGAGTGCCGTAGAGAAGAATTCCGATCAGTATTGGCAATCCGGGTTAAGACCTTTTGAAGATCGAATTACGAGTCACAATCATCCTTGGTGAATTAAGTCAGTTCGGGTAAACGCGAAGCAACAGCTCCACGCCCTGGTCCAAAACGAGTTCTTTGCGTCCGTAATTCGCTATCTGTCCCGCGCCGACGACACGAGGCCGGCTCCCAGGACTCGCCGATGTCTCACCGAAGATGCCACCCGCGATCGCCCCAACCCCTGTGCGCTTGAGCATCTGGGGACGGCGGTGTCCACGCGTTTCGATCGGGACTTCAGCTTCCACTTGCTCACCCGAGGTTACGTCGTAGAGCCTGATGATTTCGGCGTTGATCGGATAACCCATATGGTCGGGGAAGCGTATGCGGTCAAACGAAAGGTGGATTTCCGTCACGCCCTTGAAGAGTAGAGAAGGTGTAATCGCCTCAATGTGGCCGGAGATCCTTGCGAGGTTGAAGGGCCCTGGATCTGCGACGGTGGCAATGAACTCATCTCCAACACGCGAAGACGTGCTCGACAACGTTCGATCGAGACAGACGCGCATTTCGTAACCACTACGAGCTACGTTAGGTATTGCGAAAGCTCTGGCTTTAGTGTGGACCATCACGAGGCCGGCAAGCACGAGCACTGACACGACGGTAGTGCGGATTAATATTCCAGCGAATGTCCGGGTGTGATCTGGTTTGATCCGACTAATCATCGTTACGTCCCCCGGGAGGGTTAGGTTGCCATCGGAGAACTCACCCCACTTAGCTCTCACTAGCAACCAACCCTCCTCCTGCCCCCCTTGAATGTAGGTAAGCAATAGATATTCCAGATTTAGTCGATTGAAATTAACGCGACTGTGAGGAAATTTGGTTGGGCCGCCCCGTTTGCTATTCGTGATTCCACGAAGATTCGTAAAATCACGGGCGCGAGTTGTGGTCCAAGGGCGCAACCACTGGTTTGGCTTCCTCTATGTCTCGGTGGTTGTTGTATCGTGTATTCCTACTTACTACAGAGACACAGAGACACGGAGAAATTCAAACTAGGGGCCGGTTAGGAATTATTTGAATTGATGTTTATTGATCCTGAGTGCGCGCAATTGCGAATCGAGGGTCGTGGCCGGCACTCCAAGCCGAGCGGCAGCGCCGTGTGGCCCATAAACCTTGCCACGAGTCTCGCGCAGCACTGCTTCGATTTGAGCTTTTCGATCTGATTCGACAGCCGGCGAGTAGGCCGCTCTCGCGTTCGCCGGTGGGTCCTGCATAAGCATACTCGGATCAACGCGCAAGATTTCACCGTCCGCCAGGATGACGCAGCGCTCAATCACATTCTGCAACTCGCGAATGTTTCCCGGCCAGGAGTATTGCTGCATCGCGGAGAGCGACCGCTTCTCAATGTGGCTGATCTTCTTGCCCGTCCTGGCGGCTAGCCGGACGGCGAAATAATCTACCAACACCGGAATGTCGTTCACGCGTTCACGCAAAGGGGGCACGTGCACAGGAAACACATTCAACCGATAAAACAGGTCCATGCGAAAGCGCCCCTCCTCAACTTCCCGACGGAGATCCTTGTTGGTTGCGGCGATGACGCGCACGTCCGTTTTGATCGTGCGATTGCCACCGACGCGCTCGAATTCTTTCTCTTGCAAGACCCGCAAAAGTGACACTTGAATTTCCGGACTCAGCTCCGCTATCTCGTCGAGAAAGATCGTGCCGCCGTTCGCGGCTTCGAAGCGCCCGATCCGTTGTTGCAGTGCACCCGTGAATGCGCCTTTTTCGTGGCCAAACAATTCGCTGGCGATCAGTTCCGCGGGAAGCGCCGCGCAATTCACTTTGACCAGGGCGCGGTCAGAACGTGGAGAGCGGCGGTGGATTGCATGCGCAACTAATTCCTTGCCGGTTCCCGTTTCGCCTGTGATTAAAACGGTCGAGTCAGTTGGTGCAACCTTGTCGATTGCGGCCAGCACCTTTCGCAGCGAAGTTGCTGAGCCAACAATCTCTTCATAGATCGAACGTTGAATTACTTCCTCCTGGAGCAATCGATTCTCCAGGTGCAGTGTCTCCTTTAATGTCCTGATTTCCTGGTACGCCAACGCATTGGAAACTGCTATCGATATGATGTCCGCAAGGTCGCGCAGCAACTCAATTTGCTTGACCGTATAGTTGAGCTTTTCTTTCGACAAAAACTTGATAGTACCGATGAGTGTGCCCTGCTTCATCAGTGGCAGATCGATATAGCTACGCATACCGAGATGTAATAACGGTCCATCAGTCACGAAACGTCTTTCAGACTCCAGGTCCGAAGCTATATACGGCTGGCCCGAGATCATGATCTCACTGATCGGATGATGTCTCACCGTCAACTTTGACGGCGGCGGGTCAGCCTCTATGCTCGAGGCATAACGTGCGACGAGGCTCTCGAAACAATCGTCGATGTTGCGGGGAACACCTTCGATGTGAGCCCAATGCGCTTTTATAACCTCGCCTTCGAGTAGGAGAATCGCGACCGCATCGAAGACTACTATGGGCCTGAGTGCTTCATTCAAGGCGGCCAGCAACTCCGGCATATCGAGCTGATTGCCAATCGCTTGCGCGACTTCAAGAATGATTTGTGCTCTATTCTCCGGCATGCTGTTACGTCCCTAAGATGGCGCAGACCTAAATCACTTTTTGCAGCGTTTTGAGTTCGCGCCGACAACTGATGCTGAACGCCTTCAATGGGTCCCGGTCGTCGAACTTCTTTTCACGAAGTTGGTCGACGGAGATGTTTTCAGCTCCAAATTGCATGAGTATCAAGTCCAATACCGCTTCTGCTTCCCGGATAACTCGATCGGAAGCAAACAATCGAATGCGGCTCGCGATTCCATAAAGCGAGACCGCGCCTTGAAGTTCCGATTCAATACTCGCCTCATCGCCGTCGTTAAGGTTGTGCGTCGCGGATATGACGTAAAGCCTGGAGGCGTGGTCGATGAAATCGGAATAAGTAGTTTCTCGCTTCGTAACTTCTCGTTGCACCAGATCGCGTCTATGTCGGGTTCGTTCACTTACCCATGTGCTTGCTAATGACGCAAGACCTCCAACTAAAGCACCCATAATGGCCGCCATTCCGTTTGATAATTCACCGGTCATAAGACCTCCATCTTCACTGACGTAATATCTTCCGGGCGTTCGCCGCCAGCGACCGCTACGATCCTGTGCGACGGCAGGCCGACGTGTATGTGCGGTCCTGTCGCTTTGCCTGGCACTGCAAAGTGGAAGGCAGTGAATGGAATGCCGTTAGCGCGCAGGTAGTCCATCAGGATCTGCCCTTCGGCACTGTCCGGACTAATACCTACATCCATTGCGTTGCGATGATCGTAGCCCCAGCGGTCGTGCAGCGCTGACTGGCCAAAAGCGCCGACCGGCAACGCGCGACCGAACCTTCTTATAAAAAACTGTCTGATTACATCCGCTTGAGACAGCGACCAGGCGTGTGCGCCACCGTAACGGATGTAAGCAGTGGTCCGCACCAGCGTGCTAATAGGGCGCTGGGCCGAACTCCTCCCGATGTTTCGCGGAGAGTCTTCGGTCTCAGCTTCGACGAAAGCTTCAGCAATCAGCGTATCGGCGCCTCTCAACTGCCCCTGGACCCCGACGACTTTTTCTCGCGCTCGTGCAGCAGCATCTTCTGCGGTCTGCACCTCGCCACGCGTAACTAGTCCCTGTGCTAACAGCTCTTTCATCTTCGGGAGCTGCTCCTCAGCCCGCTTCGCGTCGGCTTCGTAGAGTACGAGGAGTCGTTCCAGGTTCGACTTGAACTCGTCGCCCGCTTGTTTCAGTTGCGCGCGCAGTTGTACCGGTTCCTTCACCTGCTTGGACTGCGAATCAGTTTCAGTCTTCTTCGCACTCTGCCCCTGGGCCAGAGAAGATTTAACGACTGTGGACGTGGCGCTCATGAGTCCAACGCAAATCATCACGACCATTAACCGCACACAGCGAAGGTTGTGTCGTCTCATCTTCATCTCACGCACTTGCCTCTCCTTCTACGATTGCCGGTGCTGCCGGTTGCGTCACGCTCTCCTCCGTCTCATGGGTGGTGTCCCACTTAATCAGTTTGAGATCGAGAACGAAGATCGAATAGATTACCGGCACAAGCAGCAAGGTGATGAAGGTCGCAACCATCATCCCGCCCATCTGCGCATAACACATTGGCTCCCACAGTGGCCCGCCGTGCATGGCCAGCGGGACGAGTGCAAACACCAGCGCGAGCACCGTGATCATGACCGGGCGCAGCCGCATGATGCCGGCATCGAGCACTGCTTCCTTTAACGGCTCCCCTTCAGCATGTTTCTCTTCGATAAAGTCGAAGAGCACGATGATATGACTCACGATCAGTCCGACCAGGCTGATGACTCCCAGAAAGGCCATGAAACCAAAGGCCGTATCCATAACCCACAGCGCCACCAATCCGCCGGCAATTCCGTAGGGCACCGCGGCGAAGACGACGAAGGGTTTGATCGCATTCTTAAACTGATAGACCAGGCTCAAATAGATGGCGACCAACGAGATGATCAGCACGACCGTCTGATTTTTGAAACCCTTAACCTGTTCCTCTTCCGAGCCGCCGTAATCCATGCGATAACCCGGCGGCAGCTGCGCGGCAAAAGCTGTCAGCTGTGGACGGGCTGCACTGATGATCTCGGACGGCAGGTGACCTGGTTCGGCCATGCAGGAAACCGTGATCGTGCGAAATTGATTGCGCCGGCGGACCTTCTCAGTCTGCATCCCGTACTCGAGCGATGAGACTTGCCGGAGCGGCACCTTCTGGTCCCCTTGCATTGAATAAACGTACAGGTTCTGCACGTCGGCCAGTTGCGCGCGTTCTTCCATCCGCAGTCGCGCCACGATGGGGATCTGCTTGTCGCCTTCGCGCAGGACTGTCAACTGACTGCCGTTGATTCCCGTGGCCGACGAAGCGGCCACGTCCTGGTTGGTGATGCCCGCTACGTTCGCGCGGTCCGAATCCGTTTGCAGCTTGACGGTGAAGATGTCTTCTCCCCAGTCGTCGCGGACGCGCTGGACGAATGGAGTAGTACGCAGGATATTTTTCACCTTCTCCGCCTCGTCTCGCAGCGCAGCCATGTCGCTGCCGGAGATGCGAATTTCGACGGGCATCGTGATCGGCTTGCCCGTGTCGAGCTGTCGCACGTCGACGCGTGCACCCGGCACCCGCTCGTCCAGCGCCCTCTGCAACGGCCCAATCAGGTGGTTGGTGTCATGCTTATCGTTAACCTCGATAATGACCTGCGCGTAGTTAAGCTGCTGCACTTCGGGCGACACCGAGAACCAGAACCGCGGTCCGCCGCCCCCGACAAAGGTGGTCAGAGATTTCAGAATTTTTCGCGGTTGACCGTCTTCAGAGTGTTCCTTCCCGTATTCCTCAGTCACGTCGCGCACCACTTCTTCAGCACGCCGCGCGGCCTCGTTGGTAGCCGAAAGCGGCGCGTCTTCGGGCAGCCAGACGTCGAGGTATGAAAGGTAAGAAAGGTCCTTCGGGAAAAAGTCCGTCTTAAGCCGGCTGCCAATCATCGCTCCACCAGCCAATAGAACGAGCGAGCCGAGGAATACCACCCAGCGGTGATTGATCGACCATTGCCCGACTCTGTAATAGAAAGCGGGAAAACCTTTCTTGCGCCGTTCTGCCAGAGGCGGCTCGATTTTTGGCTTCAATAAAAAGTAGCCGAGGAAGGGGATGAAGATCATGGCCACCATCAACGCCGCCACTAACGAGCAGGTCAGCACGATAGGCAGGCTGTACAGGAATTCGCCCGTGCTACCGGGGAGCGTCAGGAACGGCAGGTAAGCGACGATGTTAGTGATAGTCGCGAAGATGATCGCCACAATAAGTTTTGTGGGCCCCACCCAGGAGGCGAGGAGCGGCGGCAGACCCGCCCCCAACTGGTTCTTGATCGCGTCACCAGCCACCACCGGCACATCCACCAGCAGGCCGAGAGCAATGATCAGCGTGGCGATCGACACCTGCTGGAGATCGATCCCCAGCATGTGCGCCATTCCAAATGTGATGAAGAGCGTAATCGGGATCGCCAATCCCATGAGCAGTGCGGAGCGCCAGTCCCAAAAGCCAATCAGTGAGACGATCACCACCAGGATGATGGCCTCGTAGAGACTATTCATGAACAAGTCGACGTTCTCCGTGACCTGCCGCGGCTGGTCGGAGGTGCGCGCCATGATCAGATCGTCGGGCAGTTGTTTCTTCAACTCGGCCAGCTTCGTATCGATGTCCTTGCCGAACTGACCGATGTATCCGCCCGGACGCATCTGCACTGCAACGGTGATCGCGCGACTGCGCTGCAGTTTTCCATTTGCGTCCCGCCAGTCGTAGAAGTTCAGGTATCTGGGTGGGCTGTCATAGCCTCTCTCGACGTCGACTACGTCGCGCAGATAAACGGGCGCGCCCAACTTCGTACGGGCAATCGCCACGTCCCCGATCTCCTTTTCACTCTTAAACTCGCCGGAAGGATCGATAGAAAAGTTCTTGCCGACGGCTTCCAGTTGACCGCCTGCCGGCGTGATATTGCGGGCCTGCAAAATGTCAGGAAGATCTCCGGGCTTCAAGCCGTATGAGGCGATGCGCTCCTGCGAGTAAAGCAGAAAGATCCGTTCGGACAGGATCCCTGCGCGAGATACCTTCGTAGCTTGCGGGACATTCTTGAGGCCCTTCTCGATGATATCGGTGAAATCATCCATCTGCCGGTAGCTGTATTTGTCGCCCGCGACCAGCGCCAGCCGTTCGCGCGCCTGCTGAGGATCACGAATCACGACGGGCGGCCAGCTATCCGGATGGAAATCCGAAGCCTGCAACCGCTCGTTGATAAACTGTCGCGTGTCCGCGAGCAGGGCTTCGTCGTTCGCATCGGAGATACCGTCGACGCCGACAAACCCTGGCTCAATGATGACGTGCAGGTCGCTCGCGACACCTTTCTCTTTCAGGTAAGCGGCAAACAGATCGAGCGGATCCTGCACGACGCGAGGGCTGACCGGATGCGTCAGTGTGTTGACAATGGTGAAACGCGTTCCGCTTCCCGTTGTAGCGTACTGCGATCGGTTGCGAGCAATGGCTTCACCGACCTCCTTCGCGCGCACATCGATCTCTGTCTCACTCACCTTCGGACTGGCTACCGTCAGCATGAGTGCCGAGGTATCACCAAAGTCCTTAATGAACTGTATCGGTCCAGCTCCGTCGGGCAGATTCTTGATGGAGTCGAGTTTGAGCGCGATGTCGTCGAACTCCTTGCCGATCTGGGTGCCGGGAAAGTTTTCGTCCAGATCGACGTAAACAACCGAAATGTTGGTGCGCGAGATCGAGCGGATCTTTTCTACATTCGCGTTCTGCGCAATTTTCTCTTCGATCTTCCGAGTCACCAGTTGCTCGATCTTCTCTGCGCTCACTCCGGGCCAGGTCGTGATCGCTACGGCGGTTTTGACCGGAGTGTCCGGGTCTTTGCGCTGAGGCATGCTCTTATAACTGTAGAAGCCCCAGACGCAGACGCCGATCAGCATGACCCAGGTAATGTGCCGCTGCTGGACGAAAAAGCGAGAGATGTTGCGCTTGCTTTTAATCACCTCGTCGGCATGACCGTGGGCCAGGTTGGTCTGATCGTGGGCCACATTTTTTGCCGGCGATTTCTTGAGCAACCTACGCACTCTGCGGCGCGCTGTTCGTAATAAGACTTGAACTCTCTTCATGGAATCACCTTTACCTGATCGCCATCATTTACCATCGTGCCGCCGGTTGTGATCACTCGATCACCCTGCTTCAGTCCTTCAGCCACGGCCACGGCGTTGCCAAACGATTCGCCCAGCTTCACGTCGCGAAGCCGCGCGATCTGTCGTCCACCTCCATCGGTCACCACCATGACTGCATAACCGTTGCCGCCAGCCTTCGATTTAATAACTGCGTTCAAAGGAACAACGAGCTGGGACTTCGTAGCTTTCTCAGCTCCCACGCGGAGCGAAACAATCATGTTCGGCCGCAGCAGATACTCAGGGTTCGCAATCGTCACTTCGACGTTGAATGCTCGGCTTTTGGAATCGGCACCCGGAAACACTGATGTGATCTGTCCCTGGAAAACCTTGCCGGGCATCGTTTCACTTTCGAGACTCAACATGCGTCCCAGTTTCATCTCCGTCACCGCGACGTCCGCGACCCCAAACACCGCTTTCACCGAAGACGTGTCGGCAACTACGAATGCTTTATCACCGGAAGAAACAAGTGTTCCCTTCTCAATCGATTTTTCCAGCACGACCCCATTTAGCGGCGACCTCAGTGCGGTGTCGTTTAGTGGAATCTGTGTTTCCTGCACGACTGCCTGGGCGTTTCTTTCCTTCGCCTGAATCACATCGATATTGGCTTTTGCGGATTCGGCTTTCGCCTGGATCACCTGAACCTGAGAGAGAGCGGCGGCGACCTTGGCGCTGGTCATGTCGTACTGGGCCTTGGCCGAGTCATAATCAGCTTTGGTCATGCTGTGGGTCGCAAACAGATTCTCCGCGCGATCGAAATCGAGTTTGGCCTTCACGTAAGCCGCCTCTGATTCGACGAGTTGCGCCTTGCTGGAGGCGACGCCTGAAACCGCTTCATCGTATTGCGCTTTGCTAACGTCGATGCCTGATCTCGCTTCGCTGGCCTGAGATTCCGCTTGTTTGAATTTGACCTGGTAATCGCTCTGGCGCACCTGGGCCAGCACCATGCCGGCGCTAATTAGGTCGCCCTCCTGGATATCGCGCATCTTGCCGTCGACACCGCGAACCCGGCGCAGCGCGTCGACATAACCGCCGACCTTGAATGCCAAATCAACCTGCGTACGGGGAATAATCGTCGCCGAATACCTCGCTTCGCTGCTGGTGGCGTTCAACTCAACGGCTGCGATTTTTACAGGCACTGGCGGTTTCTCCGTCTGCTTGGCTCGACAGCCCCCCAGCCCAGCGATCAGGGAGAGGGTTGCGCTCACTGCAACTGTCTTGATTGTTCTCTGTTTCATTGTCTGCTCCGATCTAACCTCGTATTCAGCCTTGGCGGTCCAGCTTTCAGTTCGTTCGTCCGTCGCGCTCTACCTAGAGGACCTGGGCGGCGGATAATTCTTGAAGAGCTTGGCCATTACTTTTTGCAAGTTCCGGTAATTTTTTTCCGGCTCCTTCTTAAGATCGATAGTCTTTGTCGCGTCGCCGCGCCAAACGAGCTGCTTTCTTGCGACGTCATAAACATCCATCACGAGTATCCCAACGGGAATCGTAGACGTCTGGCCGTGCATCGATCGGGCGCCGCCCCATGGGCCATCCCACCAGCCGGGACCGTCGCCCCATAAGCTCACACTCTTCTCGAGGTTGATTACAACTTGATAACCGATGTACAGATCGGCGTTGTTTTCCACCTTCGTGAGACCCTTCAGTGCGAGTTGCTCTTCAGTTGCCTGCTTGATGGCCTGGTGAACCAATTGATCCGGCACCGAGCCGCCTGGAATGTCGACCCACTGATAGGTTTTGTATCCCGCGAAATTGGCGCTTCGATCGTAGTTGTAATGAACGTCCTGGCCGTAGGCACAAGCCGCCATTAGTAAGAAAGCTGTCAAAAGTGTCACTGGCGTTCTCAGTGTCATCGTCGTTCCCTTCTCTCTTTACTTATCTGCTGCAATTGATTTCTCGTAGTCAGCCTTCGCCGTCCAATAAGCCAGCAACGCCTTTTGATATTCGTAGTCGGCGTCAGCGAGCGTGGCCTGTGTTTGCAGGACATTGGAAAACAGCGTCGCTACCGCCTTGTACTTATTGATGGAAACGCGCATGTTTTCCCGCGCCGTTTCCTGTCTCAGTTTCGCCACCCGCAACGTCTGCGCCGCTTCTTGAAGATCGCGCAGCTTCGCCCCGACCTCGATCATCACGCTATTCTCAGCATCACGCAGGCTATTGTTCGCTTGCTCAATCGTCTTCTGTTTTTCTGCGAGTTGATGTTTCTTTCTCCCCCAATCGAAAACCTCCCAGTTCACCGCGAAGCCCGCGGCAGCAAAGTTCTTGGGAACGAACTCGTCGAAATTGCGCGGCGAGGCATACGTGAAGGCCAAACTTACATCGGGGATGTATTCAGATTTCTTAACGCGCTTATCCACCTCCGCCTGTTGCACTCGCAATCGCGCTTCGCGGATTTCCGAACGCTGGTCCAGCGCGCGCGTGCGCGCTGCCGCAAGATCCGTTTCGAACAATGAAGGCTCCGGGATTGCGCTGACTCTGAATTCTGTCCTGATGTCGCGACCCATCAATTGATTAAGCTGCTCCCTCAAAGTGGTCAGTTGATTGTTGACCGTCAGCTCCTGGGTTTCGGTCTT
>Ga0070681_10007684_pt1 | contig 10541 bp, 10 predicted proteins | sample KBSC83BmetaG_FD_65650 | JGI IMG/M metagenome (GOLD analysis project Ga0070681, IMG submission 65650) | Corn rhizosphere microbial communities from Kellogg Biological Station, Michigan, USA - KBS C8-3B metaG | ecosystem: Host-associated > Plants > Roots > Rhizosphere | place: USA: Michigan...
CATCGCCGACATCAGCGAGGCCTTCCAGGCCGGCGCCGACATCGTGACGGTGCCCCCCAAGTTCTTCCGCGCGATGCTGAGCCATCCGAAGACCGACGAAGCGGTCCGCCAGTTCGTGACTGACTTCCAGAAGTGGATGCAGTGAACGGGATGACGAACCCCGTGATGGATACGGTGAAGGTGCCATACGTGGCGCTTCCTTTGCGAACCGGCCCGATCAAGGCAGCGTTGCTGGCGGCGATGGAACGAGTGATCGACCACGGCGCGTACGTTCTCGGACCTGAAGTTCAGGAGTTCGAGCGGCGATTCGCGGCGTACTGCGGCGTTCGGTATGCGGTCGGAGTGGGGGACGGCACCAGCGCGCTGACTCTCACCCTGCGAGGTCTGGGGGTCGGGCCGGGCGACGAGGTTATCACTGCGCCAAACTCATTCATCGCGTCCGCCTCCTCCGCGGTACTCCTCGGAGCCGTCCCGAAGTTCGTCGATGTTAGGCGACACGACATGAACATGGATCCGGCCAGGCTCGAAGCCGCGATCTCGGGGCGCACGAAGGCCATTGTGCCGGTGCACCTGGCCGGGCACCCAGCCGACATGGAGCCGATCCTCAAGATCGCTAAGCGCTACGGTATCCCGATCGTCGAGGATGCCGCGCAGTCCGTGGGCACGCAGTATCACGGCCGGCGGACCGGTAGCCTCGGCCGGGCCGGCTGCTTCAGCCTTCACCCGCTCAAGAGTCTCCACGCCCTCGGGGATGCGGGCGTGATCGTCACCGACGATACGGCCCTGTACGAGTGGCTGCTCAAGGCGCGGAACCACGGATTGAAGAAGCGGGACGAGGCGGAGTTTTGGAGCCCCAACAGCCGGCTGGATACCCTTCAGGCCGCCGTACTGAACGTCATGCTCGACCATCTCGACGGCTGGATACGTGAGCGTCGAGCGCTCGCCGAGCACTTCCGCGAGCAGCTGCAGGATGTCGTGGGTGTCCCCGAGGAGGCTCCGGGGTGCTTCCACACCTACCAGACGTTCGTGATCCTCGCCGAGCGGCGCGGAGCCCTGCTCGATCACCTGCGGCAGTCCGGGGTAGACGCGAAGGTCCACTATGCGCTCCCGATCCACATGCAGCCGGCGGCCCGCGCGCTCGGCCATCGACCGGACGACTTCCCGGTGACCCGCTGGCTGGCAGACCGGATCGTGAGCGTGCCGCTTTATGGCGAGATGTCGCCGGAGCAGCGGCATACGGTCATCGCCGGCATTCGCTCGTTCTACGAGTCGTGAGGAAGATGCCATGAAGGTCCCCTACAACTATCTGGACCGGCAGTTCGACGCCGCCGAAACCGAGACCATTCTCGACGACGTCCGAAGTCTCGTACGCACCGGCGAGTTCACGATTGGGCCTCCGGTTCTGGAGTTTGAACGGAGACTGGGCGCGCTGACTGGCGTCAAGCACGTGGTCGGGACCAATACCGGTACCGATGCTCTGATCCTAGGGCTTAAGGCGCTCCAGATCGGACCCGGGGACGAGGTGATCACCCAGGTCAACACGTTCTACGCGACGGCAGGGGCGATCGTGGCCGTGGGCGCGCGGCCGGTGTTCGTGGACGTCGACGACCAGTACGCCATGGACGCGTCTAGCATCGACGCGGCTATAACGTCGCGGACGAAGGCGATTCTGCCGGTCTACTGGGGTGGCCTGCCGCCGGATATGCACGCCATCACGGCAATTGCGCGTCGGCGAGACCTGTTCGTGGTGGAGGATGCGTGTCCCGCCACTGGAGCGGCGTTCAGGGGTCAGGCCGCGGGCTCGTTCGGTGACACCGCGGGCTTCAGCATGCATCCACTCAAGCCGCTCCACGTGTGGGGGGACGGGGGGGCGGTGGTGACCAACAACGACCGCGCGGCGCGCTGGCTGCGCCTCTATCGCAACCACGGGATGGTCAACCGGGACGAGATCGAGATCTGGGGCGTGAATCAGCGCCTGCAGACCCTGCAGGCGGTAGTGGCCAACCGGGTCCTGGATCGGGTGAGTGCCTGGATCGATCGGAGGATCGAGATCGCGGGTCAGCTGGACGCTGGACTCGCCGACGTGCCGCAGGTCCGAGTACCCCCCAGACCGCCGGATCGGAGGAACGCGTTTCAGCTCTACATCGTCCGGTGCGAGCGGCGTCAAGAGCTGCTGAAGTATCTCGCCGCCGAGGGGGTGGAGGCGAAGGTGCACTACCCGATCCCCCTTCACTTGCAGCCGGCCGCCCGCGACCTGGGCTACCGACGCGGAGACTTCCCGGTCGCCGAAGCACAGGCGGAGGACATCGTCACGCTACCGGGGCATCAGTTTCTGACCGACGCGGAAGTGGAATTCATGATCGATCGGGTTCGGCGATTCTACCGCCGATGAGGACCGCATCTATGCCCCAGACCGTGGCGGCCGATCTCGGAAGAAAGCTGTACCGCGACATGCTCAGGATCAGACGCTTCGAGGAGCGGATTCGAGCGGTCTACCACCTGCGCGAGATGCGCTCTCCTCCGCATCTGTGCATGGGTCACGAGGCGGTGGCGGTGGGCCTGTGTGCTGCCCTCCGAAGAGATGACGTGGTCTACCCCTACTACCGGTCGCATGGATGGTACCTCGCCAAAGGCGGAAATTTGAACGCCATGATGGCCGAGCTATTCGGCCGGGAGACGGGGTGCAGCCGGGGTTGGGGAGGCTCCATGCATCTGATCGACCTCGGGGCGGGGGTCATGGGCACGTCGGCGATCGTCGCCGGGACCATCTCCCACGCGGCGGGGGCGGCACTCACCTTTCGGATGCGCGCTCGCGATTCGGTGGCGGTGGCGATCTTCGGAGACGGCGCGACCGAAGAGGGCGTCTTTCACGAGACCATGAACTTCGCCGCACTGCGGAAGCTTCCGGTGATCTTCGTTTGCGAAAACAACCTTTATGCGACCAACACTCACATCCGCGAGCGGCAGGGTCAGACCGAGATCTATCGGCACGCCGAGCGGTTCGGAATGGTTGGATTCCAGGCCGACGGCAACGACGTGTCGGCCGTCTATGCGCAGGCGGCGGTCGCAGTGGCCCGGGCGAGGCGGGGCGAAGGGCCCACCCTGCTCGAGTTCCACACCTATCGACTCTTCGAGCACTGTGGAGTGAACGAGGATACGGACCTGGGATATCGCACCAGCGAGGAGGTGGCGTCGTGGCGCGCGCGCGGGCCCCTGGAGCTCGGGCGGCTCCTGGTCACCGACGCCGAGGCAGAGCGAATGGCCGAGGAGATCGAGGCAGAGATCGACGCCGCGTACGACTACGCTCGGTCGGCTCCGTGGCCGACGGAGGCGTTTTCAGAAGGGGAAAGCCGATGAAGTTCCGGGAGGCGGTGCGTGATGCGACCCTTCAGGCGCTGGATCGGGATCCGAGCGTGTTCCTGATCGGTGTCGGCATCGTCGACCCGAGAGCGGTCTGGGGCACGCTGACTGGCGCCCTGGACAAGTTCGGCCCCGACCGGGTGATCGAAGGTCCTCTCGCCGAGAACGCGCTGACCGGGATCTGTGTCGGAGCCGCCGCCCTGGGGATGCGGCCGATCTTGGTCCATCATCGGATCGACTTCTTGCTCCTGACCATGGACCAGCTCATCAACCACGCCGCGAAGTGGAGACCGATGTTCGGAGGGCAGCAAACGGTGCCGATGGTCGTGCGCGCGGTGGTCGGGCGGGGATGGGGCAACGGACCTCAGCACACGCAGAGTCATCACGCCCTCTTCAGCCATGTGCCGGGGCTCAAGACGGTCGTGCCCTCGAACGCGCGGGATGCCAAGGGGCTGCTCCTGGCTGCGGTTGAGGACGACGACCCGGTCATCTTCATCGAGCACCGGTGGCTGCACGAGGACGAGGCGGATGTGCCGACCGAATATTTCACGACCCCGCTCGGACGGGCCGCGGTCGTGCGGTCGGGTGGCGACGTGACCATCGTCGCAGCCGGGCCCATGGTCTCGGAGGCACTCCGCGCCGCGAAGGCCTTGGAGGAAACGAGGATCGAGGCCGAGGTGATCGATCTGCGAACGCTCCGTCCCCTCGACACGGACACGGTCGTGGAGTCGGTCTCTCGCACTGGGCGACTCGTAGTGGCGGACCCGGACTGGGCGCCTTGCGGGGTAGCGGGTGAGGTCGTCGCACGGGTGGCCGAGCAGGCGTTGGATGCGCTGCGCTCACGTCCGATCCGGGTCACGTGGCCCGATAGCGCGGTGCCGAGCAGCCAGGCCATAGAGCCGCTCTTCTATCCGGGGGCGCGGGAGATCCAAGCGGCGGCGATGGCGACCTGTGAGGGAAGGGCTCAGCGACTGGTGATGAGCACGGTCAAGGATTTCCATGGCCCGTTCTAGGCGAACCTGCCGGGCTTAGTTAGATGAAGGGCCTTGTCCTGTGCGGCGTCACCTTAGCTCTGCTTGTGGTCGGTACCGCGTGTGCTCTGGCGTTTTACCGCGGCGGGAAAGAGTTCAAGGTCTTTCTCGTTGGGTTCGCCGCGGCGGCGGGCATCTACGGGCTCGGCTTCTGGCTCTGCCCTCCGGATCTGGGCTTCCTGCCGGCCTCGTGGGCCGAAGGCGAGCCGCTCGTCGACTTCGCAAACGGGCTGCTCATTCTCGCCCTCGTGTTCCACGGCTACTGGACGTTCTGCTACTTCGCGTGCGTCAGCCCGTCCATGAGCGTTCTGGTGGCTCTCTCAAAGAGAGGTCGGAACGGGATGAGCGCCCCAGACGTGGTGGCGCTCCAGGCAGGCGGAGAGGCGATGAACCTGATCTTCCAGCGGCGGCTGCCCAAGCTTCTCCGGGGCGGCTACGTCGGAGTGGAGGGTGAGGCCTATCGACTTCTCTCGCGGGGAGGACGGGTGGCGGCATTCGGGTCGTTCCTCAAGCGGCTGATCAACGCCGAGGTCGGGAGCTAGGCAGGCATGCTGAAGGGGCTTCTGCTTAGCTCGTCGTTGATCGCCCTCTGGGCGGTGCTGCAAAGCGTGGTATTTCACCTCGCCGCACCTCGGCGCGTGTTCAACTCCATGCTCATCTCGTTCGCGCCCACCGTCCCGATCTATCTGCTGCTCTATCTCGCCACGCCTGCGAGCTTGGGAGTATTGCCGTGGCAGTTCGCGGCAGGGGATTGGCGCGTGGGGCTGGTGAACGGTCTGATCGTCCATCTCCTTCTGTTCCTCACCGCGGGGTTGTTCTATTCGCACGCCGACCGCTCGATCACGATGCGGCTCTTGATCGAGCTGGCTCGAGCCCCCGAGCAGCGCTTGACGCTTCCGGAGATGCAGTCGAGGTGCGGGGTCGAGGTCTTGATGACGGATCGCGTCGATATCATGGTGAGGAACGGATTCATCCGCGCCCAAGGTGACCGACTCTCCCTGACGGCGAAAGGATGGGGCGGAGCTATGGTCGGGCGTACGGCTCGGCGGCTACTGAACATCAAGGTGATCTAGACGATGGGCGAGGAGGCAATACAAGTGAGCGGGACCGGGGCAGAACGGGCGGCCGCAGGTCTCGACGAGATGACGGTGGGCGCCCCCCGGTCGGCGCGGGAGGCGCTCCAGTCCGGCGCAATCAACATCGATGATCTGAGGGCCGCTCATCGCATGCGGGATGCTCGAAGTGCGGTCGACGTGCTCTCGACCATCGCGTCGTTCGTCGCGGTGCCGGTGGTGTTCGGGTTCGTGGATCGCTGGTGGGCGGTACCGATCCTGATACTCTGGGCGATCCGGAACTTCAACAGCGCGGCGCAACTGGTTCATGAAAGCGATCACGGCACGCTGCTTCGGAATCCGCGCATGAATCAAGCGTTCGGAAATGTATGTGCATTCCTGCTCGGCTACACTCGGACCGGACATCGAACCGCTCACATGGATCACCATCTCTATCTGAACACCGAGAGGGATCCCGATATCATCTTCAGTCAACCGGGGGCGTCCGCTTCGAGCGTTCTGAGGGGGCTGCTCGGAGACTTGTTCTTGCTGTCCGCCCTCAAGCGGCTGCTGCAGTACTCGCAGTCCGACCGGGGGACGTACTCGGTGTCTCCCTGGCGGCGCCTGACTCCCGGCTACTTCTGGGGAATGGCCAGGCTCATGATTCCGGTGTGTGTCGCGCAGCTGCTCCTCCTCGGTCTCTACACGACGGCGGGTGGGCGTTGGGCGTATCTGCTTCTGCATGTAGTGCCAATCATGACCCTTTACCCGCTGCAGATCCGGGTCCGCTCGATTGCCGAACACGCCTTCGAGGTGGGCTACGGGCCCGCCTCCCTTTCTGAGGCGTGGGTGACGCGGACCAGTCGGCTCAACGTGCTGGAGAGGTGGGTGGTAGCGCCCCTCGGTCAGCACCTGCACTACGAACACCACGTGTTTCCGAGTATCCCGAACTACAATCTTCCGAGAGTGCATCGGCTCCTCGTTCAAGGCGGAATCCGCATACCCACGAACGGAAGCTAACTCGGGTTCGTCTTCCGGAGGATCCGCGCGGAGTTGAGGCAGAAGGCCACGGTGCCGGAGCGGGCATGAGAGGCGTCCAGGCGATGGAGCTGACGGGTGCGGTCTGCGACCTCTGCCGCTCCGACCGGTACGCTGAGCCGGTGCTACAGGCGGCGGACTACGAGTACGGAGTCCCGGGTGGGTTCACCCTGTCGCGCTGTACCGCGTGCGATTTCTACTATCAGACGCCGCGGCCGGCTCGGGAAGTCATCCCCACGTACTATCCGCCCACCTACGCGGTGTACGGCGACGATCCGGTGGTGGGATGGCTGTTTCGCGCGACCTTTTGGCTCGACGCACGGCGAGTGGCCCGGCTGATCGGGCCGCGGGGACGGGTGCTGGACGTAGGCTGCGGGGCCGGAGGCGCCCTGAGCGCCCTGGCCGAGGCCGGTGACTGGGAGGTATTCGGGCTCGAGCTAGACGCGGCGGCTGCGCGAGAGGCGACCCGACGGGGCTTCACGGTGCAGCAAGGCGACCTGGTGGACTCGGATTTCGAGCCGGGCTCGTTCGACCTGATCAGAATGGGACACGTCATCGAGCACGTGCGGGACCCGCTGGCGACCTTGCGGCGGGCGTTGGAACTGCTCCGGCCCGGCGGTACCCTGTTTGGAGAGACGCCGAACATCGACTGCTGGGACTTTCGAATCTTCGGGCGGTACTGGGGCGCGCTTCACTTTCCCCGGCACATCGCATTGTTCAGCCCGAAGACGATTCGGCGGGCCTGCGAGCAGAGCGGATTCGTTGGTACGCGCATCGTTCCGCGTCTCCGCACCGTGGGGTGGAGCGCCGGAATCCAGAACTGGCTTGCCGACCGGGCCAGGCTGCGCGTGCCAGCGAATGGCCGCGTGCGGTGGTATCCAGCTCTGATCGCGCCATTCCTCCCGGTGACGCTCGTGCAATCGCTCCTCAGCAGAACTGCCACGATGGCCTTCACCTGCCGGCGGCCTCACGCGTAGTTCGGGCCGTCGCGGGCGGCCTGGCTCGTTCAGATCTGGGTCAAATCTCGCTTCGAGAAGAAGAGATTTCTCCACGAGGTGTCCCCGGGTCCCCGATAGGGGATGAATCGTCCCACCGAGCGCACGTAGAGGTACGGCTTGTATCCGAAGCCGGCGAGGTACTCGATCAGCGAGCCCTCCGCGAAGGTGATCTCGACCAGCAGATCCGGAGACGAGGCGGTCAGGGTTTGCGTCGCACCTTTGAGAGCGTTGAGCTCGGCCCCCTGAATGTCGAACTTGATGATGTGAGGTGCAACTCCGAGGTCGTCGATCGTGGTGGTCAAGATCTTGAACTCCACGTATCGGATGCGGGATGCTTGTCGGGGGAACGACAACTCGATACCGCCGCGGGCTTCCTCGAATGTGATCGCGGCGGCGCTGTGCAAAGGGATTCCACCGAAGAAGGGTACGTAGAGCGTCCGTTCTCTCCCGCTGACTCCATCGATCGCAGCCATGCGATACCGAAAGCGCGGGTTCTTGTTCGACAGCCGGCGAAGCGCGGCCTCGTGGAGCGGGTTTGGCTCCACCGATAGTACATCCCACCCGGGGACAAGCTTGGCGAATCCGCGCGCGGAGTGGCCGCGATTGGCCCCCAGGTCCAGGAACAGTCCGATCGGTCGCGTCGCGGCCAGAGGACGGAAGCCGTGGTAGTCCGGGTCGTGGGGCAAGAAGAGATCGGTTGCCGTGACGATCTCGACCCCCAGCGCATATCCGTACGGATGGGATTCGAGAACCGACACCACACGAGACCGCAACCAGCCAAGCACGACCGGCGCCTAGCGGGGGGAGGGCAGCACGTTCGGCTCCGCAGCCCAGGGAATTGGAGCGCCGCCATCGAGAGGGACGAGCGCCGCATACGGAGGTTGGCCGATGAGGATCAACCGGTAGAATCGCCGAGAGGGAAATGCGGCGCGTGCCGCCTGCTCAACGCCTTTTCGGTCGTGCAGGACCAGGACGTTGTCGTCCAGATCCAGGCGAGGGCGGCGCCACTCGAAAACCCACGTGCCGATCCGAGCCATGCCCGGGAGGTGCGACCACGTGACGCCAAATTGCTGGGCCAGGACCACCGCCTTGCGCCCGGCCGGATCGTACAAGCTGTCGTCGAGCCAGCCGTAGATGGCGCTTTGGATGCCCGCCTGGTCCTTGAGAGCGAGAGCCTGGGTGAGGTTGAAGATGCCAAGTCCGATCACCAATGCCCCCGCCACGACGCTCGCTACGATGGAGGGGGCGGGCAAGTGCAGCCGAGCCCATCGCGTGATGTTGTCGAGCCCGTGGACCGCGACGATGGTCAACGGGATCGCGCATTCTGAATAGTGGATCGGGCCCACGGTGTGAAGGCCCATGTTGGTGTGGAACAGAGCGAGGGTGAGCTCGGTGGCGATGCAGAGGCCGAGCAGGCGGGTGAAGTGATCAGTCATCAATCCGGCGGCGAAGAGGATGAGCCCGAGGGGCCCCAGGAACCAGATCGCGAGCATGAAGGTGTTGTAGGCCATGTTGGCCCCGAAGCGATACCAAAGGCTGTTGCTCAGACTGTCCAGCACGGCGGCTTCCGGGTTGTCCAGGCGAGGCGGAAGAAAGGGATTCCCGGTCACTGAATAGGCGTGGTAGAGCATCAGCAGGATCGGAACGAGTGCCCCGAGAGCGAAGGCGAGCACGACGTGCGGGCGAGCGGGTGTCCGTCGGACCGTCCGAATGAGGATCCAGGCGACCAAGGGAACCGAGAAGAAGACTATCTCGAGTGGGCGGAACAAGAAGGCCAACCCGAGCGCGAGGCCGCTCGCTGCCCACGCGCGCAGGTCGTCGCGCTGCTCGGCAAACCAGTAGGCGGTCAGGGCCAGGGAGAGCATGGCCCGGGAACCCAGGTGGGCGTGTGAGGTCATCGAGAGCATCAGTGCCATCGGCGAGCAGAGGAAGAGGAGGACCGCGACCAGCCCCCAGGCAGAGCCGAGGCGCCGGCGCGCGAGGACGGCGAGGGCCCCCACCGGAACCGCGGCCAGGAAGGCCCACACGAGCGGTCCCAAGTGAGTCAGCATCCCAATGGCCCAAACCGCCTGGGCCCCTGGCCAATCTGCGGTCGATACGTAGCCGTCCTTGAAGTAGAGCCCCAGGCCGGGGATCGCCCCGATGGGCAAAGAGAGAAGTGCCTTGGCGTGCCCGGACGCCATGATCTGTCCGCCGAACTGGGCGGCGTATTCGTCGTCAGTCATCGGGAAGTCGTAGAGGAAGACAAAGTGGCCCAGACGGGCGATCGCGACCATACTGACGACCAGCGCGACCAGGCCGAGCGTGAGCTCACGTCGACCGAGGGCGCTCACCGAGGCTTGGAGGCGGGAGAGAGCCGACCCCAACGGCGGTGCCAGAGCATAGCCGACCAGACAGGACGCGGGAAAGAGCAGCAGCGCGTGTCCGAGCCAGAAATAGACCTCGCCCGGCGAGCTCGCGTTCAACGGGGGATGGAAGGTGATCCGTAGCCCCGGAGCCGTCATCCGGAGGCCGAAAAAGACCAGGATGAGGAAGGCCCCCACGCCCATCGCGACCAGACGGTTGACCGACAGACGACGTGTCGGTGCGTCCATCTAGGCCCCGTCTCTTCTCGCCGGATCGTTTCCGGGCCGCGGGTCCGATGGGGACAGATAGGACGAGACGAACGTTGAGCTTCCGGGCGCCAGGCGGTCGAAGCGGTTCCGCCGGAACGGCGCGGCCGAGACCGGAGGCTGGCCGCGCGTGATCAAAGCCGCCATCATCTCGCCCACCGCTGGGGCCAGCTTGAATCCGTGACCGGACATGCCCGCGGCGATGAAGAACCCTCGGACCGGCGACTCGTCCAGGATCGGCATCCAGTCCGGTGTGATGTCGAACGCCCCCGCATAGCCGCGCGCGAAGCGGGCGTCCGCGAGCGCGGGCAGCGCCCGCGCGGTGCGGGTGAGCACCGCTTCCGCCTCGTCGAAGCCGGCCTCGCTGCCGAGGAGCTCCGGGTCCATCGGATGCTGGGTCTCGTCGTCGGTCAGGGAGCCGGTCATGGTCAGGCCGCCGGTCTCGGGCCG
>Ga0070681_10007685_pt1 | contig 10540 bp, 8 predicted proteins | sample KBSC83BmetaG_FD_65650 | JGI IMG/M metagenome (GOLD analysis project Ga0070681, IMG submission 65650) | Corn rhizosphere microbial communities from Kellogg Biological Station, Michigan, USA - KBS C8-3B metaG | ecosystem: Host-associated > Plants > Roots > Rhizosphere | place: USA: Michigan...
CTTCCCCGCACCGGTGTGTCCTACGAGCGCCACTGTCTCGCCGGGCTTCGCGCGGAAGCTCACGCCCTTGAGGATCCATTCGGGAGACTGCTCTCCCGTCGTCGTGGTCCGGGCGACATGTGCGATGTCGTAGGCGAACCAGACGTCGTGGAACTCGACCGTGACCTCGCGCCTCGCAATGCGCTGCTCGCCGGTCGTCGTTAGGCGCGTCAGGGTGGCGACGCCGTGTGCGGCTGGCGTGTCGAGGAGCTTGAAGATCCGCTCGGACGCGGCCATCGCCTGCTGCAGCATGTTGTACTTGTCGGAGAGGTCCTGCAGCGGATCGAAAAAGCGTCGCACGAGCTGGAGGAACGCGGCAACGGTTCCCACCGTCAGCGCGCCGATCTCCACGCGCCGCGCGCCGGCGACGATCAGACTCGCCAGCGCGACTGTCGTCAGGATCTCGATCGCTGGGAAGTACAGCGCGTAGACGCGAATCGATTTGAGGTGCGCATCGAGGTGATCTCGGTTCAGCCGATCGAACCGCGTGAGCTCGTCGCGCTCGCGACCGAACAGCTGCACGATGCGCATCCCCGAGATGTGCTCTTGCAGGTACGCGTTGATCCGCGCGAGCCGGGTGCGAATCTCTCGATAGGCAGCGCGCACCGAACGCTGAAAGACACTCGACGTCAACCAGATGAATGGAATCACCGCGAACGACGCCAGCGCGAGCCGCCAATCGATGGCAATCATCAGAATGCTGATCGCCAGAAGCGTAAAAAGATCACCCATCCCCGACACCACGCCGGCAGTGAACAGCTCGTTCAGCGATTCGACGTCGGAGGTGACGCGGGTGATCAACCGGCCGACGGGATTCCGGTCGAAGAAGGCGACAGGCAGTCGCTGCAGATGCGCGAACAGCTCGTGACGTAGATCACGCATCACCTTCTGACCCAGCAGGCTGGTGAGCAACGTCTCACCATATGAAGCGAAGAAGGAAAACGAGAGCGCGGCGGCGAACAACGCCGCCATCCGCCCCGCCGCGGCGACGTCGCGCGCGGGCAGCGCGACGTCGATGACGCGCTGCGTGAGCAGCGGTCCAACCAGCTGCAGCACACCCTCGATTGCGAGCAGACTCAGCGACGATGCGACGAGCAAGGAGTATGGGCGTGCATAACGAAGGAGCCGGCGCATGAGCCGACCGTCGTATGCTTTCCCGAGTGCGTCCTCCTCGTGGTATTCGGTGACCGGCGACGACATTGGCGTAAGGTAACGAGCCGTCGAGCGGTCTCTGCACGCCTCAGATCGGCTGCAACCCGCCCCAATTCAGATCCGTGGTACATCGGTTGCGTTTTTGGCGAGCGCAGTCACACCCCCATTTTTTTGGAGGAGACGATATGGGTTTCGTAGCGTGGATAGTACTGGGCCTGATCGCGGGCGCGATCGCGAAGGCGATCATGCCGGGGGATGACCCGGGCGGAATCATCGTCACGATTCTCATTGGAATCGTCGGTGCGTTCCTGGGTGGATTCCTGGGTAATCTCGTCACCGGAACCGGGTTGAATGGATTCTCACTCTGGAGCGTCATCCTCGCCATTCTCGGCTCGTTGCTGTTGCTCTGGATCTACCGCATGACGACGCGGGGGCGTACGAGAACCACAACGTTGTAGCAGTTCCTTCGCATCAGATGTAACCCGGCCGGCGCGACGACGCGCCGGCCGTTTTTTTGGCCCACCAACCTTCGCTGATAGCTTCCAGCTGATTATTGATAGCAAAGGCGAATGCCTCTCTGGCTCTACTGGATCGTCCTCGGCCTCATCGCCGGCTCGCTCGCGAAGTGGATACTCCCCGGGCGCGACCCCGCGGGCTGCCTGTTCACGATCATCCTCGGCATCGGCGGAGCGCTATTAGGCGGCCTGATCGGTTCGTACGTCGGCTGGGGTGAGGTCACCCAGGGCGAGCTGGACCTCCGGTCGATCGCGATCGCGACCGTTGGCGCCATCGTCGTACTGGTCGCCGGACGTCTTCTTCGGGCCGTCACGCGACCTCGCTGACACCAGCCCACCAATCCACCAGCAACAAACCTGCAGCCACCAGAAGGCCCTTCGGTTAACTTTCGCCCCATGAAGGACGCCATCGTCGTGCGGGGCGCACGGCAGCACAACCTGAAGAACTTCGACCTGCGCATACCGCGAAGGACCTTCACGGTCATTACGGGTCCGTCCGGCTCCGGCAAGTCGTCCCTCGCCTTCGACACGATCTACGCCGAAGGGCAGCGCCGCTACGTCGAGTCGCTCTCGGCGTACGCCCGGCAGTTCCTCGAGCGGATGGAGAAGCCCGACGTCGACTCCGTCGAGGGGCTCTCGCCGGCGGTTGCGATCGAGCAGAAGAATCCGACGAAGACCTCGCGTTCCACGGTGGGGACGGCGACCGAGATTTACGATTACCTGCGGCTGCTCTGGGCGCGCATCGGGCGCACCTTCTGCCCGCTCTGCGGGCGTGAGATGAAGCCGGACACGGTGCAGTCGGTCACCGACTCGGTCGGCGCCCTGCCAGCGGGCACGCGCTTCTCGGTCGCGTTCCCGCTGCGCATGTCGGACGAAGTCACACACGATGTCGTCGTGGAGAATCTGCGCGCGGCGGGCTTTCTCCGCATCGCCATCGACGGAGTCGTTAGGCACCTCGATGAGCTCGAGACGCAGCCGATCGACGTCACCTTCGCGAAGGAGCTGCTCGTCCTCGTCGACCGGCTTGCCGTCGATGAGGAATCGCGCGGCCGGTTGGCCGATGCCGTCGGAACCGCCTTTCGCGAGGGCGACGGTGATTGCGTCATTCTCTTCACGGCGCCGGTCGCTTCCCCGCGCTTTCCGCAGAGCGCCGAGCGGTGGCGCTTCACGGAGCGCTTCGAGTGCGCCAACGACGGCACGCGCGCTCCGTCGCCCACGCCGCAGCTCTTCTCGTTCAACAGCCCGCGCGGGGCCTGCAAGCGTTGCAACGGATTCGGCGCGACGCTCGAGTACGACGAGGCGCTGATCGTTCCGTATCCCGACCGTTCGCTCAAGGATGGCGCCATCGACCCGTGGCGAATGCCGCGCTACGAAAGCAAGCGACGCGCGCTCATCGAGTTCGCGAAGCGCGAGCGCATCCCTTCGGATGTGCCCTGGCAGAAGCTCACCGATGCGCAGCGCCAGAAGCTCCTGAATGGGAGGGCCCGCGGCTACAAAGGCATCTTCCCCTTCCTCGTCGATCTCGAGGAGAAGCGCTACAAGCAGTACATCCGCGTCTTCCTCCGCCAGTATCAGAGCGCGCGTACCTGCCCCGATTGCAACGGCGCGAAGTTGCAACCCGAGTCGCTTCAGGTCCGCATCGCCGACCGCCACATCGCCGAGGTCAGCGAGCTTCCAGTCGATCGATTGATCGAGTGGCTGTCGTCGATTGTCCTCACGGAATTCGAGCAGCAGGTTGCCGCGCACATTCTGAAGGAAGCGAAGGACCGCGTGCAGTTTCTCTGCGAGGTTGGTCTGAACTACCTCACGCTCAATCGCGCGACGCGTACGCTCTCCGGCGGTGAAGCCCAGCGCATCGGCCTCGCGAACTCACTCGGCTCGCAGCTCGTGGACACCTTGTACGTGCTCGACGAGCCGTCGATCGGGCTGCATCCGCGGGACACCGACCAGCTGCTCCGCCTGCTGCATCGCCTGCGCGACACGGGGAACACGGTCATCGTCGTCGAGCACGATCCGGAGACGATCCGCGCGGCCGATTACATGGTGGAGCTCGGGCCAGCGAGCGGCGAGCGCGGTGGAAGTGTCGTCTTTGCCGGACCGATGTCGCGGATCGCGGAGAGCGCGCTGACGGGCGCGTATCTCACGGGCCAGCGCGAGATTCCCTTGCCGGCGCGCCGCCGGCGCATCGGACCGCGCTGGCTCACCCTCACGGGAGCCCGCGAGCACAACCTCAAGGGCGTCGACGTCCGCATCCCGTTAGGCACGGTCACCTGTGTCACGGGTGTCTCCGGGTCGGGGAAGAGCACGCTCGTCCACGACGTTCTCATGCGCGCGCTCGAGCTCCGCATCCATGGGGAGCACAGCGCGAAGCAGCACCTCGGCGAGGCAGTCGGCGCGTTCGACGCGATCACGGGCGTCGAGGCGCTCGACGACGTCGTCATGATCGACCAGAGCCCGATCGGCAAGTCGCCGCGCTCGAATCCTGTGACCTACGTGAAGGCATTCGACGAGATCCGTCGCATCTTCGCCGATGCGCCGCTGAGCAGACAGCGCGGCTACACAGCCGGCACCTTCAGCTTCAATGTCGCCGGCGGACGCTGCGAAACGTGCGAAGGCGCCGGCTATCTCGAGGTCGAGATGGTCTTCATGGCCGACGTCTACGTGCCCTGCGACGACTGCGGGGGAAAGCGCTTCAAGCCGGAGGTACTCGACGTTCATGTGAACGGGCGAAGCATCTACGACGTCCTCGAGCTCACCGTGGACGAAGCGATCCGCGCATTTCCTCGTGAAGAAAAGCTCGGGCAGGCGCTCTGGCAGCTTCAGCAGGTTGGGCTCGGCTACCTCCGTCTCGGCCAACCGGCGACGACGCTCTCAGGCGGTGAAGCGCAGCGGCTCAAGGTCGCGCGCGAGCTCGCGCTCGCCGGCAAGAAGGCGGGCAAGAAGCTCTATATCATGGACGAGCCGACGACGGGTCTTCACCTCGAGGACATTCGCCGCCTCGCTCAGGTGTTCGACCGCCTCGTCGACGCTGGCCATACGCTCGTACTCATCGAGCACAACCTCGACGTCATCAAGCTCGCGGATTGGATCATCGATCTCGGTCCGGAGGCGGGTGATCGCGGTGGCGAGCTCGTTGCGAGCGGCAGGCCGGAAGACATCGCGAAAGTGGAGTCCTCTCACACGGGCCGCTGGCTTCGCACCGTGCTGCGGAACGGCGACGCGTCGCCGGGCGTCGGGACCGAATCGAGAGCGTCGTCGCTCGTTGCGTCGTGAGCCGCGTCTAAGCATCGCTGCACGTTGAGTTTGAGGGATACGCGGCGCGATTGACTTGGTGCTCTTTGCTTTTAATTTTCGAGGTCTGTTCATTCCCCGATAGCTCAGTTGGTAGAGCGCTCGACTGTTAATCGAGTGGTCGTAGGTTCGAGTCCTACTCGGGGAGCTTTCCAGATCGGCCGCGGCGTCCTGCCGTGGCCGATTTTGCGTTTAGGTGATTTAGTGGCAGAAGATAGAGATCTCGACCGAAGAGCAGCCGATCGGCGTGCACGGCGTTGAAGGCACGCATCTCGACCGAAGAGCAGTCGATCGGGGGTGCTAGGCGGCACCATGCCAAATTTGGAATGCCAGCAATGATGCTCCCAAGGCGCCTCGATGTGCGCATTCCAAATTTGGCATGAAGCCGCCGTGCACCCCCGATCGACTGCTCGTGCATGGCGCATCGAAGTGTTCGTGCAGAACGCCCCTAGCACCTAGCACCTAGCACCTAGCACCCAGCATCTCTTTAATTCCTCCCATGACACCCAAGCAGCCCACCGCCTCACGAGTACCCGGGGACCCCGCCTGGGTCGGCGTCATCATGGGGAGCAAGTCCGACCTCAAGTATCTCCAACCCGGAATCGACCTCCTCGCCGAGCTCCAGGTCGCGCACGAAATCCGCGTCGTCTCGGCACACCGCACACCGGATTGGATGTTCGAGTATGCCGGCTCCGCGGAGTCGCGCGGCATCGAGGTCATCATCGCGGCGGCTGGCGGCGCGGCGCACCTTCCCGGAATGGTCGCCGCCAAGACGGTCCTTCCCGTTCTCGGCGTGCCGATTCCAGCGACGCTCCTCAATGGACTGGACTCGCTCCTCTCCATCGTGCAGATGCCGAAGGGCGTTCCCGTCGGCACGCTCGCGATCGGTGAGCCCGGAGCGGTGAATGCGGCGTTGCTCGCCGCTTCGATCGTCTCGGCAACGCGCCCGGAGCTGCGGGAGCGACTCCGTGACTGGCGCGCGCGCCGCACGGCCGAGGTGATGAGCGCTACCGACATCAGAGCCGGGGAGGGCTCGCGTTGAAAAGTCACTCAATTCTGCCCGGCGCCACGATCGGCATCCTCGGTGGCGGCCAGCTCGGGCGAATGACGGCGATGGCCGCGCGTACCCTGGGCTACGACGTACACGTCCTCGATCCCGATCCTGAGTGCGCCGCGCGCGGCGTCGTCGATCGCGTGGTCACGGCGCGCTTCGACGACGCCGACGCTGCCGCCGATCTCGCGCGACACTGCTCCGTCGTCACCCTGGAGATCGAGCAGATCGCGACCGCGAGCCTCGACGCGGCGGCGCGTCACGCTCCCGTTCGTCCGTCGTCGCACCTCCTTGGGATCATCCAGGACCGCGCGCGGCAGAAGCGATGGCTCAAGGACAGCGGCTTTCCGCTGGGACCGTACGAGGACGTGACGAACGTCGACATGCTCGCTGCCGCCGCGTCCCGGCTCGGCGACCTCGTCGTGAAAGCGACGCGCGGCGGCTACGACGGCCGGAGCCAGGTCCGGCTCGCGTCCGGCGGCGACGCCGCGGCAGCGTGGGCCAGCCTCACCGGAGATCGCGCGGCGGCGCGTCCGGCGGTGGCCGAGCAGGCGCTCGAGCTCGAGTCCGAGCTGTCGGTGATGATCGCGCGAGCGCCTAACGGCGCGACGGCCATCTATCCGCCCGCGCTCAACTATCACGAGCGGCAGGTGCTCGCCTGGTCGGTGATGCCGGCGCCGCTTCCCGCGCAACTCGTCAGGCGCGCGACCGATCTCGCGCGCGGCATCGCCGACGCGATCGCGCTCGAGGGGCTTCTCGCCGTCGAGATGTTCCTCACGACTTCCGGAGACTTGTTCGTCAACGAGCTCGCCCCGCGCCCCCACAACTCCTTTCACGAGACGGAGCTCGCCTGCCCAACGAGTCAATTCGAGCAGCTGGTGCGCGCGGTCTGCGATCTCCCGCTCGGCGAGACGAGCATCGTGAGCCCGGCCGCGATCGTGAATCTCTTCGGCGACCTCTGGACGAACGGTTCGGCACCGCGCTTCGACGCCGCGCTCGCCGAGCCGTGGACGCGCCTCCACCTGTACGGAAAGCGCGTCGCCCGACCGGGCCGAAAGATGGGCCACATCTCGGCATACGGTGACAGTGCGGACGAGGCGCTCGCGCGCGCGCGCGCCGCGGCATCCCGGCTGACCGAGACGACGAAATGAACGTCCTCGTCCTCAACGCCGGCTCCTCGACGCTCAAGTTCCAGCTCGTACGCACCGACGAGAAGCGCATTCTCGAAAACGCCGACGAGCGGCTGGCGCGAGGACAGTACGACCGGATCGGCGGCGAGACGATCTACAGCATCTCCACACCTAACGAGCCGGCGGTGCGCGGCACCGCTCCGCTCCGGGACCATCGTGCCGCCATCGAGCATCTGCTCAGCTGGCTCGCCAGCGACGCGTCATCGGTGCCGATCTCCAGCATTGCGGAGATCGAGGCCGTCGGCCATCGGGTCACCCACGGCGGTGAGCGCTTCTGGCGCTCGGTGCGCATCGACGACGATGTCCTGCGCGGCATCGAGGAGACGATCGACCTCGCACCTCTCCACAATCCGAACAACCTCAGGGGCATTCAGGCAGCGCGCGGTGCGCTCGGGCCGGGCATTCCGCAGGTTGCGGTCTTCGACACGGCCTTCCATCACACGCTGCCGGACCGCGCCTACCTGTACGCCCTGCCGTATCAGTGGTATCGGCGACATCGCGTGCGACGCTACGGCTTTCACGGCACGTCGTATCGGTACGTCGCCTATCGATACCGCACGCACACGGGCCGCACCCGCGAGCAGACCAAGATCATCGCCCTCCATCTCGGCAATGGATGCTCGGCCTGCGCCATCGACGGCGGCTCCTCCGTCGACACCTCGATGGGCTTCACGCCGCTCGAGGGGCTCGTGATGGGCACCCGGAGCGGCGACATGGACCCCGCCATCATCGACCACGTCGCGTCCAAGGAAGGCTATTCGTCTCCGGAAGTTGAGGGAATACTCAACAAGCAGTCCGGCCTCCTCGGCGTCTCCGGATTGACGAACGACATGCGCGAGCTGCTTGCGGAGGAGGCGGAGCACGGCGATCGGCGAGCGCGGCTCGCCATCGAGCTCTTCGCCTATCGTGCGCGCAAGTACATCGGCTCCTATCTCGCCGCGATGAACGGCGCGGACGCCATCATCTTCGCCGGCGGCATCGGCGAGAACGCGAGCAGCGTTCGCGCGCGCATCTGCGACGGACTGCAGTGGATGGGGATCGAGCTCGACTCCGCGCGCAACGAGCAGACGATCGGCGGCAAGGAAGGGCGGATCGACCGCGAAGGCTCACGCGTGGAAGTCTGGGTCATTCCCACTGATGAGGAATTGCTCATCGCGCGCGACACCGTGCGTGTCGTCCTCGACATCGAGCACCAGAGCTGACGCGATGCAGATCGCCGACTTCGCCCTGGAGCGGTACTTCGCGCGCTGGGAGTTTCACGTCCGCCATGTCCTCTGCGCCTCGGATGTCGAGCCGCTGCCGCTCGCCGACCTCCTCGCCCTCGGCGACGACGAGTCGCGGCGACTCTGGGAGACGCTCCGCCTCGGCTACTCGGAGTCCGCCGGACATCCCCTGCTCCGCGCCGAGATCGCGCGCCTCTACGAGACCGCGGACTCGGGCGACGTCCTCACCTTCACCGGCGCCGAAGAAGGGATCTTTCTGGCGATGCACGCGCTCCTCTCCGCGGGGGACCACGTCATCGTCGCCTGGCCGGCGTATCAGTCGTTGTACGAGGTGGCGCGATCGGTCGGTGCGACGGTCAGCCTCGTCCCGCTCGACGACCGGAGCTGGGCACTCGATCCGGACCGCCTTCTCGCCGAGCTGCGGCCGAACACCCGAGTAATCGTCGTCAACTTCCCGCATAGTCCCACGGGGACGCTTCTCGGGCGCGAAGCGTTCGAGTACCTAGCCAGCGCGACGGAGGCGCGAGGAATCACGCTCTTCTCGGATGAGGTCTATCGCTATCTCGAGGTCGACGAAACGACGCGTCTCCCGTCGGCGGTCGACCTCGGGCAGCGCACGCTGAGTCTGGGCGTGATGTCGAAGGCGTTCGCGCTTGCCGGACTCCGCCTCGGCTGGATCGCCACGCACGACCGCGCGCTGCTCGATCGGATCATGCGGTGGAAAGACTACACGACCATCTGCGGCAGCGCGCCGAGCGAGATTCTTACGCTCATGGCGCTCCGCGCGCGGGATCGCGTCATCGGCAGAAGTCGCGACATCATCGCGCGCAATCTGCCCCTCCTCGATGACTTCTTCGCTCGACACCAGACCCGGTTCTCCTGGGTTCGGCCGCGCGCCGGCAGCGTCGCCTTTCCGCGCCTCTGCACCGACGAGCCGGGTGCCGTCGACGACTTCTGCGCGCGGCTGGTGGAGACGGAAGGTGTGCTGCTCCTCCCCGGCTCGCGGTTCGAGCACCCCGGCAATCATTTCCGGATCGGCTTTGGCCGCACCGATATGCCCCAGGCGCTGGAGCAGCTCGAGCGCTTCGTCAGCAGGAGCAACGGCTGACTTGTTGCAGCGCAGCCGCGCTCGGCCATTCCGGGCACTCGGCTTGCCTTAGCAGGGTTACTCCAATCATCTCTCGGATGCAACGACGTGAGCACCATGGCTGAGAACCGACCACACCTCGGGCAGAATATCGTCGAAGCGGTCGTCGCGGGCGCCCTGCTCGGTTACGCGAAGGGGCAGCGCGGTCGCGGACCGCGAGGCGTTGCGGCGCGCCTCACCGCCTCGACGCTCCTTCTCGCCGCCTTCGCACCCGAGCTCACCCGGCAGTTGCTCCGCGTCGGTGCCGCGCGGCGCCGCGTGCACCTGCGAACGACGATCGAGATCGACCGGCCCGTTCCTGAAGTCTTCGAGTTCTGCCGCGACTTCGAGAACTTCCCCCGCGTCGTGCAGTCGCTTCGACGCATCGTCGACTATCAGGATGGCCGATCGTGTTGGGAGGTTGTCTCGCCGAGCGGTGACGTGCTCTCGTGGAATTCCGAGGTCATCAAGTACGTGCCTAACGTCGTCATCGCCTGGCGCTCGGTGCCGCGATCAGTCGTCGATTGCAACGGTCTCATCCGCTTCTCGCCGTCGAGCCGCGGCGGGACCCGACTACGCATCGAGGTCGACTACGATCCGTGTCATACGACGATCTCCGACGCCGTCCGTGCGCTCTTCGACACGCCGCGCACGGAGCAGCTCGAGGCTGATCTCGCCCGCGCGAACTTCTACCTTCGCGGCCAGCCGCGGCGGCCGGCGCTCGACGTCGATGCCGACGTCGATGCCGACGGCGACCAGAGCGCGACCGTCCAGTCAGCATAGCTCTTGCTCAGTGGCTCTCCGTTCATCGACGGAGGAACGATGCGCTCTGAGTCCCTATTGTCTGACCCCGAGCGCGCGCGGCGCCAGGGTGAAAACTCGCCCAATGTCGGGCAGGTGGAGCGGGCAATTTCGGTCGCGGCTGGCGGCGCGCTCGCTGTCGCGGGGATGAA
>Ga0070681_10007687_pt1 | contig 10539 bp, 8 predicted proteins | sample KBSC83BmetaG_FD_65650 | JGI IMG/M metagenome (GOLD analysis project Ga0070681, IMG submission 65650) | Corn rhizosphere microbial communities from Kellogg Biological Station, Michigan, USA - KBS C8-3B metaG | ecosystem: Host-associated > Plants > Roots > Rhizosphere | place: USA: Michigan...
ATATGGCAGGCTAACGGATTGATTTTTCGTCCATTTTCGCGCTTTGGGGATCGCGATTGGGTTCCTGGCGATTTTGCGGCGCGGCAAGCAGACCATTTTTGGTCCGCCGCCTTGGACCACCCAAAACCGCCCCAAACGGGCGAATCGCGGGCTCGCGATCTGGCGGGGCGATTCGAAAGAACCGAATGATGGCAAAGGCTTCGGCGGCGCCGGGCCGCTGCGGCGGCGGGGCCGCGTCGGCGTTGTCTTCGATCAGGCTGGCGGAGAGGGTGGGATTCGAACCCACGATACGGGGTAAACCGTATGACGATTTAGCAAACCGTTGCCTTCAGCCACTCGGCCACCTCTCCGCGAGGCAAACCCCTATAGTTTCGCCGGTTTGCCGTCAAACCTTGATCGCAGCGGCGCGTGTTTCCGCCGGCGCGGCGCGCAGAGTTCCACGCGCCGCTCAGTGGCGCTGGACCCAGAATTGATACATTCCCTGGAATGTAGCGGGACGGCCGGTTTCGAACTCATGCCACGCGGCGAGATCGGCCTCGCGCTGGCGGGAGAAGCGCGATTGAAACGCGGCGAGCGTGTCGTCGCCGACGTTGAAGCCGATGAACTGCAGATCGTTCTCGTCGAGGAAGCGCGCGATCCGCGGAATGGTGAAGGTCTGTTCCTGTTTGTGGAACAGCAGATCGCGATATTCGCTCATCGAATAGAAATCGGGGAGCTTCAGCACATCCGCCAGCGCGGCGTCGCCGTTCGACGCGGCGATGATGTCCTGTCGCGAGCGACGCAACGCGCCGATCGTTTGCTCCGGTGAATAGCCGTTGGCGAGAAGCCGGTTGCGCGCGACGGCCAGGTTGCGGCGCGCGCATTCGCTGTAGAGCCCGACGTGCATCAAGCCATCGGGCCGCAGCAGCGACAGCAGTTGCCGCCAGCCGTGCAGCGGATCGGCGAGATGATGCAGCACGCCGCTCGAGGAAATCATATCGAAGGTGCGGCCGAGCGTGCCCAGTTCCAGAATGTCGGCCTGTCCGTAGTGGATGTTGCGCAGTCCGAGTTCGCGCGTCTTGTGCTGCGCATAACCAAGGCTCGCCAGGCTGAGATCGATGGCGAGGATGTTGGCGCCCGGAAATCCTTTCGCGAACAGCAACGCATGATGACCGGTCCCGCAACCGGCAATCAACAGGTCGAGCGCGGCCGCGGTCTTGCCCAATTTACGGAACGGGCTGAACGGAAAATGCGTTTGAAACCCCTCGTCGACCGCAGCCGGCGGCTCGGCGAGCGTCAGCCGAACCCAGCGCGGATAAGGGTTTTCCTCGTACTGCGATTTCACCGCAATGGACGTCGCGTCGCCGATGGCGGTGAGCCGGGGGATCGACGCCGCGCTCCGTCGCCATTCGGCGGGCTCGCGCAGTTGCTGGTTCAACAGCTCGGCCAGCGCGTGCGGCCACGGGCGCTTCAGCAGCGCCTGCGCGCCGTCGAGACCGCCGTAAGCGGCCGCGACCGCCACAACGAACGGCGACACCGCCTCGCGGGTCCGGATCGAATGCGCCAGCCGCTCGTTCAAGCGAGCGACCGCTTCAGTCTCACCGTCGGTCGTGTCCCAGATGTATTCGTTGATGAAGCACTGCCGCGCCAGCGCGCAGCAAAACGGCAGCGCATCGGGCGGCAGACTTTCGTCGGCGTCCGCAAGTGCGTCGAGCAAGCCGGCGCGGACCGACGTCAGCAGCCGTTCCAGATCGAGATCGATGATCTTGTCGGATTCCAGCACCGCCAGCATCAGCGCGTCACCCGACAGCGCGACCAGATCCTGCGTGCCGAACAATTCGCCGAGCGGAACGCGCGCGGGCCACGCCCGCGCCGCACGCTCAAGCGCCCGCGTCAGCACGCCGTTGGTCTCCAGTAGACCCTTGGTGATGCCGAGCAGATCGGCGGGCGTTCCCCACGCCTCGCGCCACGCACGCCCGATCACATCGCGGAACTCGTCCGCCTCGGGAAAGGAACGCCAGCCCCTCACCGCCCGGACGAAGAAGCGCTTGCTGTCCGTCGTTTCGTCCAGCCGGATTGCACGCTTGGCGATCTCCAGCGCGTCGGCGTCGCGGCCGGCCCGAAGCAGTCCCTGCCCCTCGTCGAGGAACGCACGCAGGAAAACCGGATCGACCGCCGGCGTTTTGATGGACAGCCGCTTGTTGGTGGAAAGCCGCTCGCTCGTGGAGAGCTTGTTGCCGGCCGTGACGCTGGCCGTAAGCTCTGTCCCGCGGTTGACCATCGCCAATCCAACGCGAGCGCGTGAAAGCCGCCGGAGGCATCCCCGGCGCGCCGCGCTGCTGCGTCAAATTGTCCATTTCCTGGCCCTTTGCCAAGGCCAAACAATAGCTTGCACGCCGATTTGAACGTGGTAACCGGCTCCGCGCGACGGAGGAAGGCTCAAGCCGCCGTGCGCAGTTCCACCGCCGCGGCCACCGTCGCCATCGGCTCCGGGTGCGCCTTCAGCCAATCGCGCGCCGCGCGCTGAGCGTGGCCGATATCGGCGTCGGTCATCTCAACCGCGATCTCGCGGCGCAGACGCGCGGCATCGGCGCTTCCCTTCATCGCCGCGATGTTGAACCACTTGTGCGCGCTGACAAGGTCGGCCGGAACCGAGCGTCCGCTGGCGTACATCATGCCGAGTTCGAACATCACATCGACCGTGGACGGCGCCTGCCCCAGTCCCGCCAACGCCAGTTCCGGCATTTCCAAACGAGCCATGTTGGTCTCTCCTGCCCGCGCGCGCCCGTCCCTGTCGGGCATCGCGCTTCCCTGCCGACCGTTGTCCGGTCCGTAACGCGATCATCAGCTTAAAATTTGAATCGAGCTTTAATTCTCGCAGTGAATCATCGGTGAATGGTTCAACGGCAAACAAATGCCGCAACTGCCGATTAACGATCCAAGTGCAGGCCGTTCCACGATTCTTCGTCTGCGGCGGCGTTCCGATAACCGTCGTTGTTGGCAGTCCGCTAACCAACGGCAGCAGCAAGAGGTGTCTATGATCGCGACGACGGCAACACGGATGCATCGGTTTGCCTTGGCGTTTGCGGCGATCGCCGTTGCGCTCACCGCAACCTCCCCCCCCGCACGAGCCGCCGATCCGTCCGGGGTGTGGCTGTCGCAAGACGGCGACGTGAAGATGAAGATCGCGCCCTGCGGCGGCGCCATCTGCGGCAATATCGCCTGGCTGAAACAGCCCAACGATGAAACCGGCAAGCCGAAGGTCGACAAGAACAACGCCGACGCGGGCAAACGCCATCGTCCGGTGCTGGGCTCAGCCGTCGTCCTCGGCATGAAGCCCGACGGCGCCGATCAATGGTCCGGGCAGGTCTACAATGCCGAGGACGGCAGGACCTATAGCGGCCACTTCATCCTGACAGCCGCGAACAGCGCCCAGTTGAAGGGCTGCGTGGCGATCATCTGCAAGACCAGGAACTGGACGCGCAGCCATTGAACCGCGGCGCCGTCGCGCCACCGTCCCTCACCGCGCGCCTTGTCCAAAGAGCACGGCGCGCACCTTCGGGTCGCGGACATCGACGGCACTCGCCTCCTCGACCCGAATGTGCATCCCGCGCCGCACGGCGGGGCGTGCCCGCACCGCATCCAGCCAGCGCTTGAGGTTTGGAAAGCGCGCGAAGGTCTCGCCCTGCCGCTCGGCAAGCCTGATCCAGCCGACACAAGCCATGTCCGCGATCGAGTAGCGACCGGCGAGAAACTCCTCATCCTTCAAGCGCGTATTCATCACGCCGTAGAGCCGGTCGAGTTCGTTGCCGAAACGCTCAAGCGCGTAGGGCACCTTCTCCGGCGCGTAGCGCCGGAAGTGATTGGCCTCGCCCGCCTTCGGCCCGAGATTGGCCATCTGCCAGAACAGCCATTCGTCGACCGCGATCCGCCCGCGTTCGCTTGCCGGATAGAACCTCCCGGTTTTGCGGCCGAGGTATTGCAGGATCGCCCCTGACTCGAACACGGAAACCGGCCGGCCGCCGGGGCCGTTCGGATCGACAATCGCCGGCATCCGGTTGTTTGGAGAAATCTTCAGGAACGCCGGCTTGAACTGGTCGCCGCGCGCGATGTTCACCGGCACGACCCGGTACGGCAGACGGCATTCCTCAAGCATGATCGAAATCTTCCAGCCGTTCGGCGTCGGCCAGAAATAGAGATCAATCGGTTCGACGTTTGCCGTTCGTGCTGCACGCCGGGGTCGCGAACGCAGCAAGCGCGATGCCGGCCCCGCGTGTCGTTGCGATCCGGTCTTTGCCGATCTGCTCTTTGCCGATCCGCTCTTGGCCATGGGCATGCTTCCTCTCGATCCCTTTCAATCGTAGGCTCGACGGGTCTCAGTCGGGAGCATACCGGCCGCGGCCAAACCATGGTTCGGTTTTGCGTTCGGTATGCCGCAATCAAGGGAGGGTACGATGTTGAAGTATATGCTGGCTGCCGCCATGGCCGCCGCGCTCGTCGCCGCACCGATGGCGCCGGCGGTTGCGCAGGCCAAAACCGAAAAATCCGAGCAAAAGGCGGAGAAAAAACTCACGCCGCAGCAGCAGAAAATGAAGGACTGCGGGCCGAAGTGGCAGGCCTACAAGAAGGAGAAGAACGTCAAGGGCAAGGTCGAGTACCAGAAGTTTCTCAAGACCTGCCTCAAAGGCTGACGTGACGCCCCACTGACGTCCCATCGAGCGGACGTCCCCCAAAAGCACCGAGGGCGACGACGAGACCCCAGTCTCGTCGTCGCCCTCTGCCGTCTTTCAGTATCGGGAGGTCTCAGATCATTAGCATTGCGCCGAACGACACGTGACGCTCACCGAACCGCATGACGCAATCTTCGGTTTAGAAGCCGAAGATCGAAGGAGCGTCGGCCTACTTCTTCTTCCTACGCTTGGCCGTTTTCTTCGCTGCCTTCTTAGCCTTTCTCTTCTTCGCCATTGCTGCCCTCCTAGCCACGTTTGAGTGGCGATGTCGGAACAGTGCCGTCGCGAATCGACGTGCACTACATTCCGATTACACCAGCGCGACGAAAAAAACACCGAGTCCACTTGCTGAAACGCATTCGCAAGCCCAACGCGCGTCTGCATTCACGTCATTTGCGTTGCGCGACAACGATACCGACATGTCAATGGATGGATCGTTGCGCTTCATCGAACGAAAAACGCGCATATGAAAAAAACATCGATAGAATCGAGGTTTTCAAGCGCAACATCAAATTTATCTCGGTATGGCACGCATGCAAAAAAATACGCGCGCGTTGTTGCGACTTTGTCGCCGACATCGATTGTCGTTTGCTTCCGCGATCTCATAAATTTTTTTTTCCACAGAGCGTCTTTCAGAGGCGTTGCAGGGGTCGTTTCGATCAAAACGAGCGAATCGGATGCAAAACTGATTCGCGGCAACGGTCTGCGCGACGCGCTTCAACGGTCGCGGCGGCTCGTCCCGAACGGTTGTGGTGATGCTTATCGCAGCGCGAAAGGAGGTCTATCCGAAACGCATCGGACCGATCGCATCCGCTCCGACGTCGCCGTCAGAGCCCGAGCTTCTTCTTCAGCAGCGTGTTGACCGCCTGCGGGTTGGCCTTGCCGCCGGACGCTTTCATGGTCTGGCCGACGAACCAGCCGAGCAATTTGTCGTTGGCTTTGGCTTGCTCGACCTTATCCGGGTTCTTGGCGACGATATCGTCCACGATCTTTTCGATCGCGCCCATATCGCTGACCTGTTCCATCCCGCGCTGCTTGACCAGCGCCCGTGGATCGCCGCCCTCGCTCCAAACGATCTCGAACAGATCCTTGGCGATCTTCCCGGAGATGGTGCCCTCCGCGATCAGATCGAGGATTGCGCCGAGCTGATCGGCCGCCACGGGAGACGCGGCGATATCCTGGCCTTCCTTGTTCAGGCGTCCGGTCAGTTCGTTGATGACCCAGTTGGCCGCGGCCTTGGCATCGCGGCCCTTGGCGACCGCCTCGAAATACTCGGCGAGCGCCTTTTCGGCGACCAGCACGTCGGCGTCGTAGGCCGACAGGCCATGCTCGGCGACGAAGCGGGCCTTCTTGTCGTCCGGCAACTCCGGAAGGTGCTTCTTCAACTCCTCGACATAGCCGGCATCGAACTCCAGCGGCAGAAGGTCGGGATCGGGGAAGTAGCGATAGTCGTGCGCCTCTTCCTTCGACCGCATCGAACGCGTCTCGTCCTTGCCGGGGTCGAACAGCCGGGTCTCCTGATCGATGGTGCCGCCGTCCTCGATGATCTCGATCTGACGCCGCGCTTCATACTCGATGGCCTGACCGACGAAGCGGATCGAGTTGACGTTCTTGATCTCGCAACGGGTGCCGAGAGGCTCGCCGGGGCGGCGGACCGACACGTTGACGTCGGCACGCAGACTGCCCTTCTCCATGTCGCCGTCACAGGTACCGAGGTAGCGCAGGATCGAGCGCAGCTTCGACAGAAACGCCTTGGCCTCCTCGGAGGAGCGCAGGTCGGGCTTGGAGACGATCTCCATGAGCGCCACGCCGGAGCGGTTGAGATCGATGGCCGTCATGTTCGGATGCTGATCGTGCAGCGACTTGCCGGCGTCCTGCTCCAAATGCAGCCGCTCGATGCCGATGGTCACCGTTTCGCCATCCGGCAGCGCGACCACAACGACGCCCTCGCCGACGATCGGCGACTTGTACTGGCTGATCTGATAGCCCTGCGGCAGATCGGGATAGAAATAGTTCTTGCGGTCGAACACCGAACGCAAATTGATCTGCGCGTTGAGGCCGAGCCCGGTGCGCACCGCCTGCCGGATGCACTCCTCGTTGATGACCGGAAGCATCCCCGGCATCGCCGCGTCGACCAGCGAGACATGGCTGTTGGGCTCGCCGCCGAAGGCCGTCGAAGCGCCGGAGAACAACTTGGCGTTGGAGGTGACCTGGGCATGGACCTCCATGCCGATGACGACTTCCCAATCGCCGGTCGCACCCTTGATCCACTTGGACGGTTTGGCTTGAATGTTCATCGTTCGATCCGGCGCTCTGGCCCCATACCCGGCCCGTCTGCATCGCCCGGACCGCCAGCCTCGTCAAGCACAAGCCTCATCACGCGCAAAGCATCGCCGCCACCCTCGTATTTCCGGCCGCGCGATGGGATGATACATCGGCCGGCCGCGATCGATCGGCCCACCAGGAATCGTCATTAGCCATGTCCGTAACCATGTCCGCAGCCACGTCCGTTGAACTCAAGGTCCTCTCCTCGCTCGCCACCAAGGAAGCCTATCTGGAGCTGGTGCCGCAGTTCGAGCGCGACACCGGAACCACGGTCACCACCCTTTGGACCGGCACCGCCGATATCGCCAAGCGGATGGCGGCCGGCGAGGTTTACGACCTGGTCGTCACCTCCAGCGCGTCGCACGCCGATCTGGTCGCGCAGGGCAAGATCGCCGCGGACGGCCTGACCAACCTCGCCCGCTGCGGCATCGGCGTCGCCGTCCGCACCGGCACGCCGCGCCCGGACGTCGGCACGCCGGATGCGTTCAAGCGGTCCATGCTTGCCATTCCCAGCGTCGGCTATTCGACCGGCCCCAGCGGGGTCTACATCGAGAAGCTGTTCGACCGGATGGGAATAGCCACCGCGATGAAATCCAAAACCCGTCAGGTGCCCTCCGGCATGGCGGTCGGCCCCTTCCTCGCCCAGGGCGGCGCCGACATCGGCTTCCAGCAGGAAAGCGAACTCGTCCACGTCGACGGCATCGATTACATCGGCCCGCTGCCGCCGGAGTTGCAAAACATCACGATCTTCACGGCCGGGGTTCATGCCAAGGCGGCGCACCCGGATGCGGCGAAAGCCTTGGTGCGGTTTCTCACCACGCCCGCCGCCGCCGCGGTGATGAAGACGCACGGCCTGCAGCCCGGCTAGAACCAAAAACGGATCAGGCGTCGAAGCGACGGCGGCTCGTCACCGCGTCTCGGCGTAAGCGCTCGCCCTGGGGCCGATCAATTCCGCGACCGGCGTCGACGGATCCATCGGCGGCGGCGTCACGATGGGACTCTGTTGCCCGCCGACGCCCCGGAGGAACTCCCGATACACCGGATTGGCGCGCAACGCGTCGTGGCCCGCGGAAATCAACGCATCGACCTGCTCGGTCGGCAGCTTGAACCGCGTGTCGATGGCGTTCAGGACCTTCGCCCGCTCGGGATCAAGCTGATCAAAGGCGACGCGGTCGACATAGATCTTGAGGTCGCGGCAATTCCAGTTTGCCGGCGCCTGGTAGCGCCTGCGCTGCTCGGCCGACAACCCGCAGCGCCAGGCGATCAGCTTGCGCTGCCAATCCGACATCACGCCCTGGAACGCGGTGAAGCTCGAGCGCACACCGGCCTGCACGGCGGTGTCCGCCGCAGCCATCACCAGCTCCGCGCCGCTCGGACCGTCGAGCGTCTGCACCCAATCGCCGGACGGCGCGAGACCGGCGTCGGCCAGGATCACAATCGACCGCCGCAGCCGCACGGCGCGCTCGGGCGTCAGCGGCTCATAGGGCGTCGTCGCCGACAGCCGCGCGATGGTGAAGCCGGACAAGCCGTAGTTGTCGACCAGGCCGCCGTCGAGCAGCTTGACGTACTTCGCCCCGCCGTCGTGGTAGCTGTAGAGAGCATTCGCGAACGCACGCAGCATCGGCGCCGTGTTCGGATTGGCGCGCGCGCGTTGCACCCACTCCGGCGGCTGATCGGTGCATTGCTTGGTGTAGGCTTTGATGACCATCGGCGTGAACACGATGGGCACGGCCGCGGACGCCGCGACCGCATCGGCGATCGGATACGACGCCAGATCGCTGCACAGCGCGATGAAGGCCGCCTCGCCGTAGATGAACGGCGTGCGGTTATAGATATCCGAGGCGTTGATCCACACCCGCGGACCCGGCGTCTTGCGGAAGTCGGCAAACGTCGCGCCGTGGAACAGGTTCGCATCCAGCCACCGCGACAGCGTCTTGGGATCGTTCACGCCGCCGCCGCCGAGCGCCTTCACCAGATTGACCGGATCGATGCTGGTCGACAGTCCCTCCTCCGCGTTGCGGATCAGGAATTTCTCGCGGAAATCGGCGAGCGCCTCGCGCTTCTTCAGCGCGAAATAGGCCGCCGTGACCGAGCCGCCCGACACGCCCGAGACAAAGTCCACACTTTCGATCAGCGAATGGGTGCCGCGCCGGCTGCGGATCGTGGTCTGGTCGACCTCTTCGAGAACGCCGTGGGCAAAAGCGGCCGCGCGCGTGCCGCCGCCGGAGAAGGCCAATCCAACGAGGACGTCGTCGCTCTCGACAGGCGCCGGGGTTCGGCTGGAAACAAAGGCGGCTTCGGCCTTGCCCGCGATCGGACGGTTGACCGGCTCGCTGACGCTGAGCGAGCTACAGCCCCCAAGCCACACCCCGAACAGGGCGGCGGGCACAACAGTCCGCAGGAACGCCACACGCCGCATCAAGACGCAACCCCGAAAGGCCACGAACCGGCCGTTTGAGAGGTCGTTTGACCCCGACGACGCCTTTATCAGCGGCGGTTCAACGCCGCGCAAGAAGTTAATTTTTATTTACCAATAATGGTTTACGCGGCCGATCGGGACAATTTTACCGATCGGCAAAAGCCGCAAAATTATCAGCGACTTATGGCGGTCACGCCTCGTTCAGTATGCCGCGCATCAGTGGGCGAGCCGGTATCTAACCACCGCTCACGCCCACCACGGCTGAGGGGTAAAGCGCCCGGCGGCATTCTCAATGACCTGACCCAGCGAACAGAGCGTTTCTTCGTCGAACGGCCGGCCGATCAACTGCAGCCCCAGCGGCAAGCCCTGCCCGTCGAGACCCGCCGGCACCGCGATGCCCGGCAGCCCGGCCATGTTGACCGTCACCGTGAACACGTCGTTCAGATACATCTCGATGGGGTCGGCCCCACCCTTTTCGCCAATGCCAAAGGCCGCCGACGGAGTCGCCGGCGTCAGCATCGCGTCGATGCCCTGGGCGAAGCAGTCCTCGAAGTCCTTCTTGATGAGGGTGCGCACCTTCTGCGCCCGCAAATAGTAGGCGTCGTAATAACCGGCCGACAGCACATAGGTGCCGATCATGATGCGCCGGCGCACCTCTTTGCCGAAACCGACGGCCCGCGTGTTCTCATACATGCCGGCGATGTCGCGCCCCGGCACGCGGAGCCCGTAGCGAACGCCATCGTAACGCGCGAGGTTGGACGAGGCTTCCGCCGGCGCCACGATGTAATAGGCCGGCAGCGCGTATTTGGTGTGCGGCAGAGACACCTCGACAATGTCCGCGCCGGCATCCGCAAGCCATTTGCGGCCCTGCTCCCAGAGTTGCTCGATCTCCGCCGACATGCCGTCGACGCGATACTCTTTGGGAATGCCGATCCGGCGTCCTTTGATCGACGCGCCGACCGCCGCCTCGTAATCCGGCACGGGCAGATCCACCGACGTGGTGTCCTTCGGATCGTATCCCGCCATCGAGCGCATCATAATGGCGGCATCGCGCACCGTGCGCGCGAACGGGCCGGCCTGATCGAG
>Ga0070681_10007690_pt1 | contig 10538 bp, 13 predicted proteins | sample KBSC83BmetaG_FD_65650 | JGI IMG/M metagenome (GOLD analysis project Ga0070681, IMG submission 65650) | Corn rhizosphere microbial communities from Kellogg Biological Station, Michigan, USA - KBS C8-3B metaG | ecosystem: Host-associated > Plants > Roots > Rhizosphere | place: USA: Michigan...
GTCTCCCAGAACCAGTCGGCGGACAGCTCGGTCAGGCTGCGCAGGCGCTCTTCGTGCGCGCGCGCCTCGGCCAGCTCGCGCTCGCGACGCCCGCCGAGCACGGCCATCGCGATGTAGACCAGGCAGGCGGTGATCGCCGCGACGAGGAGCAGCGCGTCGGCGACCACGGGCCTACGCGCCGTCGCGCACCGGCGGCGCGACCTTGAGCACTTCCTCTATGGTGGTGAGGCCGGCGCCGACCTTCATGGCGCCGCTGATGCGCAAGGCCTTCATGCCGTCCTTGAACGCCTGCTCGCGCAGCGTCGCGAGGTCCGCCTTGTCGTTCACCAGCTTCTTGATGGGGTTGGTGAAGAGCAGCGTTTCGTAGATGCCGACGCGGCCGACGAAGCCGGTCATGCGGCATTCGAGGCAGCCGACCGGCTTGAAGAGCCGCGCCGGGCGCTTCGATTTCCACGGCGCGACCAGCGCTTCCCAGGCGGCCTGGTCGTCGTCGCGCTGCAGCTCGACCTGCTGCTTGCAGTGCGTGCACAGCGTGCGCACCAGGCGCTGCGCCATGATGCCGTTCAGCGTCGCATTGAGCAGATAGGGCGCTATGCCCAATTCCAGAAGCCGGGTGACGGCACTCGGCGCGTCGTTGGTATGCAGCGTCGAGAGCACCAGGTGCCCGGTCAGCGCCGACTGCACCGCCATCTCCGCGGTCTCGAGGTCGCGGATCTCGCCCACCATGATGATGTCCGGGTCCTGCCGCATCAGCGCGCGCACGCCCTCGGCGAAGCCGAGCTCGATCTGCGGCTGCACCTGCATCTGGTTGAAGGCCGGCTCGACCATCTCGATCGGGTCCTCGATGGTGCAGACGTTCACCTCCATGGTGGCGAGCGTCTTCAGGGTCGAGTAGAGCGTAGTGGTCTTGCCCGAGCCGGTCGGCCCGGTGACGAGCACGATGCCGTTCGGCCGCGTGGTCATCTCCTGCCAGCGCTTCGAGTCCTCGTCGGAGAAGCCGAGCTCGCGGAAGTCGCGCACCAGCACCTCGGGATCGAAGATGCGCATGACGAGCTTCTCGCCGAACGCGGTCGGCAGGGTCGAGATGCGCAGCTCGACCTCCTCGCCGCTGATGGTGCGCGTCTTGATGCGCCCGTCCTGCGGCCGGCGCTTCTCCACCACGTCCATGCGCGCGAGGATCTTGATGCGGCTCGTCATCGCCACCAGCACCGGCGCCGGGATCTGGTAGACCTGGTGCAGCACGCCGTCGATGCGGAAGCGCACCACGCCCTGCTCGCGCCGCGGCTCGACGTGGATGTCGCTCGCGCGCTGGTCGAAGGCGTACTGCCACAGCCAGTCGGTGATGCGCACGATGTGCGCGTCGTTCGCGTCGAGCGCCTTGTTGTCCTTGCCGACCTCGACCAGCTGCTCGAAGTTCGACAGGCCGCTCGACCCCGCCGCGCCGCGGTTCGCGCCCTTCACCGACTTCGCGAGGTTGTAGAACTCGACCTGGTAGCGCTCGATGTCGAGCGGATTGGCGATCACGCGCCTGATGTCGCGCTTGATGATGCGCGAGAGCTCGGGCTCCCAGCCGCGCAGGTGCGGCTCGGCGGTGGCGATGGTCGCTTCCTTCGCCGTGATGCCGACGGGCAGGATGCGGAAGCGCGACGCGTACTGCGAGCTCATCACCTCGGTGACCGCGCCGAAGTCGATCTTCAGCGGATCGATGTGCAGGTACTCGAGGCCGACGCGCCTCGCCAGCCACTCGGTGAGGAGCTCGAGCGTGATCACCTTGCCGGGCGGCACCGCCTGGCGCCACTTCTGCTCGGCGACGATGGAGAGCGGATGCATCGCGCCGCGGTAGTAGCGGCGCTCTTTCTTGAGCTGCTCGGCGGCGGAAGGGTCGACCCACTTGTCCTCGACCAGCCAGTCGAGGATTTCCGTCAGGGTCAGCCGATGATCGGCTTCGCTCTTAACTGCTTGTTGCATCGGCGAAAGACTATACCCCAAACTCCCGCACTCGCTCCCATGACCGACGAAGAATTGCAGACCCTCCGGCGCGATGCCGGCCCGTTAGCCGATCGTCTCGGCAACGCTGTGCACTATTCATCAGCTTGAGCACGCTCGCGAGCCGCAAAGTCGTCGGCTGGGCCTCGTACTACTGGGGCAACCACGCCTTCACCACGTCGTTCATCACCGTCTTCTTCCCGATCTTCTTCAAGGACTACTGGAGCGCCGGGGCCGACGTCACCGTGAGCACCTTCCGGCTCGGCATCGCGAATTCGATCGCGAGCTTAGTCGTCGCGATCTCGGCGCCCGTGCTCGGCGCGATCGCCGACCGCTGCGGATACGCCAAGCGCTTCCTGATCGCCGCGGCGCTCTTCGGCGCGACGATGCTGCTCGCCCTGCACTGGGTCGGCAAGGGCGACTGGCAGTGGGCGGTGGCGTTCTACGTGCTCGCCTCGATCGGCTACTTCTGGGGCAACGTGTTCGGCGACTCGATGCTCGTCACCGTGGCCGAGCCGGGCAAGCTCGACATGACTTCCGCGGTGGGCTACTTCGCCGGCTACCTGGGCGGCGGCCTGTTCCTCGCGCTCGGCGTGGCGATGAGCCTGAAGCCGCACTGGTTCGGCATCGCGGACGCGGCGAGCGCGGTGCGCGTGCTCATCATCCTCGGCGCGCTGTGGTGGGCGCTCTTCGCGCTGCCGCTGCTCTTCTGGGCGCCGGCGCCGCGGCCGACCACGCCAGGCGCGAGCCTCGCGCAGGCGGCGCGCGCCGGCGCGGCACAGCTCGCCGAGACGTTCCGCCACATCCGCACCTACAAGCCGGTGTTCGTCTTCCTCGCCGCGTACTGGGTCTACATCGACGGCGTGAACACCGTGATCCAGATGGCGGTCGACTATGGCAAGTCGATCGGCTTCGGCACGTCCGATCTCATCCTCGCGGTGCTGCTCGTGCAGTTCGTCGGCGTGCCGGCGGCGCTCGCCTCCGGCAAGGTGGGCGAGCGCATCGGACCGCGCCGCGCGATCTTCATCGGCCTCGGCGTCTATGTCTTCGTCTCGATTTTCGCCACCTTCATGCAGCATGCGTGGCAGTTCTACCTCGTCGCCGGCATGGTCGGCCTCGTGCAGGGCGGCGTGCAGCTCCTCAGCCGCTCGTACTTCGCGCGCCTCGTGCCGCGCGAGCGCGCCGGCGAGTTCTTCGGCTTCTACAACATGCTCGGCGAATTCGCGGCGATCATCGGCCCGCTGCTGGTCGGCACGGTGAGCTACCTGACCGGCAGCCCGCGGCTCTCGATCCTCTCGGTGATCATCCTCTTCGCAGCCGGCGCCTGGCTGCTGACGTTCGTCGACGAGCCGAAGCCTAACGCTTAGCCTTGGAGCCGCCGGTCGCGGCGCGGCCGACGTCCTCGCCGATCACGATCTCGACGCGGCGGTTCAGGCTGCGCCCGCTCGGGTTGTCGTTGCTCGCCACGGGATTGGCGGCGCCCTGGCCGCGCGCCTCGATGCGCTCGGCGTCGATGCCCTGCTTCACGAGCGCATCGCGCACCGCCTTCGCGCGCTGCTCGGACAGGCGCTGGTTCAAGGTGGCGGAGCCCGTGCTGTCGGTGAAGCCCTCGACGACGACCTTGCGCTCGCCGCGCTCGCGCATGAAGCGCGCGACAGTCGCGATCGCCTGGCGGCCGCCGGGCTTCAGCTTCGCCTGGCCGACGTCGAAGAGCAGATCCGAGCCGAGCGTGAGGATCCAGCCGCGCTCGGTGCGCTCGGCTTCGAGCTGCGCCACCTGCGCCTTCAGGCGCCGCACCTCGGCGGCGAGGTGGTCCTGGTCGTCGCGCGATTGCTCCGCCGCGACGGCGCGGGCGCGCGCGCGGTCGCGCTCGTTCTCCGCAGCCTTCAGTCGCTCCTCGAGCTTCGCGCGGTCGGCGCGCGCGCGCTCGGCATCGGCCGCGCGCGCCGAAGCGAGCTCGCGCGCGATGCGCGCGCGCTGCAGGGCGACGTAGCCGCGGCCATCGCGCAGCGCCTGGGTGGCGAGGTCGAGCTCGGCCGGCGCGTACTCGGCGACGTTCGCGTCCGCCTGCGCCGCGCGCACCGCGGCTTGAGCCTTGTCGAGCGCGTCGTCCGGCGGCGGCGCAGACACGCAGCCCGCAGCCAGACAGACGACGGCAATGGCGAGGCGTCTCATTCGGCTTGATGCGCCCGCTCGTTCTCGGCGAGCGCGCGTGCATAGCGAGCGTCGACCTCGGCCTCTTCGGCCAGGCGGCGCGCCTCGCGCCAGTCGTCCCGGGTCATCGCCTGCTCGGCACGCGCGAGCTTGTCCTGCGCGACGCGCAGCTCGGCGGGGGCATAGCGATGCGCCACCGGCTCGGCCTGGAGGATGGCGGTGCGCGCGGCGGCGAGGTCCATGTCTGGCGGCGGCGACGACGCGGCGCACGCGGCGAGGGCGAGCGGCAGGATCACCGTGGCAGCGAATCTCACGTTGCGCAGCGCTGCACTATTCATGCCGAGTGAAGGAGTGCCGGGCGCGCATATTGCAGCGTGCGCGCTGTGAAGTGGGTTCTCGCAGCGGGCATGCTGATGCTCGCGCTGACACTGCTGCCGGCGACGGCGGTCCAGGTACCCGGCGCCCTGCGCGTCGGCAACCAGTCGCTGCCCGCCGCGAGCTGCGCGACGCGCGATACGCTCTGGATCCACCACTACGCCGCGGCGCTCTATGTGCCGCCGAAGGCGGCGCCGGCGCTGGCGCTGCAGGATCCCAGGCAGCCGAAAGCGCTGCATGTGCAGGTGCTTTCGCGCACTTTCCTGCCCAGGGACCTGCCCACCAAGTGGCGCGACACGCTGGAGGCGCACCTCGACCTGACGAGCTATACGTCCGTGCGGCTCGCCTGGCGCGAGCTCGCCGTCGGCGACCGCGTGACGATCGCCTATGCGCCGGGCAGCGGCGTCACCCTCCAGTTGAACGATCGCGTCGTCGCCCGCTCGCCGCGCCACGACGTCATCGATGCGCTCCTGCAGACGTGGGCCGAGAACGAGCCGGTCCGCGAGCGCGTCAACCGTGTCATCGCGAGGAATCCATGCCGGCAATAAAGGTCGAGCGCGCGGTCCATGGACTGATCTTCGCGCTGGTGCTGCTGCTCCTCCTCGTCGGCTTCGACGCCGAAGGCCGCGAGCTGCCGGACTTCAAGGGGCTCATGAAGAGCGCCGGACCGTCGGTCGTGAACGTCATCTCCACCCGGCGGGCGCAGACCGCCGCCGCCGGCGGCGGGCTGCCCGATGTGCCCGACCGCGGCCCGCCGCGCCAGGGGCTCGGCTCGGGCTTCATCATCAGCGCGGACGGCTACATCCTCACCAACGCCCATGTGGTCGCCGATTTCGACGACGTCAACGTCCGCCTGGCCGACTCGAAGCGCGAGTTCAAGGCGAAGGTGATCGGGCTCGACAAGCGGAGCGACGTCGCGCTCCTCAAGGTGGACGCCGAGGGACTGCCCACGGCGAAGCTCGGCGACTCGAAAAAGCTCGAGCCGGGCGACTGGGTGGCCGCCATCGGCTCGCCGTTCGGCTTCGCCAACACGATCACGGCCGGGATCGTGAGCGCGAAGGGCCGCTCGCTGCCCGACGAGATGTACGTGCCGTTCATCCAGACCGACGTCGCCGTCAACCCGGGCAACTCCGGCGGCCCGCTGCTCGACCTGGACGGCGAGGTGGTCGGCATCAATTCGCTCATCTACAGCGGCACCGGCGGCTACATGGGCGTCTCGTTCGCCATCCCGATCGAGGTGGCGCTCGACGTCTCGAAGCAGCTCATGAGCCAGGGCAAGGTGACGCGCGGGCGCATCGGCATCGCCATGCAGCCCGTGACGAAGGAGCTCGCGCGCTCGTTCGGCATGAACGACACCACCGGCGCGATCATCACCAACGTCGAGCCCGGCGCGCCGGCCGACCGGGCCGGAGCGCGCGCGGGAGACGTGGTACTGGAATGGAACGGCGAGAAGATCGACGATCCGAACGAGCTGCCGCGCCTCGTCGCGGCGACGAAGCCCGGCAGCCTCGCGCACATGGCGATCTGGCGCGAGGGCAAGCGACAGACGCTCCAGCTGCGCGTCGGCGAGGTGCCCGCCGAGACGGCGAAGGTCGAGCCCGGCAAGGCGCCGTTGAAGGAAGAGCAGGCGCGCCTCGGCGTGGCGGTCCGCGAGCTCACCGGCGCCGAGACGAAGGCGCTCGGCGTCGAGTACGGCCTCCTCGTCCTCGAAGTCGCTTCGCGCCCCGGCCCCGGCAGCAACATCCTGCCGGGCGACGTCATCGTCGGCGTGAACCAGAAGCGCTTCGCGAACCGCCAGGAGTTCGACAAGCTGATCGCGGCGCAAAAAAAGGGCGACATGGTCGCCCTTTTCGTGCGTCGCGGAGAGCTGTCGCTCTACGTGCCCCTTGAAGTGGGCTGAACGGGATGGCGCCGGCGCCCGGCGGCTGAGCCGATCAGCGCGGCGAGCAGCGAGAGGATCAGGCTGCCGAAGGTGAGCCAGGCCGCCTTCGTCGCCTGCGGCTTCGCTTCCTGCGCCTTCTGCTGCAGCTCCGGCGCCTTCTGCTCGAGCTGCTGCGCCTTCTCCTGGATCGTCGCGGCCGCCTGCTCCTTCTGCTGCCCCGAGGCGGAGGCGAACAGGTTCAAGGCGCCGCCGGTGAGCGACGAAGCGCCGCTCGCCGCCAGGTAGGCGACGATGACCACGCTCACCACCCAGACGAGAAAGCCGGCGAAGAACGCCGTCTGCGAATCGTAGGTGGCGCCGATGCGCGTCGACACGAAGCCGCCGAGGAAGAGGGCGAGGAGCAGGGATATGCCCGCCCAGATGCCCGCGCCCGCGCCGACCTTCGAGGCCTCGGTGCTCGCCGGATCGACCGCGCTGATGCCGACCGCGACGCCGAGCGCCATGAGCAGCACCAGGACACCGAGCGCGACCAGCACGCCGCCGAGGATCCCGCCCCAGGACACCTTCATGCCGTCCGAGGCGAAGAGCCCGGGGTAGGCGATGCGGCGCCGCTCGCCCGTGCGCCGCTCGTGATATGGATTGACTACGCTAGCCATTCGAATCTCCTTCAGGTGGATAGCGGCGCACGGAGCAAGCCCCACTCCCGACGCGGGAGCGTCTTTTGCTGCTGCAGGGGCGCGATGAAACGCTGGTGCCTAGCGGCCATCCTCTCCCTCCTCGCGGCGTGCGACGCCTCGCAGCCGGCGCTGCGGCAAGTGACGATCGAGAGCCCGGCGGCGCTGGGCCTCAGCCTGCGCGAGGTGCCGCAGCCGGCCTTGCGGGCGATGGGGCTTTCCTACGGACTGAGCGTGGTGCGGGCCGGGACGATCGCCGAGCGCTCGGGCCTGCGCGTGGGCGATGTCGTCTACGGGGTGAACCACAAGCGGCTGCGCACCATCGAGGACTTCACCCGCAGCGTGGCGGAGCAGCCGGGCGGGAACCTGGGGCTGCTCGTGCGCCGCGGCGGAGCGGACGTCTACGTGCCGATGGACCTCGGCGCCGCGGGCCGGACCGACCGGTTCCCGCCGCCGCCGGCTAGAGATACGCTTCTGCGCACTTGATGATCTCGGTGTTGCTGCCCTTCTCGAGGCAGTGACGCGCATCTTCCTGCCGCCTGGAGGGATGAACCGGCATCTTCCTCGGCGCCTTCGGCTTCTGCGCTTCGGCGGCTTTGGCCGGCTCCTCCGCCTTGGCCGGCTCCGCGGGCGGTTTTGCTTCCTGGGCCCAGGCGGGCATCACGAGCGCCAGGGCGGCAATGAGAGCAATTTTTTTCATGGCATCCCCTTTTCGGGTGTTCTCACGGGCGCAAGGTTACGCCGTTTTCACTTCAACCGCTCCGTATAGGCCCGTATGCGGCGCGCATTAGTACCGAGGTCGTTACGCCCGACGCGCGACTTGGAGCGCACGTCCACGCGGCTGCCGCTGTCCGCAGCCGACACCCGCACCGCGATGTCGTCCTTGAACCCGAACCACTTGGTGCTGTCGACCGCCTCGAGGGTCCCGGCCGCCGCGTCGCGGCCCACCACTTCCCAGCCCATGGCCTCGGCCGCCTTCACCGCGCGCTCGAACGCCTCGCGCGGCGGCATGGGCAGCATCACCGGCTTGATATCGGGATAGGCCCGCGCCTGCTGGCGCGCGAACGCCTCGCCCGGATAGGGCCGCGACGTGGTCATGTATTTCGGCGGGTTCGACGGATCGGTGGTGATGTCGTTGATGGGCGGCACCGAGCGCGCGGTCTGCTGGAAATTGAAAGGCACGCCGAACGCCACCGCGCCGATCAAGAAGGCGACGATGGGCATCAGCACGCCCTGCCTGCGCGATGCCGGGATCGCGAGCGCGAGCACCGCGACCACCATCGCGGCGATGCCGACGTACGCACTCCAGCGAAAGGCGTTGAGGCCGGTGCGGTAGGACCAGACATCGAAGCGCACGCTCGGGCCCGAGACGGCGAGCATGGCGAGCGCGGCGAGCGCGACGACGAGGGCAAGCGGCCGGAGCGAGCGGGTCATGACGCGAATAGTGCCTTCACCAGCCACCAGGTGCCTAGGGAGCAGACCGCGAGCAGGGCCGCGAGCGAAAGCGCGAGCAGCGCCACGAACCAGCGGCTGCCGCGCTCGGCCTTGTGCGGATGGTCCAGCCACGCGCCGAGCAGGCGCACGTTCTTCTGGTTCGCCTTCCAGCCGGCGTCGAAGATGTCGCCGATGAAAGGCACGATTCCGACGACGCCCTCGACCGCGACGTTGAACGCCATGCGCGTCATGATCGACCGGCTGACGCCGAGCCGGTTCGCCTCCGCGAGGATGATGCTCGAGGCGAGCACGCCGATCAGGTCGCCGATGAAGGGCACCAGCCCGACGATCGCGTCCAGGCCGATGGTGAAACGCGTGCCCGGAACGGGAATCGAGCTGTCCAGCAGCCAGGCGAGGAACTCCAGGCGCGCGCGGGTCTCGCGCTCGCCGGGACGCTCGGGCCCGAGCAGCTCTCCTTCGAGCACGGGTTCGTCGCGCTTCGTGGGTAATTTCATGGCAGGGACGGTATCATCCGCCCCTTCCCCGGACGAGCAAACAGGAGACCGCAATGACGATCAAAGTCGGCGACAAGCTGCCCGACGGCAAGCTGATGGAGAGCACGGAGTTCGATTCCAGCACGCAGTGCGCGATGCCGCCGAAGGAGGTCAACGTCGGCGAGGCCGTGAAGGGCAAGAAGATCGCCATCTTCGGCCTGCCGGGCGCCTATACGCCGACCTGCTCGGCGAAGCACGTGCCGGGCTACCTGCAAAACCTCGACCAGCTGAAGAAAAAGGGCGTGAACGAGGTGTGGTGCGTGGCGACGAACGACGCGTTCGTGATGGCGGCGTGGGGCCGCGACCAGAAGGGCCTCGGCAAGATCCGCTTCCTCGCCGACGGCAGCGCGCAATGGGCGAAGGCGCTCGGCCTCGACCTGGACCTCAACGCGCGCGGCATGGGCACGCGCATGAACCGCTTCTCGATGCTGGTCGACAACGGCGTGGTGAAGCAGCTGAACGTCGAAGGCCCGGGCAAGTTCGAGGTGTCGGACGCGGGGACGATGCTCAAGCAGCTCGGTTGAAACACGTCGTTACATCTCCCGGTCGGCGGCTCCTGCCCCTCATCCGTTGAGCGCAGGGTCAGCCGACCCAAAGGAGAGCCACATGAAATTTTCCGCACCGATCTTCGGCCTGCTTCTCGTCGCGGCCAGCACGGCCGCGATGGCGCAGGTGCAGCGCTTCGACTGCTCGCAGACCCGGGACCCGAAGGCCTGCGAGGAGCGGCGCAGCAAGATGAAGGCGGCGCACGAGCAGGCGGAGAAGGCGTGCGAGGGCACGCGCGGCGCCGAGCGCTCTGCCTGCATGAGCAGGCAGATGTGCGCGCAGGCGTCCGATCCGAAGGCCTGCGAGGAGCGCATCGCGCGCCTGAAGGACGTGCACGACAAGGCGCGCGAGGCCTGCCAGGGCAAGACGGGCGACGAGGGCCGCGCGTGCATGGAGAAGCAGATGTGCGCGCAGTCGAAGGACCCGGCGAAGTGCGAGGCCGGCCTGCAGCAGCGCGCCGCCGAGCGCGCGCGCATCCGCGAGGCGTGCAAGGGCAAGACGGGCGAGGAGCTGCGCGCCTGCGTGCGGCAGCATCGTAGCTAGCGCTGAATTCAAGGCCGGAGCGCGGGCCGCCCTGCCCGTGCTCGTCGGCGTCGTGGCCTTCGGCATCATCGCCGGCGTGGCGATGGTGGCGAGCGGCATCCCGCCGCTCGCCGCGATGCTGATGTCGCTTCTCGTCTTTGCCGGCGCGTCGATGGTGGCTTCGGCGCAGCTCCTGGCATCGGGCACGCCGGCCCTCCTCGTCATCCTGACGACCGTCTTCATCAACCTGCGCTTCATGATGTACAGCGCGTCGCTGCGCATGCATTTCCAGCACGAGCCGCTGCGCTGGCGCCTGCTCTTCGGCTACCTGATCGCCGACAACGTGTACGGCCTTACGCTGATGCGTGCCGCCACCCATCCGGCGCCGCGCGAGTTCTTCCTCGGCGCGGG
>Ga0070681_10007691_pt1 | contig 10538 bp, 8 predicted proteins | sample KBSC83BmetaG_FD_65650 | JGI IMG/M metagenome (GOLD analysis project Ga0070681, IMG submission 65650) | Corn rhizosphere microbial communities from Kellogg Biological Station, Michigan, USA - KBS C8-3B metaG | ecosystem: Host-associated > Plants > Roots > Rhizosphere | place: USA: Michigan...
GGACAATAATCGCCTGGTACGCCCCATGGAATGGGGACTGGAATTTGTTCTTGACCACGTCAATGGTGACAATCCGCGCAATGCTTTGAGAGATCATTCGGCGCGCGTTATGCGTAGCAGTGATGACTTTTATGCTCTCCCCGAAATCCATGATTTTCAGCTTGCTGGTGATCAGCTAACCTGGACCAGCGCAATCCAAACCCCTTCGGCCGAAAATAACATCGCTCGAGCTCGCTTCTTTCCCGCTAAAGCCAAAAAGGGACGTTCACCTCGTAACGCCATTGTGGTTCTGCCGCAGTGGAATGCGCAGCCTGAGAGTCATGTCGAGGCTTGCCGGATCTTTAACATGATCGGGATGTCTGCACTGCGCTTAACACTTCCTTATCACCAACAAAGAAAACCGCCTGAGCTTGAACGCGCTGATCATCTTGTTAGCACCAACATTGGCCGCACGATCCAGTCGATGCGACAGGCAGTACTCGACACGAGGGCCGCGGTCCGTTGGTTAAAAAATGAGGGTTACGAGAAGGTAGGAATTCTTGGAACGAGTGTTGGCTCGTGCATCGCATTTCTTGCATTTGCGCACGAACCGGATCTTGATGCAGGCTCTTTCAATCACGTCTCCGGTTACGTCGCCGATGTGGCATGGAACGGACTCTCAACTGCACATGTTCGAGAAGGCTTCGGACACCGGCTTTCGCTAACCGAATTGAGAGATTTCTGGACTCCGATTAGTCCACTTCCCTTCATGCCGCGAATGGCTACGATGGGCCAGCGTCCAATGCTGTTCATTGTTGCCAAGTACGATTTGACGTTTCCAATTGATTTAACTCACGACGCTATCGCGGAAGCTAGACGTCACCGGTTACCACTCGAGTTGGTTTGGTTGCCTTGCGGACACTACACGACTGGAGAGTTTCCCTGGAAGGCTATCGACGCCTGGAAGATCGCCACATTTTTCCGTCGCAAGTTCCGATAAGACGGGTTCCGCAAACCAAAGCCCTTTGATCTCTTCGTAGACCGAGGTCCTTTGCTATAAACCCGCCGTAGCTTGTATAGATGCAAACCTTAGCGTGACGAGCAATAAGTACAGTACCGCGAGCGCAGCGACCGGATGCCACACTCAACTTACGCCTACGTCCTAATAAGCATGCGCGTTGAGTGTGGCATCCGGTCGCGTCGCTCGCGGTACTGTAGTCAGACGCCGGCGCATTTAGAGAAGCGCGAATTTAATTCCAGCACAAAATGGAACTTTGCAATTCTCAAATCATAATTATCAAATGGACCTGATCCGCTTGCTACTTAGCCAACGGAAATACCGGCTCAATATCCACCGGGACATCCTTTAGCCTGTCGAGCGCTTGCTGCATCGATGGTCTGATTACAGCAAATTTATCAAGTATCGCTTTCGCCTTGTCGTAAGACCCCTCAGCTTCAAGCGTCAACAAATCACGCGTCAGCTTTTCAACACCTGCTTTGATCTTCGATTGATCGACACTGAATGTTCCGCTCTGTTCGTCAAACTTGATCGCTCCCTCATCGCTCAAATAATTGAATTGCATAGCGACGCCGCGGCCATGCGCTTCGGTGATACCAAACCTGACGGACCTGAACATACTCGCAAGATAAGTGGTGTAGAGCGTGCGCTCCATGTTCTTATCGATCACTCCCTTGTCGATCATGTACTGAAGAGCCCAAAGCCCGGTCATATCTGCCTTTGCCTCTTCGATAGCCGAGTACAAGTCCTTTAGTTGTTTGCGGACAGTAGTTTCCTGTCCATTGACGCTGATGTTGTGTGGTCCAAGTCCGTGCATCAGTTCATGACATAGTATGTGTGTAAAGAACGAGTCGAACGCGAGCCCGGAACGGTCCGCGGGTGCCAGTACTACTTTCGAAATCGGAATCAGGGTTTTCTCGAACTTGGCATCCTGCACGTTCTTGAGCATGACGCGTTTCGAACCTTTTTCCTTGACGACACGTTCGTCATTCGGCAGGTTGAAGGCGGCAGTTTGCACGCCGTTGTTGCCCTCGCCCGAAGCGAAGACCTCGTTTACGACTCGAATCGGTGAAGCTGCACCGAGCTTCGGATTCCGATATTTCGCGTCCAACGGCAGGTTATTTTCGAGTTCCTGAAGATAAGCACTAAACTTGGCAAGTTTCGCTGACTCCGCTTCATCCCGCAGCGTTACATAAGCTTCGAAGGACGCTTTATATCCGAAGAGTTCGTCCTCGTACGTTTCGTATGGGCCAAAGGTCACGTCGATCGGAGCGTCAAGGTCCATCCAGGCGACATCACTTTCGTAATAATCGTCAGAACCAAAAGCATCAGCACGTTTATTCAAAAAGTTCTTGAGTGTTGCGTTTGTGGTTAACGCAGCGGCCTCGCGCAGAAGTTTGGCGGCCGGATCGAGATACTGTTTGTAAGCCTGGCTGTATGGCACTGTCGTCAACTTGCCGTCAGCGCCACGTCTAATTACCCAGAAGAAGCCGGTCGCCTTTTGCTTGTCAGCATCAGACAAGGATGAGACCCACGTATTGAATTCATCCTTTGTCATGTCGTCGGGATACGAGTTGGCCTGGGGCGGCTTTTCATGAGGCACGCCCTCGATAAACGGAGTGTTGTTATCAAGCCTGGACCATGGACCATCGTTGATATAGAAATAGTGAAGACGAGCACTGCCTGCGGCGCTCTTGTCGGCCCGAAGCTTTTTCTCCAGGGCGTCATTTCCACTCCATACCTGGCGAAGAAAAAGCGGATCCATCAGTTTTGCGGCTTGAATAATCTTTTGGAGAGCCTGCTTATCACCTGCTGAAAGCTTACTTGTATCAGCAGTCAGAACGGTCGGTGCAAAACGAGCAATCTTTTTCGATAAATCGTCGGACGAGTCTTGTGCTGATATGTTCAACATGGAACTTAAAGTCGTGGTTGCAATCAGCAGAGCGATTGCCAGGACACGCGAAGTCTGAAGTTTGGTCATAAAAAGGGTCCTTGATGCGTTATTTGGGAGTGTTGCCGATGTTAGCGAGTTCTATCTCGAAAGCAAAGTCGGGACGCGGAGTGATAATGATGTACATTCGTCCGGCGTTGTGGCGTTGTGGGCGCCCAGTCGCTGCGCTTATGTTTCTGTAATGCGTTAGCAGGGCCGTACAAGTCAGGATGAGGAGAGGTGCGTTTCGCATCACATTGCAACCTCGGGTACAATCCAACCAAATTTTAAACCAAAGAGGATCGCAATGATTAGACCCCAGCTGGAAGAATTTGTCCGTCGCATGGTCCCAAACTCCGTCGCGATTATTCCCGGCGCACGTGAGACAACCCGATCAAACGACACTCATTACAGGTTTCGCCAAGACTCGGACTTTTTTTACCTGACTGGATTCGAAGAGCCCGACTCAATAGCCGTGGTCAAAGCTTCGAGCGCTCCTAAATTCACTCTATTCGTCAGGCCGCGCGATCCGGAACGGGAAATCTGGGATGGTCGTCGAGCAGGCGTGGATGGAGCAAAACAAGATTTTGGCGCTGACGAAGCTTTTCCGATTAATGAATTCGACGCACAACTGCATGAGATTTTAGACGGCGCTGATGTTCTTTATTACAGGCTCGGTGCAAATCGCGAACTCGACGACACAATCATTCGGCAGATCTCGCGGATGCGATCACTAAATCGCAAACCTATTCATCCACCACAAACAATCGTAGATCCAGCCACCATCGTTCACGAAATGCGCGTCATCAAGAGCCCAGATGAGCTTGAACTGATGCAAACGGCGGCTGATATTGCGGCCGAGGCGCATTGCGAAGCGATGAAAGCGGCACGTTCGGGCATGCAGGAGTATCAGGTAGAAGCGATCATCGAGCAGATTTTCAGACAAAGGGGAGCTGCTGGCCCAGCTTACACCTCAATAATTGGCGCTGGTCCAAACGCGACCGTCTTGCATTACATCAACAACGATGGGGTCCTGCAGGATGGTGACCTCTTGTTGATCGATGCCGGCGCCGAATACAAGGGTTACGCCTCTGATATCACTCGTACTTTTCCAATCAACGGAAAGTTCTCCGAGGCTCAACGCGAAATCTATGACCTTGTTCTGAAAGCGCAGGAAGCCTGCGTGGAAATGGTTCGGCCAGGCACAACTCATGAGCAGCTAAAGCAACACTCGATAGAAGTCTTGACCGAGGGCATGGTCGAGCTCGGGCTACTTCAGGGCAAACCGTCGGAGCTAATCAAAGAGAAGAAATACGAACAGTTCTACATGCATGGATTGGGCCATATGCTGGGCATCGACGTGCACGACGTTGGGCTCTACTATCATGGCCAGGAATCACGAGCGCTGGAGCCCGGTGTGGTGATGACAGTTGAGCCCGGCATCTATATCAGTCCTGACTCCAGAGACATACCTACAAAGTATCTGGGTATCGGAGTGCGCATCGAGGATGACGTGCTTTGTACTCAGAACGGCCCAAAGGTGCTTACTAATAAGGTACCTAAGCGAGCGGATGAGATTGAAGCGCTGATGGGCAGATAAAAGCTTTATTGCTCATTGGTCATTTTTCATCGGCGACGCGTCCTTTTGCAGCAATGAGGCGCCTTCCCCAAAACAAAATGACAAATGAGAATTGATCAATGACCAATGAGAAATAGAGGTGGTTCGAATCCCGCCACCTCAAGACGACAATTCAGCAACAATCTCTTTCACCGCTGCGCGTGCTTCTTCGACTTCCTCCGGCTTAAAAGAAACGGCCCCTACAACCGCGTGGCCACCACCACCGTAACGCTCACAAATCTTGGCAATATTATGAGTGCGAGGTTTTGGCGCCCAGGGATTCGAGCCCACCGATATCTTGGTGCGTTGAGCTCCTCGAGTCAGCGCAACTGAGTAAGTCGTCTCCGGATATAAGTAATACGGGATAAACTTGTTGAAGCCTTCGTAACCTTCATCCACCAAATCGAATTGGACCACATGATTGGCATAGGTCGCCTTTCGCCTCACCGTCTCGAGTGTTTCAAGATGTTGTCGCAAGATTGGCTGGAAGCGCTTTACGACTTCTGAACTCATCGCGACCTCTTCAAGAGAATGCGTAGTCAGGTCACGGATGATCTGTTCAATAAAAAGATCGTCGGGGTCCGACTCAATAACCTGCATGAGCTGCAAGGCTGGTTCCTTGAGCTCTACGCACTGCGCCGGCGACTCGTAGAGTGCTCCATCGATGATGTGGGCCCAATGGACGAGTGATTTGACAGGCTCAACATTAAACCCGAACTTTTGTTCAGCGACGTCGGCAATAAATTCAGTACACGATTTTCTAGTCGCATCAAGAAACTTTTTGCCCGACTTGTCTGCACGGAAATGAGCTTCGTCCTCAGGGGTTAGAAAAGCCGACTCATGGTGATCGAACCACCACGTCAATTTTTCTGAGGCCGCGTATTTGAAATCGACGATGGCATTCTCGTCAGAATCAAACATCGTCAAGTCAAAAAGGTTTCCCGGCCGGTGAAGTAACCCAGTGTAGGCCACTTCGGCTTCCGGATGAATGCGTTCTTTGTAAAAGCGAGTGAAGGTTGCAGCCGACGCAACGCCATCAAAACAGTGTCCGTGATAGAGCAATCGAAGTCTCATAGGTGTACCGTGCAAAAGAGCGGGCAATAGTAGCAATGCTCTGGTTTACGCGCAAAGCCGCACGGGGTTTGGGAGTAGCCTACAGGTTTTCTCTGTGCAACCTCTGAGTTCTCTGGGCGACTCAGTGGTTGGAATGCACGGCGCGGCTTAGGCCGCAACCAAACGATCAAGTTGCGGGACCGGTCAGTACCGATTCGCGGTAGCGTCGGGTGAGTCTCGAGGATCAAGCAGTTGTCGGCATTTTAAGACTCACCCGACGATACCGCGAATCGGTAACGGACCGGTCTGGTCTCGCAATGCCGATCTGCCTACTGCCCTCTGTAATGTCCTCGCATAAAAACACTGTCAGAAAAACAAGAAGTTGTTGGTTTGTTGCACAGAAGACGCTAGTCAGAGATCAGTGTGTGGGCGATCTGGGAAGGAGAGTGAGCTTTTGCGCTTATTGTGCAAGAGGCGAAGCTAGTTCTTGCAGGGTTCGATCACGCCGGCGGTGGTCGTGGTCGAGACCTTGGACGCTATGAATTTATCAACTTCGTCCTCGATCAGTTCACCGTTCACGACCCAGGCCTTCTCAGTCAGTACGTCTCCGTCTTTTGTTAACTTGGCCGGCTCGAGAAAAATATTCCACGGTGATCCCCAGTTTCGTGCGTCACCAGTTAACTGGCGATAACCGTAGTGAGCCGTCTTCTGTTTGTCGTCGCGTGATTCGGATTCCGTGACAACCGGAAAGGATGGACCAGCATCACCGAAGAATTTCTTCACGTCATCGCGTGAGGCGTATTCACTTATACCAACCACCAGGAAGCCCTGCCCCTTGTACTTGTCGTAGAGCTTCGCCGCAATCGGAGCTTCGTTCCGCCAGTTCCCACACCACGGAGCAAAGTAGACCACCATTACCAGCTTCTTGCCTGCGATGAGTGCTCGTAGATCGTCCGGCTTATCCGTCTTCACGTTCTGAAGCGACCAGTTTTTGTAATTGACGGTCTTTTCAACGAGTGGCGAGTATTCGTGACCAGCTTGCGCGAAAATAACTGCTGGTAAAAGAAGGACCGCCAGGATACTGAGGACGAGTTTCCTTTTCATATTATTTCTCCTCGCAAGCTTATCTTAGTTGGCGCGCGCCGTAGCCGGTGTCTCCGCCAACAGCGGCTTCAAGGCCGCTTCCCAACCCGCACGATCTCGAGCTCCAATAATTTTCTGTCGGATCCGACCTTGCCGATCAATCAAGTAAGTCGTTGGCAGTACCGACTGTTCAAATTTTAACTTCGCCTCACTACCGCCGAGCAACACCTCGTAATCAAACCTCGCGACTTCCTTTTGATAAACGTTCACGCCGTCGATAGTGTCGTCAACTGATGCGCCAACCACCTTTAGACCTTGCGCCTGCAAATCGTGCTGCAATGAATTCAGCGCCGGTATTTCCTCCCGGCAAGGCAGACAATAAGTGGCCCAGAAATTCAGCAGCACCACCTGCCCTTTCAGTTCAGTCAGTCGAAAAGGCTTTCCCGCAAGCGTCTGGAATTCGATGTCGGGTACCTGTTCGTAATTCGAGGACGCTGTAGTTGGTCCGGTGGTTGGGCCAATTCCCTGGTTAGGGCGCCACCAGTTTTGTAGCCTGACGACGAGCGACTCGGCATTGGGCAACTTGCCGGTGAGCTTTGAACTCGCAAGCAAAGTCGACTGCCCACTCATGACTAAAATACCAACTAGAATTAAGACAACTCCAGAGACAACTTCGACCTTGTGGAGGTGCTTGCGAAATTTTCCGTAAAAACCGAGAAATTTGTTGATTCCCAATCCCGTTAACAGAAACGGTAACGCCAGGCCAGCTGAATAGAATGCCGACAAAACCAGACCGCTGCGCCAACCGCCACTGGTTGCGGCAAGACCAATAATTCCGCCAAGAATTGGACCAATGCAGGGAGTCCAACCAGCAGCGAACGCCATGCCCAGGGTCACTGAACTAAGGATGCCGGCTGGCTTGTCCTTCGAGAACATCCGCGTATCTTTGTACAACGCAGAAATCTTCAGCAGCCCAATTAACTGTAAGCCAAACGCAATAATGATCAGGCCGCCAATAATTCGCACCACCGGGCTGCTTGTAATCGCAGATCCAACGAGGCCAGCAGTCGTTCCGAGTATCAGGAAGATGACAGATAAACCGGCATTGAAAGCAAGCGAGTTGAGAATTACAGCTCGCCTGCTGCTTGTTCCTTCCTTTAGTCCATCAACACTCACTCCCGAAATCAACGAGATATAGCCCGGGACCAGCGGTAGCACACATGGCGAAAGGAATGACGCAATGCCGGCTATAAAAGCGATAAAGATTCGTACCAGGTCTATTCCCCCGTCCATTTCCGCCTCCTAATTTTTCTCCGAGCTTTCGCTAGTGCTCATCGGACTAACCGGCTCTTCAATAAGTTTCTTTACCATCGCACCTAGCTCGGCAATCTCTTCTTCGCCGGAACCGGTTGAGATAAATCTCACCTTGCCCTGGCGATCAATCAGGAAGGTGGTGGGAATTGACAGCACGCCATAATTTAGCTCGTTGACATTCGAATCGCCGACTACGAAGCCATAAGGCAGTTGATTTCGTTTCTTGAACTCGCGCAAATAAACGAGCTCTTCCCCAGGAGTGAGCGGGCGTGTATCCGCATGCCCGTAATACTTTGTCACTCCCAGGATCATCAGTCCTTTATCCTTATAATTCCGGTTCCACTCAACAAGTTTCGGGAATGTGTAACGACATGGACCACACCAACTCGCCCAAAAATCAATCAAGACAACTTGACCCCGAAGATCTTCAAGCTTAACCGGGTGCTGATCAATCCACTGAGCAGCAACTATGTCCGGAAGCGTGGTTTTTGGCAGCGCGCTTACGTCCTCGAACAGCTTCTGCGTATCAAAGTTAGGATCTAACGTCTTCAAGCGAATAGTTGTCTGCTTATACAAACTCCCTGAGGGCAATGCGACAGACAGCCGTCTCAAATCCGCAAACATCTGGACCGCTTTTGGTTTCTGTTCGGTCTTCACATATCCATTCGAGAGCATGATCGCAGATTTAAGCAGCATGTCGTCCCGTTTGAAAGTGTCGGTCCTATTGGCGTTTGCGAACGACTTAGCCGCCTCTAAAATCTTCTCTGCGTGTTCAACTACCTTGTCATACTCGTTCGAACGTTGATATGCGTCTGCTAACAAGAACTCTATGTTGTACAGATCCTCAGCCGTTTGCGGCTGATGTGCTCGATAATCTTTGACGGCGCCTTCAGCGGCTGCCAGATTATTAGTTTTGGTTCCATACACCACGACGAGAGTGCGCGCAGCCTGGGCCTTCGAGCCCTCGTCATGTTCCTTTAGAAACTGGAGCATTGACGAGAGCGCTGCATCTCCATTGTTAGCCAGGTGGAAAAGCAGACCAAGGTAATAAAGATCATCGCCTTTCAACTTCTTGCGCGCCTGAAGAGTCGCAGCATTCTGCCTTGCCAGATTCAGCTGCTCCTGCTTTGTCCGTTGCTCTAGCTTTGGGTCGTACGGGAGATTTTGTTTGTTGAACTCTTGATACTTCCGGCCGAGGTAACCATTGGCGTCTTCAAATAGAGACTGAGCTGTGGGCTCGGATGGTTTCGAAAAAAGTGTCGGCGTTTGTGCGACCTGAAACCTGGCACAGGCCAGCAGCAGAACTATTGCCAAGGCTAGTAGCCGAATTTGACGTTTCGTGGAACTCATTGCGACTCAGATTACGCTGGCAAACTTAAAGCGATTTGGACTGAACGAGGCCAGTTCGCTTGGAAAACCGCCGTTGACAACCGCTCCGGCAATCAGCTCTCCAGTCAGTGGAGCGAGTAGGATTCCGTTTCGATAGTGCCCGGTTGCATAGATAAGCCCCTCAATTTCATCACAAGGACCGAGTAGTGGCAAACCGTCCGGAGCACGGGGCCGCAAACCCGCCCATGAGCTTAATATCGGTAACTTCTCAACTGCCGGTGAGATCTCGGCAGCATTCTCGAGAATGGACTTCATGCCGCCTGCAGTCACCGTCTTCAGAAAGCCCACGTGCTCGGTGGTCGAACCCGCGATCAACCGGCCATCCTGTCTCGGAACAAGGTAGCCCCGGCTGCTGTACACGACGTGCCGGGTAAGCTGTGGCTTAGCCGATAGACAGACCATTTGACCGCGCACGGGCTCTACCGGAAACTTCAACGCGCCAGTGATATCGGACCAGGCACCAGCAGCAATTACAACCGTCGACCCCCATTTCGGCCCCTTATTGGTTTTGACTCCCGCGACGCGTCCATGACGAACTACGACCTCTTCGACGTTGGTCTCCTTGAAAACCTCGATCTCCATCCCGTGAACACTGTTCGTCAATGATGCCACGAGCCGCCTGTTTTCAACTTGGACATCTCGCGGGAAAAACAACGCGCCTGCGATTGATGTTGAGATCTGAGGTTCAAGTGTTCGCGCCTCGGCGATTGAAAGTCGTTCTGCCGGTAGATTGGCTTTCAATTGCCATTCAAATCTGTGGTCTAGTTCTCGTTGTTCAGCTTCCGAAAATGAAAGATATAGAGTGCCCGTTAAATCAAGCTCGATATCAACACCGGTCTCTTCTTTAAGCGACGCGGCCCAGTCGGGATATAGGTCTCGACTGCGGCAAAGTAGGTGAAAAAACTGGTCCGCAGAATCTGCTTCGGCCTGAGGAGCCAGCATTCCCGCGGCGGCGTGCGAGGCCTCGGTTCCAAACTCGCCTCGTTCGATTACACAGACGTTGCGCACCCCTTTTAGTGCGAGAGAACGTGTTATCGAAAGGCCAATGACACCGCCACCCACGATAATAACGTCGTAGTTTGTTAGCTTATCCTTCACGTCGATTGTTACTTTGATGATAAAGCAGGCAAGAACGATGCGGATTTGTCAGCAAC
>Ga0070681_10007693_pt1 | contig 10536 bp, 7 predicted proteins | sample KBSC83BmetaG_FD_65650 | JGI IMG/M metagenome (GOLD analysis project Ga0070681, IMG submission 65650) | Corn rhizosphere microbial communities from Kellogg Biological Station, Michigan, USA - KBS C8-3B metaG | ecosystem: Host-associated > Plants > Roots > Rhizosphere | place: USA: Michigan...
AAATGCGTTAGATCGCCAACTGGCACTGTCCCGCGTAGGTGGGGACAAACAGTTACTGCGAGAAATTGCGGTCCTTTTTATTCAGGAGTGCCCTCGCGCCTACGCGCAAATTCAAGAGGCAATCGCCTGCGGAGACGCAGCGAAACTGGAGAACGCCGCCCACGCATTAAAAGGTTCGGTAGCGAACTTTGGCGCGCGGAACGCCGTTGAAGCTGCCTTCCGCCTCGAACAGATGGGCCGGGCCAACGAAATGAAGGACGCCGAGGAGATGCTGGGTAAGCTTGAAAGCGCCCTATCGGCGGTCTGCGCGGAGCTTGCTTCTCTCTAGCTGCGAACCCGCGAATCGACTCGCAGTAGCTCAAGACGCCAGGTATTTTTCCAGATCGCGCAGCCCCTCCGGCGACCCGATTTCATAGAACCTTTCCGTTACCTCATATCCGGCTAACTGCCCTTCCAGACTCAAATGATGAAACACAGCCGAAAGATCGTAAACAGTCTCCGTGATACCCGCGATCACACTGCGCCGCAGCACTGACAAACCGTAGTCGATGTACTGCATGCGCGATTGCGTCGCCGGCTCGGCGTTCTTAGCGTAGAGGTTCACACGGCCGTCGGCATAGATGACATTACTGCGGTCCCAGCGGCCTTCGTTCTTAAGCACCGTCATCAGCGCGGGACTGCCGCTGGCTTCGAAGGCGCTCCAGACAGGCTCGAATTTTACCGGCAGGAAAGAGTCGCCATAGAGAACGAAGAACGACTCGTCGAGCACCTGCTCATCCAGCGCCAGTCGCAACGCGCCGCCGGTTCCGCGCAGCTCGGTCCCCTCGTCAACGTAGCGCAGTGAGCGCATCGGCACCGGCTGCGTTGCCCAGTATTGACGGATCTGCGCGCCTTGATGCGCGATGCAATAGACGACGTCGTCGATGCCCTGCGCCGCCAGCCAGTGCATTTGATGCCATGCAAAAGGATGTCCCGCCACCGGCAGCAAGGTCTTGGGACAAACGTCGGTAAGCGGACGCATGCGCGTGCCCAATCCCCCAGCTAATATGACGCACTGCATCCTTTCAGTCTCGCCCCTCCCCCTCAGCTTACCCCTGGGGTCGCCGCAATCTGTCGTACTCTAGAAAAACACCCCAAAATTATGGCTGAATCTCCCATCACTCCGCGCGCCCAGGACTTTGCCGCCTGGTATCAAGACGTAGTTCTGGCCGGCGACATGGCGGAGCCAGCCGAAATCGTCAAAGGCTGCATGGTCATCAAAGCCAACGGCTGGGCGGTCTGGGAAGGGTTGCAGCGCGAGCTCGACACACGTTTCAAGGCAACCGGGCATCAGAACATGTACTTCCCTTTGCTGATTCCGCAGAGCTTCCTGCAGAAAGAGGCCGAGCACGTGGAAGGCTTCTCGCCGGAGTTGGCAGTGGTCACCGTCGCCGGAGGCAAGACGCTCGAAGAACCCTACGTCATCCGGCCCACCTCGGAAACCATCATCGGCCACTTCTTCGGCAAGTGGATTCAGAGCTGGCGCGATCTGCCCATGCTGGTGAATCAGTGGGCCAACGTTATCCGTTGGGAGCTGCGCACACGCATGTTCCTGCGCACCACCGAATTCCTGTGGCAGGAAGGCCATACCGCGCATTCGACGCATGAAGAGGCGCTCGAAGAAGTGTTGCGCATGCTGGACGTGTACGCCGACGTCGCGGAGAACGTGATGGCGATGCCGGTCATTAAGGGGCTGAAGACTAAGTCCGAAAAATTCGCCGGCGCGCTCAGCAGCTACTCTATCGAAGCCATGATGCAGAACGGACTGGCGCTCCAGGCCGGCACCAGCCACGACCTGGGGCAGAACTTCGGCAAAGCCTTCGACGTAAAGTTTCAGAGTAAGGAAGGACAGCTCGATTACGTGTGGCAGACTAGCTGGGGCGTGAGCACCCGGCTGATCGGCGGACTGATCATGAGCCACTCCGACGACAAGGGTCTGATACTGCCTCCCAAGCTGGCCCCGAACAAAGCGGTACTGGTGCCTATCTATCGTAAAGACGAAGAACGCGCCAGCGTGCTTGAAGCCGCGCACAAAATTGCATCGGATATCGGAGCCAAGGTTGACCAACGTGAAGGCCAAACGCCGGGCGCGAAGTTCTATCACTGGGAGCGGCGCGGCGTGCCCTTAGTCCTCGAACTAGGGCCTCGCGATCTCGCTTCCGGCAACATTGTGCTGAAACGGCGCGATACTGGCACCAAGGAAATCCTGCCCCAGGCGGAGATCGCAGCTAAGGTGCCGGCGGTGCTGGAGCAGATGCAGCGAGATCTGTACTCCGCCGCCAGTAAACGATTGAGCGACAATACACTTATCGCGAACTCCATCGGTGAAGTCGAAGACATTCTCCGCCCGGTTACGGCTGAGAAGGGCGGCGGTAAGTTCGTGATGGCACACATGAAAGACGACCCTCGCTGTGACGCCCGGGTTAAGGAATTTAAGGCGACCATCCGATGTATCCCTCAAGTGGACCAATACGATGGGCCGGGAAAATGTATTGTGACCGGCGAGCCGGTCGACCGGCGAGTCGTGATCGCGAAATCCTACTAAGTACTAGCAGTACCCACTTCGTTGAAACATTTTAGCCGCTTTCGGTTATTATGAATTTTTGCCTGCCTAAGTTTGTGAGGGTCGGAGGATTTATGCTGGCGGTAAGGTTTCGTATCCCATGGGGGGTATTCGGGCTGATTTCTGCATTGTCCTGTTGGGGGGCAAGCTTCGGCACCGTCGTCCCCATTAATGGCACCGTGTCCGATATCGCGCTCGATGAGCGCCGCAACGTAGTTTGGGCCGCCAACTTCAGCGCCTATCGCGTCGAACAAGTCCATATTCCTAGCCAGACCCTGCTCACTCCACTCAGTGTTCCGATGCCGCCGAGCGCGGTAGCCATGTCACCCGACCATCGTTTCCTGGTAGTGGGTGAATATCAGCAGCCGGATCCCGCACTACTTTCGACGAACCCATTCGCGCCAGGCACCGGCGGATATACGCTCTTCGATTTAGACGCAGGCCTGCGCTACGATGTGAACCTGAACTCTCCCGTCCTGGCTGTGGCTTTTGGGTCTGACGGCAATGCACTCATTTTAACGCGCACTCCGGTGGCGGACCCGCAGAATCCAGGCCCTCTCACCAACCTGTTTGTGCTGCGGCCCTTCCCCTATCAGACCTTGACCGCGATCGCTTCCATCCCAGTTCAAAGCGTTGACCTTCCCGTCCCTTTGGTCAAGTTCCCTACGCAAATCGGCCAAGCCACCGCGGGAGTCTCGGGCGACAAGAATACCATCGTGATGCTGGCCGGGGCTATCGTGGATGCTGCTGCGACGTCCTCGACGTCGATCTTGATTCGGTATGATGTGCCCACGCAGGCCGCTACCGCGGAAGAGTTCACACAGAAGCCCCCGCCCGGCCCGCGCAGCGTGAGTGTCGATCAAACCGGATCCAATGTTCTAGTGGATTGGGGACTGCAACATTATCTGACACATGGCGGCTCGTATCTTTTGGCGGAATTTCCCCAGGCCAACGGCGCTTTCCAAAAAGGCACCCACGCCTGGGATCTGACTCGCAGCCAGATCTACGCCCAGATACCAGCGCCGGGCGATGCCTCGGTGCTGCACGTCATGGCTACCGATAACCTGACGGTTTCCAAGCGGCTTCAATTGCCCGAAGATCTTTCCGGCAAATCTCAGATGTCGAGCGACGGGCAAGCAATGTACTCGGCGTCGGTCAGCGGCATTGTGATCCTACCGATCGGGCAATTACCGAATCTGCCGCAGGTGGGCTTCTCCCAGGATGACACGTTGTTTGCCGCGGATGCCTGCAACCAGCTAGTTTTGCAGCAGACGCTCAACATTGTCAGCCTGAGTTCCGTCAATACCGATTTCTCGCTTTCCCTGCCCGCCGGAACCGCCGGCGTCACACTGTCGGCCACTTCCGGCACCACCCCGGCGCATGTGGTGGTCACCATTGACCCCAGCGCCTTCCAGGGAGCTAAAGGTACAACCAGCATTCCGTTGACCCTTACTTCCAACGGGGCGGTGAATCTGCCGGCTCCCATGCGATTGCTGATCAACACGCGAGACTTCAACCAGCGTGGGCAGATCGTAAATATCCCCGGAAAACTCGTAGATATTCTTACGGATCAGGCCCGGTCGCGCTTATACATTCTGCGTCAGGATCAAAACGTGGTGCTGGTTTATGATGCGGCCACGCTCCAGCGGATCGCGTTTCTGCGCACCGGGAACACGCCGACGCAGATGGCCTTCTCCGCGGACCAAAAGTATCTCCTGATCGGAAACGATAACTCGCAGATCGCGAATGTGTTCGATCTGGACATCTTGCAGGATGCCGGTCCCATCGTCTTTCCAGGCGGCCACTACCCGCGAAGCTTCGGCGTTGCCAGGAGCGGGATCTTCGCGCTGTCGCGCATCGTGGGAGATCCACCCGGGTGCACTCCGACTATTAGCGGCGCGGCTACCCTCGATACCGTCGATCTCGCGAACCGCGTGGCGGTCACACCGTGTACCCTTTCCGCCGGAGAGAGCCGTTCCATTTACCAAAACGGTTTTCCGACTGTCGACGGTGTTTTGACTTCCACGGCGGCGAAGGACTATCTGTTGCTGGCCATGGCGGATGGTACCGTCATCGAATACGATGACTCGGTTCAATCCTGGGTAGCGTCACGCAAGGATCTTTCCGGCCTCGGCGGCGCCTACGCCGCATTCAGCGGAAATGTATTTGTGGCCGGCTCCAACCTGTTCGATGCGGGGCTGGTGCCGATTGGCCAACCCTTCCCCGCGAGTGACGGGACATCTTCGGGCGTTGGAGTGCTGAGTGGAGCTGGACTGCGCACCACGGCGCCATCCGTGGCCGGCCCGGGTGTGATCCAGCGTATCAATCTGAGTAATCACAGCGAATATAACGCCACTTTAATGGTTGAAGCCCCGCTCACACAGAGCAGTCTAACGACTCCTCCCGTGGGGCAAATCGGCGAATCGATTTCGCCGTTCACGCGCACGTTGGCGATTTCGCCGGATCAAACCAGAATCTTCGCTTTAACGACATCCGGCCTGACGGTTTTGCCTGCCACCTTCGACGCGGTCCTCGCCAAGCCGGTGGTCACAAGCGTAATCAATGCCGCCGACCAAAGCAGTCTGGTGGCGCTGGGAGGAGTGGTCGACATCAACGGCTTCTCTCTTGCCACCGGCTCGTTGTCAGCCGGCGCTCCTCCGTTGCCCGAATCGCTGGGCGACGTGTGCGCTTTGGTAAACAATATACCGTTGCCGCTGTTCAGCGTCTCGCAGGGACAGTTAGTTGCGCAGTTGCCCTATATCGCCGGCGGCGCCAGCCTGGTAGTGCACAACGCCGGCGGCGTCAGCGCTCCATTTTCTTTTACCATTCAGGGACAGGCGCCAGCCATTTACCAACCGGGCGGCATTGCCCAGGTAATCCGCGACGACGACAACGAGCCGGTTGATTTCACCAATCCTATCCATCCCAGTACGGCACTGACAATCTACGTCACCGGCCTGGGGCTTACAAACCCCCTGCCTCCCTTGGGAACAGCGGCGCCAGCAACTCCGCCGGCGGTGGTTTCGGGCACGCCAACGGTGACACTGGGCGGCGTCTCGCTGGCAGTGACTTCGGCGACTTTGGTGCCGGGCCAGATCGGGGTCTATGCGATCCACGTTACGGCGCCCGCGAAACTCCAGGTCGCCGAGAGCACGGCGCTCACTGTCTCGGCGGGCGGGAATAGCGCAACTTACAATGTCCGGGTGGTAAGCCCGTGACCGGCACGAACATCAGGAGGATATGCATGCTGAAGAGTTTGACTTGCGCCGTAGTGATGTTTGCCGCGGCCGCGGGCTTGGCTTCTGCCCAGGAATCCGAGTGGGAGGTCGGCGGCATTGGCGGCGTCGGCTTTTCGCCCGACATGACTGTGAAAAACAGCTCTACCAGCGCGTCGGCCAGCGTCAGGCCCGGCCTCGCCGTGGGAATTTATGCCGGACAGAACATGTATCGCTATTGGAGCGGTGAAGTCAATTACCTTTACCGCGAGGGCGATTTGAAGCTATCGGGGAACGGGCAATCGGCTAGGTTCGCCGCGCACACTCACCTGATTACCGGCGATTTCCTGGCGCATTTCAAACCGCGCGGGGCGCACATTCGGCCCTTCGTATCGTTTGGCGGCGGCATTGAAGTGATGGAAGGCACCGGTCAGGAGGCGTTCAATCAGCCCCTAGGAAACCTGGCGGCGCTTACGGCCACCCGCGAGGTTCTGCCAGTGGGTGAAGTGGGAGCGGGTGTGAAGGTGCAGCTCGCAAGCCATCTCCAGTTGCGCGTCCAAGTGCGCGATTACATCAGTCAGGCCCCCCACGAAGTAATCGCACCGGCGCCGGGCGCAAGGTTGAGCGGGATACGCCAGGACATCCTCGGCACGGCCGCCATTGCGGTAACCTGGTAAGCCGCTCGGGGGCGCTGAGCGAGCGCCCTAGGCCTGATCCGACTCGGGGACGGCCGCCGCGGATATAGGGGCGGCCCCCATCCGGATAACAGCCGGTGTCGCAAGAGTCGCCGCTGCCAGCAGCCATGGGATCGCTGGAGACACGTACAGTACGGCTAGTGCGAAACGGATGAGCAACATCCATCCCACCGCGATCGCCAGATAGATTGCGACCCTTCCCCAACGCTTCTCAAGCACGTTCCAGTTGGCCAGGGTCCATGGCAGAGCGACAATCATGTCGCACAAATAGTGACTGGCGAGCGCGTAGAACAGCATAGGCATCAGATACAGCAGCATGCCGTAACGCCACCATTTTCCCAACGGCCACGCGGCGAGCAACAGCGCAATTCCCCAAGCAGTATGCAGTGAAGGCATGAAGTTCCGGTTGGGACCGCCTGGTTCAAACATGGCCGACCCGAAGGCTGCGTTGGTCACCGGAGGGTCCCCTGGAAAATGGCTGGCAAACGCAATTTGCGCCCCAACCGCTGGGAACACCGCGTATGCCATCAGAGCGCTCACCGCCAGCAGCGCGCAAAGAAGGATCAGCCGGCGCGACGTGGCGGTATGCAACAGACTGGCGAGCGCCACCGGCATGCCGAAGTAGCACAGCTCGCAGATCGATTTGACCACAGGATGACTCAGTATAAACGCCGCCGCTGCGAACCCGGGTTTAAGTCCGAAGCTGCCATCCGCCGCCAGAAGATAGCGGTCGAGGACCAGGCCGCCGCCCTTGTTAATGGCGATCACGGCAGCGGATGCGAGCGTGGGATAAAGCACCAGCAGGGCAATCACCGGGTGGACGGTCTTCCGCCGGAACAACGGCGCAAGCACCGACCACAGCGCCGTCGCCAGACCCATGCCCGAAATCCAGGGTCCTAGGTGAAGCCGCACGAAACCCAGCCCGAGCGCCGCGCCCGCTACCGTCACCAGCAACCACTCGCGGATACCCGGTTTGGACAATACGAAGGCAACGTAACACGCCAAAAAACAGAACGGGACGAACGGAGCGAACTCTCCGACGACCGCCATACTGCAATACATTGTAAGCTGTGGTGTGAAGACGCGTTTACGGATCTAGTGCTGCGCCACACTCACCCCAACTAAAGTGGACCTTCCGGATCAAATCCACGGCGAGCGCCAAATCCAATCTGAAAAGGTGGTGGCAGAGCCCGCTCCCGGAGCGGGACTCGATCCGCGCGAAGTTTCGTTTGCGTGCGCCGTCTGGTTTTGCATGATCGTGGCATACGCCGGGCTGCAGTTGACCGTTCCCTTTGCCGCGAGTGCCGCCTTTCGCACGCAGTATTTTGGCTCCGACTTTGCCGAATTCTATATCGCAGGCAAGATCCTCAACCAGCACGGGGCCGATGCGCTTTACGATTTGCACTTACAGACGCGGTTGTTCCAGGAGTTGGACCCTCGCAACCACGACGCCTCGCTGTGGTATGTCTGCGCGCCGTATCTGGCCCTGGTCTTCCGGCCCTTCGCGTTGCTCCCTTATCGCGCCGCCTATCTTGCCTGGATGATGATCGCCCCTTTGATCTATGGGATCGGCATCGGCGCGTTAAGCCCTCATCTGGCAGGCCTGCGGAAACCTTACCGGCACGCGGCGCTGCTTCTCGGACTGACTTTCGCGCCAGTGGCTCTGTGGTCGCTGGTGGGCGGCCAGATTGGGGTAATCGCGTTTGCGATCATCGCATGGTGCGTGCGTTTCGATTTGTCCGGCAAACGCCTTGCGGCCGGAGCGACGCTGGCCCTGTGCTGCTATAAGCCGACGCTTCTCCTGCTCTTCGGTCCGTTTCTTCTGCTCCGAATGAATCTACGTTTTCTGCTCGGATTCGCGGCCGGGCTGAGCGGACTTCTCGCCGTTTCTTTACTCATGAGCACCAAGGCGGTTTTTGATTGGTTCAGGTTAATCTCCACCTACGGGCGATTCGCGTCGCAGGGTAACACGCCTTGGCCCGAGGCTTGGCCTCTGCTCATCGATCTGAATCATTTCGTGCGGAGAATCTACCCGTCCAAGGCAGGGCTGTCTGTGGTCATCGCCGCCGCGGCGTTCTTTGCCGCGATTTTACTGCTCGCCCGCTACTGGCGCCGGTTCGACGCGGCCACCGTGGAGCAGCGTCAAATCACCTGGGCAGTAACGATCACTTCGTCGTTGCTCGCGAACCTGTACGTGACGGATTACGATTCCGCATCGATCGTGGCCGGTGCTTTGCTTACGGCCTCAGTCGTGTTGCGGCGCCCCACGGAGGTCCCGTGGACGGGGCGATTCTACGCCATCGTCGCGGCGGTGTATCTGACGTCATTGATTCCTGCACCCGTGATTGTTTTCCTGCGCGTTCACTTGTACACGCTGGCGATAACGGCTCTCGCCCTGTTCCAGTATCGGTTGCTGAGCCGTCTTTCGAAGCCGAGCGCCTAAACCGCTTTCGCCGACGCGAAACGCCGGAACAGCCGGAAACACACGTCGCCGGCCATGAGCGCGGCGAGCCACAACGCTGGGTAGGTGTAGCGCGGATTGAACTGAATAACGTAGTAGGGAACGGGGAACAGCAGCAATCCGGCCAAAGCGGCTTTACCGGCCGCCGTTCGTCTATGAATCCAAAGACCTGCGAAAGCCAGCAGACTGATGCCGGCCACCAGCCAACTGGAAGCCCACCACATCCAGATGCGGGCGATGGTGAGTTTCAGGAAGCGGCGTGGATGGCGGCGTATCCAGCTCAAGGCGTCCGATTGCAAGCGACGAAAATATTCCGGCTCGCCCACGCGCGCCAGCTCAGACGCCACGGCCGCGTTGCTGCCGGGATGCCATCGCCCGTAGCGCTCCGCCTCGGCATCTTCCTCACGCGTCCCAGCGAAATCGTTATTCGACAGGAACAACTCCAGCCCAAAGTTATCGCGCAGTAAAATCGGCGCTCGCAAGACCAGCCAATTGCGCGCGGCCCACGGCACAATCAAAATCGCGGCAAGCGCGGCGGATGCCAGGACGTACTTGCGCCCGCGAACCACCCAAACCATGGCTAACGAAGCGGGACCTAAAGCCGGCGACACCAGCCAGCCCAATCCCATGACCGCGCCCGTCCAGCCCCAACGGACACCCGCCAGCGCGCATAAAAATACGGCTTCGAACGCGAGCCATGCCGTGGAAGATTCCCATTGCGGCAAAGGCCAGGTACAAAGCAACACTCCGCAGGCAGCGATAGCGCCTGGAATCCAGGATGCGAATGCGGCCTTTGCGATGTACAAGAGCAGCACCACGCCCGACGTTTGAATCGCTATTTCAGTTAGCACGAGAACCAGCGCCGCGGGAGGCCGGTTCCCCCGCAAAAAGAGTATGCCGGCGAGAATGAGCGGATGCACCGGAGTATATGCGGCTGTCGGGCCGGTGGTATAGCCAAATGGATTTCCGAAACCGTGCCCGGTCACCACCGACCGCGCAATCGCCATCTGTTCGTAGTTGGATCCAAACGCAGCGCGCGAGCCGGGTCCGATGCTGCGATAGATGAGGAATGGCACGGCAATGACAATCGCCAGCGCGAGCACTTCGCCTGGCAATGTCAAACGCTTGCGCGCCGCTGAGAGTGGGCCGGTCAAAACACCTGATTGTTGCATTTCGGGGTCGCGTGGATCAAACACTATCGACCGATTTCGTTTCTCCCCTATGGGCACCCCAAATTATAATCCTGTAGCGGGAATCGAAAGCAGGAATTCAACCGCGATGGCGACTCCATCGCGAGTAGCGGCGCGGAATTCCCAACTCGCTAACGCCGCGAGCAGAGCCTGATCCGTTTCCGGCCGGATAGGCCGCACCAGGCGCAGGCCTTCGAACTTCCCGTCCTTGTTTACCAGGCCATGCACCAGCACGTATTTTTCATACGATGGAAGCTTGATCGCGGGCTTCAGCAGCTTCGTAGGATAAGGCGCCTTCACTGGCGCTCCCGGCGGCCCTAGCACCACCACCGGTCCACTGCCAGATTGAGGTCTTTCGCCGGGCACGCAGAAA
>Ga0070681_10007699_pt1 | contig 10532 bp, 10 predicted proteins | sample KBSC83BmetaG_FD_65650 | JGI IMG/M metagenome (GOLD analysis project Ga0070681, IMG submission 65650) | Corn rhizosphere microbial communities from Kellogg Biological Station, Michigan, USA - KBS C8-3B metaG | ecosystem: Host-associated > Plants > Roots > Rhizosphere | place: USA: Michigan...
GAGCGCCTCGTGAACCGCCACATGCGTCATCGCCGTGGTTGGCGCGGCGCCGTGCCAGTGCTTCTCGCCAGGCGAAAACCAGACCACATCGCCGGGGCGAATCTCCTCAATCGGCCCTCCCAGGCGCTGCGCGCGTCCGCAGCCCGCGGTCACGACCAGCGTCTGGCCGAGCGGGTGCGTGTGCCATGCGGTCCGCGCACCAGCTTCGAACGTGACGCTCGCTCCGATCACGCGGGCGGGCGCGGGCGCTTGAAAGAGCGGATCGACGCGAACCGTTCCTGTGAAGTACTCGGCCGGCCCCTTGCCGGATGGCTGTGAACCGATGCGCTTGATATCCATGTGCACCCTCTCTGCGAAATGATGTCCGATCCAGATGATACGAAACGGGACCGCACGAGTCTTGCAGATCGAAATCGGGGGATCTCTATGGAAGGCACGACCTGGGTTCCGAAAGACATCACGTGGGTCAACCTGCTCCTCGGCATCTGGCTCATCGTCGGGCTCTTTGCGCTCGGCGTCGCGAGGCTCAGCCCGGTGGCGCTCACCAATAACATCATCATCGGGGTGCTGGTGCTGGCGATGTCGTGGTGGGTGATCTCAGCCACGGCTCCGCCGCTTGGCGCAGCCTGGTTTCAGGTTCTGTGCGGGCTGTGGTTGCTCGTCTCGCCGTTCGTCTTGAAGTACCAGCAATTGCCGACGCCGAGCGGCAATGACATGGTGGTCGGCGTCATTGTCATTGCTGTCGCGCTGACCGAGGCGCGGGCGCTCGCCAGAGGACCGCGCACGCCGGCATAAAGGTGCAGGAAGCCGTCGACGTGGCGCGAGTCAGCCGCCGAATCGCCTGAGTGCTAGACGACGATGCCGTACGCCTCGTGAAACGCATCGGCTGCGTACTCGTAGCTGGCGTACGCGAACCCTTTGTGGCCCCAGGCGGTGCCCCAGCTGTTTCGAATGATGAAATGCGCCGGTGTGTAGCCGACGATGGAGACCGCGTGGCCGCCTCGTGCTCTCTTCTTGTCGTACTTCCGCAGCTGGCCGTCCTTCCCGATGTTGTTCCAACTGGGGTCTACCTTCAGGCGCGTCAGAATCGGCCCGTGGAACGCCAGCCATTCCTTGAATCGCTCCAGCTTGCCCGCCTGCGTTTGACAGAGATTGAAATACGCCTTCACCTTCAAGACGCCGGCGATTCTTAGGAAATTGCTTTCCTTCAACTTCACCAAGCCGCCCTCGAATGGCAGGACCGACGTCTTCAACGCGCCAATCTTCGTCACCACTCTCAGAGCCGCTTTCGCACTGGTTCCAGCGTCATCGATGAACGTGGTCGGATAGGCGCAGATGTGATCCATCTCCTTTGCGGCCATCCAGATGTAGCGGACCGAGATGTGCTCGCTTTTCTTCAGCTTTCCAGACTTGACGAAGTGGTAGCGCAACAACGAATCGGCAAACGCCCATCCAACGCACGACCCGGTCGCGCCTTGATTGCCGACATTCCACCACGGCTCACGCAGGTCTTTCGCCGGCGGGATCTGCGTGTGCCTCGCGCTGAGTCCGAGGGCCTTCGCCTTCTCCAGCGGCCAATCCTCATGCTGATCATGGGATTCGGTGCAGTTGAAGACGCGCTTCTCCCGAGTCACGACTTCTTCGCGGCCCCCTTTTTTTTGCGGGCCTTCTTCTTGGCCTTGGGCGCGGGCGCTCGATCGACGTTGGGATTGGTCATCGACTCATCTCCTGTGCAGAGGCGCCGGCGGACCGGCGCCAACATTCGACGCGTACCGAGGATCCGCGAGAACCGCGGCCAGCCGTGGATTTCGCGCAATTGCCGCGGAAGAATAGCCAGCAGTTGTGGCTTTTGCAAGGTAATACAAAGCCGCGTCACGGCGCTGCAGCATTTCGTAGGCGACGGCGACATGGTAGAGCACTTCCGGAATGCCGGGCGCGAGCGCCGCCGCCTGCGCGAGCAGCGGCAGGCTCTCCTTCTCCTTCCCGACTGCCGCGTAGTACTCGCCGACGTCGGCCAGCAGATATTCGTCCTTCGGCGTTTCCTTCAGAAGATCGGCCGCCAGCGCGATGGCTTTGAGATACGTGTCCCTGACCGTGGTGGCGTCGGCGTGCTGATTCGCAGACACCGACGCCAGCAATCCCCACGCGCGGTACTGATTCGGGCGCATCTGAATCGATCGCCGCAGGGCCTCCGATGCCTCCTGGTATTTGCCGGACTCGGACAGCACCATGCCCAGGTTTCTGAAGTGAAGGAACGTCGGCTCGAGATCGATGGCCTTCCGGAATGCGGCCGCGGCATCGTCGAGCCTGTCCTGTCCCCGGTATACCAGCCCCACGTTGTTGTATGCCCGTGGATTATCTGGCACGAGGTCCACGGCATGATGAAACTGTTCACCCGCCTGCGCCCACTGGCCGCCATCCAGATAGTGGGTACCCAGTTGCATGATCAGGAGCCAGTCATCGGGCGCCAGGTTGACGCCCTTCTGCAGGGTCCCTTCCACCAGCTCGGTGCGCCCCTGGCGGGTCTGCAATTCCGCCATCGCGCCGTACGCCGCGGCGTTGAACCTGTCGAGGCGGAGCGCACTATCAAGCTCGTGGCTGGCGAGGTCGTACTGGTCGGTGTACGCATACAGGTAGCCGAGCGTCACGTGCGCCGATGCCAGGCCCGGAGCCAACGCGAGCGCACGGAGCGACGACACGCGAGCCGGCTCGATATACTTCGTCTCGCGCTGCTGGGTGAACTGCAGAAGGTTGGCGCGCCCCAGATCCGCCAAGGCGGGAGCAAACTCCGCGTCCTGCGCGACGATGTGCTCGAGCAGCGGAATCGCCGTCTCGAGGGCTTGCGGGCGGTAATAGTGGGTGAGCAAATCATGAGCGCGCCGGTAGTCCTCCTGCTGGCCGGCCACCGGCGTTCCGCTGGTGCCGTCGCGCGGACCCGCGCGCCGCTGAACCACGACGACGAGCAGCACCGCCGCGGCGGCGAGGACGACGGGCGTGAGCATCCACGCGCGATGCATGCGCGGCTTCGCGGACGGCGCCTCGAGGCCGGCGCCGGATGCCACGCCAAGCGCCCCAGACAGCGCGGCGATCATCTGGCCAGCGCTGGCGAACCGCTTCCCGGGTAGCGCGCTGATCGCCGTCTCGACGACGCGGGCGAGCGCCTCGGGTAGATCGGGCCGGATGTCGAGGAGCATCCGGCGCCGGCCGGACGCATGGGCCGCGCGCAGCTGTGCGAGATCGATCCCCTCGACCGGGTAGCGCGCCGTCAGCAGATAGAACAGCATGACGCCGATGGCGTAGATCTCGCTCGCGATGGTCGCCGGCTGTCCGAGCAACAACTCAGGAGCCATATAGGCCGGCGTACCGCTCGAGTCTTCGCCGGCGCCATGCTCGTGCGTGAGGCCGAAATCCATCAGCAGGATCCGGCCGCCCTGCTCGCGCATCACGTTGCCGGCCTTGATATCGCGGTGGAGAAATCCCGCGGCGTGGACCGCGCCGGCCGCACGGCAGACGTCGATGCCGACCAGGGCCGCTTCACGCGGGCCCATGACCCCTTGCGTCGCGACCAATTCTCCGAGGGTCTGACCCTGGACGAAGTCGCTCCAGAATCCGACGCGCCCGTCGTGCCGATCCACGCCGTAGATCGGCACCACGTTCGGGTGTCGCACGCGGGCGATCGCCCTCGCTTCGCGCAGCAGCGCGCTCGCTTCCGACTCTTGATCGTCGCCGCGAGGCCGCAACAGCTTCAGTGCGACGTACCGCTGGAGTGCCGGATCGAACGCGCGATAGACCTCGCCGAACGACCCGCGGCCGACGCGCTGCAGACGCTCGAACGATCCCCAGTGGGCCAACGCCTCGGAGTCGGGGCTGTCGGCGGGCGCTCTCGTTTCGAGCTCGGGTGTCTCCACCGGATTACCTTCGGAACGTCACGTCCGGGTGGCGGCGATCATCGGCGCCGCAGTCGAGTTGCCCGACCCCGTGTGGCAGCCCGCCATGCGGCGATTATGGCTCGCCGCGACAGGTTGTCAATACAGCGCCGAATGACACGTACGGCAGGGCGAGCGACACTGAAAAACAGGCGATTGCCTCGTGCAGAGACAGGCGCCCGCGCGCTGGGGGATTGAACCGTTGTGGGTGACATTTACGTCCAATTCGCTCAGGATTCAATAAGGAGGGTTCATGAAACTACGAACATTCGGTGTCGTCGCTGCCCTGCTGGCGGTCGCGACGCTCCGGCCGGCTGCCCAATCGGCGACGATCCAGAGCGACGCGCTGAAAGACTGGACGAACATGAAAGACACGATGGCGAAGATCGCGAACGCGATGCCGGAAGACAAGTTCGGCTTCAAGCCGACGCCGGCGCAGCGCAGCTTCGGCGAGCAGATCCTGCACGTGGCCGGGGCGAATGTCGGCATCATCCGGACGCTCGGCGGCAAGGCCGCGGCGCCGGCGATCAACCAGAAAGCGACCTCGAAGGCCGAGATTCTGAAGGCGCTCGACGATTCGTACGACTACGGGATCGCGGTGCTCAAGGAGCAGACCGACCAGTCGATGCTGGAGACCGTCAAGGGACCGAGCTTCATCGGCACGGCGACACGGGCGCGCCTCGTGTGGGACACGATCGGGCATGCATGGGACGAGTACGGCGCGATGACCGTGTACTTGCGCCTGAACGGCGTCGTGCCGCCGGCCAGCCGCGGCATGTGACACGCGCCCGCTTCGCGGGTCCGTTGGGGTGAGCGCCAGCGTACGTGTGCTGGCGCTCGCTCCGCCGGGCGCCGCCTCATCGGCCGCCGTCAAGCCGGCGGCTGGTAGAGGCAACGCGGACACGACGCCCTTTTGAAATGCGCTGTCGTCCTGCCAAATCGCTCGCCGGAGCAAGCCCGGCGCGGGCGACATTGCGGTGGACACACCAGCCGGAATTTCCTATGCTTCGGGCGTTCACCGCTGCTCGTCACCCGTTCGCTGCCCGGAGAACCTCCATGGACGACGCGTTCGCCAGATTCCTGAAAGACGATGATCGCGGCACGATCTCACGCCGCCGGCTGCTGCAGCTGTTGGGCGTCACCGCGGCCGCCGTCCCGCTCTCTGGACTGGCGCAGGGACGGTGCATGACGACCTTCGGCATACCAGCCTGCAACACCGATCCGATCCCGCCGGTGTTCGGCTCCACCGGATGGAAGACGACGTCGCTCGATCACCTCGCGTTCCGCGTCGCCGATTATCAGAAAGAAGCGGCGTTCTACGTCGCGCTGATGGGATGGAGGCTGCGGAGCGACGATGGGAAGCAGGCGGTGCTGGACATCGGCGACTGGGGCTCGGTCATCTTCAAACAGGCACCGGCCGAGGAGCTGGAATCGGCGACCGCCGGCCGCGGACGCGGCGGTCCCGTACACGCGGTGGTCGACTCCTTCTGCTTCGGCATCGAGCCGTGGAACGCGAAGAACGTCGAGGCGGAGCTGCGCGCGCGCGGCCTGACTCCGACGGCGGAAAACGACGGCAACGGGTTCGAGAGCTTCCACGTGAAGGATCCCGACGGATTCCATCTGCAGATCAGCAACGGCAGCGGCCTCGTCAGAGCGCGCCGGACGCAACCGGCCTCCGCCGCACTCTCCGAGCCGGCGCCCTTTGCGCCGACCGGCTGGAAGACGGTGTGGCTCGATCACCTCTCGTTCGGCGTGACCAACTACAAAGAAAGCGTCTCGTTCTACACCAACCTCCTCGGGTGGAAACCGACGTACGACGAGGGGAGCCAGAACGAGTGCATGATCGGCGAGATCGGCGACGCGATCATCCGCGGCGGCAATCCGCTCGATCCCGAGTTCGGCAAAGGCGGCGGTCGTGGCCGCCGCGGCGGCGCCGAGGGTGAAGCGACGTCCGCGCCGGCTGCGCCGCAAGCGCGCCGCGCCTCCATCGATCACATCTCGTTCGGCATCTCGCCGTGGGACACGGACAAAGTGAAGGCGGAGCTCGAGAAGCGCGGACTGAAGGCGCAGATCGATACGTCGAGCCGCCATCGCGGCCCAGACGGCACGTGGGTGCCCGACGAGATTCACACGGCCGCGTTCAAGAGCTATCACACGACAACGCCGAACGGATACAACCTGCAGATCAGCTACGTCACGCACGACAACCGGCTCGCGCTTCCGAACGCCGTGCGGCCGAAGCCAACGACCGGCGCGAGATAGCGCTTACAGCGTCGGGACGTTTCGAGACCGCCGGTCGCGTCCTGCCCGGAATGACCAAGCGACGCCGTCTCGAGGGAGCGGAAGGCCTCCTTCCGCTCCACCGACACTCGATCGCCGGCTTACGTGGCGGCCGGCGCTTCGACGACCGGCCGGATTTCAATCGTGCCGAAGCGCGCCGACGGAATCCGCCCGGCGATCTCGATCGCCTCGTCGAGATTCTTCGCGTCGATGAGGTAGAAGCCGCCCAGCTGTTCGCGCGTCTCGGCGAATGGACCGTCGGTCACGGAGCGTTGGCCGTTGCGGACGCGCACACTGGTTGCCGACGACACGGGATGCAGCCGATGCCCGGCCACGTACTGGCCAGACCCCTTCAACTGCGCGGTCAACTGTCCGTACTCGGCCATGAGCTGCTGCTGCTCGGGTGGGCTGAGCTTCCCCCAGCCATTCTTCTCGTCGTCGTAAATCATCAACGTGTATTTCATCTGACCCTCCATCGCTGAGACGAACGGCGAGCCCTCGGATCGACACTGGGCCTGAAACTATTTACGATCGGATCATGTCATCGGATGCGGCCGTAGCGGTCGAAACGCTGTATCGCGCAGACTGGGGCCGCATCGTGGCGATTCTGATCCGGCTGATCGGCGATTTCGACATCGCCGAGGAATCAGCGCAGGAGGCCTTCGCGGTGGCGCTGCGCCAATGGCCGGAATCGGGCGTCCCCGACCTGCCGCGGGCGTGGATCATCCGGACGGCGCGCAACAAGGCGATCGACCGCCTTCGGCGGCAATCGCGGTTCGAGGAGAAGCTGGCCGCCTACGCCGCATCATCGCCCACGGCGGACGAGCCGAACTACGACACGCAGAATATTCCCGACGACCGGCTGCGCCTGATCTTCACCTGCTGCCATCCGGCGCTGGCGGTCGACGCGCAGGTCGCGCTGACGCTGCGCACTCTTTGCGGGCTCGACACCGGCGCGATTGCCCGAGCTTTCCTCGTGCCGGAGGCGACGATGGCGCAGCGGCTGGTACGGGCGAAGCGAAAAATCCGCGACGCGGGCATCCCGTTCGTCGTCCCCGAGGTCGCCGACATGCCGGCGCGGCTCGACGCCGTGCTCACCGTCATCTATCTCGTCTTCAACGAAGGGTACGCGCCGACGCGCGGCACGCCGCTCGTCCGCGCGGAGCTGTCGGCGGAGGCGATTCGGCTCGGCCGGCTGCTGCGCACGCTCATGGGACCGCGGCCACCGGCGGAAGTCACGGCGCTGCTCGCGCTGATGCTGCTGCACGACTCGCGGCGCGACGCCCGCACGAACGCGGCGGGCGATCTCGTTACCCTCGAGGAGCAGGATCGCCGGCGCTGGGATCGAGCGGAAATCGCCGAGGCGCTCCCGCTGGTGGACGAGGCGCTGCGCGGCGGCGCCGGTCCATTCGCCGTGCAGGCGGCGATCGCGGCCGTGCACTGCCAGGCCGCGCGCGCCGAAGAGACCGATTGGCCCGAGATCGTCCGCCTCTACGATCGGCTCGAGCGCATCCAGCCGTCGCCGGTCGTGTCGTTGAACCGCGCGGCGGCGATCGCGATGGCCGAAGGTCCGCAGCCCGCGCTTGCGTTGATCGACGCTCTGCTGGCCGGCGGCGATCTCGACGGCTATCACCTGCTGCACGCAGCGCGCGCGGATCTGCTGCGGCGAAGCGGATCGCCGGCAGAGGCTGCGGCGAGCTATGCGCGCGCGCTCGCCTGCGTCAGCAACGACGGCGAGCGGCGTTTCCTCGAGCGGCGCCTGCGCGAGGTGCAGCGGCCGGAGACGCCTGGCTGAAACCCTGCGAAAAGAACGGACGTTGAACGCAGCGCCCGCCAAGGACGCGGAGATATCCAGAGGTAATGTTTCTCCGCGGGCCCGGCGGTTCTGCGTCGAACGTCATTCGCTCACGCCCTTCATGGCCGGCTGCGAAGCTTGACCACCAGCGCCACAGCGGTGATCGAATCGGTCGTCTTGAACCCGAACACCGGCTGGTGCACGTAGCGGATGGTATTCGACACCTTCAGCGACAGCAGCGTCGTGATCGTCGCCGAGAGGGCCGCGACGTTCTGGACGCGCCAGTCGCTGCCTTCAGAGAGCGATTCATTGAAGCCCGCCGTATCGGTGAACTCGGCGCTCGACGAAATCTTCGCCCGATAGTCGAGTCCCGCCATCCAGATCGCCGTCGAGAGCGACGGCTGCAGCAGCCGCTGCTCGTTCGCGTAACCGACGCTCGCATCGACCGTCAGCGTCTGCGGCGCCTGGTCGATCACTTTGTACGCCAGACCGCCCAGCACCTGATGCCGCGCGTCGATGCCGGCGAATCGATCGCGCAGGAAGTCGTATTCGCCGAACGCCGACAGCTTGGGCGACAGCGTCCGTGCCCCGCGGAACAGCAGGCTGAGCGACTGCGCCGTGAGCACATCCTCCGATTTGTTGCGGACGTACGTGCCCTTCGCGTGGAACTCCCAGTCTTCAGGACGCGCGAAATACTCCGCGCCCACGCCAACCGACTGCGTGGACGCATTGCCCGAAGTGTCGACGAGCGAGAATTCTCCCGAGCCCTCCTGCTGCGGCGGTGGAGGCGGCGGCGCGGCCTGCTGCGCCTGAGCGAGCGCGGGCAGCAGCAGGAATGCGAACGCGAGTAGATGACGACGGATCTTCATCGGTGACGGTCCTTTCAAGGTTGGTGTGTCGCGCGCAGCCTTGCGCGCGCCCGGCGATCGTCCGCATCGCCGCGGCGATGCCGTGCCAGCGTCCCGGATACACGGACTGTGCCACGTGCTCAAAGATGCCTGAGCATCTCCTGCGGCGACGCGGTGCACAAGCAAGGAGCGCGTGTTCAAATCATGTGGAGCATTGATGACGACTGGGATCAGTACGCGCCATCAATCACCCGACGCTGACCAGCGCATAGCCGTGCTCCTGCGCGCGCGTCACCGCCACGACGCCGGCCGGCACGAAGTGCGCGTTGCCGAGCGTGTTCGATGTCAGCTCTTTGTACACGGCGTCCGCGTCGGTGCCGCGATCTTTCGCCAGCGCCTGCGCCAAACCGTGGGTCGTGAGATTGCAGACGGCGAGCTGCAGCCCCTGCTTCACCATCGCGGTCAGGCGCGCCGCGTATATGTTCGTGGCGGGATTCGGGTGAGCCTTCACGTCCGCACCCGATTGGTGGGCCGCGAAGTACTCGCCGTACTTCGCCCAGATCGCCTCGTTGAAGGCGTACGGACCCGTCCCATGGCGCAGAACGAGAACGACGGCGAGATCGGCATCGGCCAGGCCATACTCCGTCTTGTTGATTCTGAAGAAGTTCGCCGCGAACGCGGCCGATTCGTTGAATCGATCCGAGAACCACGTGTCGAAGACGACCTTGTGGCGGGCGGACGTTTGATCGAGCCATGCATCCTGCGGATGGCGCAGCGGCGCCGGCTGCGGGAGGATGGACTGCGAGGCGGCCGAGACTTGCCGGGCCGGTCCGACCAGTGCAGTGGAGGCGGCAAGCCGCGAGAGAAAAAGGCGTCTCAGCATGCGGGGGATTGTCGCACGCCGCGGGCCGGTTGCAGTACGCTGCCGCCATGGCCTTCCTGACCCGCCTGCTCGTCACTGCCGCCGCGTTGTGGGTCGCGACGGTCATCGTGCCCGGCGTGACGCGCACCGGCGGCTGGCTGCCCTTCCTCTTCGTGGCGCTGATCTTCGGCATCGTCAACAGCACCATCCGGCCGGTGGCAAGGTTCTTCGCGTTTCCGCTGATCATCCTGACGATCGGCTTCTTCGCGCTGGTCGTGAACGGCTTGATGCTCTGGCTGACCAGCGCGCTGTCGGCGGTCTTCGGCCTCGGGTTTCACGTGAGCGGCTTCTGGGCGGCGTTCTTCGGCGCGCTCGTCGTCAGCATCGTGAGCACGATATTGTCCTTGGCCGTGCGCGAGCCCCGCTCGTCGCGACGGGCCTGAACCGTCCGCCTTTACGCGGACCGGCGAACGTCCGGCTGAAGCCGGACACTACGTACGACATGGAAACGGAAACTCCTCTAGTCGTTCGCAGCGCAGGACGTCAGTCCTGCGAAACATCCGAGGTATACAATCGGCGCCGGGGATATATCCACATGCAGCGATTCTGCGTGCTCGCCGCGGCGCTGATGATCGCCTGTGCGTGGCCGTCGGCACAGCCGGTTTTCACCGGCAGCGATGTGTTCCCGGCCGAGGAGTTCGCGGCGCGGCGCGCGCGCGTGATGGCGCAAATCGGCGACGGCGTCGCCATCCTGCAGGGGACGACCGAGCGTCCCGGCGAACAGGCGCTGCGGCAGAACAATCAGTTCTTCTATCTCACCG
>Ga0070681_10007702_pt1 | contig 10531 bp, 11 predicted proteins | sample KBSC83BmetaG_FD_65650 | JGI IMG/M metagenome (GOLD analysis project Ga0070681, IMG submission 65650) | Corn rhizosphere microbial communities from Kellogg Biological Station, Michigan, USA - KBS C8-3B metaG | ecosystem: Host-associated > Plants > Roots > Rhizosphere | place: USA: Michigan...
TACGTCGCGACCGAGCTCGGCGTGCCGCTCTTCGCCGTTCACGGGAACCACGACACGCCACCCGAGGCACTCGAGGATCCGACGATCGGCGTCTGGTGGAAGGGGATCAATCTCCATGGTCGCGTCGTCGCGGTGGGCGACGTCCTCGTCGCCGGGCTCGGCGGGTCGCGCCGCTACAACGACGGGCCCTATCAGCTGACAGACAGCGAGATGTGGGTCGCGACGCTGCGCCTGATCCCAGCGCTCCTGGCGAACCGGATCGCGCGTGGCCGCTACCTTGACGTGCTCGTCACGCACTCGCCGCCCCGCGGGATCCACGATCTACCCGACCGCGCGCACTGGGGCTTCAGCGCCTTCCGCTGGTTCCTCCGAGCATTTCGTCCGCGCTACCACCTGCATGGTCACTCCCACGTGTATGACCAGAGAACGGTGACGCGCACGCAATTCCACGACACCCTCGTCGTGAACGCCTACGGCGTTCAGCAGATCGAGCTCAATGGCGATCGCTAGCGCCGCGCGCGCCGACTTCGAGCGCGCGCGTCGCAGGGCCTTCTGGCGCAGGATCGCCAAATGGTTCACGCGCGCTGACGACTCGCTGCTCTCGTTCGACGAGGTGCGACGACAGCTACACGTGCGCGGCCAGCGTGACGTCGGGTTCCGCGAGGTCCGGGTCGAGCAGATCGTGGGAAGCGTCAGCCGGTATCGGGACTTCGACCGCGCGTTCCTGCCGCGCAACGTCTGGACACGTGGACGATGGGAGAGCGTCGATCGCGCACTGCGCACCGGTGTCGTGTTGCCCCCGGTGGAGCTGTACAAGCTCGGCGAGGCTTACTTCGTGAAGGACGGCAACCAGCGCGTCTCCGTGGCGCGCGAGACCGGGCAGGTATTTGTCGACGCGAAGGTCATCGAGCTCGACTCGCCCGCTCCTGTCTCCTCGGTCGAGGACATCCTCGACTGGGTCCGCGATGAAGACGCCGTGACCTTTCACGAGATGACAGGCATCAGTCGACTGCGGCCTGGCGCGCGGATCGAGCTGACGCTCCCCGGTCAATACGAGAAGCTCTTCGAGCACATCCAGACCCACCGCTGGTACCTCGGCGTCGAGCGGAAGAGCGAGGTGGCCTACGCGGACGCCGTCGCGAGCTGGTACGACCGCGTCTATCTCCCGACCGTCGAGGCGATCCGCAGCGCCGACGCGCTGCGAGATTTCCCCAACCACACCGAAGCGGATCTCTACCTATGGATAACCGAACACCACTGGTATCTGCATGAGGCCGGCCTCGCGAAGGGCCACGGTCTGCCCGGCGTGGTCGACGAATATGTGGAGCATCACAGCGAGCTTCCGCTGAAGCGGATCACGCGCAAGATCCGGAGGCCGCGGCCCCCTACTTGATCGAGCCGGCGAGCAGCCCCTGGACGAAGTAACGCTGCAGGCTGAAGAACACGATCAGCGGAACGATCATCAGCAGGAAGGCTCCCGCAGCGAGCAGGTGCCACTCGGTCCCGTACTGGCTGAGCAGGTTCTGGATCGCCCGGGTCATCGGGAACTTGCTCGAGTCCTGCACGAAGATGAGCGCCATGAGCAGGTCGTTCCAGACCCAGAGGAACTGGAAGATGCCGTACGCGGCGATGGCGGGTACAGAGACGGGCACGACGATCTTTCGGAAGATCCAGACATCTGACGCACCGTCGATCCGCGCCGCCTCGATCATGTCCGGTGGCAGCGTGATGAAGAAGTTGCGGAGGAGGAAGATCCCGAACGGCAATGCGAAGGCCGTGTGCGCGAGCCACACCGCGCCGTAGCCACGCGTGAGCTCGAGGCCCGGTACCAGCTCCCGGAAGGCCGTGAGCAGCGGAATGAAGGCGACCTGCACCGGCACCATGAGGAGGCCCACCACGATGAGGAAGAGCGTGTCGCGGAAGGGGAAGCGCATCCACGAGAAGGCGTAGGCGGCGAGAGCGCAAATGCCCAACGGGAGCAGCGTCGAGGGGACCGCGATGAAGACCGTGTTCGCAAATGCCTGGAGCATCCCCTGCGCCTCGAGCACCTGGCGGTAGTTGTCGACGGTCAGGTGCAGGTTCGAGATGTCCCACCATCCAGTGGACTGGATGTCCGAGCGTGGCCGGAAGGAAGTCACGAGCAGCCCGAGCGTCGGGACCAGCCAGATGAGGCCGATGAGCGCGAGGGCGACATGGATGACCGTGCGGTTGAGCGCCGCGACGACTCGCCCAGCGGGCGTCATCCTCCCTTGAACTACCCCGCCGGCCAGGATGCTCATGTGACGGATGACGTGCGGAAGCGCCGCACGTTGAAGATCATGATCGGGACGAGAAGGACGAGCATCACGACCGCGACCGCTGACCCGTAGCCGTACTGCCCCGCCTCGAAGGCCTGCTGGAACATCGTGAAGGCGATGACCTGACTCGCCTTGCCCGGCCCGCCGCGAGTCATCACGTAGATGAGATCGAAGAGCTTGATGACGTTGACGACCAGCGTGACGGCCAGCACGGACATCGGCAGGCTGACCATCGGCAGGATCATCCGGAAGAAGATCTGCCGCTCGGTGGCGCCTTCGACCCTGGCTGACTCGATGACCTCCGCCGGGATGCTCTTCACCGCCGCCGACAGGATGACCGTCGCGAACCCGACCGAACCCCAGATCCCGACCGCGATGAGCGCGAAGTTGACGATCCCCGGATCGCCCAACCAGGAAACGGGCGCCACGCCGAGAGAGCCGAGGATCGCGTTGAGGAGCCCGATGTTCGTGTCTGGTGAGTAGATGAACTTCCAGATGACGGCGAGGGCCGTGGCGGCGATCGCCATGGGAATGAACACGATGGCCTTGACGATCGATTCGTAGCGCACGCGCGCCGCGACCACCGCGATGATGAGGCCGAGGAAGATGACGATGCTCACGTAGAAGACGACCCACAGCACGTTGTTCCAGAGCGCGCCTGACGGAGGGAACGTCGAGAGATTGATGAAGTCCGGGTCGGAGAAGAGGCGGGTGTAGTTGTCCAGGCCGATCCACTGCTCGAAGACGCCGTTACGGCCGCGGTTGAAGCTGAGCAGCACGGTGTAAATCGCCGGATAGACAAGAAAAACGAGAAGCAACAGAGCGGCCGGCGCGAGGAAGAGGAGCGCTGTGCCCCATCTCGGGCTTTCAGGGCCACGCCCGCGGCGCGCAGCTGTCCGGCCACCAGCTCGCGCGGAGTACTGGGTCGGTGCTACCGGTGTCGGCGCTAGGCCCATCTGTCTCCAGTTCGTTCGTGGAGCGGGCGGGCGGTCCTGCGCGCCCGCCCGCTCCGTGGATTCAGCTCGAGGCTCTGCTTACTTTTCCGCTTTCCACTTCGCCTGCATCGCTGTTTCGAACGCCGCCCAGTCGACGGTCTTGCCTTGGATCGCGTTCTGGAGCGCCGCACCGAGGTTGTCTCCGCCACCGGAGGGCAACAGGTCGGAGCCGTCGAAACGGACCGCGCTGGCGTTCGCGACCTGGGCGGCCTCTCGCTTGGCGAGGTCGTTCGGATATGCGGACGCCGGGACGGCCTTCACCGGCGAGATGACCGCGCCGGTACCGGCCCACACCGAACCAGAGTCGGCAGAGGTCATGTAGGCGAGGAACTCTTTCACGCCCGGCTTGTTGGTGAACGCAGCGATCACGTCGCCGCCGATGGTGACCGTCTTGCCGCTGCCGACGGCCGGGAAGTCGAACCAGTCGATCGTTTCACCGACCTTGAGCGCCGTGTTCGTCTGGCCTGTCGCGATGCCGCCGACGAAACCGCCCTCGTAGTAGAGGACGGCCGTGCCATTCGCGGCGAACGTTTGGCCAATGGCGTCGGTGAAGCTGCGTCCGAGAGCGGCGGTGATGCCGCCTGCGACGTAGTCGTCCTTGATCGCCGACTTCATCGTGTCCACAGCGGCGGCGACCGTCGCGTCGGTCCAGGGCAGCTTGCCGCTGAAGAGCTGGTCGTACTTCTCTGGGCCGGCCTGCTTCGCGTAGATGTTCTCGAACCAGTCTGTCAACGTCCACGAGTCAGCGGCCCCGAGACCCATCGGCGCCGTGCCTTTGGCCTTGATGTCGCCGAGCAGCTTTGTGAAGCCGGCGAAATCGGTGGGGGCCGAGACGCCGAGCGTCTTGAACTTGTCGGGTCGGAACCACATGGTGCTCTTGCTGTTGAACTTCACCATGATCGCGTACTGCGTCCCGTCGACCTGCCCGATCTCGAGGATCCCTGGCGGGTAGTTGGACTTCAGCGCGTTCACGTCGATGCCGAGGTCGGCGACCTTCTTCAGGGATCCCTGCCGCGCGAACTGGCGCAGGAACCCGATGCCCGGAATGATCGCGACGTCCGGCGGATTGCCGCCGGAGATGCGGGTCTGAAGGATCGTTGAATAGTTATCGCGGATCGATTCGTAGTTGGCGATGACCCCCGACTTCGTCTTGAAGGCGTCGAGCACTTTTTGGAACGATGCCTGCTCGCTTCCGCCCCAGAGCGACATGACGGTGATCGTGCTGCCGGCTGCGGCTGTTCCGACCGGCGTCGGCGTTCCGGAACCTCCGCACGCGGTGATCACGATCGAGGCAATGAACGCAATGGCGGCTAACGACCGAGTGGATCGCATCACGGCACACCTCCCATGCGGACTCGTACAGTACCGCTATTCGTGGCCAGCACGGGAAAACGCATCGACCCGGCTGAGGCGGAGCAGGTGGCGGCCGAGGCGCGACGCGTGCTGAACGGCAACCGCCAGTCCGGCATCTCCGATTGGGACGGCATGCGCTACGACTTCGTGTGTCCATCCCCGACGCACTACCCCTTCCAGTGGTTCTGGGACAGCGCGTTCCACGCCATCGCGCTCCTGCACATCGACCCGGAGCTCTCCAAGCAGGAGCTGCGCTGCCTGATGCAGGGCGCGCAGCCGGACGGTTTCCAGGGGCACATGCTGCTGTGGGAGCGGGAGGCGCATAAGCGCTGGCTGAACGAGGAATACTCCATCCGCCTCGCGCATCCGTTCTACACCGCGACGATCCAGCCGCCGGTCGTGGCGCGCGCGGTGGAGCGCATCTTCGAAGTGACGGGCGACAAGGCCTTCGTGCGAGAGATGCTCCCTCCGATGGTGCGGTTCTTCGACTGGCTCGCTCGAGTACGAGATCCCGATGACGACGGACTGGTCGCGATCATCCAGCCTGACGAATCCGGCCTGGACGCCAGTCCCAAGTACGACAAGGCGATGGGTATCCCGCACGACCCGCCGACCGACACGCTGCCTTCACTGCAGCGGTCCATGCAGCGGCTCTTCGACGCATACAAGGGCGCGACGCACGAGGCGCAACCACTCCTCGATGTGTTCCTGTTCGAGGACGTCATGGTGAATGCGATCTACGCGGACGGCCTACGCGCTCTCGCGAAGCTGTCGCGTGCGGTCGGCGCGCCGGAGCCCGAGCGCTTCGAGCGCGCGTCCAAGCGAACGCTGGATGCGCTGATGGCGAAGTGTTGGGACCCGGACGCGGGTCTCTTCTGGGATCTGTCGGGCGCGGCGGAGGAGCAAGCTCGTGTGCTGACGTTCACGTCGCTGTTCCCGCTCATCCTTCCCGATCTCGATGCGGCGGTCGCGAAGCGCCTGGTCGATGAGCATCTGTTGAACGAGAAGGAGTTCTGGCTCACGTATCCGTTGCCGAGCACTGCGGCGAACGAGGTGACCTTCGATCCGACGTGGCAGACCAAGACGACCTGGCGCGGGCCGACCTGGGTGAACGTGAACTGGTATCTCTACTGGGGCCTTCGCGCGCATGGCTTCGCTGATGTCGCGAGCGAGCTCGCCCGCCGCACCATCGCGATGCAGGCGCGCGGCGGGATCCGCGAGTTCTACAACCCGTTCACGGCCGAAGGCTATGGCGCGACCGACTTCGGCTGGTCATGCCTGAGCCTGGATCTGATCGCCGCGGAGAACGTCCACTAGAACGGTTCCCGATACTCACATCGTGGGGCGTCGTCTTCGCGCGATCGCGCTTCGCCTGCGAAAGGTCTACGGTCCGCCGCCTGCGCCTCGGCGTCTTCCGCCGCTCGACGAGCTGATCCTCACTGTGCTGTCGCAGCACACGAGCGACACGAACCGTGACCGCGCCTACGCGGACCTGCGGTCGCGCTTTCCATCGTGGGATGACGTCGCGGACGCGCCGCTGCCGGCGCTCGCGAAGGCGATCTATCGCGGCGGCCTCGGTCCCACCAAAGCGGTGCGCATCCGCGGGATCCTCCGCGAGCTGCGAGACCGTGGGATCGCGCTCGACGACCACGCGCTGATCGGCATGCGCTCGAAGCCGCTCTGGGATCTGCTCGTCTCTCTCACAGGAGTCGGCCCGAAGACCGCCGCGTGCGTGCTGCTCTTCTCGCTCGGTCGACCGTACTTCCCGGTCGACACGCACGTGTACCGTGTCGCGCGACGGCTCGGGCTTGTCGACGAGCGTGCCGATGCCGTCGTCGCGCAGGAAGTGTTGCAGGCAGCCGTGCCGCCCAGCGAGATGTACGCGTTACACATGCATCTCATCCGTCATGGTCGCGAGGTGTGCATCGCGCGCCGGCCGCTGTGCTCGCAGTGCGTGCTCTCGTCACTGTGTCCGCGTATAGGCGTCACCGACGCGCGCTGACCTAGGATTTACGCGATGAGGTCAGTCGCGCTCATCAGTCCGGGCGACATGGGTCAGGCGGTCGGCGCTCTGCTGGTCCGTGGTGGGGTGCGCGTGCTGACGTGTGTCGCGGGACGATCGGATCGCACGCGCGGCCTCGCGCGCGCCGCGGGCTTCACCGAGATCGCGACGCTCGATGCCCTCGTGCGCGAATCCGAGCTGCTGCTCTCGATCGTGCCGCCGGCGCAGGCGGTCGCGGTCGCGCGCGACGTCGCCGCGGCGCTCGGCGCGACCGGCTCGCGCCTCACCTATGTCGACTGCAACGCGATCGCGCCGCGCACCGCTCGCGAGGTCGCGGCCATCATCGCGCCGACGGGCAGCGCTTTTGTCGACGCGGGCATCGTTGGCGGTCCACCGCGCGACTCACCAAGTCCGCGCTTCTACGCCTCCGGGCCGGGGCGCGCGCACTTCGGCGCGCTCGCCGACGCGGGACTCGACGTGCGGCTCCTCGGCGACGAGGTGGGTGAGGCCTCAGCGGTGAAGATGTGCTACGCAGCGCTCACGAAGGGCACGACCGCGATCGCGACCGAGCTGCTCGTCGCGGCTCGGAAGCTCGGCGTATACGACACGCTCATCACGGAGCTTCGCGACAGCCAGGGCGCGCAGGCCAAGCGAATGGCGGACGCGGTTCCGGCGATGCCCGGCAAGGCGCATCGTTGGGTCGCCGAGATGGAAGAGATCGCGCGCACCTTCGAGGACGTCGGGCTCACGCCGCTCATCTTCCAGGGAGCGGCGGAGATGTATCGCCTCACCGCGCGCTCCGAGATCGGCGGAGAGCGGCCCGAGACGGTCGATCGGTTCCGCGGTGTCGACGGCACCGTCGATGTGCTCGCGCGAGCGACCGAAACGGTGCCCACGAAATGAAGCTCTTCGAGAGCCTCAAGCGACTCTTCGAGCCGCACGCTCGGCCACCGGTCGAGACGATCGGAGCGCCCACGGCGGATCGGCCCCCTCCTCCTACACCGACGCTGCGGCAACCAGAGCCGCCACCACAGCGGTCCGAACCCGTGGTCCCGAACATCACCGCCACCGACGAGGTCTCAGTCGAGGACGAAGCCGAGGAGATGGTCGAGGACACATCGGATGTGTCAGAGGTCCGAGCGCTCCTCGAGGCCGTCGCAGAAGAGCCAGAGCCAGAGCCAACGCTTTTCGAGGAGTCGACCGAAGCGGTCGTCGACGTCCCCAGCGCCGCGCCGCAACAGGTCGGCGATGCACTCGTCCTCACGCTGGCCACGCCGCCGGCGACGTTCACCGTCGCGAAGGCGGCAGCGACCATCGGGCGCGGTCAGGAGAACACGATCCGATTGGACGACCTCTCGGTCTCGCGCCGGCACGCACGCATCGCGTACAAGCAGGGCGGCTACTGGCTCAGCGACACCGGGAGCATGGGCGGGACGTGGGTGGACGGGACGAGACTCAACGCGCCGTACCGGATCGCTGCGGGTCAGGTCATCGACATCGGGTTATGTCGGCTGACGGCCAGCTTCGCGGCCGGAGCCGCGGGCGCGGATAAGAGCGCACGCCGCCGGCGCTGACAGTCAGGCGCGCGAGTGCGGTCCCGGCCCGAGGCCGAGGAGGCCATGTGTCACACCCATGCAGCGCTTCGTGACCACGGTCAGGCCTGCGTCGGACGCAGCGGCCACTCCTTCTTCGCTGTCCGTGTCCTTCTGGAACCACAGCACCTTCGCGCCAACGGCGATGGCGGCCCGCGCTACGGCCAACGCCTCCTCCGGCGGACGGAACACGTCCACGACATCGATAGGAACGTCGACGTCGCGCAGAGACTCGAACGCGCGCTCGCCCAGGATCTTGCCGCCGCGAGGATTCACCGGGACGATGCGGTAGCCCTGGGACTGGAGGTAGCGCGGGATGTCGTGCCCGGGCTTGCCGACCGTGCTCGACGCGCCGACCACGGCGATCGTCTTCGGCTGCGCAAAGATGCGCAGGAGGTCTTCGTGCGTTGGCTGTTTCGTCTGAGAATGCGCCATGAGCCAACGTTAATGGAGCGCGCGCTTCGCGACCGAACGATGGACCAGCTCAACGAGCGATACGAGCTCCGCCGCAAGATCGCGCGCGAACCCGGCCTCGCCGCGATCCTCGAGGAGTTCATCGGACGTCTGGAGCGCGCATTCGGATCGCTCGAGGGCGTTCGAGGTAAGCGGATCCTCGACATCGCATCGGGCTCGAATTCGAGCCGCTCGCCCGATACGGGAAAGCGCACGGCCCTGTTCGAGCCGTGGTTCGCGCGGCTCGTCCTCGAGCTCGACGGCGCGCCGGTCGCGCTCGACGCCGGCGATCTGGACGGCGAGCCGTTCGAACATCATCGCGTCGATCTCGGGCGGTCTGGCGCGCTGGACTTCCTGCCGGACGCATCGTTCGATGGCGTGCAGGACAGCAGGTTGTTCGGCTCGCCGGAGTTCCGCAAGGCGTACCCGCGCAAGCGCGATCACGAGCGCGTGAAGGCGGAACTCGCCCGCCAGGAGCGGCGCGTTCTGAAGCCGAGTGGCGTCGTGATCCACAGCGACAACCCGCTCAGGAGATCCCTCCCCTAAGCGGAGTAGTACCCCGGTACGCCGTACGAACACCGGCCAGTTCTGGCCTATTCGCGCGCGGCCGAGCCCGTTATCCCCCGTGGCACACAGGAGGACAAAAGGAATGTTCGGCACAAAGACTCGGCGCGGGATGGCCGTGGGCGCACTCGTCATTTCGCTTTCGGCCACCACGCTGGTGGGCAGTGCGGCGGCATCGCCGTCCGCGCCAGAGACACAGGGCTGCAGCGTCCTCGCGCAGGAGCGCAACGAAGGCGTTCACCGTCTGCACGAGGCGTGGCAGGATTTCAGCGCGCAACTTCGTGATCTCTCGCGCGACACGCGCGAGCTCAGTCGCGAGTCACGCCGATCCGGCTCAGCGACGACCTTGATCGTCGACGCGCGTGCGGACGTTACCGATGCTCGCACGCAGCTGACCCAGATCTGGACCACAGCGCACGCCGACCTTCAGGACAAGGTCGAGCTCGGCACGGCCTGCAAAGAGCCGGTCGTGACCGAGAGCGAGGACCCGCACATCACGCTTGCCGCGCTCGTCGACGACGAGGACGGCACGGTGACCGTCGCGGTCCAGTTCAACGAGAAGGTCACATGTGGTACCGATTGCAAGTCGCTCTTCAAGTTCGCGGCGAATGACGACGCGGCTACGACCGACGTCACCGCGGACACGTTCGAGCTCAGCGAAGACGGCACGATGGCAGAGTTGACGTTCAAGCTCGACGAAGACGTCAAGCTCGATGGATCGACCGACGAGCTCACGTTCACATCAGGCTCATTGAAGGATGCCGATGGCCACGCGATGGCGAACGAGACCGAGGCGACAGTCGATCTGTCACTTCAGACCAACGACCTCGTCGCGAAGTACCGCGATATCGTCGACCAGGCCATCAAGGACATGCAGGCTGTGATGGACCCGCTGAACGCAGCGGTGGCGGAGATGCTCGCAGCGGCCGCGACCGCAGAGACCTCCGATGACGCCGCGGTGACCGCGAGTCACGCGAAGGCGAAGGCCGACCGCGAGGCCGGCACGCACGGCAAGCCGGATGGCGCTGGCAAGCCCGAGGGCGCTGGCAAGCCAGCGGACAAGGGTGGCAAGGGACGCGCTCCGCGCGGGTAACCTGCCTCATCGATCGGACTGAACGCCAGCCCGCGGGAAGACCCGCGGGCTGGCTCGTTGTTGAGCTACGGCGCGCTTAACCTTCCGTCGGATGGATCAGCGCATCCTTCTGGTCGACGACCAGCCGCAGAACCTCCGTCTGCTCGAGGGGATCCTCGGCCCGTACGGCTACGCGATAAGCG
>Ga0070681_10007705_pt1 | contig 10526 bp, 9 predicted proteins | sample KBSC83BmetaG_FD_65650 | JGI IMG/M metagenome (GOLD analysis project Ga0070681, IMG submission 65650) | Corn rhizosphere microbial communities from Kellogg Biological Station, Michigan, USA - KBS C8-3B metaG | ecosystem: Host-associated > Plants > Roots > Rhizosphere | place: USA: Michigan...
GTGAGCCACGACATGCCGATCGTGGTGGGCCTGTGCGGCCGCACGGCGTGCATGAACGCGGGGCGCCTCATCGCCATCGGGCCCACCCGCGAGGTGCTGCGCGACCGGGCGGTGATCGAGGCCTACCTGGGAAGCGGCGCCCATGCCTGAGGCCCTCCTCGAGGTCGACAACCTCACCGCGGGATATGCCCAGGACATCGACGTGCTGCGCGAGGTGTCGCTCGCGGTGCACGCCGGGCGTGTGAGCGGGCTGATCGGCCTGAACGGCGCGGGCAAGTCCACCGTGGTGAAGGCGATCTGCGGCCTGCTGGCGCCCAAGTCGGGCGCGATCCGCTTCGAGGGCGAATCGATCGCGGGCATCGCGCCGCACCGCCTCATCGACCGGGGCATCTGCTGCATCCCGCAGGAATCGAGCCTGTTCCCGTACCTCAGCGTCGAGGAGAACCTGCTGCTGCCGCTGCAGGGACGCGCGCGCCGCTTCGGCGCCGTGATGGCCGCGCGCTACCGGGAGGTGCAGGAGATCTTCCCGGCGCTCGCGGGGCGGCGGCGCGCCCCGGCGGGCGACCTCTCGGGCGGCCAGCAGAAGCAGCTCGAGTTCGCCAAGGCCTGGCTGCAGCAGCCCAAGCTCTGCCTGGTCGACGAGCCCAGCATCGGCCTGGCACCCAACCTTGCCGAGGAAGTGTTCACCTGGATCGAGAAGTTCGCCCAGGCCGGCATGGGCATCCTGCTGATCGACCACAACGTGAGGCGCGTCGTGCGCATGTCGGACCGCGTCCATGTCCTCAGCCTGGGCCGGATCACGGCCGCCGGGGCGCGCGAGGACTTCCAGGGCGACCTGCACGAGCAGGTTCGCCAGTGGCTGGGGCTGGACTTCTGACCCGCCGTCCCCCGGGTGGGCGTCGCCCCACGTCCCTGTCAGCCAATACCCCACAACAAAATCCGGGCATATCCTGCAAGCGGATCGAGTAACCGTCCATTCAATGTCGTCGCGGGCCTCCCGATAATCAGGCCCATGTACTACGGCGAGAGGCTCAACGGCTACACCCACCTGGCGGGCTCTGTCCTGGCCCTCGGGGGAGCCGCGATGCTGGTCTCGATGGCCGCCGCCAAGGGCGATCCCACGCGGCTCGCGAGCTTCTCGATCTACGGCGCCACGCTCTTCGTCATGTACGCGGCGTCGACCTTCTACCACAGCACGCGCGGGCGGGCGAAGCAGCTCTTCCGCAAGCTCGACCACAGCGCCATCTACCTGCTGATCGCCGGCACCTACACGCCGATCGCGCTGGTGAGCCTCTCGGGCAACGACGGCTGGACGCTTTTCGCCGCCTCCTGGAGCTTCGCGTTGCTGGGGATCCTGCAGGAGCTGTGGATCGCGAAGGGCGCGCGCCTCACCTCGCTCGCGATCTACGTCCTGATGGGCTGGATGGGGCTCGCCCTGATGGCACCCCTGGTCCACGCCCTCACCTGGAACGGGTTCGCGTGGCTCGTGGCGGGCGGGCTGGTGTACACGGCGGGGATCGTGTTCTACCTCTTCGACGAGCGCTTCCGCCACTGGCACGGCATCTGGCACCTGTGCGTGATGGCGGGAAGCGCCATCCATTTCTTCACCATCCTCAAGTTCGTCGCCTGACGCGGGCTAGTGCCCGGCCCCCGGCTGCCCGAACGGCGCCCGCGTGGTCCAGATCAGCGGGACCAGGCACATGAACAGCACCCCGCAGATCCAGAAGATGTCGTTGGTCGCGAGCATGTAGGCCTGGTTGCCGAGCAGGTTCTCCAGCAGCCCGTGGCTCTGCTCGGGCGTGAAGCCGCTGCGGGCGGTCTGGTCGATGAAGCGCGTCACCTGCGGGTCGCCCAGGCCCAGGTGCTCGGCGAGCCGCGTGTGGTGCAGGGCCTGGCGATGGTCCCACGCCGCGATGATGATGGAAGCGCCGAAGCTCCCCGCCATCATGCGCATGAAGTTCTGCAGCCCCGCCGCGCGCGCGATGCGCTGGTTGGGCAGCCCGCCCAGCGAGATGCTGATGAGCGGCGCGAAGAAGAACGCCACGCCGATGCCCTGCAGCGCCTGCGGGGTGGTGATGGTCCAGTAGTCGGCCGCGGTGGTGAAGTGCGAGCGCATGAAGGCGAGGATCCCCAGCATGCCGATCCCGATGCTCGCGTAGAGCCGCGGGCCCGCCTTGGGCATCGTCTTGCCGACCAGCGGGGAGAGGATCACCGCGAAGACGCCCGTGGGCGCCAGCACGAATCCCGCCCATTCCGACGTGTAGCCCATCTGGGTCTGCAGCCAGAGCGGCAGGAGCAGCGTCATCCCGAAATAGAGCGCGAAGCCGAGCGAGAGCGTGGCGACCCCGAGGGTGAAGTTGCGGATGCGGAAGAGCGTGAGGTCCACGATCGGATGCGCGTCGTGGAGCTCCCAGATCACGAAGAAGGTGAAGCCGATCGCGGCGCTCACCGCGAGCGCCACGATCACCGGCGAGCCGAACCAGTCGAGCTCGTTGCCCTTGTCGAGCAGGATCTGCAGCGATCCCACCCAGACGACCAGCAGGATGATCCCCAGGTAGTCGACCGGCACCGTGTGCGTCTCCGTCTCGTGGTCGGAGAGCAGCGACCAGGTGCCCAGGGCGGCGAAGAGGCCCACGGGGATGTTGATGAGGAAGATCCACGACCAGTGGTAGTTGCTGGTGATCCAGCCGCCCAGGATCGGGCCGATGATCGGGCCCACGGTGACCGTCATCGCCCAGATCGCGAGCGCCATGGAGCGCTTCTCGGGCGGGTAGTTCATCATCATCAGCGACTGCGAGAGCGGGATCATCAGGCCCGCCACCGCGCCCTGGATCACGCGGAACGTGATCAGCATCGGCAGGCTCACCGAGATCGCGCACAGGAAGGACGACACGGTGAAGAGCACGATCGCGGTGGTGAAGAGCCGCACCTGGCCCACGCGGTCGGCGAGCCAGCCGGTGATCGGCACCGTGATCGCGTTGGCCACCGCGTAGGACGTGATGATCCACGCGCCCTGGCTGGGTGCCGCGCCCAGCTCGCCGCAGATGGTCGGGATCGACACGTTGGCGATCGTGATGTCGAGCACCTCCATCAGGTTCGCGAGCGCGAGGATGAGCGTGAGGACGAGGCGCATCCCGCCCGTGTAGTACGGGCCGCCCGTGGCGCCCACGCCGGTCTTGCCGCCGCGCGCCGTGGCTTCAGCGCCCGCCATGGTCCTTCGCGAGCGCGATCGGCTGCCCGCCGTTGCGCACGATGATCTGGGCCACGCGCGCATCGGCCGCCTCGCCCAGCGCGTCGAACACCGCGGTCTCCTGCTTCGCCGAGGCCGGCGCGGGCGCCGGCGCGGTCGGCATCCGCTCTCCCTCGCGCGTGTGGGTGTCCACCTCGACCCTCATCGAGAGGCCGACCTGCAGCGGGAAGTCGCGGATCTCCTGGGCGTCGAGCGCGATGCGCACCGGCACGCGCTGCACGACCTTGATCCAGTTGCCGGTGGCGTTCTGCGCCGGCAGGAGCGCGAACGCCGCGCCGGTGCCCGCGCCGAAGCCCTGGATGCGCCCGTGGTACTTCTTGTGGCGCCCGTAGAGATCGGCCTCCACCGTGACGGGCTGGCCCAGGCGCAGGTCGCGCAGCTGCCCCTCCTTGAAGTTCGCGTCGACCCATATGTTGGCGAGCGGCACGATGGCCATGAGCGACGTGCCGGCGGCCACGCGCTGCCCCACCTGCACGCTGCGCCGCGCGACGACCCCCGACACGGGGGCGAGGATCTCGGTGCGCGCGCTGTTGAGGTAGGCCTCGTGCACCTTCGCGGCCGCGGCGCGCACGTCGGGATGGTCCTCGAGCGTGGTGCGGTCGACGAGCGCGCGGTTGGCCGTGTGCTGCTCCTCGGCGGCGCGCACCGCCGCGCCGGCCGCTTCCACCGACTCGCGCGCGTGCTGCACCTCTTCCTTCGAGACGCCGCCGATCGCGGCCAGCTGCTCGCGGCGCGCGAGGTCGGCGCGTGCGCGCTCGAGGTCGCTCTTGCGCTGCGCCACCGTGGCGTCCGACTGGCCGGTGGTCGCGAAGAGCGTGCGCACCTGGCGCACCGTGCGCCCGAGGCTCGCCTCGGCCTCCTCGAGGGCGATGCGCGCATCGGCGGGATCGAGGCGCACCAACACCTGGCCCGCCTTCACGCGGTCGGTGTCGTCGGCCGCGACGGCGACCACGGTGCCCGCCACCTGCGGCGTGACCTGCACGACGTTGCCGCCCACGTAGGCATCGTCGGTGGACTCGTACCACTGGCCCACCAGCAGGTACCACGCGAGCCAGGCCAGGCCCACGATCGCGAACACGGCGCCCGCGATGAGCAGCATCTTCTTGCGCTTGCGCTCCTTGCTCGCCTGCTGCTCGGGCGCGGGCGGCGCGTTGCCGGCGGGGGCGGCGGGTGCGGGAGGGTTCGTGGCCATGGGCTCGGTCTCTTCGGGTTCAGCGCGCGGCGAGCGGCGCGGGATGGTCGTAACCGCCGCCGAGGGCGTGGATCAGGTCCACGTCGGCGTCGAGGCGGCGCGCGCGCAGCTCCGCGTCGAGGGCGCGCTCGAGCAGCACCTGGCGCCCGGTGAGCAGGACTTCGAGGTAGTTGCCGACGCCCGCCCGGTAGCGCGCCACCGAGAGCGCCTCGGCGCGCTCGGCGGCCGCGAGGGCCAGCGCGACCTGCTCCTGGCGGGCCTTCAGCGCGCGCACGGTCGCCACCTGGTCCACGACGTCGCGCACGGCATCGACCAGGGTCTGGTTGTATTGGCCGACCGCGAGGTCCCAGTCGGCGCTGCGTCCCGCGAGCTGGGCGCGCAGCGTGCCGCGCTGGAACCAGGGCAGGTTGATCGCGGGGCCGACGCCGAGGGCGAGGCTGCCCGCCTCGAGCCATTTCTGGAAGCTGATCGCCTGCAGGCCCACGAAGGCGTTGAGGTCGATGTTGGGATAGAACGCGGCCTTCGCGCTCTCGATGCCGCGCATCGCCGCCTCCACGCGCTCGCGCTGCGCCGCGACGTCGGGGCGGCGCCCCACGAGGTCGGCGGGCAGGGTGGAGGGCAGCGCCACGTCGATGGGCGCGAGCGCCGGGCGCGCGACGGCGAGCCCACGGTCGGGGCCCCGGCCCAGCAGCGCGGCGACCTGGTGGCGCGCGAGCTCGATCGCCTGCTCGGCGGCGATCACCTGGTCGCGCGACGACGGCACCTGGCCCTCGGCCTCGTGCACCGCGACCTGCGAATCGAGGCCCGCGTCGAAGCGCGCGCGGGTGAGCGAGAGGATCTGCTCGCGCTCGGTGAGCGTGGCGGCCGCCACGTCGCGCTGCTCGAACGCGGCCTGCAGCTGGATGTAGGCGCGCGTGACGGCCACCGCGAGCAGCAGGCGCGCGGCCTCGGCGTCGGCCGCGGCGGCGCGCACCAGGCCGAGCGAGCTTTCGTAGGCCTTGCGATTCTTTCCCCAGAAGTCGAATTCGTAGTCGAGGCCGATGGTCGCGTCGTTCTGCCACAGCCACGTGCCGCCGAACGGGGGCGGGATGATGCTGTTCTCGGACAGGCGCTGGCGGCTCGCGCCCACGGTGCCGCTGGTGTGCGGCGTGAGCGCGGTGTGCGCGAGGGCCGCGGCGGCCCGGGCCTGCTCCACCCGCGCGCGCACCACCGCGATGGACGGATTGCCCGCGAAGGACTCCTCGATGAGCTGGTCGAGCTGCGGATCGCCGTAGCGCTTCCACCACGCGGCCTCGAGCGGCGCGCGGCCCGCGGGGGCGCCGGAGAAGGTCTGCGCCGCCTCGAGCGCCGCGGGATCGGTGGGTACCGCGGTGGTGCGGATGCCTTCCGTGCTGGCGCAGGCGGCGGCGAGCAGCGCGGCCGCCATCGGCAAGAATTTCATACCGCGCATACCCAAGCGCCGCCCTTCCGAAAGCCCGAACCGATTATTGTAGTGTCGATTACGATTGCCGATTATTGTGGGTCGCGGGAGCGCCCGGCGCATCGCGCCCGGAATAGCGCGCGCGCAGCTCGCGCTTGAGCACCTTGCCGATGCCGCTGCGCGGGAGGCTTTCCAGGCGCTCCACGGCCGCGAGGCGCTGCGTCTTCCCGAGGCGCGCGTTGCACCAGGCGAGGAACTCCGCGGCGTCGAAGCGCGCCCCATCGCGCGCCACGACGAACGCCACCGGCGTCTCGCCCCAGCGCTCGGAGGGCACGCCCACCACCGCCACCTCCGCGATCGCCGGGTGCTCGCGCGCCACGGCCTCGAGGTCGCCCGGATAGATGTTGAAGCCGCCCGAGATGACCATGTCCTTCTTGCGGTCGACCAGCACGAGGAAGCCGTCGGAATCGAAGCGCCCGATGTCGCCGGTGCGGATGTAGCGCCGCCCGACCATGTCGAACCATTCGGCCTCGCGCGACTGGGCGGGGCGGTTGTGGTAGCCCGTCATCATCGCCGCGGAGTGGCCGACGACCTCGCCCGGCTCGCCGCGCGGCACCTCGCGGCCCGCGTCGTCGATCACGCGGATCTCGTGGCCCGGCGCGGGCTGCCCGACGGTGTGCAGCTTCTCCGGGTGCTGGTGCGCGAGCAGCACGCAGGTGCCGCCGCCCTCGGTCATGCCGTAGAACTCGACCAGCCCGCCCGGCCAGCGGGCGAGCACGTCGCGCTTCATCGCCGCGGCGAACGGAGCGCTGGTGGAGAACTTCACGCGGAACGACGCGAGGTCGTAGCGGCCGAAATCGTCCCGCGCCATGATGCGCTGGTACTGCACCGGCACCAGCATCGCGTGCGTGGCGCGGTGCCGCTCGGCGAGCGCGAGGAAGCCCGCGGGATCGAACTTGCCCATCAGCACGAGCGTGCCGCCGAGGGCCACCGTGGGCAGGGCCACGACGAGCGTGGTGTTGGAGTAGAGCGGCGTGGAGACGAGCGTCACGGCCTGCGGTCCGTAGCCGTATTGCACGGCGCGCTGCACGTGGGTCCAGCGCATCGCGTGCGGCTGCACGATGCCCTTGGGCTCGCCCGTGGTGCCCGACGAATAGATGATGTTGAACGGCCAATCGGGCGCGATGGCGACCGGGCCGGGGCGCGGGTCGTAGGGCGCCAGCCAGCGCGCGAGCGCCTCCGGGTCGTCGAGGCGGATGCGCGGCGGCGTCACGCGCCCGGCGAGGGCCGCCTCCACGGTGCGGTCGACGAAGAGGAAGCGCGCGCCCGAATCGATCGCCATCGCCGCGATGCTGTCGGGCGTGAGCGACGGCGCGATCGGCGCCACCGCCACGCCCACGCGCAACGCCCCGAGGAAGAGCGCCATGTACTCGATGCCATCGCCCGCGCAGATCGCGATCGCGGCGCACGGCCCGACCCCTTGCTCCTGCAATGTGGCCGCGACGCGGTCGAGGAGCGCGTCCAGCTCGGCGAAGGTGACGGCGCGCTCGCCGTGCACGATGGCGCGCGCCGCCGGACGCTCGCGGGCGTGGCGCCGGACGAGCGCCGTGAAGTCGCCGAACGGCTGTGCCAGCTCGGCCTCGACGCCCATCACGAATGCTTCGCGAGCTCGAGGCGGCCGATCTGGTTGCGGTGCACCTCGTCGGGACCGTCGGCGAGGCGCAGCGTGCGCGCGCTCGCGTAGGCATGCGCCAGGCCGAAATCGTCGCTCACGCCCGCGGCGCCGTGGGCCTGGATCGCCCAGTCGAGCACCTGGCAGGCCATGGTGGGCGCGGCCACCTTGATCATCGCGATCTCGGCGCGCGCCGCCTTGTTGCCGGCCATGTCCATCATCCACGCGGCCTTGAGCGTGAGCAGGCGGCACTCGTCGATCATGATGCGCGCCTGGGCGATGCGCTCGAGGGTCACGCCCTGCTCGGCGATGGGGCGCCCGAACGCGACGCGCGACTTCACGCGCCGGCACATCCTCTCCAGCGCGCGCTCCGCCACGCCGATGAGGCGCATGCAGTGGTGGATGCGCCCGGGGCCGAGGCGGCCCTGCGCGATCTCGAAGCCGCGCCCTTCGCCCAGCAGCAGGTTGGCGGCCGGCACGCGCACGTCCTTGAACTCGAACTCCATGTGGCCGTGGGGCGCGTCGTCGTAGCCGAACACGGTGAGCGGGCGCAGCGCCTTGATGCCGGGCGTGTCGCGCGCCACCAGGATCATCGATTGCTGGTGGTGCTTGTCCGCATCGGGGTTGGTCTTGCCCATGAAGATCAGCACCTTGCAGCGCGGGTCTCCCGCACCGGTCGTCCACCACTTGCGCCCGTTGATCACGTAGTCGCCGCCGTCGCGCGCGATGGAGCTCTGGATGTTGGTCGCGTCCGACGAGGCCACCGCGGGCTCGGTCATCGCGAAGCCGGAGCGGATCTCGCCCGCGAGGAGGGGCTCCAGCCAGCGCTTCTTCTGCTCGGGCGTGCCGTAGCGCTCGAGCACCTCCATGTTGCCGGTGTCGGGCGCCGAGCAGTTGAAGACCTCGGGCGCCCAGTGCACGCGGCCCATGATCTCGCAGAGCGGCGCGTACTCGACGTTGGTGAGCCCCGCGCCGCGCTCCGAAGCGGGCAGGAAGAGGTTCCAGAGGCCCGCGGCCTTCGCCTTGGCCTTGAGCTCCTCCACCACGCGCGTGGGCTGCCAGCGGTCGCCTTCCTCCACCTCGTCGTGGAAGCGCCGCTCGTTGGGATAGACGTGCGCCTCCATGAACGCGGCGAGGCGCTGCTGGAGGTCCTTCACTTTCGGCGAGTAGTCGAAGTCCATCGCGGTTCCTTGGTCAGTCGCGCTGCAGTTGCTCGACCTGCTTCCAGCCCAGCTCGGCCATCGGGCGCGCGCGCCGCCCGGTCTCGACCGCCTGCGCGCTCGCGGCGTTGCCCGCCACCGCCCGCGCCATCACGCCCTGGAAGATGGCGGCGGCGCGGAACATGTTGTACGCCATGCAGAAGCTCCAGTCCTGGGGCGCGAGCGCGTGCCCGCCGGTGCGCTCGAGATAGCGCGCGAGATATTCGCCCTCGGACGGGATGCCGAGCGCGGGCAGGTCGGCGCCGCGCAGTCCCCGGAACTCGGCCGCGGAGAGCCGCCACGCCATCATGTGGTACGAGAAATCCGCCATCGGGTGGCCCAGCGTCGAGAGCTCCCAGTCGAGCACGGCGAGCACGCGCGGCTCGTCGGGGTGGAAGATCATGTTGTCGATGCGGTAGTCGCCGTGCACGATCGTGGTCGCGTCGTCGGCGGGGATGTTGGCGGGCAGCCACTCGATGAGGCGGTCCATCGCCTCGATCTTCTCCGTCTCCGAGGCCTTGTACTGGCGGCTCCAGCGGTCGATCTGGCGCTGGAAGTAGTTGCCCGGCTTGCCGTAGTCCGCGAGGCCGATGGCGGCGTAGTCGACGCGGTGCAGCGCGGCGATCACGCGGTTGGTCTCGTCGAAGATCGCGCGCCGCGCGTCCGGACCCATGCCGGGCAGCTTCGGGTCCCACAGCACGCGGCCCTCGACGTACTCCATGACGTAGAACACCGCGCCGATGACGGCCTCGTCGGTGCAGAGCGCGTAGGTGCGCGCGACGGGAACGTCGGTGCCGGCGAGCGCGGTGATCACACGGTATTCGCGATCGACGGCGTGCGCGGAGGGCAGCAGCTTGCCCGGGGGCTTGCGGCGCATGACGTAGCTCTGCGCGCCGGCGCGCAGGAGGAACGTGGGATTCGATTGGCCGCCCTTGAACTGCTCGACCTCGAGGACGGCCGCGCGCGGAAATCCGTCGACGTGCCCGCGCAGGTAGCGCTCGAGTGCCGCCACGTCGAAGCGATGGGCCTCCGCGACCGGGCGCGTGCCCTGGTAGGCCGCGAAATCGGTCATGAGCCCGCGACCGCGTCCGAGGGCAGCGCCTCGGCGGCGGGACGCGCGCGGCGCACCATGAACGTGCCGCTCGCGCGCGCCACCACGCGCCCGGCCGCGTCGCGCGCCTCGCCCTCGCAGAACGAGACCGAGCTGCCCGCGTGGATGCACACCCCCTCGGCCACCAGCGTGCCGCGGCACGGGCCGATGAACGTGGTCTTCATCTCGACGGTGATGGCGCCGAGGGCCTGCGGATCGGCGCTGCGCGCGGCGATCGCCATCGCGATGTCGAGCAGCGTCATGAGCACGCCGCCGTGCGCGGAATCCCAGCTGTTCATGAGCTCGGGGCGCAAATCCAGCTCCAGCTCGGCGCGCCCCTCGCCGCGCGATCGAAGGCGGATTCCGAGCAGGCTCGCGTAGGGGATCTTGCGGCCGAGCGCCTCGCCCAGATCCATCGTCGGGCTCACTAGACCGCCGTGACGCCGCCGTCGACCGCGACGATCTGCCCGGTGATGAAGGCGCTCGCATCGGAGGCGAGCAGCACCGCGAGGCCCTTCAGGTCCTCGGGGCCGCCCACGCGCTTCAACGGCGCCTTGCTCGCGACCTTGTCGCCCAGCATCTCCATCAGCCCCTTGGTCATCTTCGTCGGGAAGAATCCCGGGGCGATGGCGTTCACGGTGATGCCGTAGCGCGCCCATTCGGCGGCGAGCGAGCGGGTGAAGTTCACGACGCCGCCCTTGCT
>Ga0070681_10007706_pt1 | contig 10526 bp, 11 predicted proteins | sample KBSC83BmetaG_FD_65650 | JGI IMG/M metagenome (GOLD analysis project Ga0070681, IMG submission 65650) | Corn rhizosphere microbial communities from Kellogg Biological Station, Michigan, USA - KBS C8-3B metaG | ecosystem: Host-associated > Plants > Roots > Rhizosphere | place: USA: Michigan...
TTCCGCTGCTGCTGCCGCCGCTGTGCGCGCGGCGCGATGACGTGCTGCCCCTGGCGATGCAACTGCTGAGCGCCCGCTGCCGCCCCGGCGCGCCGATCCCGGCCCTCAGCGCCGAGGCGGCGCATCTGCTGCTCACCTATCCTTGGCCGGGCAACGTGCGCGAGCTGGACAACCTGCTGCAACGCGCGCTGATCCTGCTCAACGGCCCGGTCATCCGCCCCGAACACATCCAGTTCGAGCCGCCCGCCGAGCACCTGCCCGCCGCCGTGGCCGGCGCAGCCGCACCGGCCGCCGACGCGCCGCCGAGCGCCTCGCTCGCCGGCAGCCTCGATGAGCGCGAGCGCGAGGTCATTCTCGCCGCGCTGCGCAACGGCAAGAACCGCGGCGCCGCGGCCCAGAGCCTCGGCATCAGCGCGCGCACCCTGCGCTACAAGCTGGCCCGCCTGCGCGAGGCCGGCGTCCTCGTCCCCACCAACTGAGCCTGGAACGGTAGCCATGAGCGACATGCAGATCGCACAGGTCCTGCAGCAGATCCGGTCACTGTCGGCGCAGATGCGGCCGGCGGTGGAAACGCCTCCGGCGCCGGGCGCCGGCGGGGTCAGCGAGTTCGCCCGTCTGCTGCAGAAGGGCGTCGCTTCGGTCAACGAGTCCCAGCAGCGCGCCGGCGCGCTGTCGGATGCATTCGAGCGCGGTACGCCCGGCGTCGAGCTGCCCGACGTGATGCTCGAGCTGCAGAAGGCGAGCGTCTCGTTCCGCGCCCTCACCGAGGTGCGCAACCGCCTGGTGAGCGCCTACCAGGACATCATGAACATGCCGCTGTAGGCGGCGTCCGCCCGCCCTGCTGAGGCACGCACTACTCCTCTGGCAACACGCACGCAACGATGGCCAACGAAGTCACAGCCCCGCTCGGCAATTCCCTGTCCTCCGCAGTCAAGCCGCTGCTGCTGCTGTTCGGCATCGCCGGTGCGGTCGCCGCCGGGCTGCTCGTGGCACTGTGGTCGCGCGGGCCGAGCTACAGCCTGCTGTACGCCAACCTGAGCGCCGAGGACCAGGCGCAGGTCGCGCAGGCGCTGGACGCCGCGCAGATCCGCTACCGGCTGCAGGCCGGCTCCAATGCCATCGAGGTGGTCAGCGATCGCCTCGCCGACGCGCGTCTGAAGCTCGCCGGCCAGGGCCTGCCCGAGGGCGGCGGCGGCTTCGCTACCCTCGACAAGGATCCGGGCTTCGGCGTCAGCCAGTTCGTCGAGAGTGCCCGCTATCAGCACGCGCTGGAGACGGAGCTGGCGCGCACCATCGCCAACCTGCGCCCGGTCGAAGGCGCGCGCGTGCACATCGCGCTGTCGCGACAGTCGGCCTTCGTCCGCGACCACCACGCCGCCAGCGCCTCGGTGTTCGTGCAGCTCAAGGCCGGCCAGCGCCTCGAGCAGGAGCAGGTGCAGGCCATCATCAACCTGGTCGCCTCCAGCATCCCCGAGCTCGACGCGCACCAGGTCACCGTGGTCGACCAGCAGGGCCGGCTGCTGTCGCAGCCGCCGGGCCACGACGAGTTCTCGCTGCGCGAGGAGCAGTTCGATCTCGTCAACCGCCTCGAGGATGACTACCGTCAGCGCGTTGAGGCGCTGCTCACACCGATGGTCGGCGCCGGTCACGTGCGCGCCCAGGTCGTGGCGCAGCTGGACATGGCCTCGAGCGAGCAGGCGCGCGAGCAGTACGGTCCCGGCACCCAGATCGTGCGCAGCGAGCAGACCTCCGAGCAGACCAGCCACGACGGCGCCGGCGCGCAGGGCGTGCCGGGCGCCCTCACCAACCAGCCGCCCGCCGCGGGGGTCGCCACGCCACCGCCCGCGGCCGCAGCCCCCGCCGCTCTCGCCGCCGCTGCCAAGCCCGCAGCCCCGGCGGCCACCGGCGGCGCCAACGCCGCGGCCGCCGCTCCGGCCGGGGCGCCCGCAGCGCCCGAGAACCTCAGCAAGGAGAGCACCCGCAACTACGAGATCGACCGCACGCTCGCCTACACCCACGAGCCGGGCGGCAAGCTGAAGCGTCTCACGGTCGCGGTGCTGATCGACGACATGCACGGCACCGACAAGGCCGGCAAGCCGCAGAGCTCGCCCCTGACCGCCGCCCAGGTCGATCACATCACCCAGCTGGTGAAGGACGCGGTCGGCTTCGACCAGTCACGCGGCGACACCGTGAGCGTCGTGAACGCCTCGTTCGCGGCCGAGGCCCCGGCCCCGGCCGGCGAGCTGCAGGCCCCGGCGATCTGGGAGCGGCCGCTGTTCGGCGAAATGGTGCGCATCGTCTCCGGGGCGCTGGTGCTGGTGGTGCTGGTGCTCACGGTGCTGCGCCCGCTGGTGCGCAACCTGCTGACGCTGCCGCGCGAGCGGGCGGCGCTGGCGGCGGTGTCCGCCGGCGCTGCGTCCCTGGGGCAGGCGGCCGCTGGCGCCATACTCGCCGACCCGGCGCAGCAGCTCACCCAGGCGCGCTCGCTCGTGAGCCAGGATCCGAAACGTGTCGCGCAGGTGCTGCGCGGCTGGGTGGAACAGGATGGCTGAGCAGGCACCGAGCGCGGCCCCCGCCGCACCCGCGCCGGTCCCGGCGGCCGCACCCGCAGGCCGCAGCGGCACCGAGCGGGCCGCGATCCTGCTGCTCACCCTCGGCGAGCAGGAGGCCGCCCAGATCCTGCGGCACATGGGCGCCAAGGAAGTGCAGCGCGTCGGCATCGCCATGGCGCGCATGTCGAACGTCTCCCGGTCCGACGTCGAGCGCGTGCTCGAGGACTTCACCGTCAACGTCGATTCGCAGACCTCGGTCGGGGTCGGCGCCGACGAATTCGTGCGCAAGGCCCTGGTGCACGCCCTGGGCGAGGACAAGGCGGCGGGCATCATCGACCGCATCAGCGTGGCGCGCTCCACCAAGGGACTCGAGTCGCTCAAGTGGATGGAAGCCCGCGCCGTCGCCGAGCTGATCCGCTTCGAGCACCCGCAGATGATCGCCATCGTGCTGGCCTATCTCGACCAGGACCAGGCGGCCGAGATCCTCGCGCTGCTGCCGGCCGCGATCCGCGCCGACGTCGTGGTGCGCATCGCCACGCTCGACGGGGTGCAGCCCGGCGCGCTGTCCGAGCTCGACGACATCATCGAGAAGCAGTGCACGGGACGTCCGCCCGGCAGTACCTCCGTGCTCGGCGGCGCCAAGGCCGCCGCCGCCATCCTCGCGGCCCTCGATGCCGGCGCCGAGGGCGCCATCATGGAGGAGATCGGCAAGACCGATCAGAGCCTCGCCACGCGCATCCAGGACCTGATCTTCGTATTCGATGATCTCATCGAGCTCGACGACCGCAGCATGCAGGAGCTGCTGCGCCAGGTCCCGGGCGACGAACTGCTGCTGGCGCTCAAGGGCGCCGACGAGCCCCTCAAGGAGAAGATCTTCAAGAACATGTCACAGCGCGCCGGCGACCTGCTCAAGGACGATCTGGCCGCCAAGGGCCCGGTGCGCCTGGCCGAGGTCGAGACGGCGCAGAAGGGCATCCTGCAGGCCGCGCGCAAGCTCGCCGAGGCGGGCACCATCGCGCTCGCCGGCAAGGGCGAAGAGTATGTCTGAGCGCACCCCGGGCGGCGTGCGCCAGATCGAGCGCTGGTCACCGCCGAAGGTCGACGGCCCCGCCCTCGGACGGCGGCGCGACGAGCGCGACACCGCCGCCGGCGGCGCGGCGGCTGCCGCCGCCCAGCGGGCCGAGGCGGCCGGCTATGCCGCCGGGCTCGCACGCGGCCAGGGCGAGGTGCAGGCGCGCCTGGCGGAGCTGGCCGCGCGCGTCGAGCGCTTTGACGCGCTGCTGCGTCAGCTCTCCCACCCGCTGCGGGTGCTCGATACGGAAGTCGAACAGTCGCTGCTCGGTCTGGCCGTGGCCATCGCCTCGCACCTGACGCGACGTACGCTGCGCGCCGAGCCGGAGCAGCTGATCCCGATCGTGCGCGAGTGCCTGCAGCAGCTGCCGCTCGGCGCCCGCGAGGTGCGCGTGCGGCTGCACCCCGACGACGCCGCCGTGGTGCGCGAGAAACTCGTGGCGCCCGCCGGCGAGGGTGCCTGGCGGCTGGTCGAGGACCCGATGCTCACCCGTGGCGGCTGCCTGATCGACAGCGAGCATTCGCGGCTGGATGCACGCCTCGAGAGCCGCATCAATGCCCTGATCGCCCATGCGCTCGGGGACGAGCGGGCCGCGGCGCGGGGTCTGCCGGAACCGGCCGGCGACCCGGCGCCATGAGCGACACCGGCCCGGCGCCGCAGCCTGCCCGGCAGTGGCCGCAACGCCTCAGGCGCATGACCGAGCGCGTCGAGCGCGCCCCACCGCCGCAGATCCAGGGCGTGCTGACGCGCATGGTCGGCCTGACGCTCGAGGCGGTCGGCTGCCAGGCCGCGATCGGCGACCACTGCCAGCTCACCGCCCGTGACGGCGCCTCCATCGAGGCCGAGGTCGTCGGCTTCTCCGGCGGGCGGCTGTTCCTCATGCCCACCGGCGACAGCCACGGACTGGGCCCGAACGCGCGCGTGACCCCGCGCGCCGGCGCCGGCAGCATCCCGGTCGGCGAGGCGCTGCTCGGGCGCATCATCGACGGCGCCGCCCAGCCGCTGGACGGCCTGGGTGCTCTCGACTGCGAGACGCGCGTGCGCCTCACCGGACAGCCGATCAACCCGCTGGCGCGAGCGCCGATCAGCACGCCGCTGGACGTCGGCATCCGCTCCATCAACGCCCTGCTCACCGTGGGGCGGGGTCAGCGCATCGGCCTGTTCGCCGGCAGCGGCGTCGGCAAGAGCGTGCTGCTCGGCATGATGGCGCGCTACACCGCCGCCGACGTGATCGTGGTCGGGCTGATCGGCGAGCGCGGCCGCGAGGTGCAGGAGTTCGTCGAACGCATCCTCGGTCCCAAGGACCGCACCCGTGCAGTGGTGGTGGCGGCGCCGGCCGACAGTCCGCCGCTGCTGCGCCTGCACGGCGCCTGGGTCGCAACCGCCGTGGCCGAGCACTTCCGCGACCAGGGTCTGAACGTGCTGCTGCTCATGGACTCACTCACGCGCGTCGCACAGGCGCAGCGCGAGATCGGCTTGGCGATCGGCGAGGCCCCGGCCACCAAGGGCTATCCGCCCTCGGTGTTCGCGCGCCTGCCGCGGCTGGTGGAGCGCGCCGGCAACGGCCCGCCCGGCGGCGGCTCGATCACCGCCTTCTACACCGTGCTCACCGAGGGCGACGACCTCGAGGATCCGATCGCCGACGCGGCGCGCGCCATTCTCGACGGCCACATCGTGCTGTCGCGGCGCATCGCCGAGACCGGTCTGTATCCGGCCATCGACGTCACCGCCTCGATCAGCCGTGCCATGCACGAGATCACCCCCGCGGCGCAGCAGCGCCTGACGCGCCAGTTCCGCCGCACGCTGTCCGCCCACGAGGACAGCCGCGACCTCGTCAACCTCGGCGCCTACCAGCGCGGCAGCGACCCGCGGGTGGATTCCGCCATCGCGCTCTGGCCGCAGATGCAGCAGTTCCTGCAGCAGGACATGCACGAGCGCGTGGACGTCGCGAGCAGCATCGGCGCCCTCGGCCGGCTCTTTCCCGAGGGCGCGCCGTGAACCGTGCACGCCCCCCACGGTACCCCTAGAGGCCCGCCATGGCCCCGCCGCGGGTACTGAAGAATGCACAGCAGGTGCTCGAGCGCCACGAGCAGCGCCAGGCGCAGGCGCTCGCCGAGAGCGCACGGCACGTGAAGGACAACGAGACCAAGCTGCAGGAACTCGAGCGCTACCGCACCGTGTACCTGCGCGACTTCGAGCAGCGCGTGCAGGCCGGCATCGCTGCCGGCGAGGCGCGGCTGTTCCAGGCGTTCATTGCGCGCATCGCGCAGGCCGTGAGCGAGCAGCAGGAAGTGCTGGCCCGAGCCCGCACGCAGCACGCCGAGGAGCTGCGCAAGTGGCGTAGCGCCGCGCGCCGCAGCGCCGCCGTCGACCGCATCGTGGGCCGGCACGAGCACGCCGAGAAGCAACGGGACGAGAAGTCCGAGCAAGCCGCATCCGATGCACATGCCCAGCGAGCCTGGGCCGCGAAAGGAGCCCGACGTGGGCATTAGTTCAACCCGAGCGCCGAGCGCCGCGGCCGCCCTTGCGGCCAAGGCCCCTTCCACCAGCGCCGCCGCCGGCGCCACATCGGCCGCGAAAGCGGCCGCCGCCTCTGCGGGCGGAGCCGTGTTTCCCCCGGCACGCCTGCCCGCGGGACCGGCGCCCGCCAAGCCCGCGCCCGGCGCGGCTCCGGCCGCGGCGCCGGGCGCCGGCCGCGCCGCCGGCGCGCCCGAGCTGCGAGACGCCTCCCCCGTGTCGCTCGACCCGCTGGCACCGCAGGCCGACACGGCACCGACGCCTACGGCGCGGGCCCCGGACGCCAACGCGGACACTCCCGCTGCCGGCAATCCCGCGGCGCCAGCGGCCCGCCCGCGGCCCAAGGGCCCGGACGGACGTACCACGCCCGAGGCGACCAATGTCGCCCTTACAGCTCAGGCCGCCCAGGCTGCCGCTCTCTTCGGGTCCAGCCTGCCGGGCGGCGCCACGACGCCCACCACCACGGCCCCGAGCACCAACGCAGCCGACGCCCCGGGACAGCCCGCGCGTCCGGCCGGCGTGCCGCCGCCGGCCCAGGGCCGCTCACAGGTCGCAGCGCAGATCGCATCCCCGCTCGGCCTGCTCGCGCCCGTGCCGGATGGCGGCGCCGCATCCGCAGCCGCGCCGGCCGCCTCCGGTGCAGCCTCTGCCGTACCGGCCACCGCTGCGAGCAGTCTCGCAGGCGCAAAGGCTCCCACGGTGAACAGCGCCGGCGGCGCAGCTGCCGACAGTGCCGGTGCTGCGCTCCTGACCCACCGCGACGATGCGGACACGGACGATGCGAACCCGGACGCCTCAGCGCCGGCCGATTTCGCAGCCGCCCAGGCCGCAGCCGCGCCGGCCGCGACCGCCGACCCGGCCGCCACCACCGCGCCGTCCGTGGCCGTGCATACGCCCATGGGTGCGAGTGGCTGGGCCGACGAGGTCGGCGCGCACGTCATCTGGATGGCGCACCAGGGTGTGACCTCCGCATCGCTGCGCCTGCATCCGGAGCATCTCGGGCCGGTGGAAGTGAAGATCTCGGTGCACGAGGACAGCGCCAGCGTGTGGTTCGGCGCGAGCCAGCCCGAAACCCGCGCAGCCCTGCAGCAGAGCCTGCCGCAGCTGAAGGACATGTTTGCGACCCAGGGCATGACGCTCACCGACGCCGGCGTCTCGGGCGAGTCACCGCGCGATGCGCAACATGCCCAGCGGCCCGCGGCGCCTGCGACCGGCAGCGCCGCTGCCGGCGACGGTGCGACGCCGCTCTCGGTCGCGACGCGCCGCCGCGGCCTCGTCGATACCTACGCCTGAAGCCGACGCGCGTCCCCGCGCGCGTCAAGATTCCGTCGTGACGCTGTCGCAGGCGCCGGCCCGGCGCCTGCCGCCGTCCGCATTGGCCGCAGACGCTCACCACAAACGTGTGGCAGTTCACGAATAGCCCTCTGGCATGGCCGTTGCAACAGGCCTTGTCGCCGGCGTGCGAGCCGGCACAAGGAGTATTCCGACGATGGCCGCAACCGCTGCCTCCGCGCCGCTTCAGACGCCCGCTGCAAAGCAGGGCAAGGGCAAGCTGGTACTGATCCTCGTGCTCGTGGTGCTGCTGGCCGCCGGTGGTGCCGGTGCCTGGTGGTGGAGCACGCAGGCCAGCGCCAAGCCCGCCGCCGCCAAGGCCGCCCCGCCGCCGGCGCCGCCGCAGTACCTGCCGCTCGACCCGCCGTTCGTCGTGAACTTCGAGGCCGAGCAGGCCGTGCGCTTCCTGCAGATCACCGTGCAGCTGATGTCCCGCGATCCACACACCATCGAGCTGCTCAAGAACAACGATCCGATGGTGCGCGACCGGCTGCTGATGCTGTTCGCCAACCAGAAGTACACGGTTCTCTCGACCCGTGAAGGCAAGGAGGCCCTGCGCCAGCAAGCACTCGAGAGCGTGCGCGCCGTGCTCGGTGGTGCCGGCGGTCAGGCCGAGCACCTCGAAGCGGTGTACTTCACCAGCTTCGTCATGCAGTAGGCGCGCGAGTCAGCGCACCATGGCAACCGACAAGATCCTCGAGCCCGCCGAGATCGACGCCCTCATCAAGGGCGTCAACAGCGGCGCGGTCAGCACTCAGCCCGCCGCCATGCCCGGCGAGGTGCAGGCCTACGACTTCCGTGAGCCCAGGCGCGCGGTGCGCGGTCGCCTGCCGGCGCTGGACTTGATCAACGAGCGCTTCGCGCGCTCCTTCCGCGTCAGCCTCTACAACCTGCTGCGCCGCTCCGCCGACATCACCGTGCAGCCACTCAAGATCGAGAAGTTTGGCGACTACATGCAAACGCTCCCCACGCCCACCAGCCTCAACCTGGTGCGCGTCAGTCCGCTGCGCGGCACGGCGCTGGTGGTGCTCGAGCCGGCGCTGGTGTTCACCATCGTCGATCATTTCTTCGGCGGCAACGGCCGCTCCTGGAAGATCGAGGGCCGCGAGTTCACCGCCACCGAGCAGCGCATCATCCACATGCTGCTGCGCAGTGTGTTCGCCGACCTGCGCGACGCCTGGGCGCCGGTGGCGAACATCGAGCTCGAGTACCTGCAGTCCGAAGTCAACCCGCAGTTCGCCCCGATCGAATCACCGACCGAGCTGGTGCTGGTCAGCTGCCACCGCATCGAGCTGGCCGGCGGCGGCGGCGAGATGCACGTGACGCTGCCGTACTCGATGATCGAGCCACTGCGCGAGACCCTCGATGCGGGCATACCCAGCAGCCGCGTCGAACGCGATCCGCGCTGGAGCAGCGGCCTGCGCGAGGAGATCGAGGAAGCGGAAGTCGAGCTGCGCATGCTGCTCGGCGCAACCTCGCTGACGCTCGCCGACCTGCTCAATCTCAAGCCCGACGACGTCCTGCCCTGCGACTTCACCGGCAAGGTGACGCTGTGCGCCGAGGACGTGCCGGTATTCCGCGGCAGCTTCGGCCTGTCGCGCGGCCAACAGGCCGTCAAGGTCGAGGAACGCCTGCGCCGCACCTCCGCCTCTGCCCATGACACTTCGAGCGTGAAAATCTGAGGTTACCCATGAACGCCCCCGCTGAAATCGCCCGCGCCGCGGAATTCGACCAGGTCAAGGACGACGCCACCCCGGCCGCCCGCGACGTCAATCTCGAGGTCATCCTGGACGTGCCGGTAACCCTGTCACTGGAAGTGGGCCGCACGCGCATTCCGATCCGCAACCTCCTCAAGCTCAACCAGGGATCCGTGGTCGAGTTCGACCGCGCCGCCGCCGAGCCGCTCGACGTGTTCGTCAACGGCACGCTGATCGCGCACGGTGAGGTGGTCGTGGTCAACGAGAAGTTCGGCATTCGCCTGACCGACGTGGTGAGCCCCGCCGAGCGGCTGCGCAAGCTGAAGTGAGTCCGATGTTCGCCGCTCCCCAGTCCGTGCCGGCCGCGCACGCCGGTGGCGTCAGCGAGCTCGTGCACGTGGTCGTGGCGCTGCTGCTGGTGCTGGCCGTGGTGTTCGTGCTGGCCACGGTCGTGCGTCGCGCGCGCGGCTTCGGCGCGCGCGGCTCGCAGCTGCTCGAGGTGCTCGCCGACGTGCCACTCGGCGCCAAGGAGCGCGCGGTGCTGATGCGCGTCGGCAGCACGCAGTTGCTGCTCGGGGTGGCTCCGGGCCGCGTGAATGCACTGCACGTGCTGCCCGAACCGCTGGCAGCGGCCCCGCCGCAGTCCGACGCGCCGCGCGCCGCGGGCCTCACCTTCCAGGCACTACTGCGCCGGAGTCTGGGCGCATGAGTCGCGTGCGCTCCCTGCTCGGCCTGGCGCTGCTGCTCGCGCCGGCCGTGGGCGCCGCCGATCCGGCGGGCCTGCCGGCCCTCACGGTGCATACCGTGGCCGGTGGCGCGCAGAACTACAGCCTGAGCCTGCAGCTGCTGGCGCTGATGACGGCGCTCACCGTGCTGCCGGCGCTGCTGCTGACCATGACGGCCTTCACGCGCATCGTCATCGTGCTCGGCATCCTGCGCCAGGCGCTCGGCGCCGGCCAGACCCCGCCCAACCAGGTGCTGCTCGGCCTGGCACTGTTCCTGACCTTCTTCGTCATGAGCCCGGTCGTGAATCGCATCAACGAGGCGGCGGTGCAGCCCTACTCCGCCGGCACCATCGAGGCGGGTCCCGCGCTCGAGCGTGCGGTAGCGCCGCTCAAGAAATTCATGCTGGCGCAGACGCGCGAGAACGACATCGCCACCTTCGTGCGCATCTCCGGCGGTACCGGCTACGCCACTCCCGAGGACGTGCCGCTCACGGTGCTGGTGCCGGCCTTCCTCACCAGCGAGCTGAAGACCGCGTTCCTCATCGGTTTCCTGCTCTACATCCCGTTCGTGATCATCGACCTGGTGGTGGCGAGCGTGCTCATGTCGATGGGCATGATGATGCTGTCGCCG
>Ga0070681_10007707_pt1 | contig 10524 bp, 7 predicted proteins | sample KBSC83BmetaG_FD_65650 | JGI IMG/M metagenome (GOLD analysis project Ga0070681, IMG submission 65650) | Corn rhizosphere microbial communities from Kellogg Biological Station, Michigan, USA - KBS C8-3B metaG | ecosystem: Host-associated > Plants > Roots > Rhizosphere | place: USA: Michigan...
GGGCACGAGCACGGCGACCGTGAGCAACGGCACCTTCACCGCGACGCACACGTTCGACAACAACACGCCGGTCGGCCAACCGTCTGCGCAGTACAACGTGACGGCGAATGTGGCGAGCGGACCGAGCTCGTCGGCGATGCTCACCGTCGCCAACGTGGCGCCCAGCAACCTGACGCTCACACCGGCGTCTACGTCCCTCAACGAGGGCAGCTCGACCACGCTGCACGCCACGTTCAACGACCCGGGCGACGACACCCACGACGTCTCGGTGTCATGGGGCGATGGTTCGACGAGCTCGCTGTCGTTGGCTGCAGGCGTGAACCAGTTCACCACCAGCGCGCACACCTACGCCGACAACAACGGGACGAACGCCGGCTTCCCGGTGTCCGTGACGGTCACGGATGACGACCTCGCGACCGCGACCGCCACAACCACGATCAACGTCGCCAACGTGGCCCCGAACTCGATCTCGGTCGTTCAGCTGTGCCCGCCGACGGCACCCGCTACGACACCGGTGGCATGCACGACTGCCGCCACACCGGAGCAACAGGTGCAGAACTTCCGCTTCAGCTTCACGGATCCGGGCACGGTCGACACGACGACCGCCGTCATCGACTGGGGTGACGGAACGGCTCAGCAGACCGTCAACCTGGGCGTACTGCGCTCGTTCACCGTGCCGCACATCTGGACCGAGGCGGACACCGACGCGCACCAGGACGGGCACTTCCCGATCTCGGTGACACTGACGGACAAGGACAACGGCACCGGCACGGGTTCGTTGACCGAGGTCGTCACCAACGTGGCGCCGAGCAGCCTCACCGAGTGCCTCCTCGGCACGGTGAACCCGTCGAGTGCGTCGTGTCCGGGGGCCGCGACGATCAACGAGGGCGACACGGTGTCGCTGTTCGGCGGCTTCCAGGACGTCAGCGCCCTGGACGATCACACGGTCACCATCGACTGGGGTCTCGGCTGGCCGACGACGACGCGCTACGACAGCCTGCCGCTTGCCACCGGAGTCTTCACCTACAGCGACTCGCGCGCGTTCGGCGACGAGGGCACGTACACGATCACGGTGACTGTCGCGGACGACGACGGCGCCTCAGTGACCACGACCGTCAGGCTGACGGTGCTCAACGTGGCGCCGACGGCCGTCATCGACCACACCGGCACCTTCTCGGTGCAAGGCGTCGACGCCTTCCTGGGGCATGCCACTCACACGATGAACTTCAGCGGCAGCTCCGATGACCCGGGCAGCGACGATCTGACGCTGTCCTGGCTGTGGCGGGACGGAACCAGCACGTCACACGGCTTCCCGGACGACCCAGCCGTCGACGACGAGACCACCCCGGAAGATCCGACGGTCGACTCGAAGTCGTTCACCGACCCGGAGAGCCACGCGTGGGCGGCGCCGTGCTTCTACCAGCCGCAGTTCAGCAGCACCGACGACGACGTGACCACACCGACACAAGACTCGGTCGACCTGGTCATCACGAACAACGACCCGACGCGCTACGCGTCGGGCACCTGGATCAGCGCGACCAAGTCGAAGAACCCGCCGGCAACGCTGCCGTGCTACCTGAAGATCGTGCAGCGGATGTCGGCGGTGTTCCACGGGCCGTCGTCGGCGCCGGGAACGGCAGGCCCGATCCCGCTCACCACCAACGCGGAGGCGCTCAACATCGTGCAGTCCAGCTCCAACGACGCCCGGGTCAAGCTCGAGCGCGAGGTGCTGACGATGTGGTTCGACTTCGCGAACGGCGGGTTCGACTACACGACGTTGATCGACACCGACAAGGACGGGATCCCCGACTCCACGTTCGCCGAGGCGATGCACACGGCGGAGTCGCTCATCCTCAACCAGGCATCGACGCAGTCCCAGATGCTCAACTACCGCAACAACCTGGCACCCTTGACGGGTGAGTGACAACGTCAACTGGTCCTTCCGACGTGGGGCGGCCGCCGGTTTGGCGGCCGCCTCGCTCGTGCTCGCCGGATGCTCGTCATCCAGCCATGGCAACGCCACTGGACCGGCCGCCACGCCCACCCCGACATCCGGGCCGGCTGCGATCGCACTGGCCCGCAGCGCGATGCACGGGATCCACTCCTACGCCTTCCGGCTGCTCGTCCAGCAGACGGGCAAGCACCCGTCGGTGCTGTCGGCGAGTGGCGTCGTACAGGCTCCTTCGAAGCTGAGCGGCGAGTTCACGGTGGGCGGCAGCACCGTGCGGGTGCTGGCCGGGCCGAACGGCGAGTTCGTGCAGCTCCCTGGAAAGAAGTGGCAGCGCGAGCCGAACGCGTCGGTGCATCCGCTGCAGTGGGACAAGGTCCTCGCCGGGGTGGGGGACTCGCAGATCGCCCGCGGAACGGGCACCGCGGCCTGGCGGATCACTGCGCATCCATCGGCGCGGCTCGCACCCGCGCTGGCGCTGAGCGCGACGCCGAGCTTCACGATCAAGGACCTGCAGGTGACCATCGAGCTGGACGGCAGCTACCGCGTCGTCCGGCTCGAGGCCCTCGCGACCGGCACGGATGCGGGCGCCAAGGCGACGATCCACGAGACCGTCAGCGCGACCGGCTACGACGCCCAGAAGCCCCTGCCGGACCAGCCGGCCACGGGCGGCAGCGCCTGAAGAATTCGCCGGGATTAGGCTCGGATCGAGTCCAGCGAACAGGAGAGACGGAACCGATGTCTGAGCGAGGCAGCGAGAGCGAAAACCCGGTAATCGACTCCCCGAAGGCCGACGAGCACAGGCCGCGGACCAACCGTGACTGGTGGCCCAACCAGCCCGATTTGCGCCCGTTGCACGGACACTCGCCGTCAGCGGACCCGCTCGGCCCGGAGTTCGACTACAAGAAGCACTTCGCGCAGCTCGACGTCGAGGCGCTCAAGCGCGACATCGCCGCCGTGCTGACCGACTCGCAGGACTGGTGGCCCGCTGACCACGGTCACTACGGAGGCCTGTTCGTCCGGATGACCTGGCATGCGGCCGGCACCTATCGCATCGCTGACGGTCGCGGTGGCGGCGGCGAGGGCGCGCAGCGATTCGCACCGCTTAACAGCTGGCCGGACAACGCCAACCTCGACAAGGCGCGCCGGCTGCTCTGGCCGGTGAAGCAGAAGTACGGCCAGCAGATCAGCTGGGCCGACCTGATCGTGTTCGCCGGAAACGTCGCGCTCGAGTCGATGGGCTTCAAGACCTTCGGCTTCGGTTTCGGTCGCGAGGACATCTGGGAGCCGGAGGAGATCTTCTGGGGCCCGGAAGACACCTGGCTCGGTGACGAGCGCTACAGCGGCGACCGCGAGCTCTCGGGCCCGCTCGGCGCGGTGCAGATGGGCCTCATCTACGTCAACCCGGAAGGCCCGAACGGCAACCCTGACCCCCTCGCTTCTGCGCGTGACATCCGCGAGACGTTCCGCCGGATGGCGATGAACGACGAAGAGACCGTCGCGCTCATCGCGGGCGGCCACACGTTCGGCAAGACCCACGGCGCCGGCAACGCCGACCTCGTCGGTCCCGAGCCCGAGGCTGCGCCGATCGAGCAGCAGGGTCTCGGCTGGAAGAGCGAGTACGCCAGCGGCAAGGGTGCGGACACGATCACCAGCGGCCTCGAGGTCACCTGGACGCCGACGCCGACGAAGTGGGACAACAGCTTCTTCGAGACGCTGTTCGCTCACGAGTGGGAGCTGACCGAGAGCCCCGCCGGCGCGAAGCAGTGGGTTGCGAAGGACGCCGACGCGACGTTCCCAGGGCCTGCGGACCCGAACGACAAGCGCAAGCCGACGATGTTGACCACTGACCTCGCGCTGCGCGACGACCCGGAGTACGGCAAGATCTCGCGCCGGTTCCTGGAGAACCCGGACCAGTTCGCCGAGGCGTTCGCGAAGGCTTGGTACAAGCTGCTGCACCGTGACATGGGTCCCGTCTCGCGCTACCTCGGCCCGTGGGTTCCCGAGCCACAGCTGTGGCAGGACCCGGTCCCGGCCGCCGACTACACCCAGATTGACGACGGGGACGTCTCGGCGCTGAAGGCGAAGCTGCTCGACAGCGGCTTGTCCGTGTCGCAGCTCGTCACGACGGCATGGGCCTCCGCGGCGACGTACCGCGGCACCGACAAGCGCGGCGGGGCGAACGGCGCCCGCATCCGTCTTGCGCCGCAGAAGGACTGGGAGGTCAACCGCGGCGTCGACTCCGTGCTGCAGGTGCTCGAGAAGGTGCAGCAGGAGTTCAACGACTCCGCGTCCGGCGGCAAGAAGGTCTCGATCGCCGACCTGATCGTGCTCGGCGGTTGCGCCGCCGTCGAGAAGGCCGCCAAGGAGGCCGGGTACGACGTCACGGTGCCGTTCGCGCCGGGGCGGACCGATGCGTCGCAGGAGAAGACCGACGTCGAGTCCTTCGAGGTGCTCGAGCCGCGTGCGGACGGGTTCCGCAACTACCTGCGGGCGGGCGAGAAGCTGTCACCCGAGACGCTGCTCGTCGAGCGGGCGTACATGCTCGGCCTGACGGCGCCCGAGATGACGGTTCTCATCGGCGGCCTGCGGGCTCTCGGCGCGAATGCCGTCGAGACGAAGCATGGCGTGCTCACCGACCGGCCGGGTGTCCTCAGCAACGACTTCTTCGTCAACTTGCTCGACGCGAGCACGGAGTGGAAGGTCTCGTCGCAGGAGAACGTCTACGAGGGCCGGGCGCGCAACGGCGGCGACGTGAAATGGACGGCCACGGCTGTCGACCTCGTCTTCGGCTCCAGCTCCCAGCTGCGCGCCATTGCCGAGGTATACGCGCAGAGCGACGCGAAGGAGAAGCTCGTCCGCGACTTCGTCACCGCGTGGGACAAGGTCATGAGCAACGACCGCTTCGACTTGCGCTGAGCTTCGCTCAGATCGGACCGTAAGCGCGCGCCCGCCGTCTTCGTTGCTGCAGAACTCGGTCAGACGCGGGTGAGGATCTCCATGTTGTGTCCCGCCGGATCGGGGAAGTAGCACCCGCGCCCGCCCCAGCGGGTGTTGATCGAGTCCGGCTCGTTGTGGTCCGGGTCGGCCCAGGTCTGGATGCCGCGTTCGAGCAGCCGACCGTGCGCTGCATCGAACACCTCGTCGTCGACGAGGAAGGCGTAGTGCTGCGGCGTGAAGTCCTCGCGGTTCATGAAGTCCAAGGTCACGTTGTTGGCCAGCGTGACCGGGACGAACGGTCCGTTCTCGGCACCGACCTCGAGGCCGAGGATCCCGGCGATGAAGGCGGCGGACGCGTGCTTGTCGTGCGCGGACACGATGGTGTGGTTCAGCTCGATCGCCATACGCTGAACTTACGCTCACTCGTAGTAGTACTTCTGCTGTCCCGGATAGGTCCACGACAGCGCGTCCTGCAGTCGGTCGCGCCAGTTCTCCCACGAGTGCCCGTCCCGCGCCTCGGTGTAGCGCAGCTCCATGCCGGTCACCTCGAAGACGTGCACCATCGACCGGTTCGGAACGATCAGCGGTTCGTACATGCCGCAGGTCATGTAGACCCGATCCGCGACGCGTCGCGGCTTCGCGCGGTAACGGTTGATGAACTTCACCACCGGGTCGAACGCCGGGCCGCCTCCGTGGTCCACCGGTAGGTCGGTGAAGACGAACGACCCCGACATCACGATGAGGTTGCCCCACGTGTCGGGTGCTCGGTAAGCCGCTGCCAGCGTCGCGATCGCGCCGAAGGACGACCCCATGAGGCACCGACCGGCACGCGTGCCGACGAGTGGAAGCGACGCCTCCAGCTCGGGGAGCAGCTCGCCGGTCAGGAATCGGGAGTGCGCGGGCGAGTTCGCGTACTCCACGAGCCGGTCGTCCGGATGGACGAACGCCACGATCACACCCGCAACGTCCATGCGGTGGATGAGGTTGTCGAGCACGGTCTTCATCGAGGCGTACTGCAGGAAGTCGCCGCCGTCGTGCACGACGAGGAGCGGGTACGACGCTGACGGCCGGAAGCGGGCCGGGAGATAGACCGTGACTCGCGCGTCCCGCCCGAGGGCGCGGCTGCGCACGACGAGCTCGCGCAGCTCACCGGGTCGCGCCTCCGGGTCGGGCAGGACCCATTCCGGCGTCGCGTAGCCGACGCCGAAGCACACGGACGACGAGCCCATCGGGCTGTGTGAGAGCTTCGGGTTGAGCGGGTCGTTGAAGCGCTCGTAGTGCTCCCCGCGCCTGATCTCGATCTGGTATTCGACCCGTGATCCGGTTGGCAGCTCGAGGCCGACGTACCAGAGATCTGTGCCGCGTAGGCGGCGCATCGGGATCCGGTCGGGCAGGTTCACGATCCGCTGGCAGACCCACGCCTCGTCGGCCTCGCCGCGCCACAGGAACGTGCAGTTGGCACCCTCGACGATCGGCGACTCACGCCCGTCGAGGAAGGCGTCGACCGCGGCCTGGTCGACAGGCTTCGTCGCCTTCAGCCGGTTGATCGCGAGCCGGCTGTCCGCGACCTGCGTCGTCACGCCGCCTCCTGCGCGACGATCCGCCCGTCGGCGGTGACCACGCGCGCGTTCGCCGGCAAGGCACTGCCGCTGCCGAAGTCGAGGGCCATCCCGTCGTCGAGGACGACGCAGCGTGCGGGCGCGAAGCGCCGTGCCAGCACCGTCATCCGCGTTGCGTCGTCTGTTCGCAGCCGCCGGCGAGCGTGGGGGAGCAGCACCACGTCGTGCAGCACACCTAGACCCGCGTCGAGCACTTCGGACTGCGCCGGTCCGTGGGCAACGCGGTCGTGGAACAGCACGATGCGATCGGTCAGTGCCATGGCGCCCGCGGACCAGGCGACGACCTGCGCCGGCAGGTGTTCGCGAACGCCGAACAGCTCGAGCAGCCACAGCAGCTCGCCGACATGCCCGCCGGCCATCACCAGACACGCGACCTGACCGAGGAGCCGCTCGATCTCTTCGACGTGGCCGCTGATCGTGTGCCGCTCGGACGGGCGCCACGCGGCGTCGAACGCGCGTCGCAGCTCACGAATCCGGCGCACGTGCGTCGCGTCAATCGTCCCCACGATGTCGAGCGCGTCCTCGACCGCCGCTTCCTGCGTCCGTGGGTGCTGACCTGCGCGCTGCAGGACCTCGTACGCCGCCCGGATCGCGTGGTCGAGCCGCAGGAGATAGAGCTGTTGGGTCTGCTCGAGCACGACATGGTGCTCGCGTTCGGCAGTGGCGTAGTCCGGGTCGGCCTCGAGCGCTGCGATCCAGCGTGCGTGCAGTCGAAGGTTGAGCCCGCGCCCCTCGAGCAGGCGCATCAGCTCGCCGTCGTCCGCTTCGCGTTCCTGCCAGCCGGCCGTGATCGCGGCGATCGGCCCGTCGATGCCGAGCGTGGCCAGGACGCGGTCGAGCGTCGGCTGCCGCTGCGGCCCCAGCACCGTGACGGACGGCGTCATCGCTGGACGGTCAAGCGGCGTGCACCTGGACGGTCCGACCGACGTCGTCGAGCATGCCGCGCAGGGCGTCGTAGTCGGGGTGGCGCATGCGGACGTAGGCGTTTGCCATGTAGCCGGCCGCGACCGGTTGCGTCGGAGTTCCCGGCGCGGGGAAGTGCGCGTCGATGACCCACTGGCCGTGCCGCGCCTGCACGTCGTCGATGCCGGAGTAGCCGTGGATGTTGCCGTCGTTCTCCGGACGCAGCGCGATGATGCCGGCGGAGAAGGCGCGGGACGGCTTGCCCCAGACCTGGCCGTGCACGATCGCGTCGGCCCACTGCCGGTAGATGTCGAGGTCGTTGCCTGCGGAGTAGAGGTCCCAGGCGCCGACGCCGGGCGGCCGGCAGCCGATCTCGCTGAACTTCAGGCCCTTCGGTCCGAAGAACCACTCCATGTGTGTTGCGCTCGTGCCGATGCCGAGCGCCTCGTTGACCCGGCGCCCCAGCTCGCGCAGCTGCTGGTAGTCGGCGACATCGTCGACGCGGTTGGTCGCGATGAACTGCGGTGAGATCCACCGTGTCCGCATCGCCTCGAGGACGTTCGGGTAGTAGTGCGAGACGAAGTCGATCGCCGGATGACCATCGACCGAGACGGTGTCGTAAAAGCCCTCGTGACCTTCGATGTACTCCTCGACGGCGATCGACTCGACCTGCTGCGAGCCGAACATCGCGAGGGCCGTGTCGAGCTCCGTGTCGTTGTCCACGCGCGTCGTGTCGAGTGCACCGGCACCGCTGCGCGGCTTGAGGATGAGCGGGTAGCCGACCGCTCGGGCGAAGTCGCGCACCTCGTCTCCGGTCGACGCGCCCGTCGAGGCGGCTGTCGGCACGCCGGCCGACCGCAGTGCCTCTTTCATCGACGGCTTGTCCCGGCACAACCACGCCGTGCGCACCGACGTGCCGGGGATCGTGCACGCCTCGCGGACCTGCGCGGCCGCCATCGTGTGTGACTCGATGGTCGCCTCGAGTCGGTCGACCCAGAGCCGGCCCTGGATCCACCGGACGATGTCGCTCATCCCGCCGACGTCCGTGACGTTGGGCACCACGTGGTAGTGCGACATCCACGACTTGAGCTCGTCGTCGAGCCAGTCGGTGGGGCGCTCACCGATGCCGATCACGTTGGCACCGACCTCGGCCAGCGCTCGCACGAAGTGGCGTTGCGTCGAGGGGAAGAACGGCTCGACGAAGACCACGTTCATGGCGGGGAGCCTACCCACGTTAGGTTCCGGCACTATGGTCGTCGCCGCGTTCGTCGCGCCGTACCTCCTCGAGGCGACCGCGCGCTTCGTGCACGTCGCAGCATCGCTCCCGGACGTCCGGCTGGGCCTGATCACGTGCGAGCCGCTGGAAGCGGTCAGCCCCGAGCTGCGGCAGCAGCTGGCGGGGCACTGGCGGGTCGACGACGCGCTCGACCCGCGGCAGATCGCGGCTGCTGTCGCCGGCCTGCACCAGCAGATGGGGCGGGTGGACCGGCTGGTCGGCGCGCTCGAGCAGCTCCAGGTGCCGCTGGCGCAGGTCCGCGAGGGCATCGGTGTGCCGGGCATGAACGTGCAGACTGCGCTCAACGTGCGGGACAAGTCCCGGATGAAGGAGGCGCTCGAGGCAGCGGGCGTGCCCTGTGCCCGGCACGCGCTCGTCCGGAGCCGCATCGAGGCCATGGGGTTCGCCGACCAGGTGGGGTTCCCGCTGGTTGCGAAGCCCCCTGCGGGTGCGGGCGCGCAGGCGACGTACCGGCTCGACGACGCCGACATGTTGATGCGTTGGCTTGCTGCGGCGCCGCTGACGGAGCATTCGCCGGCCTTGCTCGAGGAGTTCCTCACGGGCGAGGAGCACTCCTACGACAGCGTGAGCATCGACGGATCGACTGTGTGGTCGTCGATCTCCGACTACTCGCCGCCGCCGCTTGAGGTGCTGCGCAACCCGTGGATCCAGTGGACGGTCATGCTGCCGCGCGACATCACGGTGCCGCAGTACGACGGCATCCATCACTGGGGTCCGCTCGCGTTGCAGGCGCTGGGCGTGCGCGATGCGCTGACGCACATGGAGTGGTTTCGTCGGCCGGACGGCTCGGTCGCGATCTCCGAAGTCGCGGCGCGGCCGCCGGGTGCTCAGCTCACCTCGATGCACGGCTACGCGCACGACTTCGACCTCTACCGCGCGTGGGCGGAGCTGGTGATCCTCGGGCGGTTCGACCCGCCGCAACGCCGGTTCGCGGCGGGGACGGCGTACCTGCGGGGGATGGGGCGCGGCCGGGTGCGCGCCGTGCACGGTGTCGACGCCGTCCAACGCGACATTGGCCATCTGGTGGTGGAGGCCCGGCTGCCGCGGCCCGGCCAGCCGGCCGGCGGCGACTATCTGGGCGAGGGTTACGTCATCGTGCGCGACGCGGACACGAAGGTCGTTGCCGACGCGTTGCAGCGCATCGTGAGTGGCATCCGGGTCGAGCTGGCGGAGACCCTGTGAGTGTCACGCCGGGCGCGCCATGAACATCGCGTCGGAGACGCCATGAACATCGTGATGATCTCGCCGGGCTATCCGGCGGAGATGGCGTACTTCACTCGCGGTCTGGCCGCGGTCGGTGCCCGGGTGATCGGTGTCGGCGACCAGCCGGCGAGCTCCTTGCCCGACGCGGCGCGGTCCGCGCTCGCGCACTACGAGCACGTCGACCTTGCGGATGAGGGAGCAGTGATCGGCGCGCTCCGCGGGCTCGCGCAGCACGTGTCGATCGACCGGGTCGAGTGCCTGTGGGAGCCGTACATGATCCTCGCGGCGCGAATCCGCGAGATGTTCGGACTGCCGGGCATGACTGTTGAGCAGACGCTGCCGTTCCGTGACAAGGAGCAGATGAAGCGGGTCCTGGACGCGGCCGGCATTCGCACGCCGTGGCACGTGAGCACGACGACGGTTGCGGGGATCTGGGAGGCGGCCGAACGGATCGGCTACCCGCTGATCGTGAAGCCCATCGCCGGCGCCGGGTCGGCGGACACCTATCGCGTCGACAGTGCCGAAGAGCTGTCTGCTGTCCTTCCGATGTTGCGGCATGTGCCGGAGGTCAGTGTCGAGGAGTTCGTCGAGGCCGAGGAGCTGACGTTCGACAC
>Ga0070681_10007712_pt1 | contig 10518 bp, 6 predicted proteins | sample KBSC83BmetaG_FD_65650 | JGI IMG/M metagenome (GOLD analysis project Ga0070681, IMG submission 65650) | Corn rhizosphere microbial communities from Kellogg Biological Station, Michigan, USA - KBS C8-3B metaG | ecosystem: Host-associated > Plants > Roots > Rhizosphere | place: USA: Michigan...
CGATCTCGTAGAGCGGCGGGTGCTCCCGCGCGCAGAGATCCCACGAGTACGGACAGCGGTCGCGAAAGCGGCAGCCCTGGGGCCAGTCGGTCGGCGCGGGCACGGTGCCGGGAATGACATTGAGCCGCTCCTGGTCGTGACCGATGTGCGGCATCGACCCCATCAGCCCCTCGGTGTACGGATGATGCGGCCGCGCGAACAGCTCGTCGACGCTTGTCTCTTCCACGATCTCGCCGGCGTACATCACGATCACCCGTTTGGTGGTCTCGGCGATTACGCCGAGATCGTGGGTGATCATGAGGATCGAAGTACCGATTTTTTTCTGGAGATCGATGAGAAGCTCGAGGATCTGCGCCTGAATGGTGACGTCGAGCGCGGTCGTCGGCTCGTCGGCGATGACAAGTGCGGGCTTCATCATGAGAGCCATCGCGATCAGGACGCGCTGCCGCATTCCGCCCGACAGCTGGTGCGGATACTGACGCGCTCGGGCGTCGGCGTCGGGGATCCCGGTCATCGCCAGCATCTCGACGGCGCGCTTCCATGCGTCGGCGCGGCTAACGTTGCCGTGCACACGGGCGACTTCCGCGACCTGGTCCCCGACGGTGAACACCGGATTGAGCGCCGACATCGGCTCCTGAAAGATCATCGAGATGCGGTTGCCGCGGATGTCGCGCATCGCGTCGTCATCGAGGGTGACGATGTCGCGACCCTCGAACTCGATGACGCTCCCGGGCTCGATACGGCCCGGCGGCTGGATCAATCGCAGAATGGAAAGGGCGGTGACGGACTTGCCGCAGCCCGATTCGCCGACGATGCCGACGGTCTCTCCAGCGCCGACATCGAAGCTCACTCCATCGACCGACCGGGCAATACCTGCCTCGGTGTAGAACCAGGTGCGCAGGTCGCGAACCGAGAGGAGCGGGTCACTCATCGATCATCGCCGCTCGTACACATCGCGAATCGCCTCGCCCAGCACATTCAGCGTCATCACCGTGAGGACCATGAAGAGCCCGGGAAAGAGTGACATCCACCACAGCGTTGCAACCTGATCCGATCCATCCTGAATGATGTTGCCCCAGCTCGCCAGCGGTTGTGGCACGCCGATGCCAAGATACGACAGCCCCGCCTCGAGTACGATGACGTGCGCCACGCCAAGGGTTGCCGCGACAACGATCGGCGAGACCAGATTCGGAAGAAGGTGCCTCACCAGAATTCGTCGCCGGCTCGCGCCGAGCGCCAGCGCGGCGGTGACGAATTCGGCGTGTTTCAACGCAAGAACCTGACCCCTGACGATGCGGCTAAGGCCGAACCAGCCGGTGAGTCCGAGGAAAACCACGAGCGCCGGTACGGATAGACGCGGCCAGGCGACGAGCACCCCGAGCAGCAGCAGCAGCCGCGGAATGGAAAGGAACGCGTCGAGCACGCGCATCATTGCGGCGTCGACGATCCCGCCGGCGTACCCCGCGATCGCGCCGTACACGACCCCGAACGTCAGGCTCACAACCGTCGCCAGAACTCCGATCGCCAGGGACAGCCGCGCGCCATAAATCACGCGGCTCAACACGTCGCGACTGTATGGATCGGTGCCGAACGGATGGGCCAGCGACGGCGGCAGACTCTTGAGTGCGACGATATCGGGCTGCGCGGCCGGATCGTACGGGGCGATCAACGGCGCGAGCAAACCGACAAGGATGATCACGCCCAGGACGAAGACCGCGACACGCGAGGACGGCTTGCGCAGAATCCCACGCACAGCGAGCCCGAGTGGGGACTCCAGCGGCTGCTCGATCTTAGTGGCCACGGAGCCTCGGGTCTGCCCACGCATAGAGTAGATCGGCGAGCAGGCTTCCCAGCGCGACCATGATGCTGCCGATGATTACTCCACCAACGACGAGCGGATAGTCACGCGTACCGATCGCGCTCACCACCGCGAAGCCCATCCCGGGCCAGGCGAAGACCTTCTCGATGAAGAACGCTCCGGTGAGGAGCGCCGGGAATGAGAGTCCGATCAGGCTGATGATCGGGAGCAGCGCATTGCGCAGCGCGTGACGGCGCAGGATCTGGCGCTCGGTGAGCCCTTTGAGCCGCGCAGTGCGGATGTAATCGGACGGCAGAACGTCGAGCAGCGCCGCGCGCTGGAATCGCGCGACGGTAGCCGACGCGAGCAGGGTAAGGGTCAGCGCTGGGAGCGCGAGATGCTGCAGCCGATCGAGGACGCGGCCACCCCAGCTCAGATACTCGTGGATGACCGGATCGACCGCCCCGCCGACGGGAAAAATCGGCAGCCAGTAAGTGAACGCGAGGAGCGTCAGGATCGCGAGCCAGAAATCCGGCATCGAGAAGAAAAAGAGCGAGATGCCGCTGAGCGCGTGATCTGTGAACGAGTCCCGGCGCGCTACCTGAATGAGCGCGATCAGAATTCCCAAAGCGAAGCTGCCGACGAGCGCCACGCCCATGAGCAGCAGGGTGTTTGGCAGCGCTGTCGCCAGGACTTCGTTCACGGGCCGCTCGTAGGAGAAGGACCAACCCAGCTCTCCGCGAGCCAGGGCGCCGGCGTACCTAAGGAATTGCTCCGGCAGCGGGCGGTCCAAACCATACTGGGCGCGCAGAGTGGCGCGCACGGTCTCGCTGACGTTCGGATTGTCGGTCACGGCGCTGAACGGATCGCCGGGCGCGAGGTGAATCAGCACGAAGGTGATGACCGCGACGATCGCGACGATCATCGCGGCTTGTCCCAGCCGTCGCGCGATGTAGCGGATCACCCGCTACGGGCTCTTCTGACCCGCGGGTTGGGCCGTTGAGGAAGCAGTCGGAGACGCGACGCCGCCCGGCAGCGCGGACGGTGCGTTGTCGCGCGGGATTCGCTTGTCGGCGGGAATCCACCAGTCGGGAATGTGGGCCCACCATGCATCGGGCCGGAGCGTCGCGAGCTGCAGCCGCGAGTGATATCCAGCGATCGCCAGTGGCTCCGCGATCCAGATCGCCGGCGCATCCTGGATGATCGTCTCATAAGCCTTGGTGAAATGTGCCTTCCGCTCCGCGGGGTCGAACGACGCGAGCGCGCTGTCGACGTTTGCGTCGAACGCCGGGTTCTCGTACGAGCCGAAATTGTTGCCACTCTTGGCGCGGGAAGCCTGAATTCCCCACGACCCGAGCACTGCGCCCGGACTCGGCTGGGTATTCCACTGACCGAGCACCATGTCGAAGGTGCGTCGGGTGTCCTTCTCCATCAGGGCGGGGAACTCGAGATTCTCGACATCGACTTTGACGCCGACTTGCCGCCACTGTTCCTGGAGCAGGACGGCGGTGCGGACGCGCACCTGGCTGGTGCCGGGGATGGAGAGGGTGAAGCGAAGCGGCGCGCCGTTCCGTACGCGCACGCTGTCGGGGCCCATCCGCCAGCCCAGTGAATCCAGGATTTGCCGGGCGCGCGCCGGATCGTAGGGAATCTGTGGCAGGTTGGGGTCGGTGGTCGGGTAAACGTGAAGAGTCGGCCCCAGCGCCTGCACGGCAAGAGTGTCGTAAAGGCTCCGCACGATCGCGGCGCGATCGGTGGCCATCGTCAGCGCGCGTCGCAGCTCGCGGTTGCCGAAAAGCCGATGCGGCCGATCGTGATTCGCGGGATCGCGCAGGTTGAATTGGGCGAAGCTGTACGCGAGGACCTTGTATGGTCGGGTGCGAAGCTCCGGGTGCTTCGGTATCTCGGCGAGATTCTCTGGCCTGAGTTGCTCGAAGAAATCAGCCTCGCCGCTCAGGAACCTCGTTACCGCCGTCTGGAAATCAGAGCTGATTGCCCAGATCACCCGGTTCAGCTTCGGTCGGCCGCGATAGTTGTCGGTGTCGGCAGCAACCTCGACAACGGCGCGCGGCACCCAGCGTACGAAGCGATATCTGCCCGATCCGATCGGGTGACGTCCCGCATCCGATGCTCGCCATGCGGATGGCGGGATGGTCTTCCAGATGTGCTCGGGAACGATCGGCAGCTGATAAGTGGCGTCGAAGAATTGCTGTGGACTGCGGGCGTGAAACCAGAAGACCGCCGTGGCCGAATCGGGTGTCGAGACGGAATCGATGTTGGAGATCACCGATGCGGCGGGCGAGCCAAGGGTGGAATCCTTGGTGCTGGCGAGGGTGAAGCGGACGTCATTGGAGCGAACGGGCAGGCCGTCGTGCCACTTCGCGTTGGGATTCAGGTGAAACGCGATGCTCAGCGAATCGGCGCTCCAGGTCCAGCGATCCGCGAGGCGCGGTGTGAAGCCCTGGTCGTTGAGAATGTTGAGGGAGTCGCCGACGTCGGCGAGGCGATCGTAGATCATGTCGACCACTTCCGCGGTCTGAACCGACTGAACGAGCGCCGGAACGAGCACGCCGGGATCGCCGCCGACGGAGATGACGAGGGTACCGCCGGTGTTTCCCCCGGATGAGGATCCGGCGTCTGTGCATCCAACCGCGATCAGCGCGCAAAGGATCGCGGTGTATCTCATCGCCGCCATGTCCAGCCCTCATCGAGAAATTGCGGAACGCGCTGCATCGCCTCGTCTCTGATCTCCGTCTCCATCAGCCGCGTCGCGTCGGCGTCCTCGAGGGCGCGCACGGCATCGAACATTGCCGTCGCAACTTCGCGGACATCGGGTGATCGCCCGAGCAGTGAGTGCAGAGTGGCCGGCGCGGGAATCGTCCCGCCGAACGACTCGACACCGCTCCCGTAGATGGGCAGTGACGACTGATCATCATCGACGAGGATAGAGCCGTGCTGCAACAAAGCGCCGCCGTCGCGCCACTGGGCGCTCCCCACGAGCTTGGCGCCCTCGGCGACCAGCTCTCCCTCGGACGGAATCTCGAAGCAGGGACGGATGCTCGGCACGTGGGCGCGATCGGCGCGGCCCGCGGTCTCGACGAATACCCCGAGGCGGCTGAGACCAGAGCGGAGGATTCGATTGATCCGCTCGTACGTCTCGCGCAGCGATGCATCCTCGTCGACGGGTGCGGTGACGCTGTACGTGACCTCGCGATCGTGGAGGATGGCGCGGCCGCCGGTCGGGCGCCGCACGACGTCCACTCCGGATGCGCGCAGCTTGTCGAGATCGTAGCTCCCACGGGCCGGCTGGTTGCGGCCGAGCGACAGCGTCGGGGCGCTCCACGAATAGACGCTGAACACGGTCTCGCCGGTCCGCGCGGCGCGCGCCTGGAGCGCCGTATCTCGCGCCATATTCTCGGCGCCGGTGCGCGGCGGCGCGATGAGCAGACGCCAGCGGCTGAAACTTCGCCGGGGGTGCATAGAGTGTTAAATTGTCACTCCTATGAGCACCACAATCAAGCACGTTGAAGAAGCGATTCCCCCCGCTGAATCGTTCGTTCCCCGACATGTAGGTCCCGATGAGCGCGACGTCGCCGAGATGGTCAAGGCACTCGGTTTTTCGTCCCTCGATGCGCTGATAGACGCGACTGTTCCCGGCAAAATCAGGCTGCGCGGCGGACTCTCCCTGCCAAAAGGGATGACCGAGCTCGAGGTACTGACGTACTTCAGGGCCCTCGCCGCCAAGAATCAGGTTTTCCGCTCGTTCATCGGAATGGGTTACTCCGATTGTGTCACGCCTCCGGTGATCCAGCGCAACATCATCGAGAACCCGGGCTGGTACACCGCCTACACGCCGTATCAGGCCGAGATCGCCCAGGGCAGGCTGGAAGCGCTGCTCAACTTCCAGACGATGGTGATGGATCTAACGTCGATGGAGATCGCCAACGCATCGCTGCTCGACGAGGCAACTGCGGCGGCGGAAGCGATGACGATGAGCTATGCGGTGAAGGGGAAGCCGGGCAAGGAAGTTTTTCTCGTCGCGTCGGAGTGCCATCCGCAGACCATCGACGTGGTGAAGACCCGCGCCGGGGTGCGGGGCATCGAGGTCCGGGTCTCGAGCTACGCGGATTTCAAGTTCGGTGCCGAAGTTTTCGGCGCGCTGGTGCAGTACCCTGCAACTGACGGTGCGGTGATCGATTACACCCAGACCGCCGAGAAGCTGCACGGGGTGGATGCGATGCTCACCGTCGCGGCGGACATCATGAGCCTGGTGCTGCTCACCCCGCCCGGCGAGTGGGGTGCCGACGTGGTGGTCGGCAACACCCAGCGTTTCGGTGTGCCGCTCGGCTACGGCGGGCCGCACGCCGCGTATTTCGCGACCAAAGATGAATTCAAGCGCCAGATCCCGGGCCGCATCATCGGGCTGTCACGCGATGCCGACGGAAAGCCGGCGCTGCGGATGGCTTTGCAAACCCGCGAGCAGCACATTCGCCGCGAGAAGGCGACGAGCAACGTCTGCACAGCGCAGGTCCTGCTGGCGGTGGTGGCGAGCATGTACGCGGTCTATCACGGACCCCAGGGCCTGACGCGGATTGCGCGCCGCATCCACGGCTTCACCGCCGCGCTCTCGGAAGGATTGCGGCGGCTCGGCTACACCATCGTCCACGACGATTTCTTCGACACGATCCGCGTCGCTCCGGGCAAGCGGAACAGCCAGGCGATTCTCGACGAGGCGCGCAATCGCCGCATCAACCTGCGGGTGATGGACGATCGCAGCATCGTCATCGCGCTCGACGAGACGGTGGGCAACGACGACATCTCGAACCTGCTGGCGGCGTTCAACGGCGCGAAGCAGGCGGATTTCGGAATCGACGAGCTGGCCTCGGGCGCGGATCCGCGCTACGACGAGCGGTTCAACCGCACCACTCCGTTTTTGACGCATCCGGTGTTCAACAAGCACCATGCGGAGACCGAGATGCTGCGCTACATGCACAAGCTCGAGTCGCGCGACCTCTCGCTGGTGCACTCGATGATTCCGCTCGGCTCCTGCACGATGAAGCTGAATGCGACGGCGGAGATGATGCCGATCACGTGGCCCGGGTTCGCCAAGATCCATCCCTTCGCGCCCCTCGATCAGACCGATGGCTATCGCCAGCTGTTCGACGAGCTGGAGAGCGCGCTCGCCGAGATCACCGGTTTCGCGGCGGTGTCGCTGCAGCCCAACGCCGGCTCACAGGGCGAGTTCGCCGGCTTGCTAGTGATCGACGCCTATCACAACTCGAGGAAGGAAGCGCACCGCAACGTCTGTCTGATTCCACAGTCGGCGCACGGGACCAATCCCGCGAGCGCGGTGATGGCGGGGATGCGGGTGGTGGTGGTTAAGACCGATGACCGCGGCAACATCGATGTCGCCGATCTGAGGGCGAAGGCCGAAGAGCACGCACTCAATCTCGCGGCGCTGATGGTGACTTATCCGTCGACCCACGGAGTGTTCGAGGAGTCGATCGTCGAGATTTGTCAGATCGTGCATAAATACGGCGGCCAGGTCTACGTGGATGGCGCCAACATGAACGCAATGGTCGGGTTATGCCGACCGGCGGACATCGGTGCTGACGTCTGTCACCTGAACCTCCACAAGACCTTCTGTATCCCACACGGTGGCGGTGGTCCGGGGATGGGGCCGATCGGAGTGGCGAAGCATCTGGTGAGGTTCCTGCCGGGCCATCCGGTGGTGCGGCTCGACGGGCGCGAGGAAGTTGGCGCGGTGTCGGCCGCGCCGTGGGGGAGCGCGAGCATTCTGCCCATCTCCCACGCTTACATCAAGTTGATGGGCGGGGATGGCCTCGAGTACGCGAGCAAGATCGCGATCCTGAACGCCAACTACATCGCCAAGCGGCTGGCGGAGCACTTCCCGGTGCTTTACAAGGGCGCGCACGGAACCATTGCGCACGAATGCATCGTCGACACGCGGGTGGTGAAGCAGGCAAGCGGCATCGATGTCGAGGACATCGCGAAGCGTTTGATGGACTACGGATTCCACGCGCCGACGGTGTCTTTCCCCGTCCCCGGCACGCTGATGATCGAGCCGACGGAGAGCGAGCCGAAGGAGGAGCTGGACCGGTTTTGCGAAGCGATGATCTCGATTCGCCAGGAGATCAGGGAGATCGAGTCAGGCGAAGGCGATCGGCAGGACAATCTGCTGAAGAACGCGCCGCACCCTGTGAGCCGGGTGACAGCTTCGGCGTGGACGCATCCCTACACTCGCGAGCGGGCGGCGTTTCCGGCGGAGTGGACGCGCGATTACAAGTTCTGGCCGGCTGTCGCGAGGGTCGAGAGTGCGTACGGGGATAGGAACCTCGTTTGTTCTTGTCCGCCGACGGATTCGTACGTCGAGACGGAATAAAAAACCGGGCTGGGCACTACTGACCTTGTGAGATAACGCGTTGTGGGTTGCGGGTAGCACGGTTGTGGGTTGCGGGTTGACTGCGGTGCGGACCGCCCTCATCGCTTGTCAGATCTGGCTGCTATGCTCCGGTGCAAACCGTGAAGCATTTTACGCACTTGGATAGTCTGGCTCAGCAGCGACGCGAACTCATTTGGCCGCAGCGCATTCATGTCGCGAGCCAACACAAGGTGATATTCGAGCTCGTTTGCGGAGTTGATTGCAATCCGGATGAATCGGCCGAATTCGGGCCCGGTTCTCTGTCCGACACCTTCCACCAGGTTAGCGGGAACCGACATCGCAGCACGTATCATCTGGCTGCGGAGTGAAAGGTGTTCAGCGCCCCGGATCTTTTTGGCGGCCGTATAGATGTTCAGGACGAGGGCGTGACTCTTCCGCCACACTTCAAGCTTCCGAAAATCGCTCACCCGCGAATGCTAGGCCCGCGCTCTAACATGCCAACATCAACTTAACGCGCGTCGGCGCATCAGGTCGCCGCAGGGCGAACGGCCCCCCCGCAGCCGGCAACCGTGCTACCCGCAACCCACAACCCACAACGCGTTATTTTCAGCCGGCGCAGATTGACGGTTGTTCCCTCCCGATTCGGGGCGGCGCCGGGTCGCAGCGCTGGCCGATGATTCGGCCAGCGCTCTATAACCTCGACGCGCCCCCGTCTTATTGCGGTTCGAAATCGTAGGTGATGGTGCTGTTTTCCCTCTGGCTGTTGGTGTTGTTCACATCCTTGCCGATGGTGAACGCATCCACCCAGCCATCGTAGCTGTCGCTGGCGCTGGCAAATCCGTGCATGATCGAGATGCCGCCGTGATTGCCGTCCCGGTTTACGATCGCGGCATTAGGATGCGCCGCGATGTACTCGGAGAGAGTTCGGATTGTAACGCCGGGAAGAAAGGCCGGATCATCGGTTGACCACCAGCAAGCGCGGTAAGTGCTGGCTGACGGATCCTTTCGCAGAGCATCCCAGTACTGCCACACGTTGTACGCAGGCTCCTGCTGCTGGCTTTCAGTTAGCCCGCATACACCACCGTCATCAGACTGGTATGCGGGCTCGAAGATCAGCTCGTCGTCGATGGTGTTGTTTCCATCCCAGTCGATTTCGAGTGCAATGAACGGCCACTGCTGCAGGTTGTTCTGTTGTTCGCAGGCGTAGTAATCGAGGCGGGTCAAATCTCGAAGGTAGGTGCGATGGTAGCGGGTTGAACGAAGGCGCGCATAGGTGAGCGGCCCTGCCCCTGGCACTACGACGAGGTGCAGTGCGCCATTCGGCAAAGGCGTCGCCGCGGGATTGCAGTTATCCTGCTCGAAAGTGACTGTCCCCGAAGAGACGTGAATCTTCCAGCCATCCTGGTTGTCGTGAGTCACTTCATGAATTGTATTCCCAAACGGTGGAGGATCGTCGACGATGAGACTCCCGTCGGGCAAGCGAGATTGGAGCAGGAGAAGCTGCTGAGTCAGGTAGGTGACCGTCCCTCCGACAAGGTCCGAGCGCGAACCCGGTGTGACGGGAGAGGACGGCGGCGCGGTCGGCAGATCGCTACACGCCGTGAGCGCGATGCCCAGAAAAATGAAAACAATTACGGAACGCCCAGAGCGTTTACGTGACTCGGTCTTGCCTCCGGTTGTGGCAGACATCGCACTCCTCCCCGTGACTATCCATCACTGAGTGTTTTGGGGGGTGAAAAAGCGGGAATTCATCGGTCGCCGGGGGTGCAATTGAGCGGCCACAGGTGCCATTTCTACGGATGTCGCTCGGAAGGCACTCGCCATGCACTCATCGCATTTTTTCTTTTCGATCAGGCGCTGAGCCTGGTACGGCGCGGACTAACGTAGGCGGAGAGATTCGCGCGGGAGTCAGCCCGCCACCGGCAACCGTGCTACGGGCAACCCACCACTCCCTGGTTTAGATCGCCAGTAGTTGAGCCCGCGTCGTGCCCAAGACTACTGCCCGATGTGCCTGGTGTACGCGTCCGCCTTCAGCAGCCCCTCAATCTCGGATGGATTGCTCGGCTTCACTTTGATCATCCAGCCCGCGCCGTACGGATCGGTGTTGACCAACGCCGGCTCCTTGTCCAGCCGCTCGTTGATGGCGACGACTTCACCGGCGAGTGGAGCGAAGAGCTCGGACACCGCCTTGACCGCTTCGATCGTCCCGAAGACGTCGTGTTTGCCGAAGGTCGTGCCGACCTTGGGAGCTCGATGTACACGACGTCGCCCAGCTCGCCCTGCGCGTAGTCGGTGATGCCGATCTCGACGGTGCCGT
>Ga0070681_10007713_pt1 | contig 10517 bp, 8 predicted proteins | sample KBSC83BmetaG_FD_65650 | JGI IMG/M metagenome (GOLD analysis project Ga0070681, IMG submission 65650) | Corn rhizosphere microbial communities from Kellogg Biological Station, Michigan, USA - KBS C8-3B metaG | ecosystem: Host-associated > Plants > Roots > Rhizosphere | place: USA: Michigan...
ACGGCGCGCGCGATCAGGGCCTCGAGATTGTCGCGGACAAGGACATAAGGTCGCGGCTCGCCGCGCGCCGGATCGATGGCGACGCGGATCGGATGCGCCGGCCCGGCCTCGATCTCTTCCTCGAGATTGGTGCGGAAGGTCAGGGCCTGATCGCGGCCGCTGCCCCGCGCCTCGAGGCCGACTGCGACAAAGGGTGCATCCTCGACCAGGATGCGGCCGCGCTCGGCCGGAGTAACCAGCCAGTACTCGTCGCCTTCGCGCCGCAGCACGGAAGCGAACAGCTTCACCAGCGGCAGCCGGCCGATCGGCGAGCCCTCGTGGAACCAGGTGCCGTCGCGAGCAATTCTGATTCCGAAATCGCCGCAAATAAGCGGCGGCTGCGGGCGCTCGCTCCCAGGCAACGGGCCGGAATCCCTGGGATTGTCCCCGCTTCCCTGCCACGCCTTGGTCTCGCCCGGATTCGAGTCCATACTTCTGCCATCGCCATAGGGCCGGTCGCTCGTGGGCCGGCCCCGAAAGGAAGATAGGCCGTGACCTCATCCACTACCATCGCCGACCAGCCGGAATTCACCGATCGCCTGATCGCCGACATCGAGGCGCTGGGCCAGACCCTGGGCCGCGTCCGCGAATCGGTGGGCCGCGTCATTTTCGGTCAACATGAGGTGATCGACCAGAGCCTTGTGACGGTGCTGGCCGGCGGCCATGCCCTGCTGGTCGGCGTGCCCGGCCTGGCCAAGACCAGGCTGGTCGAGACGCTCGGCATCGTGCTCGGCATCGACGACCGCCGCATCCAGTTCACGCCCGATCTGATGCCGGCCGACATTCTGGGCTCCGAGGTGCTCGAGGAGAGCGAGGCCGGCAAGCGTCATTTCCGCTTCATCAAGGGTCCGGTCTTCTGCCAGCTCCTGATGGCCGACGAGATCAACCGCGCCAGCCCGCGCACGCAATCGGCGCTGCTGCAGGCGATGCAGGAGCGGCGCGTCTCGATCGCCGGCCAGTATCACCCGCTGCCGCAGCCCTTCCATGTTCTGGCGACGCAGAACCCGCTCGAGCAGGAAGGAACCTATCCGCTGCCCGAAGCGCAGCTCGACCGCTTCCTGCTGCAGATCGACATCACCTATCCCGACGCCGATGCCGAGCGAAAGATGCTGCTCGCCACGACCGGCGCCACCGAAGACAAGGCGGTGACGGTGATGAACACCGCCGATCTCCTGTCGGCGCAGCGCCTCGTGCGCCGCATTCCGGTCGGCGAGAGCGTGGTCGAGGCGATCCTCTCCATGGTGCGCTCCGGCCGCCCCGAGACCAGCGACATCGCCGAGGTGCAGCGCCATGTCGCCTGGGGTCCCGGCCCGCGTGCGAGCCAGGCCCTCATGCTGGCGGTGCGTGCCCGCGCGCTCATGGATGGGCGCCTGTCGCCCTCGATCGACGATGTGCTGGCGATGTCGGCCCCTGTGCTGCGCCACCGCATGGCGCTCAACTTCGCGGCGCGCGCCGAGGGCGTCACCATCCAACAGATCATCGATCGGCTGACGGCACCGCTGGCCTGATGGCATCGCCCGCCCCCGTCGCGACCACCGAGCGCGCGCGCCGCCGCGCCGAGCAGCTCGCCTCCGTCCTGCCGCCGCTGCAGGTGGCGGCGGAACGGGTCGCCGCGACCGTGATCCAGGGCGTGCATGGACGGCGGCGCGTCGGGCCGGGCGAGGCCTTCTGGCAGTTTCGCCGCTATCAGCCGGGCGATCCCGCCGCCCGCATCGATTGGCGCCAGTCGGCGCGCGGCCGCTTCGTCTTCGTGCGCGAGAACGAGTGGGAGGCGGCGCAGAGCGTCTGGCTGTGGTGCGACCCATCCAACTCGATGCATTACCGCTCCAAGCGCGGCCTGATCGAGAAGCGCGAGCGCGCCGAGCTGCTGACCTTGGCGACGGCGGCGCTCTTGTTGCGCGGCGGCGAGCGCGTGGCGCTGCTGGGCACCGGCAATCCGACCAGCTCGCGCGCCACCCTGACGCGCCTGTCGCAGGAGCTCGGCAGCGAAGACGCGGCGACCGCCGCCGCCGGCAAGAAGGCGCCGCCGGGCAGCGGCATGCCACCGCTGCACAGCCTGCCGCGCTATGGCCGGCTGGTGATCTTCGGCGATTGCTTCGCCGAGCTCGAAACCATCCAGAAGACCGTCGCGACCTATGCGGCGCGCGGCGTGCGCGGCCATATCGTGCAGGTGGTCGATCCCGCCGAGCTCGCTTTGCCCTTCACCGGCCGGATCCGGTTCGAGGGCATGGAGGGCGAAGGCCGCATGCTGGCGCGGCGCGTCGAGGCCTTGCGCGGCGAATATGGCGAGCGGCTCGAGGCGCATCGCGGCGGCATCGCCGAGATCGTGCGCGCGGTCGGCTGGACCTTCCAGCGCCATGTCACCGACCAGCCGTCGGAAGCGGCGCTGCTCGGCATCTATGCCGCCCTCGCCGGGCCGGAGGTGCGCTGATGCTGAGCCTGGGCGCGCTCGCTTTCGCCACACCCTGGGTGCTGCTCGCGGGACTGCTGCTGCCGATCATCTGGCTGTTGCTGCGGGTGACGCCGCCGGCGCCGAAGCAGCTGCGCTTTCCCGCGATCTCCTTCCTGTTCGGGCTGAAGCCGCGCGAGGAGACGCCGGCGCACACCCCCTGGTGGCTGCTGCTGCTGCGCGTCGCGCTGGCGGCGCTGATCATTCTCGGCCTCGCCCATCCGCTGCTCAATCCGCGCGCCGCCATCATCGGCGGCGGACCGCTGATCCTGGTGCTCGACGATGGCTGGGCGGCGGCGCGCGACTGGAACAAGAAGCGCGCCAGCGCCATCGAGCTCACCGACCAGGCCGAGCGCGACAATCGTCCGATGGTGCTGCTGACGACGGCGCCCGAGCCCGGCAACGAGCCGCCGGTGGCGCTCGGGCCGCAGCGTCCGGCCGAGATCCGCACCAAGATCCAGGCCTTGCAGCCGCACCCCTGGCCGTCCGACCGGGCCGCAGCGCTCGCCGCTTTCGAGCCTTTGCAGCTCACCGGCTCGGCCGAGACGGTATGGATCTCGGACGGGCTCGAGGATGCGGCGATCGCGCCGCTCGCCGAACGGCTGCAGCGCCTGGGCTCGGTGACGGTGCTGACGCCCGCCGCAGCCGACCTGCCCTACCTGCTGCTGCCGCCCGAGAACACGCCCGGCACGCTCGACTTCACGGTGAAGCGGCCGGCCGCCGACGAGGCGGGCCTCACCATCTTCCGCGCCTTCGCCGCCGACGGCCATCTCATCGACCGCGAGCCGGTACGCTTCGATGCCGGCCAAGGCAGCGCCGTGGTGCATCTGAAGCTGCCGGTCGAGCTGCGCAACACGCTGGCGCGCGCCGATCTCGAAGGCCAGGACCAGACCGGCGCCGCGGTGCTGCTCGACGAGCGCTGGGCGCGGCGGCCGGTCGGGGTGGTGGCGAGCTCGGCGCACAGCACCGCGGAATCGCTGCTCGACGACAATTACTATCTCGAGCGTGCGCTCGGCCCCTATGCCGAGCTGCGGCTCGGGCCGATCGCCGACCTCCTGCACACGCCTTTGAGCCTCATCATGCTGCCGGATTCGGTGCTGACCAGCGACAGCGATCGCGGCCTCATCGAGCAATTCATCCAGAAGGGCGGCGTGCTGGTGCGCTTCGCCGGGCCCAACCTCGCCGCCGCCGACAATGACAAGCTGCTGCCGGTGCGGCTGCGCGGCTCGCGCACGCTCGGCTCGGCGCTGCAATGGACGACGCCCGAGCCGCTGGCCGGATTCGAGCCGAAATCGCCCTTCGCCGGTCTCACGGTGCCGAACGACGTCACCGTGTCGCGCCAGGTGCTGGCCGAGCCCTCGATCGAGCTCGCCGACCGCACCTGGGCCAGGCTCGCCGACGGCACGCCGCTGGTGACGGCCGAGCATCGCGGCGAGGGTTGGCTGGTGCTGTTCCATGTGCCGGCCACCGCCGACTGGTCGAACCTGCCGATCTCCGGCGTCTTCGTCGAGATGCTGCGGCGCCTGGTCAGCATCGGCCAGGGTGTGGGCGCCGGCGTGCAGCAGGTGGCGATGCCGGCCCAGGAGACGCTCGACGGCTTCGCGCGCCTCGCGGCAGCCCCCGGCACCGCCGCGGCGCTGCAGCCGGGCGAGGACGCCGTGGTCGGGCCGAAGCATCCGCCGGGCTTCTACGGCACCGAGCAGCTCCGTCGCTCGCTCAACCTGACCTCCGGCATCCAGGACATCGCGGCGCTGAAAACGCTGCCGCAGGGCGTGACGCGGGCCGAGCTCGCACTGGCCGGCGAGAAGGATCTGAGACCTTGGCTGCTGACCATCGCCCTCGTCATCGGCCTCGTCGATCTCGTGATCGCGCTCGCCTTGCGCGGCCTCTTGGGCGTGCCGCTCGGGCGCGGCACCGCCGCCGGCATCGCGCTGCTGCTCGCGGCCGCCGCCGCGGCGCCGGCGCAGGCGCAGGACAAGGCCGCCGACGATCCCGCCTTCGCGCTCAAGGCGACCCTGCACACGCATCTCGCCTATATCGAGACCGGCGACAAGCGCATCGACGATGTCAGCCTCGCGGGCTTGCGCGGCCTCACGCTGGTGCTCAACCGGCGCACCGCGGTCGAGGCCGAGGAGCCGATGGCGGTCGATGTCGAGCATGACGAGCTCGCCTTCTTCCCGCTGCTCTACTGGCCGATCGTGACCGGCCAGCCGCCGCTTTCCGCGGGCGCCATCGATCGCATCAATTTCTTCCTGCGCAACGGCGGCACCATCCTGTTCGATACGCGCGACACGGATACGGCCGAGATCGATCCGCGCGGCGGCGAAGGCCAGCGGCGGCTGCAGGAGCTCGCGCGCGGGTTGCAGATTCCGCCGCTCATTCCGGTGCCGCCCGAGCATGTGCTGACCAAGGCCTTCTACCTCATGCAGAACTTCCCGGGCCGCTATAGCGGCGGCACGCTGTGGGTCGAGGCCAAGGACAGCGGCAATGACGAGGTCTCCTCGGTCATCGTCGGCTCCAACGATTATGCCGCCGCCTGGGCGGTCGACCGCAACGGCCGGCCGATGTTCGCGACCTCGCCCGGCGGCGAGCTGCAGCGCGAGCAGGCCTTCCGCTTCGGCGTCAATCTCGTGATGTATGCGCTGACCGGCAACTACAAGACCGATCAGGTGCATGTGCCCTCGATCCTGGAGCGCCTCGGGCAATGAATTTTTCCGGCACCAGCATCGCCTTCGCGCCCTGGGTTCCCTGGCCGGTCCTGATCGGGCTCGGAAGCGTGGCACTCGTGCTGCTGCTGCTGACGGCGGTGCGCGGCGCGCGCGGCGTCGGCTGGCGCCTGCTCGCCATCGCGGCGCTGTGGCTGACGCTCGCCAACCCGGCCTTGGTCAACGAGAAGCGCGAATACCGCAAGGATATCGGCATCGTCGTGATGGACGACAGCCCGAGCCAGGCGATCGGCGACCGCAAGCAGATGGCGGAGGCGGCCCTCGACAAGATCACCGAGGAGGCAAAGCAGGTCCCCGATCTCGATCTGCGGGTGGTGCGCGCCGGCGGCGGCGCCGAGGCCGCCGTCGGCGACCAGGGCACGCGCCTCTTCCAGGCGCTCGAGCGAGCGCTTTCCGACGTGCCGCGGCGGCGCTTCGCCGGCGCCGTGATGATCACCGACGGCGAGGTGCACGACGTGCCCGCCGACCTCAAGACCCTGCCGGCGGGCCCGATCCACGGTCTCGTCACCGGCAGCCCGGGCGAGACCGACCGCCGGCTGGTGGTGGTGCGCGCCCCCGGCTTCGGCTTCGTCGACAAGAGCGTCACCATGACGATCCGCATCGAGGATGCCGAAACGCCGCGCGGCACCGGCGTCTCGGTATCGGTGCGCCGCGACGGCGGCCAGCCATCGACGATCCGCGTCCCCGCCAACCAGGATTTCAACGTCGACGTGCCGATCACGCATGGCGGCGAGAATGTTCTGGAGCTCGAGGTCGGCGCCGGACCGCACGAGCTGACCATGATCAACAACCGCGCCGTCGTGGCGATCAACGGCATCCGCGACCGGCTGCGCGTGCTGCTGATCTCGGGCGAGCCGCATCCGGGCGAGCGTACCTGGCGCAATCTCCTGAAGGCCGACCCGTCGGTCGACCTCGTGCATTTCACCATCCTGCGCCCGCCCGAGAAGCAGGACGGCACGCCGATCAACGAGCTGTCGCTGATCGCTTTCCCGATCCGCGAGCTGTTCCAGGTCAAGCTGCACGATTTCGATCTCATCATCTTCGATCGCTATCGCCAGCAGAACATCCTGCCGCGGCTCTACATCCAGGCGATCGCCGATTATGTCGAGAATGGTGGCGCCATTCTCGAGGCGGCGGGCCCCACCGACGCGACCGGCCTGTCGCTCTATTACACGCCGCTCGGCACCGTGCTGCCGGGCGAGCCGTCGGGAAAGGTGCTGGAGCAGCCCTTCAAGCCGGCGCTCACCGATATCGGCCGCCGCCATCCGGTGACCGCCGATCTCCCGGGCGCCGGGCCGCAGGGCGGCAATCCCTCCTGGGGCAAATGGATGCGCCAGATCGAGATCACGCCGTTGCGCGGCGAGACCTTGATGAGCGGCGCCGACAACGAGCCGCTGCTGGTGCTCGACCGCGTCGGCCAAGGCCGCGTCGCGCAGCTCGCCAGCGACCATATCTGGCTGTGGTCGCGCGGCTATGACGGCGGCGGGCCACAGGCCGAGCTGCTCCGCCGCCTCGCCCATTGGCTGATGAAGGAGCCCGACCTCGAGGAGGAGGATCTCAAGGCCGTGCTGCAGGGCGGCAAGATCATGGTGACACGACGCTCGCTGCAGGCGGGCGGCGCCGAGGTCACGGTGACCGATCCGCTCGACAACAAGCGCACGCTGCAGCTCGCGGAGACGGCCCCCGGCCGCGCCACCGGCGAGCTGCCGGTTACGGTGCCCGGCCTCTACCGGGTCGAGGACGGCAAGCACACCGCGCTGGCGGCGATCGGCGCCATCAATCCCAAGGAATTCGCCGATGTGCGCGCCACCGAGTCGCTGCTGCAGCCGGTGACCGATGGCTCGGGCGGCGGCCAGTTCTGGCTCGGCCAGGGCACGCCGAGCTTGCGCCGCGTCGGCGAGGATCGCGTGGCACATGGCCGCGACTGGCTCGGCCTCGTCGCCCACCACGATTACGACGTGGTCGGCATCGAGCAGGTGCCGCTGCTGCCGGCGGCCGCCGTGCTGCTGCTCGGCATCGGCGGGCTGATGCTCGCCTGGCGCCGCGAAGGGAAGTAGCGCGGACTTGCAGCAGCGCTCGAGCGCCCGTCAGCCGAGCAGCGCCTTCACCTTCTCGTAGAGTCGCGCGGCATCGACCGGCTTGGCGATGAAGCCGTCGCAGCCCGCCGCATAGGCATCGTCATATTGCGAGGATTGGGCATGCGAGGTGAGCGCCAGCAGCTTGGCGCCGCGCGTCGCCGGATTCTCCCGCAGCTTTTTGGCCAGGCTGTAGCCGTCCAGCTTGGGCATGTTCATGTCGAGAATGACGAGTGCCGGCGGCTGTCGGATCGCCTCCGCGAGGCCGGCTTCGCCGTCCGAGGCGGTGCGCGGCTTGTGGCCGGCATCCTCGAGCAGCGCGGTCAGCAGCTCGAGAATGAGAGCGTCGTCGTCGATGACCAGGATGTCGGCCATGCGCCTTCCCTATCCTTGTTGCCGCCCGACGGCCGGCTCGGTGCTGGCCAGGCTGCCGGCGGCGGCGATCGCGGCGATCGCGGCGATCAACGCCGATTCGAAATTGGCCGTCAAGCCGGGGATTTGCGCCAGCAGATGCTGCCTGAGGATCAGCGACACGGTGCGATCAAGGCCGTTCTCGGCGGCGAAGGAGGCGACGAACGCCATGACGCCGTCGATGAGGTTGAGCGTGGTCGTGACATCATTGTCGTAGGAGCCGACGATCTGCGTCGAGCGCAGCTCGGCCCCTTCGCGGGTGCGCCGCTCGACGGCGGCAAGCTGCATCGCGCAGGCCATCCAGATCGCGAGCAGCAGCCCGCTCGAGACGGCGAGCGTGGCTACGGAACTGCGCGTCAGCGAAAAAATTCTGCCCTGGATCCTCATGCCCCAGCCAAGCTTCCTGGCGCGGCGGGCCACCGCCGGGCGGCTACATACGGGGAAACACCTTAAAACTTTCACGCCCCTTGTTCCCGCTACGTTCACGCTTGACCCAGGATTCACGATTCTTGTAAACAGAATCATATACTTATGGTATGAATCTCTTGTTGTAGGTGAAATACCTACCGGAGAAGGCGGATCGGGTCATGGATCGACGGCGCTTTCTGATCAATGCCTTGGCCACCGGCAGCGCCCTGCTCGCCGCGGATGGCGCCCTCGCCGCCGCCCAGAAGGCGCCCGCCAAGCCGGCCCCCAAACCCGGCAAGCCGGCCGCGCCGCGCCATGTCGTGGCGCTCGACCCCGGCCATGGCGGTAAGGATCCGGGGGCCATCGGCCGCCGCGGCACCTATGAGAAACAGATCACCATCACGGTCGCGACCGATCTCGCCCGGCGGCTCGAGGCGACCGGCCGTTACAAGGTGCTGATGACCCGCCGCTCCGACCTCTTCCTGCCGCTCGACGACCGGGTGCGGGTGGCGCAGAAGGCCGATTCGCTGCTGTTCATGTCGCTGCATGCCGATTCCGCCCCGACCACCGAGGCGCGCGGCTTCTCGGTCTATACCCTGTCGGAAAAGGCCTCGGATTCGCTGGCCGCCGCCATCGCCAAGCGCGAGAACGCGGTCGACCGCATTGCCGGCATCGATCTCTCCAAGCATCCCAAGGAGGTGCGCAGCATCCTGCTCGACCTCCTGCATCGCGAGACCAAGAACAACTCGCTGATGATGGCGGAAACCCTGGTCCAGACGCTGGACCCGCCCTTCGCCTCGCTGGTGCGACCCCACCGCCAGGCCAATTTCGCCGTGCTGAGGGCGCCCGAGATCCCCTCGGTCCTGGTCGAGATGGGATTTTTATCCAATCCCGAAGACGAGAAGCTGCTCAATCTGAAGAGCTACCAGGCACGCCTCGCCGAGCGCCTCGTCACCGCCGTCGACGAATACTTCCACGCCTGAGCCGCGGGATCTCAGCTGCCGCCGGCGGTCACCGGCGTCGAGTCGCGGATCGAATCGGCGAGCTGGATGAAGCGCAGCTTCTCCTGCGCGTCGGGCTGACCGCCCGACACGACCTCGATCTCGTTGGCGAGCGGATCGACATGCTTGCCGTCGACCAGCACCTCGAACAGCAGATGATTGCCGCTCGCGAGTCCGGTGCGGCCGACATAGGCGATTACGTCGCCCTTGTGCACGATCTGGCCCGAGCGCAGATGCGGCGCGAAGTTGGAGAGATGCGCATAGCCCGTCTCGAGATGCGGCGAATGACTGATCTTGACGTAGCGGCCGTAGGTGCGATGCGTCGTCACCAGGCTCACGACACCGTCGGCGGCCGCGCGCACGGGCGTGCCCTGCGGCGCCGAGAAGTCGACTCCCTCGTGGAATTTCGCGACATGCAGCACCGGATGCTTGCGCCAGCCGAAGGGCGAGGAGAGCTTGCCCTCCGGCACCGGGTTGGTGAATTGCGCCGCGTTCGAAGCGACCAGCGGCCTGCCATATTCGTCGAGCGGCTCGGCCGCCCCATGGTCGGGCTTATAGTAATAAACCCGCCTGGAATGGCCCTCGAACGATAGTTCGGCCACCGTGAGATCGGCCTCGATTCCGCCGCCCTGCGCGGTCGTCGAGACCTGATAGACGACGTCGAAGGCGGCACCTTTGAGCGCATCCATCGGCAGCTCGTCGTCGGCGGTGAAACTGTCGGTCGCCTCTTCCGCGACCGAAGCGGGAATTCCGGCGGCGATGAGTCCGGTCTCGAGATCGTCCGCGTCGAGCGTGCCGGCGATGCGCAGATGGAAGACATAGCGGCGCTCGGCACCCTCGGTATCGAGCAGCGTGTACTTGCCGCCCTCGTCGCGCACGACGGTGATCTCGCCGACGCGGCTGGTGGCCAGCGTGAGCGACACCAGCTGGGCGCGCTGCGCGTTGCAGGAATCGACGCGGCGCACCACGATCAGCTTCGAGAGCTCGGGAAAGGTCTTGAGGCCGGCGCGGTGCTTCAGCACCTTGATCGCGGCGTCGGCTTCGCTGCGGGCGATGCCGTATTTGACGAGCACGGCCGGCACATTGCTGCGGGCGCTCACATCGACCGTCTTGTACTCGCTGAGCGCGGGCTTGGCCGCGCAGTGCGCCGCGGCTTTGTGAGTAACGAGAGCGGCGGCGGGAGTGACCGACAGCAAAAGCAGAAGCAACCCGAAGAGATGGACTCTGAGCTTTTGGGTTGCCACCACTCCTGCCGTCATGGGCCGCAGTTCCCTGATAGTGTTAATTCTCTAAGTCTAGCTACCTAATCCTTGGGGAAGCTGTCCACAAAAAACGACTTACTCGCCACAATCTTTAAGGCGATTCACAGATTTTTCGCGCTAATTTGGATAAGTTTACCCTTACTTAA
>Ga0070681_10007715_pt1 | contig 10517 bp, 10 predicted proteins | sample KBSC83BmetaG_FD_65650 | JGI IMG/M metagenome (GOLD analysis project Ga0070681, IMG submission 65650) | Corn rhizosphere microbial communities from Kellogg Biological Station, Michigan, USA - KBS C8-3B metaG | ecosystem: Host-associated > Plants > Roots > Rhizosphere | place: USA: Michigan...
GGCGGACACATAGCGGCCTTCGTCGGGCGCCTGGGCGGCGGCGGCGGTCGCGAGGCCCGCGGCGAGGCCGGCCGCAACCAGGATGCTGGACGTGATGGCCATCGGACGGGCTCCTTAAGGGGATCGGCAGGTCGCGCGCGACTATGACGCCGTGCAGGCGGCGCACAAACGAAAACGGCCCCGTCGGGTCGAGCTGGGTCAGCCGCCGCTCACGCGCACGGCCGCGTCGATCACGGCGAGCAGGACGAGGATCGCGAGGAGCGCCAGCGCGCAGAGCGCCGCGATGCGGGTCAGGCCATCGGCGGTCCTCAGGTCCATGAACACCCAGTAGATCAAGGCCGCCTTGGCGGTGGCGATGGCCAGGCTCGCCGCCAGCCTGAAGCCGCCCAGCGGCGCGAAGGTGAGCGCCACGGTGAGCGCCAGGAGCGCCATCAGGGCCACCCAGACGATCAACCGGTTGCGGACCTGGGCGCCCATGGTCAGCGCGCCAGGTAGAGCAGCGGGAAGAGGAACACCCAGATCACGTCCACCAGGTGCCAGTAGAGCCCGACCACCTCCACGGTCATGGCGCGCTTCGGCAGTGGCAGGCGGCGGCTCCACGCCCCGACGCCGGTCCCGGCCAGCAGCAGGGCGCCCACCGTGACATGCACGGCGTGCAGCGCGGTGGAGACGAAATAGAGCGACATGAAGAGGGTGGGCGCGCGCCCGGCGATCGGGGACGGCGGCCCGATCTTCGGCATCAGGCCCTCGACGTACTCGGCCTGGTACTCCACGCCCTTCACCACCAGGAAGGCGACGCCGAGCAGGGCCGCCGTGAGGAGGCAGGCCGCCACCACGCGCCGTCGGCCGTTCTGCCCGGCCAGCACCGCCAGGGCCACCAGCAGGCTGGAAGTGAGCAGGAGCGCGGTGTTCGCCGCGCCCAGCCAGAGGTTCAGGTGCCGCGCGGTCTCGGCCGCGGCCTGCGGGTGCAGCACCCGATAGACGGCCATCGCCACGAACAGCGGGCCGAACAGCATGATCTCGCTCGCCAGGAAGACGAACATCCCGAAGCGGTCGGCGCGCCGCTTCTGCGACCGCAGGTCGAAAGGCTCAAGGCGCTCGGCGGCGGTGCTCATCGGCGCTTCCGCACGGTCTTGAGCCGGTAGTCGTAGGCTGGGCCGGTGACCACCGGCGGGGTGTCGAAATTGTGCTTCGGCGGCGGCGAGGGGACGGTCCACTCCAGACCGAAGGCCTCCCATGGATTGGCCGGCGCCGGCGGTCCGCGGCGCAGCGACCAGACGAGGTAGACGAGCGGCAGGGCGTAGGCGACGCCGAGGATCGAGGCGCCGGCCGACGACAGGTCGTGCAGCCACTGGAACTGTGGCGGATAGACCGGATAGCGCCGGGGCATGCCGAGGTAGCCCAGCACGAACTGCGGGAAGAAGGTGAGATTGAAGCCCAGGAAGATCAGCGCCGCGGCGATCCGGCCCCAGACCAGGTTGTACATCCGCCCGGTGATCTTCGGCCACCAGAAGTGCAGCGCCCCGAAGAAGGCCGTCACCGCGCCGCCGACCATGATGTAGTGGAAGTGGGCGACCACGAAGGTGGTGTCGTGCACGTGGGCGTCGACAGCCAGCATGGCCAGCATCAGCCCGGTCAGGCCGCCGATCACGAAGAGGCCGATGAAGCCCATGGCGAACAGGAACGGCGGGTCGAGCGAGATGTCGCCTTTGTAGAGGGTGGCCGTCCAGTTGTAGACCTTGATCGCCGAGGGCACGGCCACCACCAGGCTCAGGAAGCTGAACACCACGCTGGCGTAGGGCGACTGGCCGGCCACGAACATGTGGTGGCCCCAGACCACGAAGCCGACGCCGGCGATGGCGATGCTGGAGGCGGCGACGAAGACGTAGCCGAAGATGCGCTTGTGGGCCGCAGCGGTGACCAGCTCGCTGACCACGCCCATGGCCGGCAGCACCATGATGTAGACCGCCGGGTGGCTGTAGAACCAGAACAGGTTCTGGAAGAGCAGCGGGTCGCCGCCGAGCTTCGGATCGAACACGCCGAGCCCGAACAGCCGCTCGGCGGCGATCAGCACCAGCGCCAGCGCCAGCACCGGGGTCGCCAGCACCAGGATCACCGAGGTCGCGTAGTGCGACCAGACGAACAGCGGCAGCCGGCCCCAGGTCATCCCCGGCGCGCGAAGGGTGTGGATGGTGACGATGAAGTTGAGACCCGTGAGGATGGAGGAGAAGCCGACGATGAAGATCGCCGCGGCGATGGTCAGCACGTGGCCGTTGGCGAACTGGGTCGAGAGCGGCGTGTAGAGCGTCCAGCCGGTGTCCACGCCGCCAACGGCCAGGGTGTAGAGCACGAAGATTCCGCCCAGCACGTAGATGTACCAACTGAGCAGGTTGAGCTTCGGGAACGCCAGGTCCTTGGCCCCGATCATCAGCGGGATCAGGAAGTTGCCGAACACCGCCGGGATCGAGGGGATCAGGAAGAACCAGACCATGACGATGCCATGGATGGTGAAGGCGCGGTTGTAGCCCTCGCGGGTGAGGAAATCGGTCTGCGGCGTCACCAGCTCCAGGCGGATGGCGGCCGCCGCCAGGGCGCCCACGAAGAAGAAGGCGCTGATCGAGATCAGGTAGAGCAGCGCGATGCGCTTGTGATCGGTGGAGAACAGCCACGAGCGCAGGGAGTGGCCGGCGCGCAGGTAGCTTTGCTGCTCCTCCACGGTTTCGGGACGGTGGACGGGGCTCATGATGCGGCTCCGCTGCGGGCCGGGGCCAGCGACTGCAGATAGGCCACCAGGGCGGTCACCTGGTCCTCGCCGATCAGGTTGGCGTAGGTCGGCATCGCCGCGGGATAGCCGGCCGCCACGTCGCGATTGGGCGCCATCACGCTGTCGCGCAGATATTGCGCATCGGCGGTCACCACCCGGCCGTCCTGCAGGGGCGTCGCCTGCCCCGCGAGGCCGACCAGCGACGGGGCGCGGACCGCCGAGGCCCCGTCGTGGCAGCCACCGCAGCCCAGGCGCGCGTAGAGCGCCTTGCCCTGGCCCGCCAAACTCGCATCGACCTGCGAGGTCGCCAGCCAACGGGCGTAGTCCGCCTGCCGCATGACGATGAAACGGCCGCCCATCACCGAGTGGTCCAGCCCGCAGAACTGCGAACAGATGACCCGGTAGGTCCCCGGCCGGTCGGCCTTGAACCACAGGCTGGTGTAGCGGCCGGGCAGCACGTCCTGCTTAATGCGCAGCGCCGGCAGGTAGAGCGAATGGATCACGTCCTGCGAGGTCATCACCAGCTTCACCGGCTGGTCCACCGGCACGTGCAGGTCGTCGATCTCCCGCTGCCCCTCGGGGTGCTGGAACTTCCACATCCACTGCTTGGCGACCACGTCGATGGTGAGCGCATCGGCGGGCGCGCGCTGCAGGCCAACGAAGATCCAGGCCGCGTAGACGAAGAAGCCGACGGTGAGGACGAAGGGGATCACCGCCCAGGACACCTCGATCCACATGGATTGGTCGATCACATGCTCGCGGTCGGCGGCCTGCCCGCGGCGGTACTTGATCGCGAACCAGAGGATCAGCAGGAAGACCGGGCCCGCCAGCAAGGCGACGACGCCGGTGAACGCCCACATCAAGAGGTCGATGTGGCCGGCGTAGACCGAGGCGCGCTCGGGCCAGAAGGGGTTCATGACGCCGCGCTCCGCTGGCGCTCGCGGACCAGGCTGAGGGCGATGAAACCCGCCAGGGCCAACACGCAGGCGCCGGCCGCGATCTTCAGCGCGGCGAGCGCCGCCGGAGCATAGCGGCCGAGCACCGGGGCGTAATGGTAGCAGAGCAGCAGGAGCTGCTCGCCAAGGCCGCCGGCTTCGCCACGGCGCGCGGCGTTCACGGCGGCGTTCAGCGCCTGTGGGGACGGCTGGACGCCGTAGAGCCAGGCGGAGAGCCGCCCGTCGGGGGTCAGCACGGCCACAGCGGCGATATGGGCGTACTGCCCCAGCCGCGGGTCCCAGGCGTAGCGGAAGCCCAGCGCGCCGGTGACGGCCGCGATGTCGCCGGGTCCGCCCACGACCGCATGGGCCGGCTGGCCGCCCAGCGCCGAGCCCAGGCGCCGGGCGCTGGCCTGCGCGTCGGCGGGGCCTTCCCGCGGATCGATGCCGAAGGCGACCACCTCGATGTCGCGGCCCGGCCGCGCGGCCTGGCCGTTGATCGCCCGCGCCAGGCCCTCCAGCGTCGCCCCGCAGATGTTCGGGCAATGGTGCTGCACGGGCGCCAGCAGCAGCGGGCGGCCGTGGGAGAGCGCGCGCAGGGTGACGCTGCGGCCGGTCTCATCCCGCAGGGGTGCGTCCATCGGGATCGCCGCGCCCGGGCGGGCGTCGATGCGCGCCAGGCGGAAGGGATCGAACGGCTCCGCCGCCCGAGCGGCGCCGCCGCAGACCAGCAGCACCAGGATCAGGCCGGCCGCCCTCATGGCGCGGCCTCCGCATCGCGCCAGCCGCGTTCGGCCGTGATCGCCATGGCGCGGTCGATCGGTATGTGCGCCAGGCCTGCCGCGCGGTCGGTCCAGCCATAGGTCGCAAGCCGGCGGGCGCCGGCGGCGCGGACCTGGGCCAGGTCGGAGCCACCGCGCACCTCGAGGCGCGGGGCGGGGGGCGCGGGCGCCCGGTGAAGGGCCGGCGGTGCGGATCGATCGAAGACGCCGGAGAAAACGGCGGCCAGGGCGAGCCCGGCGAAGACGCAGGCGAAGAGCACGCCGATACCGATCAACGCGTTCCGGGCCGGGGCGTCGGTGGGTTCGTGGCTCATGGCGCGGCCCGGCGGTTGCGGGCGACCACGGCCAGGCCGAGGCCGGCGGCGCCCAGGGCGGCGGCGATGGCCAGGAACAGCAGCGCGTCCAGGTCCCCGGCCGGCGGGCCGGGAGCCGGCAGCACCAGCCAACCCACCTCCAGCACCGAGGCCCCCGCGATGGCGAGCGCGATGGCCCTCAGGCTCGCAGGGTTGCGGCGCATCCGTCCCGCCACCAGCAGCGAGGCGGGCCCGCCCTTCAAGGCCATGGCCGCCCAGGCCAGGGTCCCCCAGGCGCCGCCGCGCCGCAGGTACCAGCTGACGCTGGGCGGCAGGTCGTCGGACCAGACGATGAAATACTGCATGAAGCCAAGGTAGGCCCAGAGCGCCACGACGCAGAGCAAGACGCCGCCCAGCACGTCGCCGGCGCGCTCCGGCAGCCCGGTCGCCGCAACGGCGGCCACCGCCAGGGCCAGCGCCAGGCCGATCTCAATCGACAGCACATAGAGCCCGAACCCCGAGGACGCGTAGTGCGGATCGAGCGACATCAGCCAGTCCGTGGTGATCAGCAAACTCGCTGGGACCAGCAGCACCAGCCCCACCGCCGAAACCGCCGTCGCCTCGCGTCCTGGACGCAGCCTGAGCGCGAGCCAGGCGAGGCCGGCGAACCAGGCCGCGCCCCGCAGGGCGAAGAACGCCGGGCTGAGGTAGGCCGCCCGGAAGGCGGTCTCGGCCGGCTCCGAGGGCCAGACGTAGAAGAGGCCGGGAGCCAGCAGGGCGGGCGTCATGGCCAGCGCCGCCAGCGGCAGCAGTCCAGGCGCGATGGCCAGCGGCTCGGCCAGGCTCTCACGCCAGGACCCCGGGATCAGCCGGCACATCATGGAAAGCGCCACCGCGCCGGTGGGCACGCCGGCCAGCAGGATGGCGGCGGCCAGCCACGCCCGCCAGGCCGCGCCCCCTGCCAGGACGACAAGCCCGAACAGCGCCAAGGCGGCCAGGCCGCCGCCGATCGCCAACCTCGGTCCGGCGCGTTCACCGGCCATCGGCGAACTCCAGCACCTGGCGATCCTGCGGCGGCAAGGCCGCGACCGGCGCGGCCTGGCTGAGCTGCAGGGCCTGGACATAGGCCGCGATCGCCCAGCGGTCGGCGGGCGCCACGCGGTCGGCGTGCGGGTACATGGCGCCCTTGCCCTGGGCTATGACCTGGACGACCTGGGCGGCGCCGAGCGCCCTGAGGCGCGGGCTCGCGAAGCTCTCCGGCCGCGGAAAGCCGCGGCGCACGACCACCCCGTCGCCGTCGCCCGCCGGCCCGTGGCACTGGACGCAGGCGATCGCATAGCGCGCGCGGCCGCGGGCGATCAGCGCCGCGGTCATCGGCGGCTGCTCGCCGCTCGTGGCCGCTGCTGGAAGGTCCTCCCGGGCGACCGCGCCGTCCGGGGCAAGCTGATTGACCTTGCCGTCGGCGAACAGCCGCGCGCGGCCATAGGCTGTGTAGCGCGGCTGGGCGTTCATCTGGTCGCAGGCGGCCAGGGCCAGGCTCGCAGCGACGATCGGCAGGACCCGGATCACGGCGCGGTCTCCGCATAGGCCGCGTCGGCGATGCGCAGCGGCGCGAGCGTCCGCAGGAAGCGCCGCGCGGCGCCCGCGTCGAACGCGCCCTCCCCGGCCAGCACCGCCAGGAAGAACTTGTCGTCGGTGGCGAAATGGAAGTCGGCGATCTCGAACATCGGGTGATGCAGGCGCGGCAAGCGGGCGCCGATCAGCATGGCCAGGATCGCCGCGCAGACCGCGCCTAGCACCATCAGCTCATAGGTGATCAGGACAAAGGCCGGCGGCGCCACCACGGGCCGGCCGCCGATGTTGAGCGGAAAATCGAGGTTCACCCAGACCTGCATGAAATAGCCGCCGGCCGCGCCGAGAATGGCGCCCGCCAGCATCGCCGGCGCGACGGCCCGCTCGCGGAAACCCAACGCCTCGGCGAGGCCTTCGACCGGGAACGGGCTGAACGCCTCCAGGCGCGCGAAGCCCTCGGCGCGCGCCTGCCGCACAGCCGCCAGCAGGGCCTCCGGCCGGTCGAACTCGGCCACCACCGCATAGAGGGCCGCGCCGGCGGGGCGGTCAGGCATGGGCGGCCTCCGGCGAGGCTTCGCCCTTCAGTTCGGAGGCCGAGATGATCGGCAGGAACCGCACGAACAGCATGAAGAGGGTGAGGAAGAGGCCCAGCGAGCCGGCGTAGAGGCTCCACTCCCAGAAGCTCGGCGAATAGGAACCCCACGACGACGGCAGGCCATGGCGGCTGAGGCTCGAGACCACCAGCATATAGCGCTCGAACCACATGCCGCAGGCGACGCAGGCGCTGACCGCGAACAGCACATACGGATTTCGCCGGAAACGGCCCAGCCACAGCAGCTGCAAGGGCGCGAAGTTGCCCAGGAGGGCGCCCCAGTAGCTCCAGGCGATGGGGCCGGTCAGCCGGTTATGCAGGATCGCCAGCTCCGCGGGCTCGCCCGAATAGAGGGCGTTGAACACCTCGGCGAAATAGCCGTAGGCGGTCATCAGGCCCGTCGCGAGCGTCATCTTGGCCAGGAGGTCGAGGTGGCGCTCGGTCACCACCGCCTCGAAGCCCAGCCAGTGGCGCAGCGCGACCGCGATCATCGAGACCACGGCGAAGCCGGAGAAGGCCGCGCCCAGCACGAAATAGGGCGGGAAGACCGTCGAGCTCCAGCCGGGGATCGGACCGGCCGCCAAGAGCAGCGAGATCTCCGAATGCACCGAGACCACCAGGGGCACGGCGATGGCCGCTGTCAGCCGATAGGCCCTGCGCCAGCGCGCCCAGTGCGTCGCCGCGCCCCGCCAGCCCAGCGCGAAGAGGCCGTAGAACACCTGGGCGCGACGGGTCTTGGCGCGGTCGCGCACCGAGGCCAGGTCCGGCAGGATGCCGATGTACCAGAACAGCGCCGAGACGATCAGGTAGGTTAGGACCGCGAAGAAGTCCCAGGTCAGCGGGCTTCGGAACTGCGGCCAGACTCCCATGGTGCTGGGATAGGGCGCCATCCAGTAGACGAACCACGGCCGGCCGAGATGCACGATCGGATAGAGGCCTGCGCAGACCACGGCGAACAGGGTCATGGCCTCGGCGAAGCGGTTCAGGGAGTTGCGCCAGTCCTGGCCCAGCAACAGCAGCATGGCCGAGATCAGGGTGCCCGCGTGGCCGATCCCCAGCCACCAGATGTAGTTGGAGATGGCGATCCCCCAGTTGACCGGGATGTCCTCGCCCCAGACCCCGACGCCGCGCCAGAACAGCACGCCGACCGAGACCAGGTAGAGGCCGAGCAGGACCGCGGAGACCGCGAACATCGCCGCCCAGGTCCTGGGCCTCGGATAGGCGAGTGGAATCTCGGTGATCTTCTCGATCTCCCGCCCCTTCTCGCGCCGCGCCATCAGCCGCCCTCCCCGTTCGTGCGGATGCGGGCCAGATAGGTGGTGCGGGGCCGGGTGTTTTCCTCCGGCAGCAGGCTGTAGTCCCGCGCCTGCGCCTTGCGGCGCGACACCGCGCTCCTGGGGTCGCTGACGTCGCCGAACACGATGGCCTGCGTGGGGCAGGTCTGCTGGCAGGCGGTCCTGATCTCGCCATCGGCGATGGCGCGGTTCTCGAGCTTGGCCTGGATGCGTGCGTCGCTGATCCGCTGGATGCAGTAGGTGCACTTCTCCATCACCCCGCGGGTGCGCACGGTGACGTTGGGATTGCGCTGCGCCCGGCGCTCCGGCGGATCGGACCCGGTGTAGTCGAACCAGTTGAAGCGGCGGACCTTGTAGGGGCAGTAGGACGAGCAGGTGCGGGTGCCGATGCAGCGGTTGTAGACCTGCAGGTTGAGCCCGTCGGGACCGTGGACGGTGGCGCCCACCGGACAGCCGACCTCGCAGGGCGCGTCCTCGCAGTGCATGCAGGGCACCGGCTGGAAGGCTTCGCGCGGCGCCGCCGGATCGCCTTCCACATAATGGTCGACGCGCAGCCAGTGCATCTGGCGGCCCTCGGCCACCAGGTCCTTGCCGACGATGGCGATGTTGTTCTCCGCGTCGCAGGCGGTGACGCAGGCGTTGCAGCCGATGCACAGGTCGGTGTCGATCGACAGGCCCCACTGCGGCCCGTCCTTCGGGACCGGCGGATAGAAGCTGACCGCATCGGCCGGCGGCGGCTTCGGCGCGCGCGCCTGGGCCGGCGTGACGGCGCGGACGATCCCCGGCTGGTCGAGCGCCTGGTGTGGCTGGGTGGTCGCCAGCCGCGGCCCGCCGCCCACCTTGCTGAGGACCACGTCGGTGAGCGCCCAGGGCGTGGCCTGCGGCCGGATCTCATAAGCGTCGTAGCCATGGCCGTCGCCCACCTGGTCGGGCAAGCGCCGCCCATAGCCCAGGAAGGCGGTCAGTGTGCGCCGCGACTGGCCGTGGGTGACCCAGACCGCCGCCTCGATCGTCCGCCCGCCGGCGGCGACCCTGGCGATGTCGCCGCTCTCCAGGCCATGCGCCAGGGCCAGGTCCGGCCCGACGGCCAGGATGTTGTCCCAGGTCACCTTGTTGAGGGGCTTGGGCAGCTCCTGCAGCCAGGCGTTGCTGGCGAAGCGGCCATCCCAGATGGTCGGATCGGGCCGGAAGACCAGCTCCAGGCCGGAGGATGGGGCGTGCGGCGCCGGCGCCGGGATGGCTGCGGCCGCCGCGGCAATTTCCGGCGCGGCGGTGTCTTCCACGAATCCGCGACGCAGGGCGCCGGCCCAGAGGCTTTCGAAGGCCGCGCCGAACCGCTCGCGCCAGGTGGCGGCGACGAGGCCGCGCCCGCTCGCCGCCGGTCGGCCCTGCAGGGTCTCGAGCACCGCATGGCGCGAACGGACCGCGTAGAACGGCCTGACCAGCGGCTGGATCAGGCTCACCGTGCCCTCCACCGCGCGCGCGTCGCTCCAGGTCTCCAGGTCGTGCTCGACGGGCGCGTGCCACGCGCAGAGGTGCGCGGTCTCATCGACGTGCAGGCCCGCGTGGATGGTCTGCCGGACCCTGCGCAGGCTCTCGGCGAAGCCGCTGTCGGCCGGGGCGGCGTAGGCCGGGTTGGCGTCCAGGATCAGCAGGGTGTCGACGGCCCCGGCCGCCATGGCGGCGACCAGCGCCCCGAAGGAGGCGCCGCCGTCGGGGGGCGCAAGGGCCACGGGCTCGGCCAGCCGCAGGGTCGTCCCGATGGCGCCGATGCGATGGGCGAGCGCCAGGCCGAGCGTTTGGACGGCGGGCGGCTGGAGCGCCCCAACCGAGACCAGCGCCCGACCCTGCGCCTGCGACAGGGCCGCCGCCGCGGCTCCCACCCAGGCCTGCTCGCGCGCCGAAAGCGTCGCCGGCGCCGGTGCGAGGCCGAAGCGCGCGGCCAGCGCCTGGCCGACCGCGCCGATCCGGCCCGGCGCCACGGCCAGCCGGTCGTCGGCGGCGACCCCGGTGAGGCTCGGCGTGGGCTCGGCCACGAACAGGCGATGGTCGCCCTGGCCGGCCTGGTAGGCGATCCGCCGTTGCGACCACATCCGCGCGTTGCGGGTCTGCTGCGGTCCGGGGCCCAGCAGGTCGTCGTCCAGGCTCACCACCACCTCGGCGAGGTCGAGTCGCGGCAGGACCTGCAGGGGCCGGCCGAACGCCAACGCCGTCGCCGCCAGACGCTGGTCCTCGTTCACTGGCTCCAGCACATGCCATCGCGCCTTCGGCCAACGCTCCACGA
>Ga0070681_10007719_pt1 | contig 10515 bp, 10 predicted proteins | sample KBSC83BmetaG_FD_65650 | JGI IMG/M metagenome (GOLD analysis project Ga0070681, IMG submission 65650) | Corn rhizosphere microbial communities from Kellogg Biological Station, Michigan, USA - KBS C8-3B metaG | ecosystem: Host-associated > Plants > Roots > Rhizosphere | place: USA: Michigan...
GTGAGAGCCCCCCACAGCCGGCGCGGTGCTTCAGATATTCCCAATTGCGGTCGAGGCCGAGCGTGCCCTTGCCCTCGAGATCGCCGGCACGCGCGAGCTCGCCATCGGTGAGATATTTCACCGGTCCGAGCTGCATCGCGAAGAGCTGAAAGCGCGCATTCACCTGGGCATAGATCGCTGTCATGACGGCGCGCGGCAGGCTGCTCGAGACGATGGTGGCGCCGTGGCCGCGCATCAGCACCATACGGCTGCGGTCGAGCTTGCGCGCCAGCGATTGGCCCTGCCCCAGATTGGTGACGAGCATATTGGTATCGCCGAACTCGTCATTGATGTCCCAGATCGGCACGGTGCCGCCGATGCGGGCCGCGGCGTGGAAGATCGGCCGCAAGGGAACGGCGGTGACGCCGTAGGGAATGAGCTCGTAGGCGTGGGTATGCACGATGGCGTTGACGTCCGCCCGGGCCGCGTAGATCGCGGCATGGATGAAGCGCTCGGCATAGAGCGAGGGCGTCGCCGCCTGGCTCGCCTCGCCCGCCAGATCATGCTCGACGATGTCGCCGCGCTCGACGAGCTCCGGGCTGCGCGAGCGCGACATGAGGAAGCGGTCGCTGCGGTCCGGATGACGCGCGCTGACATGGCCGTAGCCGTCCACCACCCCCTCATGGGCGAGAATGCGATTGCTCGCGACCAGCTCGCCGATCTGCTGCTCGAGCCCAGCCATCCTCCCTCCTCCGAAAATAGCGCTTGGCGCCCGCTCGATTTCGTTCATTAATTAACGAACGACGCTAGGCGTCCGAACGGCCCGCGTCAATCGGGGCGAGGCGAAAGAGGGGATCCCATCGCATGCTGACGCTCTACCACCATCCCGCCTCGGTGAGCTCCGCCAAGGTTCGCATGGTGCTGGCCGAGAAAGGGCTGGCCTGGGAAGGACGGGTCGTCGACATCTTCCGCGGTGCGCAGTTCGATCCCGCCTATCTCGCCATCAACCCGGCCGGCGTGGTGCCCACCCTCGTGACCGAGGACGGCCGGTTCGTACGCGAATCGCTGGTCATCTGCGAATATCTCGAGGAGGCCTTCGCCGCGCCCTCGCTGGTGCCGCCCGATTTCGCGGAGCGCGCGCGCATGCGCGTCTGGTGCAAGGACATCGAGACTTTCATGATGGTGGCCTGCGCCGGCCTCAGCTATCCGGCGAGCGACCGGTTCGAGGTCGCGAAGCTCGCCCCGGCCGAGCTCGGCCAATATTACGCACGCCATCCCAACCCGAAGCTCGCCGAGCGCAAGCGCGCCTGGGCCGAGCGCGGCTTTGCCGCGCCGGAAGCGCGCAGCGCCGTGCTCACCTATCACAAGTTCCTGCAGAAGATCGACATGCAGCTCGCCAAGGGCGCTTGGCTGGCCGGGTCGCAATACAGCCTGGCCGATGCCGAGACCGTGCCCTACATCGCCCTGCTCGAGATGCTGGGCTTTGCCGCCTGGTGGCACAAGCTCGAGCGCATCGACGATTGGTATCAGCGCGTCAAGCAGCGGCCGAGCTTCGGCAAGGCGATCAGCGCTGCCGTGCCCGAAGGGCTGCGCGCCGACATGGCGGCGCGGGGTGCCCGGACCTGGGCGGAGATCGACGCCATTCTCGCCACTGCCGAGCCCTTTACCGGCCGCTCGCCCTGGGCGATGCGCGCCGAAGCGATCTGAACGACGGAGCCGCTGCATGCTGACGCTCTACCATTTCCCCTCCTCGGTCTGCGCCGCCAAGGTGCGCCTGGTGCTGGAGGAGAAGGAGCTGACCTGGGAAAGCCGCATCATCGAAATTCTCAAGGGCGAGCAGTTCCAGCCCTGGTATGTCGCCCTCAACCCCAATGCGGTCGTGCCCACCCTGGTGCATGACGAGCAGCCGGTCTGCGAATCGGCGGTGATCTGCGAGTATCTCGACGACGTCTTTCCGGCGCCGCTGCTGCGGCCGGCCGACCTGGTCGACCGCTCGGTCATGCGCATCTGGGCGAGCGACGTCGACACCTATATGAACGGCATCTGCGCCGGCATCACCTATCCGGCGACGCACCGCCACGAGATCCTGAAAATGTCGCCCGAGGAGCTGCAGCGCTTCTATGACGGCCACACCGACAAGGACAAGCTCGCCCGGCGCAAGCGGCTGATCGAGCAAGGCTACCGCTCGCCCGACGCCCGCCACGCCGTGCGCGTCTACGACAAGTTCCTGAGCAAGCTCGAGACGCAGCTGGCCGAGACCGGCGCCTGGCTGGCCGGCGACGGCTATTCGATCGCCGATGCCGCCGCCACGCCCTACATCGTGCGGCTCGATATGCTCAACTATCAGGAATGGTGGCGCCATTCGCGCCCGCATCTCGACGATTGGTACGAACGCATCAGGGCACGGCCGAGCTTCCTGCCGGCGATGATCGACATCATGCCGAAGCAGTTCGTCGCCGATATGGGCACGCGCGGCGCGGGCTATTGGCCGGAGGTGCGCGAGATCCTGCAGGAAGAGGGGCTGTGGTGAGCCGGGTTGCGGCCGATCTGCCGCGCGGCTCCGCCCCGCCGCGCAGACGGGCGGCGAAGCCGCGCGGCCTGTGCCGCAGCGGCAGCTACGAAACGGAATATTTCTACACGCACCGGCTGAGCCTGCTCAGCCGCCTGCTCGCCCGCACCACCAAGCGGATGCTGGGCGATCCTATCGGCCTCAGCCAGATGGAATGGCGCATTCTGGTCCAGCTGGAGCACAGCTCGCCGGCGCGCATCGCCGACATCCACGAGCGCTCGCTGTGCCCGAAGCCGCAGATCTCCTCGTCGCTGCCGCGGCTGGTGCGCGCCGGCTATGTCCTGCGCGCCGATAATCCGTCCGACGCACGGGCGCCCTTTTTTGCCATCACCGACGAGGGCTTGCGGCTCTATCGCGCCGTCATGCGCCTGTCGCGCAAACGCCAGCAGGCGCTCGAGGCGCTGCTCGGCCGCGCCGAGCGCGCCGGCTTCGAGGCGGCGCTCGACCGGCTGATCGCCGCCTTGCTGGCGGAAGAGGCGGAAGGCTTGTCCGAGGCCGCGTGAAGCGGACGCATAGCGGCGACGAGGCCGCGAAGGGAGGCCGAAATGCGACTCTGGAAAGTAGGATTCTCGCTGCTCTTTGCTTTGCCGTTCGCGCGCGAAGCGGCGGCCGCCGACCCGGTCGCCGATTTCTATCGCGGCAAGCAGCTGAATTTCATCATCAGCACGGGTGCCGGCGGCGGCTACGAGCTCTATGCCCGGCCGCTGTCGCGCCATATCGGCCGCTACATTCCCGGCGAGCCGACCATCGTTCTGCAGCATATGGAGGGCGGCGGCGGCATTCGCGCCATGAACTATCTCTACAACGCCGCGGCGCGCGACGGCACGGTGATCGGCATGGTGCACAACACCGTCGCCTTCGTGCCGCTCTACGGCGTCGAGGAGGCGAAGTTCGACGCGACCAAGGTCAATTGGCTCGGCAGCATGAACGACGAGGGCGCCGTGTGCATCGGCTGGCACACGGCGGCAGCGCAGAGCTTCGACGACCTCCAGGTGAAGCCCTTCATCGCCGGCAGCACGGGTCCGGGCTCCGACATGGAGATCTACGCCCTGGCGCTCAACCGCCTGGCCGGCACCAAGATCCGCGTCATCAACGGCTACAAGAGCGCCAACGACATCTATCTCGCCATGGAGAAGGGCGAGGTCGAGGGTCGTTGCGGCACCGCCGTCTCGGGGCTGAAGGCGATCCATCCCGAATGGTTCGACAAGCATCTGGTGCGCTTCCTGGTGCAGACCGCGCTGGAGCGCGGCAGCGATCCGGTGCTCAAGGACACGCCGCTGATCCTCGACCGCGCCAAGAGTGCGGACGAGCGCGCTGCCTGGCGCTTCATTTTCGCGCCGCAGAAGATGGCGCGTCCCGTGCTGGCGCCGCCGGGGGTCCCGGCCGACCGTCTCGCCGCCCTGCGCGAGGCCATGCGCAAGACCATGAGCGACCCCGCCTTCCTCGCCGAGATGGAAACCTCGCATTCCGACATCCATTATCTGCCGGCCGAGGTGGTGCAGCAGCATGTGGCGGAGATCTACGCCACGCCCGCCGCCGTGCGCCAGATGGCGATCTCCGCGACGCGCAGCGGCAGCTAGCCTCAGGGCTCGCGCTCGACGACCAGCATGTAATGCTCTGGCGTTTGCCGGCGATAGTCGACGATCTCGAAGCCGGCTTCATCGCACCAGGCCTCGATACGCTCCGGCGCCACGCGGTGCTCGCGCTTGACGCCGATCTCGCACGGCCCTTCGGGATGGAACTCGCCGATCAGCAGGCGGGCGCCGGGCCGCAGCAGCCCGCGCAGACAAGCGAGGATCGCCGGTGGCGCATCGGTATGGTGCAGGACCATGGTGACCAGGGCCGCATCGGCCGGCGGTCCAGGCACCTCGACCGTCGCTGCGTCCGCCGCGATGCGTGTGATCTGCGCGACCCCGCGCGCCTGCTGCAGCTCAGCGAGATAAGCGAGCGCGTCGGCGGAGCGATCGATGGCGACCACAACGCCGTCGCGTCCGACGAGCTCGGCAAGCGCCAGGCTGACATAGCCGGGCCCGGCGCCGACATCGAGCACGCGGTCGCCCGGCTTGATGCCGATGGCGTCGAACCAGTCGGCCATAAGCTCGGCGCGTAGCGCTTGGCGCGCGAAGACTTCGGTCCAATTGGAATGGGACATGTCCCTTGGATAGGCGCCCGCCATTGCCGATTCTCAGCCGCCGTTCACCGGAACAGATCGTCGAACACCGCTTTCCAGCGCGGCATCTCGCTCGTCGCCTGCTCGGGCGTGAAGGAGCGGGCGCGGAAATGGCCGCCGTCGGGCGCCAGCGTCGGGTCGAGCGGCGCCACTTCGGGATGGGCCGGCACATAATCGATGTCGCGGAACACCGCCTGCCCCTCCTTCGAGGTCAGGAAATCGACGAGCAGCTTGCCGGCATTGGGATGCGGTGCGTCCTTCAGGACCGACAGCACATTGAGCACCACGGTCGAGGGCTCGAGCGGCGTCCAGGCGACGGGCGCACCCTTCTTCTTCGCCTCCGCCACCTGGTTATTGAAGAGCTGCAAGCCCAGCGCATATTCGCCGAGCACCACCTGCTGCAGCACCGCATTGGCCGAGAGGGTGAGGTTGGCGACCTTCTGCTTGGCGAAGCGGCGCAGATAGTCCATGCCCTTTTCCTCGCCCATCTCGGCCAGCACCGTCGCGACGAAGCCGGGTCCGGCCGAGGTCGAAGGCGTGCCGCCCCAGGCGATCTGGCCGCGCCATTTCGGATCGAGCAGCGTCTCGTAGCTGAGTTTGGTGTCGGGCGGCACCAGGCCGGTGTTGAAGCCCGGCGTCAGCACGCTGATGTTGGTCGCGATCCAATAACCTTCTTTGTCGAGCCGGTCGGGCGGATACTCCTTGGCGGTATCCGGCAGCCATTTCAGCACGATCCCTTCCTGCTTCAGCGGCACCACCGTGGTGGTGCCGTCGAACACATCGACGGCGTGGCGGCCGGCGCGCACCTCGTTCGAGATGCGCACCGCCGTGTCGGCCGCGTTCAGCACCGAGAAGCTGAGCTTGATGGCGGGATATTTCTTCTCGAAGGCGGCGGCGAGCGGCCGCGAATGGTCGAGCACCTGGGTCGTGTACCAGACGACCTCGCCTTCCTTCTGCGCGGCAGCGACGAGGGACGCATCGGCGGCCTCGGCGCCGCCGGCCGCCAGCAGGCAAGCGGCGCCGAGCGCGGCGAGAAGAGGCTTCATTTCGCTTCCACGATGGCTTTGTAACGCGCCACGGTGGCCTTCGGGATCTGCTCGACCGTGGCGAGGATCGCCTCCACCTCCTCGCCGCTCAGCGGGCTGATGTCGAGCTTGAGGCGCTCGGCATCGGCGAGGAAGGCGGGATCGCGGCACGTCTCGGTGAAGGCCTGCCGCAAGATGTGCAGCGCCTGCTCGGGCAGCTTCGGCGGCGCCATCACCGGCCGCGCCACGCGGAAGGGAAGATCGAGCAGCTGGATGAGGGCGCGGTCCTCCGGCGTCTTCGCCGTTTCCATGGCGGTCGGCACGTCGGGCAGCCGCGCCCAGCGCTGCTCCTTGGTGAACAGCAGCAGGAAGCGCAGACGATTCTCCTTCAGCCAGCTGGAATAGGCCGTCTGCAGCGACGACATGCCGGTGGCGAGGCCATCCACCTCGCCGCGCTCGAGCGCCATCGCCATCTGGCTCGAGCCGGGATAGCCGCGGATGAGCTCGATATTGAGCTTGAACACGGCGCGCGCGATGAGCTGCACGTCGATGTCGCCCTGCCCCGCCGCACCGGCGGCGAAATGGGCCGGCTGGCCGGGCTTCTGCAGGTCTGCCAGCGTCTTGTAGGGCGTGTCGGCCCGCACCATCAGCATGTAGGCGTCGTTGGCGTAGGAGCTCGGCGTGCCGATCCAGGAAAGGCCGTGCATGCCGTATTTGGCGGCCGGATTGCCCCAGATGGGCTCGAAGGGAATCTGCTTGGGGCCGAGGCCGATCGTATAGCCGTCGCGCGCCGCCACATTCGCCAGGTTGTTGGCCATGGCGAGGCCGTTGCCCTCGGGCATGTTCTTCACGACGACGGTGGGCTTTCCCTCGATGTGATTGCCGAGATAGCGCGCGATGAGTCGCGCATAGGCATCGTAGCCGCCGCCGACATTGTTGCCGACCAGGAGGGTGATCGACTTGCCCTCGTAATAGGCGGCGGCGTCGGCCGAGCCGGCGAAACCGAGCAGGGCGAGCGCGACGAGAATGGTCCTCATGCGAGCTCCATCATGGCGAGGATGGCTTTGGTGATGACGCTGTCCGACCGGCCGTAGAGCTGCTGCACCTCGAAATGGTTGAGGCCCGGCAGGGCCAGCTCGTTGCAGGGATAGCCGCGCGCGCACCAGGCGGCGGCGAATTCGCGCGACTGGCGCTGGAACTCGGCGAGCTCGCCCTCGCCATAGCCGATGACGAGCTTCATGCCGTGATCGGGAATGCGGCGGATCGGCGACAGGGTGAGCGCCTCGTCGCGATCCATCTTGAGGTAGCTATTGCGCCATGAGAGCTGCACCGGCTCGAGATCGAACATGCCGCTGAAGGGCGCCGCCCCCTTGAGCACGCGGTCCGGCACCGAGAATTCCTCCTGCCAGCGCGTCACCATCATCATGCCGGTGACATGGCCGCCTGAGGAATGGCCGGTGACATAGAGCTTCTCGGGGTCGCCGCCGAAGCTCGCGGCATTGCGCCAGACCCAGGCGATCGCGGCGGCAGCCTGGCGCACCTGCTCGGCGAGCCGCACCTCGGGCACCAGCGCGAAATTGACGGCGACGCAATTGGCGCCGGCCGCGACGAAATGCTCGGCGACGAAGCTCACCTCGTCCTTGTGGCCGGCTTTCCAGGCGCCGCCATGGATGAAGATCAGCGTAGGCGCGCCCGCCTTGCCCGAGGTGAAGACATCGAGCAGCTCGTGACGGCTCGGCCCGTAGGCGACGTCGCGCAAGCCGCCGAGCTTCTCACGCACCCGCGCGCTTTCGGCGATCTTCTTCTGCTTGTAGACGCCGGAGTTCGGCACCAGCGAATGCTGATTGTACTGGTCGTCGAGCTCGGCTTGCGTCATGCCGCGATAGACGATCCGGTCCGCCGCCTCGATGTCCGCCATGCACCCATCCTCCCGACTGCTGCCGGAAAGCCTAGCGCCAGGCCTGCTTGGTGCGCAATGTCGGGGCGAGCAGGAGGCCGAGACTGGCGAGCGCCGCCATGGCCCAGAAACCATGGGCGCCCAAGCGTCCATAGAGCGGACCGGAGGCGAGCGTCATGAGGCTGGTCGCAGCGCCGATGGCGAGCGTGCCGTAGAGGGCGAGCGCCGTGGCCGCGAGCGGCCTCGGCACGATCTCGGCCATGAGCCGCATGCAGGCGAGATGCAAGAGCGCAAAGCTGAGCCCGTGCAGCGGCTCGATCAGCGCCACGGCCGGGATCGAGGCGGTCTCCGCCATGACGCCCCAGCGCAGGATCGCCGCCAGCGCGGCAAGTGCCACGGCGCCGGCGATTCCCAGCCGGTCGAGCAGGGGGCGCCCGAGCAGGAAAAAGACCACGACTTCCGCTGCGACCGATTCGGACCAGAGGATGCCGGCCGTGTCGGCGCCGATGCCGGCCTCGCGCCAGCGAATCACGGCAAAGGAATCGTGCATCGCATGGCTGCCCAGGATGAGCGCCGCGACCAGCATGGCGCGACGAAACAGCGGCATGGCCAACAGCGTCCGGAAGCCGTGCCGCGTGACCTCCGGTTCGTGCTGGGTGGGTGGCGGCGGCGGCGCAAGAAAGCTGGCCGCGAAGCCGGCGAGCGCCAGCAGGGCTGCCTGCATCCCGACGATGACACCGGTGCCGGCGCGCGCGATGGCGGCGCCGGCCAGCAGCGAGCCCAGGATGAAAGCCGCCGATCCCGCGCCGCGCACCCAGCCATAGTCGAATCCCAGGCTGCGCCGCTCCTTCGGCGCCGCCGCGCCGAGCGCCAGCGAATCGGTGAGCGGCGCCAGCGGCGCCAGCGCCGCCATCTGGCACAGCACCACAAGCAGCAGCGGCAAGAGCCCGGATGCGAAGAGGTAAAGCGGCGCCAGCAGCGCCGCGACACCGGCGCAGATCGCCAGCACCGCATGCGGCGCCGCCGTGCGGTCGGCGATGCGGCCCGCCACCGGCCCGGCGACGAGCTTGATCGCGCCGCCGGCCGCGAGCATCAGCCCAATGCTGGCCGGGGCCAGCCCGTGCTCGCCGAGCAGCAAGGGCAGATAGGGCGATTGCACGCCGTAGCCGGCATAGAGCGCGCCATAGACGAGGAGGAAGCGGGAAAGCGGCGGCAGGCCGGTCATGCGGGGGCAACGCGACGAGAGCGCCGCCGTTGCTCGACTCCGCCGCCGCAGCCCGGCACACTCGGCGGGACAAGAGGCATGGGAGGGGCAAGCGCGTGCGGCTCGAATCTTGCCTTGCAGCCGGGCTCGCCGGACTCTGTCTCGCCGCCTCCGCTGCCGCCGACCCGATCGCCGATTTCTATCGCGGCCGGCAGGTGACCATCATTGTCGGCGGCGAGGCCGGCACCGACTACGATTTCTATGCGCGCCTGCTCGCGCATCATCTGCCGCGCCATCTCCCAGGCTCTCCCACCGTCATCTTCCAATACATGCCGGGCGCGGGCTCGGTGATCGCCACCAATCACGTCTACAACATCGCGCCGCAAGACGGCACGGTGCTCGCGACCGCCGACCAGTCGTTGTCGCTGCAACAAGCAGTCGGCGACAAGCGGATCAGTTTCGACACCACGAAATTCACCTACATCGGCAATCCCAACGTCGAAAACAACACCACCGCCGCCTGGCACGCGTCCGGCATCAAGACGATCGACGACGCCAAGAAGCGCGAGGTCACGTCGGGCGCGACCGGCGGCTCGACCTCGTCGCAATACCCCAAGGCGATGAACGCGCTCATCGGCACGAAGTTCAAGATCATTCTCGGCTATCCCGGCGGCAATGACGTCAACCTTGCACTGGAGCGCGGCGAGGTGGAGGTGCGCGGTTCGAACAGCTGGACCTCGTGGAAGGCGACCCGCCCGGATTGGATCGCCGAGAAGAAGATCAACATTCTGGTGCAGATCGGGTTGACGAAGGCGCCGGACCTGCCGGGCGTGCCGCTCCTGATGGAGCTTGGCAAGAACGACGAGGACCGCAAGCTGCTGCGGCTGTTGTCCGCCTCGACCCATATCGGGCGGCCGATCTTCACGTCGCCGGGCGTGCCGGCAGAGCGCATCGCCGCGCTGCGCAAGGCGTTCGACACGATGGTTCGTGATCCTGCATTTCTTGAAGAAGCGAAGCGCGAGAAGTTCGATATCGAGCCCACCACCGGCCAGGCGATGCAGGATGTCATCAATGAGATGATGTCCGCCCCGGAAGGACAAAAAGAACGGCTGCGGAAGATCATCGAGTAGTCGGCGCGCGAGGCGACCTCTCCGCTTTCATCCTTCGAGACGCCCGCCGCTGCTTGCGCGCGGCGGGCTCCTCAGGATGAGGCCGAACCAAAAGACCCCCGCGACTACGCTTTCAGCTTCAACAGCGCGTCGGCGTTGCCGTAGCAAAGCTTGGCCATGTCGGCCGGCGCGAGCGACACCTCATCCAGGAATTTGCGCCCCTGTGCGTCGCGCGCAAACGGATAATCGACCGAGAACATGATGCGGTCGATGCCGAAGGTCTGAAGCGCCGCGACGAGCGGCGGCTGGGTGAAGATGCCGCTGGTGGTGATCCAAACCTGATCGACGATGGTCTCGCTCGGCTTGCGCTTGAGGTGGCCGGCGTCGGCGGCCGAAACGTCGTCGAGGCGGGCGAGCATCACCGGCAGCATCTCGCCCATGTGCCCGATGATCATCTTCAGCTTGGGATGCTTGTCGAAGGTGCCGGCGAACACCATGCGCAGGATGTGGATCGCGACCTCAGAGTGCCAACCCCAGCCGGCGGTGCCGACGACGCGGTCCG
>Ga0070681_10007722_pt1 | contig 10513 bp, 10 predicted proteins | sample KBSC83BmetaG_FD_65650 | JGI IMG/M metagenome (GOLD analysis project Ga0070681, IMG submission 65650) | Corn rhizosphere microbial communities from Kellogg Biological Station, Michigan, USA - KBS C8-3B metaG | ecosystem: Host-associated > Plants > Roots > Rhizosphere | place: USA: Michigan...
GAGGAGTACTTCGCCTGGAAGCTCGTCGAGAACGACGGCCGCTGCCAGGGCGTCATCTGCTGGGACCTGCTGAACGGCGGCCTGCACACGATCGGCGGCAAGACCGTCGTGCTCGCGACCGGCGGTCAGGGGCGCATCTACCGGACAACGACGAACGCATACGCGTGCACCGGCGACGGCGCCGCGATGGCGTACTACCTCGGCGTCGCGCTGAAGGACATGGAGTTCATGCAGTTCCACCCGACCACGCTCTATCCGTCGGGGATCCTGCTCACCGAAGGCTGCCGCGGCGAGGGTGCGTACCTCATCAACAGTGACGGCGAGCGGTTCATGAAGCGCTACGCGCCGAACGCGATGGAGCTCGCGTCGCGCGACGTCGTTTCGCGGTCCGAGCAGACGGAGATCGACGAGGGCCGCGGCATCAACGGGTCGATCTACCTCGACATGCGCCACCTCGGTGCCGAGCGGATCATCGAGCGGCTGCCCGGCTCACGCGAGCTGTCGATGACGTTCGCGGGCGTCGACCCGATCTACGACCCGGTGCCGGTCCGGCCCGGCGCCCACTACCACATGGGCGGCGTCGAGACCGACAACGACGGCGCGACCGAGCTGACCGGCCTGTACGCCGCGGGCGAGGTCGCGTGCGTGTCGGTGCACGGCGCGAACCGGCTCGGCGGGAACTCGCTGATGGAGACGATCACGTTCGGCCGCCGCGCCGGGAGGGCGGCCGCCGAGTGGGCGCTGTCGCACACGACGATCGACGTGCCCGTGAGCGTCGAGGCGGACGCGGAGCGCGAGCTGAAGTCGATGCTCGGCTACTCCGGCGGCGAGCGCCCGTGGCAGATCCGTCAGGATCTCGGCACGTCGATGCTCGAGAACTTCGGCGTTTTTCGTCGCGAGGAGCAGATGGCGAAGCAGATCGAGATCCTCGAGGCGCTGAAGGAGCGCTACGACCGCGGCGTCGTGATCGAGGACAAGGGCGACGTCTTCAACAGCGACCTGACGCAGGCGATCGAGCTGGGCAACATGATCGACCTCGCGCGCTGCATGCTGCAGGCGGGCATCGCCCGGAAGGAGAGCCGCGGAGCCCATGCGCGGCCGCACGACTATCCGAAGCGCGACGACGAGAACTTCATGAAGCACTCGATCTCGCGTTACACGCCCGACGGGCCGGAGCTCTCCTACGACGAGGTTCGCTTCACGAAATACGAGCCGATGGAGCGGACGTACTGATCAGCTCGGCGACGTGCGCTTCGACCTCGTCGCGCTCGGCAAATCCGACTTGGATCAACCCCGCGGCGTAGGCCATCGCCACCGCCTGTGCGCGGGTGTGCACGCCGAGCTTCACGAAAATCCGCTGCACGTGGCTCGACACCGTCTTCGGCGCGATGAACAGCCGCCGCGCGACCTCCCCGGGCGGACAGCCCTCGGCGATCAGCTGAAGGATCTCGATCTCGCGCTCGCTCAGCTCGAGCGCGGGCTTGAGCGCGCGGCCGCGTGACCGCGTGATCAGGCGGTCGAGCCGTGCGAGCAACTCGTCGGGATGGATCGGTTTGACGAGGTAGTCGTCGCCGCCGGCGATGATCCCCGCCGCGCGGTCGAACGGATCGATGCGCTCGCCGGAGACGAAGATCACGGGTAGATCGGCGTCGACTTCCTCTCGGAGCTCGCGGCAGACGCTGTAGCCGCCGCGGCCGGGCATGACGACGTCGACGATCGCCGCGTCGATGCGAGCCTGTCGTGAAGCCGCGGTCGCCTCGTCTGCGCTCGGCGCCGTCACGACGCAGTAGCCGGCGCTGTGAAGCAGCGCCGCGAGAAAACGGGCGAACGATTCGTCGTCTTCGACGATCAGTACACGGGTCTTGCGTGCCGCCACAGTTCTCCCCACGGATCGAGAACTCGCCTGACACAGACGTCATAACTCTTCGTGGCTTGCCGCACAAGTCGCTACTGCGTTCATTTCCCTTAACGGGCCTAGGGCGTTTGCCCACGACAAGAGGAGGCGGACAGCCGATTTCCCTGCTCACGGCCACGTCATACGGTCCTTTGGATCCCAGAATCGATGGGGAGTCTGGGCACAGGGAGGGATTTCGATGGCTGAAAGGATTTTGGGCCCGCAGGGCAGCAAGCGGCGTACCCGCTTCCTCTGGGTGCCGATGTTGGCGATCGCGGCGCTCGCGCTGTTGTTCGCCGTGGGCGCGCAGGCGGTACACGACACCGGCGCGTTCGAGCTCGACGGAAACGCCACGAACGGCGCAGCTCTCGGTGACGACTGGGACAACGTCTGTCACCAGGCGACGGGCACCGGATGCTCGACCACGAGCAACACCAACGGTGCGACAGCCGTGAGCTGGGTCGCCGAGCTGAACACGAACGCCACGATCTTCACGGGCGGCGGCTCGAAGGACCCGCAAGACATCAACAACTGGGCGTGGAAGGACGGGGCGGGCGGACTGCCTGACAAGGACAACCTGCTCCACAGTTTCGCCGCTCGGTACAACACCACCGAGGGCGATGTCCTGTTTTTCGGCTCCGACCGCTTGGACAACAGCGGCGATGCGCAGCAGGGCTTCTGGTTCTTCCAGAACCCTGTCGGCCTCGGTAACAACTCGGTTGGTGGCGGCAGCGGCTTCACCGGTGTCCACCAAACGGGTGACGTGCTGGTGATCAGCGACTTCTCGAACGGCGGAACGACGTCGACGATCACCGTCTACAAGTGGGACCCCAGCTGCAAGAAGACGGGTGGCACCTGCGGCGACGCGAACCTGCGCACGCTTGGCACCTCGACTAACGCGAAGTGCTCCACAGCAGCTGCCAACGATGCCTTCTGCGGAATCGTCAACCCGGGCACGATCACGATGCCCTGGTCGTTCACGGACAAGAGTGGGACTGCGAACAATGGAGCTCTGAACGGCGAGTTCTACGAGGGTGGGATCAACCTGACCAACCTCGGCTTGGCCGGCGAGTGCTTCTCCTCGGTAGCGTCGGAAACGCGGTCCTCGACGTCGACTACCGCGACGTTGAAGGACTTCGTCCTCGGCAACTTCGGGCACTGCGGAAGCACGACGGTCACTCAGCAGAGTGTGTCGGGCACGGTCGGGACGAGCGGGTATCCGTCGACTTCGATCGGTACCGGCTCGGTCACGGTGAGCGACCAGGCGACGGTCTCGGTCACGAACGCCACCACATGGGCCGGCAACGTGCAGTTCCACCTTCGTGGTCCCATCGGCGCCGCGAACGAGACATCGGTCGACATCGGCGCGGCTCAGCCGGTGAGCAACAGCTCGCCGACGGCCAATTCGCCGGGGACCAACACCGTGACGTCGGCTGGTGACTACTGCTGGTCGGCGACCTTCACCCCGACCACGGACCACATCACCGGCTCCAGCGACGACGGGACCAACGAGTGCTTCACCGTCAACCCGGTGACACCGTCGCTGCCGACCACCGCCGGCGACGACGTGAGCCTGGGAAGCGCGGTGACCGACACCGCTGCATTGAGCGGCACGTCGAACCAGCCGGGCTCGCCGGTGATCAACCCGACGACAGCCGGTGCGGCCGCGGGCGGCACGATCACCTTCGCCCTGTACAAGGCCGACTGCACGACGCCGGCCACCGGCACCGCAGGGACGCTCTCCTTCACGGTCAGTGGGGACAACACCTACGGCCCGGCCAGCTTCACGCCGGATGCCGCCGGCACGTACCACTGGAAGGCGACGTATGCCCCGGCGACGGGCGACCCGAACAACGTCGGCTCGACCTACAACTCGAACTGCACGGACGCCAACGAGGACGTCGTCGTGAGCACAGTCGCGTCGTCGATGTCGTCGGCCCAGTCGTTCATCCCGAACGATTCGGCGACGATAACCGCTCCCTCGGGCGGCAACCTCGCCGGCAGTGTGAAGTTCGAGGTGTTCGCGAACGCCACTTGCACGGGCGCATCGATCTATGACCAGACTGTGACGGTCAGTGGCGCGTCGCCGCAGACTGTGCACACGACCAACACGACGGTCTCCACGACGGCTGCGAATGTGTCGTGGCGGTTGACGTACACCAGCACCAACTCGGCGCAGCGGAGCATTTCCGCGAACTGCTTCGAGAAGACGGGGCTGACGATCGACAACGGTGGGACGATCTCCTCTGGCCCGTAACGCGGTCTGAGGGAATGCCCCAACGTGGGAAAGGAAGGGCCCCGGCCGAGCCGGGGCCCTTCCTCTAACTGGTGCGTGGATCGTCTACCCGGCTGCGGTGAAGCTCGCCGTGGCCAGCGTCGTCGTGCTCGAGCCACTGAAGTAGTAGAGCCTTGCGACGCAGCTCGCCCCACCTCCGGTCCACATTTGTGACGACAGCGTCATGTCCACCGTCCAGGGCCACGGATAGCTCGCATAGAACCCTGCGGTGGCTCCGTAGACCACGGTGCCGTTCTGGGAGCATGTGAGGTCGACGTGCGGCTCCGTCGTCGCGCTCTGCTGAATGTTGAACGTCACCGTGTCGCCCCAGCTGGTGCCGGCAGTACCTGTGTCGTTCAGCATGACGAGGCTGAGGCTGCCGGAGCCTCCACGCGACGGCTTGCCGTTTCCCCCGGCGCCTCCACCGCCCTTGCCGGCGAGCGCGGCCGGCACGGCAACGAGGACGAGGACGCTGAGAACGGCAAGGAAACCAATGCGAAACGTGCGGGAGCTTGCGGTCAAGGTGAAACCTCCTGGGCGGCGTAGGGCGGAACCCCTCGCCCTGATGCGGTCTGTTACGAGCCTGATCGTCAGGTCAGATGCAAACCGCACCCTCCATTGGGTGATCCCGACATGCCTGCCAGGACGAGAGGCGCGCCGGACGCGCCTCGATTCGGTGCTCTCTCCCCGGGCGACGCGGCAGTCTAGCCAGCCTTTCCGCTTCTGCACCCGGGAACTGACAGCGCATAGCTAGGATCGCCGCGGGATGCAGGTCGGCCTCAAGATCTGGCGCTTCAACTCCCGCTCGGGTGAGCGGGAGCTCCAGGAGTTCGAGATCGACGCGCCCGAAGAGGCCACGCTCCTCGACTGCCTCGACATCGTCAAGGACCGCCACGACGGGTCGCTCGCCTACCGGAAGAGCTGCCGGATGATGATCTGCGGCTCGTGCGGGATGCGGATGGACGGTGCGGCCGTGCTCGCGTGCAAGGTGCGCATGTACGACATCGCCCAGGAGGGGCGCGTCCCGGTCATCTCGGCGATGGGGAACCTGCCGATCGTCAAAGACCTGGTCGTCGACATGGGGCCGTTCTGGGAGAAGTTCAGGTCGGTCGACCCGTTCCTGCAGCCGGGCTACCAGGAGCCGCCGGACGGCCGCGAGCACCTGATCCGCCAGGAGCGGATGAACGTGATCCACAAAGAGGCGCTCTGCATCAACTGCGGCTGCTGCGTCTCCGAGTGCAACGCGATGGAGTCCGACCCGCAGTTCACCGGCCCGCAGGCGCTCGTCAAGGCGATGCGCTTCGTCGGCGATCCGCGCGACGGCGAGAAGCTCGCGCGCCTCGAGAAGCTGAACGGCGAGCACGGCATCTGGGAGTGCACCCGCTGCTACTTCTGCAACGAGCGCTGCCCGAAGAACATCGACCCGCGCGACGCGATCGCGAAGCTGGGCGCCGAGTCGATCAAGGAGGGCATCGACCGAGACATGGGCGCGAAGCACGCGAAATGGTTCGTCACGTCGGCGAAGACGACCGGGTGGCTCCGTGAGACCGAGCTCGTGCCGAAGACGCAGGGCGTCGTCGCCGCGATCAAGCAGACGAGGTTCGCGCTCGACCTCGCGGTCAAAGGGAAGGTGCCGCCGCCGTTCCCGCCGCACGTCGCGAAGGACGTGCGCGAAGCGCGGCGCCTCTACGACCTGACGGTGCGCGAGTCCGGCCGCCGCGGTTACGACGGCATCGTGCAGGGCGAGCACGCGCTCGGGCGCCTCGCGCACGGCCACTCCGGCGAGGAGACCCTCGAAGAGATCTACGACCGGCCCGGCTCGTTCACGCGGCCGTACCTCCCGGACGACGCGGCATGAAGAAGGTCGCGTACTACAAGGGCTGCCTTGCGTCGCTCTCGGCGAAGGAGCTCGACTACGCGACGCAGGCGCTCGCGCCGAAGGTCGGGCTGGAGCTCGTCGAGCTCGAGTCCGTCACGTGCTGCGGGGCCGGCGACATCCACGAGGCGGAGCCCGACTACTACCTCCACCTGAACGCGCGGATCCTCTCCTATGCCGCCGCGGAGGGCGTCGACACGCTGCTCACGGTCTGCAACGTCTGCACGCTCAACCTGCGCCAGGCGAACTTCGTGCTGATGGGCGACTCCGAGGTGCGCGCGCGCGTGAACGAGAACCTCGTCTCGGTCGGCGTCCCCGCCTACGAGCGCGACATCGACGTGCGGCATCTCCTCTGGGAGATCGCCGAAGGCGAAGGCTACGAGCTCTTGAAGTCGGCGGCGCACCGTGGGCTGAAGGGGCTCAAGGTCGCGCCGTTCTACGGCTGCCAGATCCTGCGCCCGTCGAAGATCAACGGCTTCGAGGACCCCGACCGGCCGTGGTCGCTCGAGCGGATCATCGAGGCGTGCGGCGGCGAGGCGATCGACTACCCGGCGAAGATCAAGTGCTGCGGCTTCCCGATCATCCAGGCGCGCGAGGAGACCGCGCTCGGCGAGCTGATCCAGCCGATCGAGCAGGCGTACGAGGCCGGCGCCGACGCGATCGTGACGCCGTGCCCGCTCTGCCACCTTTCCCTCGACGCGTGGCAGTCGAAGCTGAAGGCGGCGACCGGCCGTGACTTCAAGATGCCGATCCTGCACCTCTCGCAGCTCGTCGGCGTCGCCGCGGGCGTCCCGGAGGCGGAGTTGAAGTTCAAGCGGCACGTCGTCTCGATGAAGCCGGTCATCGAGAAGCTCCAGATCTGACCTTCCTCTGGATCGTCCTCGCGCTCGCCGCGCTCCTCGCCGTCTACGGCGCGCTCGAAGCCGGCTGGGTCCGCCTCCGGACGGTCGAGCTGCGCATCGACGGCCTGCCGGCAGAGCTCGACGGCGTGCGGATCGCCCATCTCTCGGACTTCCATCTCGGGCTGCCCTCGCTCGGCGAGCGGGCGTCGGCGCGCGCAGTCGCGTGGGTCGCGGAGCGCCGGCCCGATCTCGTGTGCATCACAGGCGACCTCGTCTCGCGCCACCGCGGCGAGAAACGCCTGACGCAACTTCTCGAGCGCCTGCCGGAGGAGACGTATGTCGTGCTCGGCAACCACGACTTCGCCATCTCACGCGACCCGTTCTCGCAGCCGGTCCAGCTCGTCGAGCTGTCGCGTGGGCACCTCCTGTCCGACGAGTCCGTCGCGGCGGACGTGCGCGGTGTCCGCGTCGAGGTCGCGGGCGTCGATCCGCGGTCGTGGCTCGGCAAGCGTGCAAGTGGGTTCGGGCCGGGGGAGGCGCCCTTCCGGCTGCTGCTCTGCCATTTTCCCCGTGTGCTCGACCGCGTCGACGACGGGCGGTGGCACCTGATCCTGTCGGGCCACCTGCATGCGGGCCAGATCGTCCTCCCGTACGGCCGTCGGAACCGGCTGCTGCTGGCGCATCCGCAGTCCGACTACCGGTACGGCGTCTACCGGCGCGGGACGACGGCCATGCACGTCTCGCCCGGGCTCGGGACGACGTTCGTCCCGTTCCGCTTCTTCGCCCGCCCGGAGGCGACCGAACTCGTTCTACGATCTGGGGGATGACGATCTCGCCGGAGGTGCTGGGCCGCTACGCAGCCGACGCGGCCGCGGAAGTGCCTGGCGTCCACACGAAGCAGCGCCGGGGAGCGCGCGTCGCGGGCAGCGAAGTCGAGGTGCATCTCGTCGTCGACTACGGGGCCGACATCCCGCAGGTCGCAGCCGAGGTGCAACGCCGTGTCGTCGACTACCTCCGGCGGATGGCCGACCTGACGCCGACCGCAGTGAACGTCGTCGTCGACGACGTGCAGAGAAAGTAACGCCGTGCCGCCGCATCTCACCGGCCTCACGAAGCTGACGCTCGAGACCGCACCGACGGTCTGTCACGAGTGCATCTGGTGGCAGACGCGCGGACGCCGGACGACCGACAAGGGCCGGTGGATGGAAAAGATCGAGCTCGACTTCGGCGCGTGGGGCACCGTCTACTACGATTCCGACCGCCGTGTGCTCGGGTCGATGCAGTACGGCCCCGCCCAGGCGTTCCCGCGCGCGTTCGAGTTGCCGGGCGGCCCGCCGTCGGACGGCTCGATCCTCGTCACGTGCGCGTACCTCGTCGACCCGTCGAGCCCGTGGGTGCTGCAGTCGCTCTTCCTCGCCGCGATCGGAGAGGCGCGCGACCGCGGTGCGGCGTGCCTCGAAGCGTTCTCGTACCGCTACGCGGAGCGCGAGTCGAGCTACGAGCGCTTCCGCGTCCACCGCACGGTGTTCCCGCAGGACTTCCTGGCCGACTTCGGCTTCCAGGTCGTGCGCTCGGCCGGCCGTGTCGGTCTGTCGCGGCTCGAGCTCGGCGGCCTGCAGCCTGTGGAGGAGGGGAGACGCGAGAAGGTGCTCGCCGTCGTGCGCAGCGCGTTCGGCGTGCCCGAGCGCGAGCCTATTCCCGCGCCTCGCCCCTAGGGTGTCTGACACCCACGGTGTCAGACACCTCTGAGCACCGTGAGCGAATCCACCAGCGCATCATCGGTGTCCAACCCTGGACCTCCGGAGTGAGGCAACCCGCCGACCTCGAGGATCAACGGAACATCGAACGTGCGAACCGGCCCGAAGTCGACGTTGCCGCGGCCGAGTGGCAAGTGGTGGTTCGTCTCAGGTAACGGCGTGTCCGAGACGTGCACGAGCGTGATGCGCTCACGCAGCGCGAGGAAGCGTTCGACGTCCTCGGCGCCGGTGTGGTTCACGTCCCACACGAACCCGAGCCCGGGCACGGCGTCGAGCAGCGCCTCGATGTCCGACGGCTCGACGAGCAGGCGATGCCCGGGCGCGTTGTGCTCGACCGCGAAGATGAGACCGGCCTCCTCCGCGACCGAGAGCGCCTCGGTGAAGTCGGCGGCGAGGTGCGTGGCCGCCTCGCTCGGGCCGACCGGATGCACGTGGACGCGCAGGAAGCCGATCGCCTCGATCGCGGAGAGGTTCGCGCGGAGCATGCGCGCCAACGTCCCCGGCTCGCCTTCGTGGCGCACGAGCATCTCGAGCACGGGCTCGAGGCCGTTGTCGTCGAACAGCGCGCCGAGCTCCTCGGGCTCGATCCCCAGCTCGTCCTGGATCTCGCCCGGGCGGTTGCTGCGGATCTGCACCGTGTCGAAGCCGGCCGACGCTGCGAACGCGAGCTCCTGTGCGGGCGGCCGCCAGTTGCCGCCGGTGAGGCGGCCGAAGAACCGCCCCAGCATCCCGACGTCCACTAGGCGGCGAGACGGTCGCGCGCGAGCACGAGCTGGGCGATCTGGATCGCGTTCAACGCGGCGCCCTTGCGCAGGTTGTCGCACGCCAGGAAGAGCGCGAGCCCGCGGCCGACCGTCGGGTCGCGCCGGATGCGCCCGACGAGCACGTCGTCGCCGCCGGCCGCCTTCCCGGGGGAGGGGAAGTTGTCGAGCCGCACCGACGGTGCGGCGCCGAGGATCGCCTTTGCCTGCTCGGGCGTGAGCTCGTCCTCGGTCTCGACCCACACGGCTTCCGCGTGCCCGACCATGACCGGCACCCGGATGCACGTCGCCTGGATCGGCAGCTCGGGAAGCTCCAGGATCTTCTGCGTCTCGGCGCGGAGCTTCGACTCCTCGTCGAACTCCTCACCGTCGAAGTCCCAGTCCATTCGGAGGTCGTGATCCGCTTGCGTCTCGTTGCGCAGGCGCTCCATCGACTGGGCCCCGGCGCCCGAGACGGACTGGTACGTGGCGATGCGCACGCGGGTGAGGCCCACGGCGTCGTGGAGCGGTTTCAGCACGCAGGTCAGCGGGATCGTGCAGCAGTTCGGGTTGGCGATGATCTCGCCGGTCGCGCGGTCGCCGTTCACCTCGGGCACGACGAGCGGGTAGCGCGGGTCGAGCCGGTAGGCCGACGACTTGTCGATCGCGACGGCGCCGCCGGCCACGGCGTGCGGCACGAGCTCGCGCGACGCCCCGGTGCCGACGGAGAAGAGGAAGAGGTCGACATCGCCGCGTGAAAGGGCCCCTGGTGTCGCTTCCTCGACGGTGAAACGGCCAAGCTGCTTCCCGGCTGACCGAGCGGATGCGAAGACGCGCACGTTCTCGTAGCCCTCGCGCTCGAGCAGCTCGAGCGTGACGGTTCCGACGGCACCGGTCGCGCCGACGACGCCGATCGTGGGTTCACCCACCGACGCGCTCCTCGGCATAGGCGCGGAAGCGCTCGTGGACCGCCTGGACGGCGCGCTCGACCTCGGACGCGCGGATCACGCAGGAGACGCGAATCGACGACGTGGAGATGATCTCGATGTTGATCCCTGCCTCGGCGAGGGCGTCGAACATGTCGGCGGCGACGCCCGGGTGGCTCTTCATTCCCGCTCCGATCAGCGAG
>Ga0070681_10007725_pt1 | contig 10511 bp, 8 predicted proteins | sample KBSC83BmetaG_FD_65650 | JGI IMG/M metagenome (GOLD analysis project Ga0070681, IMG submission 65650) | Corn rhizosphere microbial communities from Kellogg Biological Station, Michigan, USA - KBS C8-3B metaG | ecosystem: Host-associated > Plants > Roots > Rhizosphere | place: USA: Michigan...
AGAGCTTCAAGTCATGAGCATCAAACTCGTCGTAGCCGGCCAGGGCGCCTTCGGCATCAAGCATCTGGAGGCCCTGCAGAAGATCCCGGACGTGGCAGTCGTGTCGCTGGCCGGTGGCAACATCGACGCCACGCGTGAGGTCGCGCAGCGCTTCAAAATCCCGCATTTCTCCTCGGACCTGGGCGAGTGTCTGGCGCAGCCCGGCGTGCAGGCGGCGATTCTCGCCACTCCGACGCAGATGCATGCGAAGCAGGGCATCCAATGCATGCGTGCGGGCAAGCACGTGCAGATCGAGATCCCCATCTCGGACACCCTGAAGGATGCCGAAGAGCTGGCCAAGGTGCAGAAGGAGACCGGTCTCATCGCGATGGGCGGCCATACGCGCCGCTTCAATCCGAGTCATCAGTGGATTCACAAACGCATCCAGTCCGGGGAGCTCAAGGTGCTGCAGATGGACGTGCAGACGTACTTCTTCCGCCGCACCAACATGAACGCGCTCGGCAAGCCGCGCAGCTGGACGGATCACCTGCTGTGGCATCACGCCTGCCACACCGTCGACCTGTTCGCCTACCAGACCGGCGAGCCGGCGGCCCAGGCCTTTGCGTTGCAGGGCCCCTATCATCCGCAGCTGAAGATTGCGATGGACATGAGCGTCGGTCTGAAGACGGCCTCCGGCGCGATCTGCACCCTGTCCCTGTCATTCAACAACGAGGGACCGCTCGGCACGTTCTTCCGCTACATCTGCGACAACGGCACCTACATCGCCCGCTACGACGAGCTGGTCGACGGCAACAACAAGCCGATCGACGTCACCAAGGTCGACGTGTCGATGAACGGCATCGAGCTGCAGGACCGCGAGTTTCTCGCAGCCATCAAGGAGAAGCGCGAGCCGAATGCGAGCGTCGCGCAGGTGTTGCCCGCGATGCGCACCCTGGACCGCTTGGAGAAAGCCGCGCTTGGCAGCTGAGCGCGGGTGCGCACGACTGCGGCGCGCTTCAGCGATCGATCACCTTCATCATCGCGGGGGCGTGTCGGTCTCCCTGTACGGGAATCGCCGTGACTTGCGCCCGTAGCTCCTGCTCCTCGGCGGTCGTCAGTCGCACGTGCAGTGCGCCTGTGTTGTCATTGAGATGCGTTCGGGTCTTCATCCCCGGAATCGCCGTGACTCCTTCGCCCTGCGCCAGAACCCAGGCCAGCGCCAGCTGGGCCGGCGTGCAGCCTTTGCGCGCCGCGAATGCTCGAATCGCATCGGCAATGCGTGCATTGTTGGCAGCGTTCCCATCCTGGTAGCGGGGCAGGGGACGGCGATGGTCCTCGGGAGGAAGCTCCGCCAGGGAGCGGAAATTGCCCGCCAGGAAACCCCGCCCCAAGGGACTGTAGGCGACAAAGGTGACTCCCAGCTCGCGACACGCGGCCAGCATTCCCTCCTCCGGATCGCGGGACCAGAGTGAATATTCCGTTTGGACGGCGGCAACCGGGTGCACCGCACAGGCACGCCTCAGTGTCTGCACACTGCACTCCGACAAGCCGATAAAGCGTATTTTCCCGGCCCGCACCAACCCACCGAGTGCTCCCACGGACTCCTCGATGGCGACGGTCGGGTCGATGCGGTGCAGATAGAAGAGATCGATGCTCTCGAAGCCGAAGCGCTGCAGGCTCGACTCGACCGCGGCGCGGATGGACTCGGGGCGATTGTCGATGCGGAGCGTGCCTTCCGCATTGCGCGTGATGCCGTACTTGGTGGCAACGAACACATCCTTGCGGCGGTCCCGGACCAGGGCGCCGACGAAGCGCTCGTTCTCGCCGAGCTGGTACGACGCCGCCGTGTCCAGGTGATTCATTCCCTGGTCGATGGCCTCGAGCAACGTCGCGCGGCCTTCCGCGTCGTCGCGCGCTCCGTACCAGCCTATCAGGCCCATGCACCCGAAGCCGATCGCGGAAATGCGCTCGCCGCTCTTGCCGAGGGGCCGTGTCTGCATCGCGTTCATGGTCGATCCGCTCCACACGGCCCGCCGCACCACCACAAACGCACGGTCATGCGTTAGCCGGATAAGCGAAATGTTATCATGCGGCGCCGCATCCGCACCCGAGTTGCAACGCCATGATCATCGATTGTCACGGTCACTACACCACGGCGCCCGGTGAGCTGCAGAAGTTCCGTGACGGCCAGATCGCCGCGCTGAAGAATCCCTCATCCGCGCCCCTGGCCCAGCCGGAGATCTCGGACGACCAGATCCGCGAGAGTCTCGAGAACGCGCAACTGAAACTGCAACGCGAGCGCGGAACGGACCTGACGATTTTCTCGCCGCGAGCCTCGGCGATGGCGCATCACATCGGCACCGAGACGACCAGCCTCGACTGGTCGCGCGCGTGCAACGATCTCATCCAGCGTGTGTGCGGGCTGTATCCGGAGAACTTCGTCGGTGTCTGCCAGTTGCCGCAGTCCCCAGGGGTGCCTCCGGTCAACAGCGCCGCGGAGCTGGAGCGCTGTGTGAAGCAGTTGGGCTTCATCGGCTGCAACCTGAATCCGGACCCCTCCGGGGGTCATTGGAACTCCCCGCCGCTCACCGACAAGCACTGGTACCCGCTTTACGAGAAGATGGTCGAGCTGGATGTCCCGGCCATGGTGCACGTCAGCTCTTCGTGCAACCCGAACTTCCATGCGACCGGTGCGCACTACATCAACGCGGACACGACCGCGTTCATGCAGTTCCTGACCTCCGATCTGTTCAAGGATTTCCCGACGCTGCGCTTCATCATCCCGCACGGCGGCGGCGCCGTGCCGTTCCACTGGGGCCGTTATCGTGGCTTGGCTCAGGATCTGAAGCGGCCTCCGCTCGAGGAGCTGCTGCTGAAGAACGTGTTCTTCGACACCTGCGTGTATCACCTGCCCGGGATCGAGCTGCTGTTGAAGGTCGTGCCTGTCGACAACATCCTCTTCGGCTCGGAAATGGTTGGAGCTGTGCGCGGCATCGATCCCCGCACCGGCCACAACTACGACGACACGAAGCGCTACCTCGACGCTCTGCCGCTGAGCGTCGCAGATCGCACCAAGATTTTCGAAGGCAACGCTCATCGGGTCTATCCGCGTCTCGGTGCACGCCTGGCTGCTTCCGCCAAGACCGGCCGCGGCTGACGATGCCACCTCGCACGGGGGGCGGGAGTCGATGACAGCCACGGCCGCTGGGGGTCGATCCGCATCCGCACCGAGCGACTCATCACCCCGAGCGCCAGGGAACGGAGGCCCCACCTGGGTGGCCCTGCCCGGGCGTTACCGCCTCATCTCGCAGCTTTGGTTTCAAGTACTGCTGGCCACTGTAGCCGGCATCCTCCTAGGCTGGCAGCAGCCCGCGCTGGCCGTGAAGATGAAGCCGCTGGGCGACGCTTTCATCAGCCTCGTCCGCATGATGATCGGGCCCATCATCTTCTGCAGCGTCGTGCATGGCGTGGCCGGGATGAATGACATGCAACGCGTCGGTCGCGTTGCGCTCAAAGCGCTGGGGTACTTCCTCGCCATCACCATCGTGGCCTTGGGTCTCGCGCTTGCGGTAGTTAACCTCTGGAAGCCCGGCGCTGGAATGAACGTCGATCCCGCCGCGATCGATATTCGCGAAGTCAGCGGCTATACCACGCAGGCGCGCGAGCAGAGCGTCGCGCAGTTCCTGCTGAACATCATCCCCAACGCCTTCGTCGGCGCCTTCACCCAGCAGAATGTGCTGCAGGTCGTGCTCGTCTCGCTGTTATTCGCTTTCGCTTTGAGCATGACCGGTGAGCGTGGGCGTCCGGTGTTGGCGCTCGTTGAGGGGTTGTCCGGCATTTTCTATCGAATCGTCGGGTACATCATGTGGGCGGCGCCGTTGGGTGCGTTCGGTTCGATCGCCTTCACCGTCGGGAAGTTCGGTCCCGAATCGCTACGGTCGCTGGGTGAGCTGATTCTCGAGTTCTACTTCGTCTCGCTGCTCTTCGTGTTCATCGTGCTCGGCGCCGTGGCCCGCTGGGCCGGCGTGAGTTTGTGGCGGCTATTGCGCTTTATCCGCGATGAGCTCGTGATCGTCGCGGCGACCACGTCCACGGAGACGGTGCTGCCGCGAATCATGCAACGCCTGCGAGAGCTGGGTTGCGAGGAGTCCGTCGTCGGCCTCGTCATTCCGACAGGCTATTCGTTCAATCTCGACGGCACGTGCTTGTACCTTGCCACGGTCGTCGTGTTCCTGGCTCAGGCGACGAACACTCCGCTCGACCTGACACACCAGCTCACTTTGCTGGCCGTGCTCCTCGTCGCGTCCAAGGGCGCAGCCGGCGTGGCCGGGGCGGCGTTCGTCGTGCTGGCAGGGACGCTCGGCTCTCTGGGCTCCGTGCCCGTGGCAAGCATTGCGCTGGTGCTCGGAATTCATCGCCTCATGGCTGAGGCCCTGACGTTCGTGAATCTCGTCGGCAATTCAGTGGCGACGATCGTCGTGTCGAAATGGGAAGGGGCGTTGGACGCCGAGACGCTGCGGGCGAAGGTAGGGGCGCGCGGAGCGCGGAAGGCGGGTTAATTCCCCGCCCAAATCGCCCGCGAAACGAACGCCTCTCCCGCCATGAGCTTGCGCGCGGTGCGCAACAGCGCCGCGCGCTCAACGCGAATGCTATTGCCCTCGGGTGTCACATCCATCTCCACGGTGAAAAAACCCGTTGGGTGCTCGACGTCCAGGCGACGAGACTTGCCGGAGGAGGAGGCGGTGATCCGTGCGATTCCTTCCGCCACGGATCCCGGCACGACGCACGCAGTCGCAACGCTGACCGCGCCAAACACACCGATAGCTTTGTGCACGACGTGAGGGATGAAGTTGCGCGTGCTAACGGCGCCGCCGTTGGCTGGCGGGGCGATCAGACACATTTTCGGCACCGTCTTCTTGGTGACGTCGCCGAGGTTCATCAGGCGTCCGGCCGCCAGCCGAATGGCCTCGACGCGCGCCTTCAGCGCGGTGTCCTTCTCGAGATCCGCTGGCGGCTCGTAACCCGTTTTTCCGAGGTCGGAGGCACGCATGAGCACAACAGGCATGCCATTGTCGATCAAAGTGGCCGCGACACCCTCAACGACGTCGCGCGCATGCCCAGTGGGCAGCAAAGCACCGCAGCTCGAACCGGCGATATCCAAAAAGTCCAACAGGACCGGTGCCGCGGTACCTGGGACACCGTCTATCGCTGCGTCGCCGTCGTACTGAACGGCGCCGCCGGGTGTTTGAATGTCGGCGATAGCGATGCTCGCCGTATTGACCATGTGAATGCGAACCTTGGTGCGTTCGCCCGCGATCGGCACCAGGCCATTCTCGATGGCGAACGGTCCGATCCCCGCGAGCATATTGCCGCAGTTCTGCGAGGCATCCACGCGCGGCTCGCTGACGACGACCTGGAGGAACAGGTAGTCGACATCTGCGTCGGCGCGGCTCGAACGGGTGACGACCGCAACCTTGCTCGTGAGGCTGTCCGCGCCACCCAGTCCATCGATCTGGCGCACGTCGGGCGATCCCATGATCGCGAGCAGAACACGGTCACGGAGCGCCGTGTCGGCCGGAAGCCGATCCGCCAGGAAGAACGGACCCTTGGAAGTCCCTCCACGCATCAGCGTGCAGGGAATCGCGGTTTGCAGTGATTTGGGCATGGGGCTGGGTTGAGGCTGTCGTGGCGAGCAGCGCGTTACTTGTACTCGAGCCCGAGCGCCGCGAGCTTCTCGCGCATCTTGTAAAGGTCGAGCCCGAGCTCGCCCGAGGCGAGACGCTTGCGCTTCTCCTCCTCATTCGCCACTCGCTGCTTCGCGGCCTCTGCCACCTTGACCGCCTCTGCGCGGTTAACCGATACGACGCCGTCGTCGTCCGCCACGATTACGTCACCCGGCTCGATACGCTGTCCGGCGCAGAGCACCGGTACGTTGACCGAGCCGAGGCTTGCCTTGACAGTGCCCTGCGCCCACACGCATTTGCTCCACACAGGAAACTTCATCTCGGTGAGGGTCGAGATGTCGCGCACGCCGGCGTCGATGATCAGGCCTTTCACGCCTCGCGCCCGCAGCGACGTCGCTAGCAGGTCGCCGAAATAACCGTCGGAGCAGGGCGAGCTCGGAGCGACGACGAGGACGTCGCCTGGCCGGCAAACCTCCACCGCGACGTGGATCATCCAGTTGTCCCCGGGGGGCACGAGAGCCGTGACCGCGGGCCCCGACATGACAGCTCCGGGATAAATGGGTCGCATGTAGGAAGCCAGAAGTCCGGTGCGACCCTGTGCTTCGTGAACGGTGGCGACCCCGTAGGTCCCTAATGCAGTGACCGCGGCCGGATCGGGACGCGCGATCTCGCGAACGACGATGTGCTTGTTCATTACGAAAAAACTTGGTTTTCGCCGGCTTGCCGACCTCCGCGCGATTATAGCCCCCCACCGGCGTGCGCCAAGGCAAGCCGTACGGCTAACGAACGGGAGCCGGTGATCGTGCGCGACTGCACCGCGCCGTGGTGATAGCGTTCGCGTATCTACCTTGCCTACGGAGAGAGTCATGCGAGACGTTGCAGGCAGGACGGCCTTCATCACGGGCGGGGGCAGTGGCATCGGCTTCGGCATGGCCAAAGCATTCAGCGCGGCGGGCATGAACGTCGTGATCGCCGATCTCCGCCAGGATCACCTCGACCAGGCGATGCGGGCTTTGCAGGGTGGAAAGGTGCACGCTGTCCGTCTCGATGTCACCGATCGCACGGCGATGGCGCGAGCTGCGGATGAGACCGAGCAGGTGTTCGGAAAGGTCCATGTCGTCTGCAACAACGCGGGGATCAATCTCTTCAACGACATCGGTGAGGCGACATACGACGACTGGGATTGGATCCTCGGTGTAAATCTCGGTGGCGTGGTGAACGGCGTGTGCACGTTCGTCCCGCGAATCAAAGCTCACGGAGAGGGCGGCCACATCGTCAACACGGCTTCGATGGCGTCCTTCGTCGCAAGCGGTCGCGCGGGAATCTATTGCACCACCAAATTCGCCGTTCGTGGGATGTCGGAGGCGCTGCGCTGGAGTCTTCGGCCACACCGCATCGGCGTGTCGGTATTGTGCCCCGGGCTGGTGAAGAGCGCGATTTTCGAGAGTGAGCAGATTCGACCGGCCAGCCTGTCGGCGCAAGCGACGCGAACGGATCCAGCGTTCCTCGCGCGTCTGGCGCAGGTGCACAAAGACGGCATGGAGCCGGAGGAAGTCGGCCAGAAGGTGTTGCGTGCCATCCGGCGCAACGACTTCTATATCTTCTCGCACCCGGAGTTCAAAGACGAGCTGCGAGCGATCTTCGATGAAGCATTGCAAGCGTTACCGGACGAGCAGGCGCCGCCTGCTCGGTTGGCATTCGAGCAAGGTCGGCGAGCCGCAGCCGCAGAGGCACGCAAGGCATGGCCCGAGCTTTGAAGGAGTAAAGAATCATGACTGAGGCACACGATCACAAGGTTTGGTCCGCTGTCGATGAGTACTTCTCCACCGAGCTGCTGCCTGCCGACCCCATACTCGATGCCGCCTTGCGCGACAGCGAAAAGGCGGGCCTTCCTCCGGTGCAGGTGTCGCCTCTGCAGGGCAAGCTGCTGCAGCTGCTGGCCACTACTCGCGGCGCGCAGCGGATTCTGGAGATCGGCACACTCGGGGGCTACAGCACGATCTTTCTGGCCCGCGCGCTGCCTCCTGAGGGTCGGCTGGTCACTCTCGAGCTCAGCCCGGTGAACGCCGCGGTCGCGCGCACCAATATTGCGCGCGCGGGGTTCAGTGCGAACGTCGAAGTGCGTATCGGTCAGGCGCTGCACAGCCTGGCGGCGCTGGAGCAGGAGAAGGCCGGGCCCTTCGATTTGATCTTCATCGATGCCGACAAACCCAACAATCCCGCCTACCTCGAGGCGTCCATGCGACTCGCGCGACCGGGGACGTTGATCATTGCGGACAACGTGGTGCGCTCCGGTGCCGTTACCCACGCTGCGAGCAACAACCCCAGCGTCGTTGGCATTCGCAAATTCTGCGAGCTCATCGGACGCCATTCGCGCCTGTCTGCAACGGCGATTCAGACTGTCGGGACCAAAGGATATGACGGCCTTCTGTTGGCCCTCGTGAAAAGCTGAGGCTAGCGCAGGCTGGGAAGCAGGCCCCGCGCCGGCGACTGGACCGCCTGCATCCGCACCGCTTGCGCGGCCGACTCGATATCCAGCGCGAGCAGCCGGTCCTGCACTGCGAACGGCACGAGGGATCGCAATGCCGCGTGGGCCGCGCGAAGGGGGACCGAGGTCTGCAGCGGCTGGCGGAAATCGATTCCCTGACACGCCACCAACAGCTCGATAGCGATCACGTTGAGCAGGTTCGAGCTCATCGCGAGGAGCCTGCGAGCCCCGTGCGTCGCCATGCTGACATGGTCCTCCTGGTTGGCGGAGGTCGGGATGCTGTCGACGCTGGCCGGGTGACAGAGCATGCGGTTCTCGGCGACGAGTGCCGCCGCCGTGACCTGCGCCATCATGAAGCCCGAGTTCACGCCGCTGTCGAGCGCGAGAAACGCCGGCAAGCCGCTCATCTTGGGATCGATGAGCAGGGCAATGCGACGCTCGGCAATAGAGCCGATCTCCGCGCACGCCAGTGCGAGGATGTCCGCGACAAAAGCGACGGGTTCGGCGTGGAAGTTTCCACCGGAGAGCACCTCGTTCGTCCCGGCAAAGATCAGGGGGTTGTCGGTCACGGCGTTGGACTCGACCAGTAATGTCGCCGCGGCCTGGGAGATCAGGTCCAGGCAGGCGCCCATCACCTGCGGCTGGCAACGCAGGGAGTAGGGATCCTGGACGCGCTCGCACGTGCGATGCGACTCGCGGATCTCGCTTCCCTGGAGGAGGGCGCGGTAGACCTCCGCGATGCGCTGCTGACCGACATGACCGCGCAGCTCATGAATGCGCGGATCGAATGGAACGTCGCTCCCCTGCAGTGCGTCCAGCGACATCGCTCCGGTCACCACCGCCGCCGCGAACACCTCCTCGAGCTCGAACAACGCGGCGAGCGCGAGAGCGGTGGAAACCTGCGTCCCGTTGATCAGAGCGAGTCCTTCCTTCGGACCCAGCTCGAGCGGCTTCAAGCCCACCTGGGCGAGCGCTTCCGAGGCGGGGCGGATCTCGCCGTGACGACGGATCGACCCGAGCCCCAGAATCGGCAACGCCAGGTGGGCCAGCGGCGCGAGATCGCCTGAGGCGCCCACCGAGCCCTGAGCCGGAACGCACGGGTGCAGTCCGGCGTTGAGGAGTCCTTCGAGGAAGCGCACCAGCTCAGTGCTGACACCCGAGAACCCCTTCAGGAGACTCGCGAGCTTGAGCACCAGGACGAGCCTGACTACCCCGTCGTCCAACAGTGGGCCTGTTCCGGCGCTGTGGGAGAGCAGGATGTTCCGCTGCAGCAGGGCGCGCTGAGAGGTTGGAATGCGCGTCTGGGCCAACAGGCCGAAGCCGGTGTTGATGCCATACGCGGGAGCATCTCCCGCTGCGAGGTGAACGGTAGCAGCGTGCGACCCGGTGACGGCGCGCAGCGCCGCCGCACTGATCGCCACCGGAATCGGATCCGTGTACACACGCCGCAGCTGTTGCAGTGAGAGCGGCGTCTCTCCGAGTTGCAGCGACATCATTGCACCAGCCGTCCGGCTCGGACCACGGCGCGCCGCGGATTGAATCCGATCCAGTAGCCGAGCTCGTCGATGGATTGCACGTTCCAGATCACAAAGTCCGCGGCGCGACCGACAGACAGCTCCCCGCGCAGCGCCTGCAAACCCAGGGCGCGGGCGGCATGACGAGTGACTCCGGCGAGCGCTTCCCGCGCAGTGAGTCCAAACAGGCGGGTCGCCATGCTGAGGGCCAGCAGTAGGGACGTGCCTGGAGCGGAGCCGGGGTTGCAATCCGTGGCCACGGCCATGGGAGCGCCCGCGTCGCGCAGGGCCTGGACGGGCGGCTTGCGAGAGTCGGCGAGACAGTAGAACGCAACGGGCAAAAGCACAGCGACGCTTCCTCCTGAGGCGAGCGCCTCGGCATCATCGGCAGTAGCGTACTCGAGGTGATCGCACGACAGAGCACCTCGCCGTGCCGCCATGCGCGTGGCCCCGGAGCTGCTGAGTTGCTCGGAATGGATCTTGATGGGCAGTCCAAGTTGTTGGGCAGCGTCGAACAGCTTCTCGGACTGCGCTACGCTGAATCCTACCGTCTCGCAGAAAACATCCACCGCGTCGACGAGCCCTTCTGCGTGCAGGGCCGGCAGCCACTGCGTCGCAATCGTTTCGATGTAGTCATCGGGACGGCCCCGAAACTCAGGCGGTAGCGTATGGGCTGCCAACAGGGTGGCTCGAACGGTCACCGGAAACTCGCGCTCCAGCGCACGGGCGACGCGGAGCATCTTGCGCTCGTCCGCCAGCGTGAGGCCGTATCCGGATTTGATCTCGATAGCGGTGACCCCTTCCGCCAGCAGGGCCTTGAGCCGCGGAGCGCTCTCATCGAGCAAT
>Ga0070681_10007726_pt1 | contig 10511 bp, 5 predicted proteins | sample KBSC83BmetaG_FD_65650 | JGI IMG/M metagenome (GOLD analysis project Ga0070681, IMG submission 65650) | Corn rhizosphere microbial communities from Kellogg Biological Station, Michigan, USA - KBS C8-3B metaG | ecosystem: Host-associated > Plants > Roots > Rhizosphere | place: USA: Michigan...
AGTGTACGAGGATCCGGACTTCGGGTTCGGATTGAAGCTGAGCGTCGATAGCCGCGGCGCCGTAACCGGGTCGGGATACGAGCCGCTCAACGAATCGGTGCGGCGCACCTTCACCCTTCAGAACGGGACCATTCAGGGCGCGCTGCTCAGAGCGACCAAACTGTTCGCCAACGGAAACACCGAGCCGCTCGAGGCCGCGTTCATGAATCGCACCTCATTCGAGAGCGCGACCGACAAGGGCACGACCGTCTTCGGACTCGGCGCCCTGGTGAAGCCCGTCGAGCTCCACGGCATGACGATCAACAAGGTCTTTTTCGAGAAAATGCGTTAGCCCAGTTACGTGGTTTCGTCACAGAAAAAGACCCGATCCTCGTGAGGGGATCGGGTCTCACTGCATCTGGTGCCGTTATACCGGTTTTATCGACCTTGCACCGCCAAGGTTTGTACAAGATTCCTATTCTCAGTAAAGATCGCGACCGCTTCAGTTTGCGGGTACCAGCGGCCGGTCTTGACCAGCTTGAGCAGGCCAACTTTGACAGCGCCGGGTAATGTCGAGGCATCGATGTACCTGATTGTGCCCGGATAGGCCCAGTTGTTGTTGAATCCTCCCTGAAACGATCGGACGGTGCTCTCAAGCTGCGCGAGCCGGCTGAGTGCCAGAGACTGGTTGCCTGACATCACGGCGGAGAAGTACGCGAATAGCTCGGCGTTGAAGATCTCGGTCGTGTCCGTAGACTGCTTTAGCAATACTGTGGCAAGACTGTCCGCCTCTCCAAAGCTCCCGGCTGAAAACGCCACTTCGATGTAATCCGACTCGATTCGCCTGTAATCGGAAGGCCGGGACTGCCGAAGCTGATCGTAGGCGGCGAGATTCCGCAGCTCCTGCATCGCCTCGTAGCTCCTTCGAAAGTAAACGGTATCCGAAGGACCCAGCCCTTCGTGCCAAACCTCCGCCAGAATTTTGCGAGGCCACACCTGGTCGGGGAAGCGCCGCTTGAAATATTCCAAACGCTCTGCCGCAGCCGCGTAGTCCCCATCCTTCGCATAGTAAGCGAGCAGCAACCTGTAGCCGTACTCATCTGATGGGTCCGTCGAAATATTTTCGAGAGCATCGGCTAGTGCCCACGACTGCGCCTCGACGTCGTCACACCGCAGACCGACGTCGCGACAGATCTGCGGAATTCTCAAATCCCGGGTCACGTACTGCGATAAGGTCGGTAACGTGCCGCGCGGTGGGTTATTCAGCGCGCGCAGGGCGTTGAGCAAGCGCCGACGGCCGCCCACCGAATCTGGATCGAGATTCGCAGTAAAAGCCTGAACCGAAGCCTTTTCCAGTTGCTCCGAAAGTTCAGCTTGTGCCGCTGGCGGGCGCGAAAGGTCCGCGCCAGCGCTCATCAGCTTGTCGAGCAGCGGAAGCGCAGTGGCGTACGGCCCGCTCGCGAGGCTCTCGATTGCTTCTCGTCGAAGCAGTGCATCTCCCTGAGAGGCGCTGTTTGCGCGTATGTATTCAGCAAGGATGCTGCTTGCTTTATAAGCGAGGATACTGTCGCGGCCGGATGCGACGTTTTTCATCACATGAAGAGCAAGTCGAAGATCTGTGCTGTCGCGCCCTGCGCTGAGCAGGGCCGCATATTTTGTCATCGCCCCGTCCAGTTCCGTGTGCAATTCACGATCTTTGGCGCCAACAGTCTTCGGGTCGATCGTCGCAAGAGCCTCGGTCAAGGCAGCATGGACAGAATCCGGCTGAGCGTCGCGATTCTTCTTGAGCATGGAAAATAGCTCCGCGCCTGCGGCCTTTGGATACACTCTCCCGAGGAAGTGAATCGTCTCAAACTTCTGCTCATTCGTCAGGCGACCCTGATTGAGTGACACAATCTGTGGCCACGTGACGTTGTTGCGTGCTTTCAAACCGTAATAGACAATCGGACCAGCGATCAATATCAGGACGAGCCCGGCGACCTTCAGACTCCGCGGCAACACGGCGAAGGGATAAAACCACCAGGCAGCGCGAGCCCTGATCGAGTTCCAGCGGTCCATTCTGGGACGCAATCGCCGCAAGGCCTCAAGCGAGCGCTCGTTTGGATCCTCATAGAAAATTCTGGCGATGACCTTTTGGAGCGATGGATCAGAATCCCAGGCGGCCTCCAGTCGTGCCACGGTATCGTCCGGTTTTGTTTTCCTGAGCGCTCGCGCAGCAACACGGCTGTATATCGGATTATGGGCCTGCAGAAGCGTAACCAGTTGTGCAGCGCTTACCCGATGACCGAATCTGGTGAGAAGTCTTTTGGCGGATGGGATTCGATTGGGCTCTCCCGGTTCCAAAGAGGCGAACCCCAGTTGGGCGGCAACGGGATTTGTGAAGACTTCTTGGTATACTGCTCGCTGGCGCTGGCGAATCACCAGCGCGTTACGGCAAATGATGGCGTTAAGAACCTCGACAACGTCGTAGAGATAGGTCCCGACGAAAAGCAGTATGCCGGTGGCGAGGAAGGCCCAATACGACAATCGGGCGCCCGGTGCGTCTTTAAACACAAGCGCCACAAGCAGGAACACGGCCGCGAGCAATTCGCACTCAAAAATGCGGAGAGCCCGCCGCGGTTTTTTGATGGTCAGGTGGGCGAAGCCGTGAAGGAATTGACAAAATGTGAGCGCCTCAACCGCGGCCAATCCAATGCCGAGGATGCCCAGCGGCGACCTTATTGGCGTCCTGCCATCCAAGAGGCGCGGCATAAGAATGAATGTCGGAAGAACTCCCACCCAGGCGAGAACCCAGAGGCTGACGAACCAGTCCGCAGCGTCTCCATTCCAGTAGGCGAGAACCATGGGAGTCGCTGAAAGGAGGGTGAGGAAACCAAGAACTAACCGCGTTGCCCAGACGCGAATCGAGTCTCGCTCGGCTAGGCGGACGAAGATTCTGCGGTTGAGGTTGTCCGGGACGATGGAGGCTAATGCCTTCGCGGCTGCTTCGCGGTCATCCGCGTCGGCGTCATCGAACGCTATTTCAATGAGAGAGTCAACTGCCTCCGGAGTGTTCAGGGCAGCCAGCACGCGAATCGAAGTCTGCCGAATGGGTAACTCTGACGCCGGGTCGTCGACCTGCTCTTTGAGCACGCGGGCGATTTCCGGCGAAGGTAGCATACCAAGGCACTCTACAGCATGCTGTCTATATGGACTCGCCCGGTTGTTGACTTCCTTGAGAAGTAGCTCCTTGATGTCGGTTTCTTTCAGCTCCTGCGAGGTCATGCTCGCGAGACTGCGCAGGGCCTGGCTCCTGACTTCCGGCTCGTCGTCCGTCAATGCCGCGGTAAGTAGTTTTTCGCGGACCGCGGCTAGTGGGTAGCCTCCCAGAATGGTCGCTGCACGCGCCCGGACGTCCTTGAATTTGTGGAACAATGCGCCAAGCAGGACTTCGAGTCCGTCTTCCGATGGCGCTCGGTTGAGCCAGTAATCAACCGCGCCCGGGCAGTGTGAGTCTTCAAACTGAAGCGCGCAACGAAAAAGAAAAGTTATTTGCTCGTTGTCCAGCGTGAGATAGCGCCTTTCCTCATGGACTTCCTCGAAGAGCGACCGAGTTAGCAGGCTCTCCAGTTTTTTCCAGCTGCTTAGACCCTCGATTACCGTGCGCTCGGCGCGCTGCACCTGACGGTTTCTCGATTTCAGGTCGTCTTCGATAATTGCCAGCAACTGAGGCGGCTCGACTCGCAGATCGCCGCCAGGTTTCACGCGCACCAGTCCGGCAAAATGCGCCATAGCCCGGATTACCCTCGCAATTTCATCCGGGCTGGCTCCGGTTCGGACGGCGACGTCAGCCCAATTGAGCGGCAGTCGGTCTTTTTTCGCCCGCAATACGCTTTCAAGCACGCCCCTGGCCAGATCGCTATCGCCGGCGTTTTCTTCCTCCAACCTTTTAAGCTGCTGCTTCAATCGCGCTGAAAGAATTCCGAAAATGCTGCCGATATCCCTGTATTCGGCCAAGCCGATGTGCTCGCTTCCGCTGTTTGCCTGGTATGCGCCGCAATAGTTGTGAATGAGCTTCGCGAGCTCAAAGCTGTCCGACCAGCTGTCTCCCTCGAGCGCCATGCACTCTTTGGCAATCGCGGCCAGTACTTCCTGGGTGTAGACCGGCATGGCACTAGCTTCACGATCGGCTAACCGAATCAGAGCCTGAACGACCGTCAAACCCGTCAGCTCGCAAACGACCGGTTGTGATTGAGCGTCGAACGACGCGCTCGAATACACACTCGTAAGCTGCCGCGAGTCAGATATCAGTATGACTACGGCCCGATTGTCCGGGCGCTTCACCTGAGTGAAGAGCCGGTCGAACTCTCCTCGCTGATCGTCGCGATGGAGCTCGACAACGCGCTCGATCTGGTCGATGAAAAGAAAGCCTTCCTGATCGATGACGTCCTCGAGCCGATCCGTCGTGCCTTCGAAGACTTTCGGAATAAGCGGGTCGCACTCGGCGTACAGCACGTTTTTCCCCGTTCTGCCGACTGCGGTGCGAATGGCAGGAATGACCCAGTCCTTCAGCAGGCGTGTCTTGCCAGCGTTCGTTGCTCCGTGAAGAATTACTATCCGTGTTCCTGCCGTGAGGATCGTTTGTACTACGTTGCGGGCGTCATCCTCGCGTTCGATGAGCAATTCCGGCCGTGTTAGCGGAACGAAGGGCGAAGCGCCCAGAGATGGAGTTAATGCGACGGTTGTCATGGCCGCGCTTCCGATGGAGGAGCCGATCCCCGAGCTTTGGCTGGGCGACCCGGCGGCACCAGGTCCTGATAGTGGGCTTTCACAAATGCCGCGATGCGGTCCTTACTCTCCTGGAGAGGAACCTTGATCATGTTTCTACACCACACCGAATCAGGCCAGGCGCAATCCTCGACGAAGCTCGTAATGTCGCTAACATTGATCGCCTGATTCAGCGCGCCCAGGTTCTGGTGGAACGCCGCCAGATACGCTTCGTAGGTAACGTTCCGCGTCCCGGCAAGGATGTGGCAAATGGCTTGGATGTGTGTCAGCGTGAAGCGCTTGTCCGGGGAGGGATTGTTTTTGTATTGATCGTATCGCTTGGCGAGTTCCTGGATGATTTTCTGATCGAATTGAAATCCGGCATCCGCCGCCACGGATTCCATGATGCGAACTACGTCATCTCCGTCGAAGGCCGGACACAGAAGCGTTCTCACCGCGATATTGGCATCGCTGCACTGCTGTGCGAGCCAGACCCCCAGGCCGCCATCGTCGCTGACGACGAGCACCAAAACCACGTTGTCGGTTAATGCTCCAAACAGTTTGTTGCTGAGGAATGCGCTTAGCTCGCGCTTGCCCGGTTTGGTGTCGTAGGCGAACTGCTGCGTGACGCGATCGAATTGATCCAGAATGAGCAGCACTTTCCGATCGGGTGACGATTTTGCCAGTTGGGCAAGTGTCTGCGGAAGATCGACCGCCGCGGGCGCTACACCCAGCTCGCTAAGCTCTTTGAGAAACCGGGCTTCGATATCCTCCATACGTGAGTCGGCAGGGGCGCGAATGTAGATCGGCAGATACTCGTCAAGGTTTATCCGCGAAAGGATGCCGGCACGCAGGAAAGAGGTTTTACCGGCTTCCGGCGGACCAGCGATGACGATCACGCGGGGCGCCTGCTCGGACGTCAGCGAGGTGAAGAATCTGTTCGTTTCCTGATCTCGGAGCTTGAACGACGCGCCGTCGGACTCGTCGTACCCTTCGAGAAACTTGAAGGGGTTGGGCGGTGGTTTCTCTGTGGGGTGATGGTTATCGAGCAACTCCTTGTGGAGCGCGGCAAAGAATGTGTCGAACTCGAGCCGAATGTCTCTGCTTTCTGACCTTCGAGGAGCTAGAAACCGTGAAAGACGCAGGGGCACGCCACCGGGATTCAGGCAATAGATCGACTCGCCCGTTGTGGAGAACGCGCGCGTCACACACTCGTCATTGAATGCATAGCCGCAGACGATTATGTCCCTGCGCGTGATCTTTCTCACGACCTCTTCGAGTGCGGGCTCGTATGACGCGGCTTCAGCGACATCGAATATGAAGTAATCCCCCGATGTCAGGCTGCCGTGCAACTTGAACAGCTTGAAGCGTGGGGACGAGGCCTCAAGGAGCTGGTCCATTCTGTCAGCACTCGTTTCGCCGGTGATAAGCGGCTTGAAGTCGTAAAACCCTCTGCTCTTCAGCGCGTTTTCGAGGAGTTCGTCGAAGTTGAATGACAGCACCACATCGAAATAGCCATGCTCGACCAGCTCTGCGAGCTTGTCGTAGCCCGGCGACCAGTGCTTTGACAAGTACGGTTCCAGGAATCTGCGGCGATGCTTGTCGGGAGTGCGCTTCCACAGCCGGTCGAACTTTTGCTCGACGCTGGCCTCGGTCAGGTCGTTTCCGTACTTGTCTACCAGCTCTTGCATGATGATCGAGGTCGGCGGGACGCCTGAGTCCAACGAAGCGCCCGCACCCAGCATTAGCACGAATGACTCGCCGTGCTGCTTTTTCATTCGCATTGTCGCAGCGAGGTTTTTTACCTTGGCGAATGCGTGAGCCTCTCCGCCGTCCTGCGTGAACCGGCGAAACGTCGAGGATGCTGTTTCTTCAGTGATTGGCATTGGATCTCCTGCCGATGATGACAACCTATCTGCTACATGTGTCTTAGTTGACTGGGACTGTCGTTAGCTACGAGATTTGCGCGGAGCCTAGGTCGTTGCCACTGCGGAAAGAATGGCGTCGCCAAGCTCCTGTTTGGCGATGTCCGAGTGACCACCGATGATTGTGTCGGCCTTCAGATTGGTTGCGGCCGAACGGTTCCACACGTAGGTCGCCGGAGAGCCAAGCACCCCGATAACCGCGGCGCACTTCAGCGCTCCATTGCGACCCAGACCTCCGTATTTGTCGTTTGCATCGCCGATCGCCGAAGCAACCTGGTTGGCGAGGCGGGAGGCGATGGCATAGGCAACGCCGACCGCCTTGTCTTTGGAGCTGTGGGTTACGAGCATCGGGCCGGAGAGTTTGGCGGGAGACAAGACACTCCGAAACAGACCGTCGTGCAATCCGTCCCAGTGGTCCGCGAATGCGTAGTGAGAGAACGCTGCCTGCACCAATGACATGCTCTCTGGCTTCACAGCTGGTGAGGTGCTGGCTGGCCCGTCGGCAGCCGCAGTGACAACGCGAGCGCCGAAGCTATGGCCAATCAAATGAAGCTTGCGATTGCCGTCGTCCTGCCGAAGCTCCCGCAGGGTTGAATAGACTCCCGTCCTCCCTATCACCCCCGCGCGGTTCTTCATTTCATAGTAGGTCGCATAGTTGAGGGCGTTCTTGATTGCGTCCCAAGCTCCAGAAAAACTGATTGCTGCCGGAGCTCCAGAATCGGATCCAGATGTGGATGACCCATCGGATCGTGCAACGTCCGCTGCGCCGCCAGTGCCAGTCGGCCGCGGGACGGTCATCGGAGGGGGAGATCCGAGCTTGTCGAGAAGCTCGCCGGCGGTCTTGCGGAGGAAGTCGTCGATATTGTCTTCATTTTGCGGCGCCCCGGCAGAATCGGTGATAGCGGACCGCATGATTTGTCTGATCCGATCGATTATTTCGCGCTGTGCAGCTTCATCGTTCCCCGCTTTGGCGAGCAATTCATCGATTGCCTCGAGCTGATCATCCGCGTCTGGAGCGCTGAAGACTCCTTTGAGGTTGGTGACGCGATCTTTTACCTCTTTCGCGTTGGCCTTCGGCGCTGCCGTCGAGACTCCCGCCGCGCCTCCCGGAATCGACTTTTCTTCAGCGAATTTCTTGGATGGCCAGAAGATGCCCAGTACTCCATAGATTCGGTTGCTGGGCGCGCCGTTGGGCGGAAGGGCCGATCGAAGAGCTTTAAAGAATCTCGAATAGAGATCACGCGCTTCTGCTTTGTCATTGTTCCAGCCGTGCGAGATGACGAATAGGTCCGTCACAACTTCATCGCGCAGTCCCGCCTTTATTGCGGTGAAGTCATTGCTCTCGAGCGCAACTCCGTCCTTGCCGAACTCGACCGCCGCGTAGGGGAATCCTGCGAGTCTTTCCATATTGCCTCCGTCTGCTACACCGACTGAATTGCGCGCATCAGGTCGACCAACCCACTGCCCTGGAAGTATGGTTCGCGTTTGAGATCAGTTGCTGCGCGCATGAAGATTTCTTTGACTTCGTGAGGCTTGCCGATGTATTCCTTGCGAATCGAAAGAAACGCGGCGATGACGCCCGAAACGTGCGGTGCTGCCATACTGGTCCCGCTGCTTTCTACGTACGGGTAATCATCCGGGCTCTCGCCCGGCGGCGCCGCTTTTTTCGAACCGGCAGCACACGAAATGATCTTCTCACCTGGAGCGACCAAATCCGGTTTCAGGCGGCCGTCGCCGGTAGGACCTTTGGACGAGAAGTAGGACACGCCGTACGTATGGGGCGAATCGCGGTGGGTCGAGCCAACGGTGATCGCCAGCTCGGCGTTACCAGGGTCGTTGATGGTGAGTGAGAGTCCCGCCGTAAGCTCCGCGCGGTATTTCGTATTCAGGACACCGTATCCGCTGTTCCCCGCGGCGACCACTACGACAACGCCCGAATTGACAAGTCGGTTCACCTCGACGCAGAGCGGACTTTGACCGCATGCAAACCACTCCGGATCGAAGTCGTATCCGACGCTCATGTTCACGCCGTGAATCTGAAGAAAGCGACCGAACTTGTTGACTTCCTGAATGTGGTGAACGGCCTCGATCATCGCGCTCGCGCTTCCGTTTCCTTCAGAATCGAGAACCCTGAGACTTACTATCTTGCACTTCGGCGCCATGCCGGCGATTGCGGTGATTGCAATCGAGACGGCTCTGTCGGACTGCTCGCTTTCTCGTTTTTCCCGGATCAGTGCCTTCACCGATGGTGTCTGGCCGCCATCGCCAGGCGCAAAGGGATACTCTCCGGCAATTATGCCGGCAACATGGCTTCCGTGTCCGAACGGGTCCAGCAGCTCGTTGTGCGTGCCCGCGGTTGCATTAGAACCGTCGGTGAGATCACCTACAAAATCCCGGTGCCATTCGTCCGGTACATCGAGGTTGTTGTGAGTCGTGAAATGCTTGTGATCGCGGTAGACACCGGAGTCCATGACTGCCCATCGGATGCCATCACCAAACGCGGAGAAGGAAGCGCGAGCGGCATCGGCCTTAACCGTGCTGACCGATCGGTTGATGAGCGCGCGGACTGGGAAATCAGGCCAGACATGGTAGATCGCTCGATGCGAGCGCGGCGTGGCGACGGCTGCGCGCTCGATCGAGGTGCGGCTCGCGGTTCCCGGCGGCGGCTCGCTTACCGCTCTTTTCGAACTACGACCTCCGGCGCGGTCCTCACCCGCATCTTCGGCGACGAGCGCGAAGATCTCCTCACCAGTCAGCTCGGCGTAGATGTACTGGCCGTTACCGGAGATTCTCAATGCGGCAGAAGCACCCGGCACCGACTTTTCCACGATGCGCGCAACCATATACTGGACCTGCTTGCTGGCTGCTTCTGTTCCCTCGGAGTACGCCAGGTTCATATCAATGATCACCGGGCGACGTTTGGTCGGCTCTTCGCTGAGGGTCCGCAAGAGCGGGAGCGCGATTACAGCCGCATCGAGTCGACTGGGGTCGAAATGGCGGGAGATGCGCTGATCTGAATCCGCGTTAGTATTGCTTGCTGGTAAGGCCGGCGCGGCTGCTTCGTCGGGCGGGCGGCCGCCAGAAGACCTTTTTCGCGTCGGACGACGTGCCATATCGTCTCCCTATCCGAGCCAGCAACGAGCAAACGGCGGTGCTCAGCATTAACCCCTGCCTGTCTTTTGGCAATACCAAATTCATATCATCGTGATGCATGATTCCTATCACCGGGTGAGTGGCAAGAAACCCGAACAAAAGGTGAGGGAACGCAGATTCAGCGGCGAAGAAATGAGTAAACATCTGGCGAAAAGCGAATCCGAGCTCGGCGCGCATCGCGGTAGCGGGGCCGAATCCGTGAGTGTGCGCTTGTTGCTTGCTCGCTGGGTCCGCGATTGTCAGTGCTCGGCTTTTGCGCGGTGATGGCCAGCATTTCTGCTTGCCGCAATGCCGCTGATCTGGAGCCGACTGATGAACTTGCGTTGGTCGGCACGATGGAAGGTGATCCATTCGCTGTCGCGGATCTGAACTCGGGAAATGTGGTCGAGTGTCCTCCAAGCGGCGTCGGAGACTTGGAGGACGAGTCCCGTGCTCTGTTCCCAGCCCGCAGGTCTGCTCTTCTAATGGTGGCGGCAATCTCGTCGCATTCGATCTCCGCAGCCGTACGATGGTTGGACGAGCCAATCGGGGCGGGCTTCGCACACGTCCGATAGCGTCGAAGATCTTTGCTGAAAAAAAGCCCCGATCCGGTTGAGTGGATCGGGGCTTTCTTCTTTCTTGGCCTTAGACGCGGCGCTCCGGCCGGTCGGTAGGATCAGGTCCGGGGCGTGATGCCGGATTTCCATCGACGCGGTCCTTCAGATCGTC
>Ga0070681_10007727_pt1 | contig 10510 bp, 13 predicted proteins | sample KBSC83BmetaG_FD_65650 | JGI IMG/M metagenome (GOLD analysis project Ga0070681, IMG submission 65650) | Corn rhizosphere microbial communities from Kellogg Biological Station, Michigan, USA - KBS C8-3B metaG | ecosystem: Host-associated > Plants > Roots > Rhizosphere | place: USA: Michigan...
CGATGTCGTGGGTTCGCGTCCATTGCGAAAACACCACCGCCTTGGCCTCGGGCTCGGCGAACAATTCGTCGAACAGCGCCGCCAATTCGTCGGCCTTGACGCCATGGTCGGTTTCTTGGTTCAGCAGATAGGTGCTGTTGCACGACATGCGCATGTTCTGCAGGGCGCAGGTCATCCGCCGCTGATCCTGTTCCGACAGAAAACTGGTCCTGCGCCAGCGCTGGACGATCTTCGCCACCACGTCAGCGTTCTCCTGATGATAAAGCATTTGCATCTCGGTCATCGGCACCAGCAGGTTCTGGTCGGTCCGGCTGGGCAGTTGCCGCAGCACCTCGGATTTGCGCCGGCGGATCATGATCGGCGCCAGCGTCTGGCCGACTTTCTCCAGCCCGGTATAGCCGGTGACGCGCCCGGCTTCGTCCTTGACCTGATGCTCGTGCAGCAGCTTCCAGGTCGGCCCCAGCCGGTGCTGATCGACAAACTGGACGATGGAGATCAGCTCTTCCAGCTTGTTTTCCAAGGGCGTCCCGGTAAGCACTATCGCGTAGGGGCTATCGATGCGTTTCAAGGCGCGTGCCGCAATGGTGTTCCAGTTTTTCACCCGTTGCGCCTCATCGACGATAACCAGCTCGGGCCCCCAGGCGGCGATCAGGTCGAGATCGGGCTTGAGTTTCTCGTAGTTCGTGATCTTGCAGAAATCGTCCAGGGCGTAGTCTTTCCGCCGTTGCGTCCGACCGCCATTGATGACGCGCACCCCATTCTCACCCTGTCGCCCCGAGAAGCGCATAATCTCGCTTTGCCACTGGTATTTGAGCGAAGTCGGGCAGACCACCAGAACTTTCGAGACGCCAAAATACCGTGCCAATATTTCCGTCGCGGCAATTGCCTGTATGGTCTTGCCCAGTCCCATGTCGTCGCCGATCAGTGCCCGGCCGACCCGCACCGCGAACAGCGCGCCCTCGGCCTGATAGGGATAGAGCGGTACCTTCAGAAGCGTCAGCAGCTTGGGATCGGCGGCACCACGGGGGAACAACTCTTCGAGCTTTGCGGCCCGCCGGTCCGCATCCCGCCTTCCGGCGATGAAATCGAGCGCATCGTATTAGGCTCGCAACTCATGACCGCACTTCGACACCATGGTCATGAAATGCTCGATCTCGCCAAGGCGCTCGTCCGGCAGCATCCTGTCGCGTTCGGCGTCGAACAAACCGGCGGCGGCCTCGCTCACCGCCGGCGGGCAGTCCGTTCCGGCACGGAAATACACGCAGCGTTTGCCGTCATTGCGCAAATACAGCTCAGAAAATGCCGGCTGGTAGCCGCGTGCAAACGCCGCCCTGGCGCCGCGCTTCTTCTCCAGCCGGGCAAGCGTGAATTCGAGGTGCTTGCAGGTACCCAACTCGCTGGTGGCGTAGTCGGGGCATGAGCAGAAATTGCCGCCTGGCCCCAAGCCGCGAATCGCTACGCGATAGCTGGATCTCGAAACAGGATTGCTGACCCGAAACTCGGAGAAAAACGGTTCGCTGGTCAGATTCTCAAGCCCGAAGGCCTGCTCTCGGCCGAACTGGCGGCGCAAGCCGCGTTGCCAGTCCACCGGCGAAAGATCCGTGGGCGCATGGGTGCGCGAGAGCTTAGGCTCCTTGTTCGGCTTGGTCGCGGAATTCGGGTTCCGGCGCTTGGATTTCATCGAAGCAAATTCCATTCAGCAAAGGTTTCTCGCGAGGACATTATTCCGGCATCCCGTGCGCGGGAACAATCTCTTCCAATGCGTGCAATGAGAACTTACGCGTGCCACGCCGAAACCTTTAGGAGCTTCGGGTCTGCTCGCAGCCATCTTTGGGATTTGCGCAAGGCTAATGAGAGGCGCCAGGAAACGGCATTGGCTGGAACGCTGGCGGCGCTGTTCGACATCCCCTGAGCGTGTTCACGGGCGAGGAAGGTTTGGCACCGCTCGATCTGGCGAACGCCGGATCAGGACCGGCGGGTGCCGTTTCGTCGGCTCGAGATCAGCTTCAGCCAAGGCGCCGAATGGAAGGCGCTCATCAGCAAGTACATCGGGACCATTCCGCTCAGCGGTGACGCATCCTGTGCGGCCGAGCAGAGCATATCCGGCGGGCCGCCACCAAAGCCACCCGTAAGCAACGCCATGATTGCGAAGGTCGGCGCGGCCGCGAGGCATAGAAAGTCGGCTGCGCCGAGGGCGGCCGCATCGCCGCTTCCGGCACAGCCGCCCGCTGTGCCACGCTGGGTCGCAATCATCGTGGCCGATCCGCGCCTGGCCTGCGGCAACATCGAAATGTCAGCCCTTGTCGTACTCGTCGTGACGGCGCCACCAGACGCCCGTCTCGTTGCGCCCCTTGGGGGCACGGTCGAGCCACTGGTACATGCCCCAGATTCCGTCCAGTCCGCGCGCATAGGTGGAATAGGTGTGGTAGACGGCGCCGTCCTCGAGCACGAACGCGCTCATGCCCGGCCTATCGCGCGAGTACGTGGGCGCGTCGGTTCCGCATGTGGCCGCGAACTGGGCGACGGGCTCCGGGGCCGGTGTCGCGTCCATCGCGTGGCCCCGGCGCCGGTAGTTGTATTCGATGTCCCCCTTGCGCTGCTGCTCCTCGGTGAACGAAACGTTGAAGTCGAAGTTGAAGTCGCTGCCGAGCGAGGACGCCCAGGGGAAATTCCACCCCATCCGCCGCTTGTACGCCTGCAGCTTCGCGAGCGGCGCCCGCGACACCGCCGAGAGCGTGACGTCGTGGTTCGCCAGGTGAACGACGAAGCCGTCGAACCCGTCTGCGATCGCCGAGCAAGACGGACACCCCGCGGTGTAGTCGGGCCCGAACATGAAGTGGTAGACGAGGAGCTGCGAGCGCCCTCGGAAGAGGTCTGCCAGCGAGGCGCTCCCGTCATCGGTCTCGAATCGGTACTCCTTGTCGACCCGGACCCACGGCAGCTCCTGACGTCGCCGCGCCAGCTCGTCGCTGCGCCGGGTCAGCTCCTTCTCCGCCTCGATCAGCTCGAGCCGCGCGGCGAGCCATTCCTCCCGTGTCCCGGTCATTTGCTTTGTCATCGCTCGTATCTCCTTCCTTCGGGTTCAGCTTCTCGGTGGCCGTTGGCCATGTGATAGATAGGCGCCGGGCCTCGAATGATGGGAGTGACAAGTGTGACGGGAATCCGATGGACTCGCTGATCACGGCCGCGGCGCGTGCCCTCGCGGCGGGCGATCCGCTCGGCGCATTGAAGCGGGTCGCCTTGCGCGACGACGCGCCGGCTCTCGCGCTTCGCGGTATCGCGATGGCGCAGCTCGGCGATCTCGTTCGAGCGAAGGCTCTCTTGCGAAGCGCGGCGCGCGCCTTCGGTCCGAAAGAGGCCGTTTCCCGCGCGAGATGCGTCGTCGCCGAGGCCGAGATCGCGCTCGTCTCGCGCGACCTGGGCTGGCCTCCGAAAGCGCTCGACGCGGCGCGGGCGACGCTCGAGGAGCACGGCGACCGGCTGAACGCCGCGCATGCGCGGTATCTCGAGGTCCGGCGCCTCCTCCTGATCGGGCGCCTCGACGAGGCCGAGTGCACGCTCGCCGAGCTCGACCCCGCGCCCTTCCCGCCCGCATTAAAGGCCGCCCACGAGCTGGTCGTTGCGGGGATCGCGATGCGACGCCTGCGGACGAAGACGGCGCGCGCTGCGCTCGCTCGGGCCGAGCGCGCCGCGCGCCACGCCCGTATCCCGGCGCTGACCGCGGAGGTCGGAAGCGCCTCCCTCGTCCTCAACACGCCCGCGGCGCGCCTGATTGCGCGGGGTGACGAGCGGCCCCTCCTGCTCGAGGAGGTTGAAGCGTTATTGGCGTCGAGGACACTCGTGGTGGATTCGTGCCGTCATGCGGTGCGTAACGGAGGCACGGTGGTCTCCCTCGCAAGGCGTCCGGTGTTGTTCGCGCTCGCCCGCGCGCTGGGCGAAGCGTGGCCCGGAGACGTGCCGAGGGGCACGCTCGTCACGCGGGCCTTCCGAGCAAAGCACGCTGATGAATCGCATCGCGCGCGGTTGCGAGTGGAGATCGGGCGGCTTCGCGCGGCGCTGCGGACGCTGGCCGATGTGAGCGCGACGAACCGAGGGTTTGCACTGGTGCCGCGCCGCGCCGGCGAGGTCGTCGTGCTGGCGCGCCCCGTCGAAGAACAGCATGCGGCGGTGCTCGCCTTCCTTGCCGACGGTGAATCGTGGTCGAGCTCGGCCCTGGCGCTTGCGCTTGGAGCCAGCCCGCGCACCGTGCAGCGCGCACTCGGCTCGCTCGCGGCAGCGGGCAAGGTGCAGTCGTTTGGTCGCGGGCGGTCTCGTCGCTGGCTGACCCCGCCCGTGCCGGGATTCACGACGACTTTGTTACTCCCCGCTCCTCTGCCGATCGACTAGGATGGAATCATGAGTCGATCAATTGCCGAAATCGTCCGCGAATATGGCCCCTTTTCGGGTGTCGATGGCGTGCATGGGGTGACGTATGATGGTCAGCAAATCTGGTTTGCGTCCGGCGACAAGCTGAACGCCTTCGATCCTGCGAGCGGGAAGACGCTGCGCTCGATCGATGTCGCCGCGCATGCGGGAACGGCCTTCGACGGCCAGCACCTGTTTCAACTCGCCGAGGATCGCATACAGAAGATCGATCCGCAGACCGGCCGTGTGCTCGCCACGATCCCGGCGCCCGGCGGCGGCGGTGACTCGGGGCTCACCTGGGCCGAAGGGACGCTCTGGGTGGGGCAGTATCGGGACCGGAAGATCCATCAGGTCGATCCCCAAACGGGGGCGATTCTTCGCACGATCGAGTCCAACCGCTTCGTCACCGGCGTCACTTGGATCGATGGCGAGCTCTGGCACGCCACCTGGGAAGGCGACGAGAGCGATTTGCGGCGCGTCGATGCGCGAACGGGAGAGGTCCTGGAAAGCCTACAGATGCCGCCCGGCGTGAGCATTTCGGGGCTCGAATCCGATGGCGGCGATCAGTTCTTCTGCGGTGGCGGAAGCAGCCGGAAGGTGAGAACCGTCCGCCGGCCCAGGCGAGGCTCCGCGGTCGATTCCACGAGCAAGTAATCGACGCGGCCCTCACAGGCGAGATCCGCTACCTCGCGGCTCCCGTTCCATTCACTCTCGAGATGGCGAGTGAAGCGGGCGTTCGCCGACGCGAGCATCTTGAGTCTAGCCGGGCATCTTCGCGAAGTGCTGCATCTCGCCGCCCAGCTGTACCCAAGGTTGCGCGCTGTCGCAGTAAATCTGCATCGCCGGCTTAACCCAGCTCGGATCGTCGAGCGTGCCGACCTGCACCATGATGACGCCGGGCATCGCCTCTGCCTCGTCCATTACGGTCGAGCCGCAGTTCGGGCAGAACCGGCGGAGCATAGCCTTGCCGCTGTCGCCCTTGTCTTCGAACGTCTTCAAATCGCCTTGCATGGACAAGGCGGGTTGCGGGATGCCGATCACGATGGTGAACGCGCTGCCGCTTTCTTTCTGACAATTACGGCAATGGCATACGCCGGTAAAGGCAGGTTCTACGTCCGCACTGTAGCGCACCTTGCCACACAGGCAACCGCCGGTGATCTGTGGCATGTCCGTCCTCCTCTTGGTTGACTGTAGCCGTGGCAGATGCTGCCACCGCTCCATGACGTACGGCAAGTCGCGCCGCCGACTGAGTGGCTCTCCTCATCATGGCAGGGATAGCGCGACCTCTTCCATCTGCTGGATCATGGTCCCCCAGAAAAGCCCATGCCTTTGGCGCCACAACACTAGGACAGGCGCCAACTCATGAGGCGCCGGATTCGACTATCGGCTTGACCTGTTCAGGGCTGCAGCGGCGCGTATGAGCGTCTTGAAGGCATCCTCATCTATTTCGTCACCTTCATGGAAATCGATAGCGCGCCTTGCGTTGCCTTCAAGGCTGGCGTTGAACAGTCCTGAAGGGTCCTTGAGCGAAGCGCCCTTGAAGAAAGTCAGCTTCACGACGCTCTTGTACGTCTCGCCGGTGCAGATCAGTCCATCGTGAGACCAAACCGGAACGCCTCTCCACTTCCACTCCTCGACCACCTCAGGGTCAGCCTGTTTGATGAGAGCGCGGACATGGGAGAGCGTCTTGCCCCTCCAGTCGTCCAGTTCCTTGATCCTCGCGTCGATCAGCCGAGAAGGGGATTCGTCCTTGGTCGCCGTGCTCTTTTTCATATTGCTTGCAACCTCATTCGGCTGTTTTTGCAACTCTCCAATCAGGGCCCGGCTTTGAATTGCGCTGGCAGACCTCAATCTATCCGCGCCAAGACCTGCTCCAGGTTTGCAAAGAACTGCGGCCACCCGCCCTTGGCGCCCTGGTAGGCCTGTCGCTGATCCGGCCGGAAGCCCGACTGCTCCATGCGCAGATGGGTCCCCGTGCTCGTAGGGGTGAGAGTCCAAGTGACGACACTCTCGAGACCATAGGCGGCCCACGTGTAAGACAGCGTCTTGTTCGGCTCGACGGCCATTACCTGACAATCGACAGCGCCCCAGTCTGCGCGAAGATTGAAGCGGTGCTCCACGACAGGCTTGAAGTCGTTCTTCATTAGCCACTCCTCGATCAGGTGTGGCTGGGTGAGCGCGCGCCAGATCTTTTCCGGCGGGTGAGGTATCTCACGTTCGACAATGACGGAACGCGTTTCAGTCGCGAGTTTTCTCATTGGTCCATCCTTTTGAGCAGATCTTCGAGGTGATCGAACCGGCTTTGCCAGAAGCCGGCCATCTGGCTTGTCCAGTCGATCAGCGGGGCCAAGGCGCCGAGCTGTGCGCTATAGTGCGTCTGGCGACCTTCGCGACGGTCGCGCACCAGCCCGGCGAGCTTGAGAATGCCCAAATGCTTGGATACGGCGGGCTGCGAGACGCCCGATTGATCGGTCAGCGCTCGTACGGTCTGCTCCCCGTCACGACACAGCCGCTCGAAAACTGCACGGCGAGTTGGGTCGGCGAGGGTCTTGAAGAGGATTTCAGGGGTGCTGAGCATGTGGAACCGATAACCCGCGAGCGATTGATAAGATCAATAACTTATGAGCTATGAGTCGGTCAAGAACGAAGGCCTTCGAAATGGCCCACCGCCAGAATTGTGATCGTGCCCAAGCTTGATGGTTTCCCGGCGCATCGCCCGCCATCCCCACCGCGTGCGAGCACGGGACGCATTTCTGCAGCTACAGAGGTCAATATCACCGATAAATAACTTTTGGATTATCAATAGTTCATCCCAGTATTAGTCCTGCGGATCTGTCAAGCAGGGAAAGGGAGGCGGGCCACTCGTCCACAACCGTCCAATCTCTTCCCAGCGCCCTCCACGATATCCGTACCCCACGATATCCGTACCCCCCTACTCCCATTTCAATTGTTCCTTTCGCATATAACTCATTGAGTTATCACGATAATTTTCGACTCCTCAAGCAAAGACCCCGCGGCAAGTCCGTCAAAAAGCTATCGTGTTGCTTTCACAGCAAAAATCGGCGCGAAAAAAATTTCGTGGTTCCGCCATCTATTGCCGTCGATCGGTCGATTCTGGCACGCCAGTTGCCGCTGAGCTTCTCGCGCGTCCGGTCGTGGATTTCCATGACCTCCGGCGTCAGATTCTCATCGCAAATCAGCCATCTCGTACAGCGGCCGGATTTCGATCTCGCTCGGTCCCGGCATGGGATTGGGGCAGCGCTTTACCCAGGCGACCGCCTCGTCCATGTCCTTGACTTCCCAGAGCCAGAAGCCAGCGACCAGCTCGCGGGTTTCGGCGAAAGGCCCGTCGATGACCGTACGGCCGGGACCATCGAACGCAATACGCTTGCCCTGCGAGGAGGGCTTGAGGCCGTCTGCGGCAAGCATGATGCCGGCATTGCGCAGCTCTTCATTGAATTTGCCCATCGCCTCCATCGCCTCCATGGCCTCTGTCGTGGGGAAAAAGCCCTTTTCGCTGTCGTCGGTCGCTTTCACCAACACCATCACACGCATCGTCTGTCCCCTTGTTTGAGCCGGCCTCACCGGCCTGGTATCGGAACGACGAACGGGGTTTTCGGAAACCGACATCTTCCCGCAAAATTTATTCCGACGGTTGAGGCGCAGGCGCGAATGGCCGCCTCCAGGTCAGGGGTCGCGATGGCGCAATGACCAAGATGGGCCGCAAAGCGGACCCAGCCAGTTCGCACCCTACTCTACGCTATTCGCCGAGGGTATCCCCTCACTCCCACTCGAATATTTTGAGCGATCATAACGCGTTGATCTGACGGAGAAAATTTCTTCAGCGCACGACCAAGAACCGTCTCCCCGATCCGTCAGAAATTTGCGCTCTTGATTTCAAACGAGAATTTCTGCGATCCGCAATCTGCTCGGTTTCAGAGACTATCGGTATCGATTGGTCGATTCTCGAAATCTTCCGCAAGAGCGGCCTCACTAGCTTGGCGAAAAAATACCGTCAGCCGTAACGAGTGGAGCATCCGACCTTGAGTGGCGGGTTCCGCCGATTGCAAGACGGCCTGGTTTAATCGGGCGACCATCTGTAGCCGGACCCAAGCGACACTCAAAACCTGAACCGAGCGCGGTAGTCTTGCGGCGTGACGGCGAGCAGGCGCAGGAAGCTGCGGCGCATTGTTTCCTCCGCGCCGAACCCGCAACGCTGCGCGATCCGCTTGACCGGCAGGCGTGACTCCGAAAGCAGGCGACGCGCTGCTTCAATCCTCAGCCGCTCAATGGCGCGGGCCGGCGTTTGCCCAGTCGCCTCAGCGTAGTGCCGGCTGAAACTGCGCTCGCTCATACCGGCCTGATCGGCCAGGACCGACAGCGAAAGATCGCTGCCCAGATGGCCGTTGACCCAGTCATGGAGCGCGCCGAACTTGTCGTCCGCCGCTTGCAAGGCCAGGGCAGCGCTGAATTGCGCCTGTCCGCCGGGGCGCTTGAGGAAAACGACCAGGTAGCGGGCGACGGCGAGCGCCACGGAGCGACCGAGGTCCTCTTCCACCAGCGCCAGCGCCAGATCGATCCCGGCCGTCACCCCGGCCGAGGTCCAGACCGGACCGTCGCACACGAAAATCGGATCGGGCTCGACACGCACAGCAGGAAAGCGCTGGGCAAGCCTGGCGCAGTACATCCAGTGGGTCGTCGCGCGGCGCCCGTCCAATACGCCCGCAGCAGCGAGCAGGAATGCGCCGGTGCAAACAGAGGCGACGCGACGAGCCTGGGTCGCCCGCTGCCGCACCCAATCGACTAGCACCGGATTCTCCGCTGCGGCTTCGACCCCCTCGCCACCAGCGACGAGCAAAGTATCCAGCGCCTCGCTGCGTTGCGTGAGCGGACCTGCCGCAAGCGCCACGCCGGCCGTCGCTGTCACGCCTTCCCCGCCTTGCGACACGATCCTGAGCAAGTAAGGCCGCGCACTACCCGTGCCGGCGACTATGTCGTTGGCGGAGGCGAACACCTGAACTGGCCCCGTGACGTCGAGAAGCTGCACCGCTGGAAAGGTGAGCACGTCGATGACGCGGATCGGGTTTGGCGAGAAGCGAGGGGACTTTGGCATTTCCGCCAAATCATGCCCGGGTAGGCTCGCCTTGTCTATCGCTGACCTCGGGCCTGGAGATGATCATGATTCCACATGATACCCACTTGCACATCGGCTCCCTGCTGTTCGAGGGCGTCGATCAGATCGACCTGACAGGACCGTTCGAGGTGCTGTCGCGCATCCCGAACGCGACGTATCGCATCTACGGCAAGACCGCAGCGCCCGTTCGCGATCTGAAAGGATTATGGCTGACGCCTGACGCGACCCTGGCCGATGCGCCGCCGCTGGACGTCCTGCATGTGCCGGGCGGCTTTGGCCAGGAAGCCTTGATGGAAGACGCCGAAGTGCTGGGCTGGATCCGGCAGCAGGCAGCAGGCGCGTGCAGCATTTTCTCGGTGTGCACGGGCGCCCTGCTCTGCGGCGCGGCCGGTCTCCTCAAGGGGCGGCGGGCGACGACGCACTGGGCGTCGTTTCACCTGTTGCCGTTCTTCGGCGCGATCCCCGTCAACGAGCGGGTGGTGGTCGATGGCGCCTGGGTCTTCGCCGCGGGCGTTACGGCCGGTATCGACGGTGCCTTGCGCCTCGCGGCCGAGTTGCGCGGCGACGAGGCCGCACAGGCCATCCAGCTTACCATGGTCTATGCGCCGGAGCCGCCCTTCGACAGCGGCACGCCCGAGACGGCGCCTGCGATGATACTGGAACAGGCGCGGCGATCGGTGCGGGACATCACGGCGCAGCGTGAGCATACGGCACGACGTATAGCTGCCAAACTCGGCATCGCCGTTCCGGCCGCCGGCGGGGAATGAACCCGCCAGCGCACGGCCGTTTGGCGAGAACTGAGGGTTTATTGGCATACCCGCCAACGACCGCGCACCTAAATTGCAATGCACTGGGACCAGTCATCGCACCTGCCGCAGCAGTCCCGTGGGAACATCAACAAAGGCTGACTCACATGACAAACTTTCCAGTTCATACGATGGAATCCGCCCCTGAACGTTCGAAGCCGGCGCT
>Ga0070681_10007728_pt1 | contig 10510 bp, 10 predicted proteins | sample KBSC83BmetaG_FD_65650 | JGI IMG/M metagenome (GOLD analysis project Ga0070681, IMG submission 65650) | Corn rhizosphere microbial communities from Kellogg Biological Station, Michigan, USA - KBS C8-3B metaG | ecosystem: Host-associated > Plants > Roots > Rhizosphere | place: USA: Michigan...
CACCTGCGGTACGCCAAAACCCCGGTACGGCCCCGTCGGCGGCGTGTTCGTGTATACGCAGTACGTCGTCAAATCCTGATGTGCGATCCGATATGGCCCTCCCGATACCTCGCCGCCGTTGCGTCCTGTGTTGGTCGAGGTGAGAGCGTAGGCGCCTATGTCATAGGCCGCTTCGACTTGACGGGCGACGATGCGGCCGTCTCTTTTCACGCCCGTCTTGATCCGTACAATTGCGGCCTGACAATGCGCGGTGAGAAAGACTTCTTCTCGGCTGAGCACCCACTGAACGGGACGGTGGGCTTTGCGCGCCAGGCTCGCCGTCAACGGTTCCAAACGGGGATGAGTTTTCGCGCCGTAGCCACCACCGACGTAAGGGACGATCAGACGCACTTTGGATTGCGACAAGTTAAACAGTTCGGCTAGCTGCGCGCGGACCAGTGACGGATTTTGCGTCGAGCTATAGATCACCAACTTGCCGGACGGCTCCCAGTAGGCTAGCGCAGCATGCGGCTCGATATGCGCATGCTGGATTTTTTGCGAGCTGTAAGTGTCTTCGAAGATTTCATCCGATTCGCGAAAGCCCGCATCCACATCGCCGTCGTCGACATGATACATGCTCAGGACATTGCCCCCGGTTTCCAGGCGAAATCCGCTCTTGGCCGGAAACGATTGTGCTTTGACTCGATCGGCGTGAATGACCGGCGCATCGGCCTTCATCGCAGCGCGAAGATCGAAGACCGCCGGAAGCGGCTCGTATTCCACTTCGATCAATTCAAGCGCCTCCTCGGCACAGTCTTTCTCTTCCGCGGCGACCGCCGCGATGATATCGCCCACGTACCTCACCCGATCGAGGGCCACCACCGGCTGATCCTTCACCACCGGACCGAAATGGCTGTTCATGCCTTTGAGATCATCGCGCGTCAACACCGCAACGACACCCGGCAATTTCACCGCCTTGCTCGCATCGACCCGTAGGAGTCGTGCGTGCGGATACGTGCTGCGTAGCACTTTGGCGTAAACCATTCCGGCCATCTCGATGTCGGCGGTGAACTGCGCCCAGCCGCGCAGCTTCGCCGGCCCATCGACTCTTGAATAGTTTTCGCCTAGGGCTGTCATGCAATTTTCAACCGGCGACGCACTCATTCAGCGCGCGGCGCACCAATACATTCACGAGATGCCGTTTGTAGTCCGCCGGACCGCGCAAATCATCGATGGGATCGACGGCCGCCGCTGCTTTGCGGGCGATTTCGGCAATTCCGTCCGCGCTCAAATCATAGGCCGAAGGAAAGTCTTTTTGAGTTAAAACCACCGGCGCCGGCGATACCGCGCCCACAACCACACGCGCCTCTGCAATGCTGCCGTTTACGCGACGTACCCACGCCGCAATGCCGGCGCACGGGCGGTCCTCCGAAGAACGAGTGGTAAACTTGAGATAGGTTGCCTTGGCATTCGCGGGTGGCGCTGGCACGCGCAGTGCCGTGAGTATTTCATCGCGCTCCAGACCCGTCTCGTAGCTGCCGACTAAAAAATCGGCGAGCTTGACGGTGCGCGCGCCGCCCCGTTTGGTCAGCTCCACGCTGGCATCCAAGGCAACGAGCGCCGCGGGCGGATCGGATTGCGAATCGGCATGCGCCAGGTTGCCGCCGATGGTTGCCATGTTGCGGATGCGGATGTTCGCCACCACGTGGCACGCTTGCGCCAGCAACGGATAATACTGGCGCACCGCCGGCGCGCTCTCCATATCATAGATACTTGCCAAGCCGCCCACACGAAGCCCGCTCGTCGGATCATAGGTGATTTCTGTCGCGCCTTTAATTTTTTTCAGATTGACTAAAGTCTTGGGAAGCAAGATCCCGTGCTTGATCAAAATCAAGAGCGCCGTGCCGCCGCTAATCAGCTTGACATCATCATCCTCTGCGAGAATTTCGCAGGCGTCTTCGATCGACCGTGGCTCGACTATATTGAAGCGTCGCATGTCACACCTCGAAGGTGGAATGTTGGAGTAGTGGATTGATGTCTCGCTAAACCCAGCCGTCCGCTACTCCAACACTCCATTTGCCTTCCCAATTATTCATCCGCCGCCGCCCACAACACGCGTATCGCCGGCGGCTGTAGCCATTTGGTGCCGCGCTTCTGCAAAGCAACCTCTTGCCAGGTATCGCCGCGGTCGTAGGTCACATAGATCGCGCCTTGGCCCGGAGGGCCCGCCGTGTGGCCCCGCGCCACATCGCCGAAGGCGGCAAAAATAGAATCTTTACAGTAAGGGTTGTACGCGAGCTGCCAGCACATGGCGGGATGCTTGGCCGGTAATCCCGCGCCGACTTGTCGCCAGCTCTGGCCGCCGTCTTCGCTGCGATAGATTCGACCCTGAACGCCGCCCGGCTGATCCCAATACTGCGGCGAGCCATGGCCGCCGGCCACGAACATCGCCGCCCGCTCGCCGGGAAGATTGATCACATCATGAAAGTAATCGCTCTCCATCCCTTTTTCGGCGCGCTTCCAGCCCTTTTCCGGCGGATCGGCGATGAAGAAGCCGCGCGAAGTAGCGGCAAAATATCGCGTCGCGCTTCCCGGCGAGCGCACGACCATATGGATATCAGGATATTCAAATCCATCGCTGACGTCTTCCCAAGTTTGTCCACGATCGAAGCTGCGCACGACGCCGCCATGCTCAATGCAGAGATAGATTGTTTTCGGGTTTTCCGAATCGATGTTGATGTGGCGGAGGTGACCTTGATGCGGCGGATGCGGAAAGTACCACTTGTATTTTACCTCCGCCGGCATTTCGACGAGAGATTTAAGCTCCTCCCACGAATCGCCGCCGTTTTCGCTGCGATACAGATGCACCGGCTCGGTTCCCGCGTAGATAACCCGCTCATCGGTCGGATCGACCGTGACCCATCGGATGTCGCCCTCCATCACCCGTTGCCAGTGGCGTCCGGCATCTTTCGTGCGAAACAGGCCGTCGAAGGTCACTCCGGCGAAAACGATTTCCGGATTTTGTCGGCAGCCGTATACCGAATCGACAACCTTCTCTTTGAAATAAGGCTCAAACTCGCGCGAGCCTCCCATCGAAGTCCAGATGTCTCCCACGCCGCGAAATAGGATCATTCCCGCTTGCGTGCCTGCATAGAGCCGATAGGCTTCAGCCATAAATTCCCTCCGAATTTGAACTACCCGCAACGCAAGAATTCGCACAATTTCACCACAGAGACGCGAGTGCACAGAGCTTTTAAAGTTGCTCAAAGATTCGTGGCTACTTGCCGGTCTGAGTCTCCGCCGCGCCTCCGTGGTGCGTTTTTACGTCAGTTGAAAATCATCCCGCCATTGACATGAATAGTCTGCCCCGTAATGTAACCGCTCTCTTCGCTCGCCAGGAATCCGACCGCTTCGGCGATTTCGCCCGGTTCGGCGGCGCGGCCCATGGGAAGTGATTGACCGATCCGGCGCCACTCTGTTTCGTTGTAGTTGCTCATCACCCGCGCGGTTGTCGTCAGCCCGGGCGCAATCGCATTGACTCGCACGCCATGCGGCGCCATCTCCAATGCCAGTGATTTGGTAAATGCAATCACGGCTGCTTTCGAAGCGGCGTAAGCCGTCCGTCCGGCGCCGCCGGTGATGCCGAAATTGGAGGAAGTGTTGATGATCACGCCTGCTTTGCGCTCGCGCATCGGCTTGCAGACAGCCTGGCAGCACAAAAACGTTGCCTTGAGATTGACGTCGATGACCTCGCGCCATTCGGAGAGCGGAAACTCCTGGATCGGATGTTTGTGCAATGTCCCGCCGGCGAGATTCACCAGGAGATCGACGCGCCCAGCCTCACGATGAATCTCAGCGAACACAGTCTTGAGCTGCGCAGCCTTGGTCAGCTCAACCGTGCGATATTCCGCCTGACATCCCCGCTGGCGCAACTGCTCGGCAGTCTCGCTTCCGGCCTGCTGATTCTTGTCGAGAATAAAAATCGCATAGCCGGCTTCGCCCAGGCGCCGCACTACCGCCTGCCCGATGCCGCCCGCTCCACCGTTAACCACAGCAATTTTTGCTTCCATATTTCCTCTGTAATCGTGCGAGCCCCGGTTCCGATTCGGCCCCCTTCGATACGGCCCTACGGGCCTACTCAGGGCGACGGAATTATTGAGCCGTATCCCCGAGTAGCGACTTCAGTCGCGTAGCGAGGGGCCGTTCGAATCCTTAGCCGTCGGTTGGAAAAAGTTTTCCAACTTCACCACATGATGCCGCCGCCGTTGGCGAAAATGGTCTGCCCGGTGATAAAACGTGCGGCATCGCTCGCAAGAAAAACCGCCGGACCGGCCAGATCTTCGGGCTGGCCGATGCGGCCCAAAGGAATTCTCTGCCCCTGCGCATAAATCTGCTCTTCGCTCTGATGCCCGCGCGGCTGCGCGGTGTCGGTAATGCCGGGACAGATGACGTTTACCGTTATCCCATGCGGCGCCAGCTCGAGCGCCAGTGATTTAGAAAAACCGATAATACCGGCCTTGGACGCGGCATAATGTGCGCCGTTCCTGGCGCCCTGAAACGCGCGTCCGGATGTCAGGCTGATAATTCGTCCGCAACGCTGCGTGAGCAACTGCGGCACGACAGCCTTCGAGCAAAGGAAGGTGCCGACCAGGTTGGTGCCGATGACACGATCCCAGTCCTCCTCTGCCATCTCTTCGACAGGGCTCGTGGGAAAAATGCCGGCGTTGTTGACGAGAATATCCACTCGGCCGTATTCTTTGAGCGTCGCCTCGACCATCGCCTGCACCGATTCTTCGTTCGAGATATCGGCGTGGAGCGCCGAAGCTTTGCCGCCAACGCCCTCAATTTCTTTTTTGACTGCGCTGGCGTTGGTCTCGTTGAGATCGCCGATCACGAGCGCTGCTCCCTCCCGCGCCATGGCCAGAGCGATAGCTCGGCCAATCCCCTGTCCTCCCCCGGTCATGAGGGCGATGCGATTTTCCAGTCGACGCATTTATTTCACCCGTCGCAGCAAACCGATCTCGGCCAAAGCGTCCCCATGACTAAGAGCCGTTGATAGCTTCATGGCGACGCTTCTAACCGTTCTGCCGATTTTATCGACTCCCGTCGCTTTGATTCGCTCGGTCGGTCCGATCACCGCGATGCTGCCGAACACGTCGTGTCCCAATACGCAGGGAGCAGCAATGCCGGCAGTGAACGAATATCTTTCTTGAACGCTCACCGCATAACCATGGCGCCGCACCGCTTCGAGTTTTTTTAAGATCTGGTTTGCCGAGTTCGGTGTGTGCGGCGTAAATTTTTCCAGCGGCCGTTTTCTAAGGAGCGAGAGAGTCTCCTCCTGCGGCAGCATCGCCAGGATCGCGAGCGCCGATGAGCCTACGTAAAGCGGCCGCGGCACGCCGGTCTCGATCACCGTGCGGGTGTGATGCGGGCTTTCGAATCTCTCGATTGTGACGCAGCCATCCTGTTGGTATCTTTCACAGTAGATCGCGGTCTCGCCTGTGGCGCGCACGAGCTGCTCCAGGTAGGGCACCACCCGATCGCGCATGGTAAAACTGCGCCGATACTCTTCAGCCAGCACCAGAAGCTTGGGACCCAGCGCATAAACCCCTAGACCCCTGGTCTTCTGCGCCAGGCTTTTTTGGCAAAGCGCATTTAACATTCGATAGGCAGTGGCCTTGTTCAAATGCGTCCTGCGCGCCAGGTCGCCGAGCGCAACCGGCTGCTTGGCTCGGCTCAATTCTTCGAGCAGTTGGATGGCTTTGGTGACCGAGTTATTCATTTCAATATGTGAAATAGTATTTCGTCTTGGTGAAAATTCCCCGATATCGCAGCGCGAGGCCGCTGTCAAGTTTGAGTTGACAAAAGTTACTGGCGAGAGTTATGCAAGGACGCACGCAGAGGAAGAAAATTATGAAACAAGCCTACGCCAAGATCGTTCACGAGGCTCTCAACGAGTCGGGCATCAATTTCGTCGCCTATCTTCCCGACGATCAAATTCATGACGCGCAAAAATTAATCAACGAGGATGCGGGCATCATCACGGTCGGAGCAACCAATGAGTCGGAAGCCGTTTCGGCCTGCGCGGGCGCGTGGCTGGGCGGCGCCAAGCCGGCATTGCTCATTGCCGATTCGGGATTTCTCGTAGCAACTTGGCCCTTGGCATCGCTGGGCGTTTCCTACGGCATTCCCATGCTGATTCTGATCGCCCATCGCGGCGAGGTCGGCGATCGTGCCAATTGGCGTTTTATCACCTACAAGTTCACCACCGAACCGATCCTTCAGGCACTGCAGATTCCGTACGTCCGCGCCAGCCGTCCCGAAGAAACCAAAGAAGTCATTATGGGCGCGAAGCTCTCGACCTTTCTCTGGCAGCATCCGGTGGCGGTTTTACTTTCCGGCGAAGTCCTGCGCGACTGAGGAGGAGCGATGAAACGATTAGAGTGTCTCAACCAATTGGGGCCGCTTATCAAAGACGACGATCTTGTGGTGACAACGCTCGGATGGGTGGCTGGAGAATGGTTTGCGGTGCGCCACAAAGAGTCAAATCTTTACCAGGTCAACATGGGCATGTGCACGCCGCTCTGTTTGGGCCTGGCGCTGGTGCTGCCGCATCGCCGTGTGGTCGCCATTGAATCCGACGGCAGCGTGCTTCTGAATTTGGGCGCGATGACCACCCTGGCGAACAAACGGCCGCCCAATCTCACCGTCATCGTGTTCGACAATCAATGCTACATGGCTACAGGAGGATTGCCGACGGCAACCGCGGGCGTCACCGACTTGGCCGCCATGGCTAACGGAGCCGGCATCGAGAACTCTTGCTCGGTCAGCTCGCTCGATGAATTCGAGCGGGAAGCCCGCGCCGCACTGCAGCGCAAAGGCCCCAATTATGTCGTCGCCAAGGTGGAAGCGGCAGGCAAACGAATGAGCACCGACATGGACGGGAAAGAAGGCAAATATCGCTTCGTGCGCTACATCGAAAGGACTGAGGGAATTAAGATCATCGGCACCGCAGCAAAATAGTTTCCCAGCCGGAGCACCGATCACGCCATCGTGATCGGCAATCAGCGTCATCAAAGGAGACTTTATGCGAGGTAGCGCCGCGGTAATGCTTCTAACCGCCGGACTTCTCCTATCGGAACCATCTCCTGTTTTGCAGGGCGGCGAAGCGCCGACGAAACTGTTCATCGTGCACGGCTCGATGAACGTTAGCGCCACGCCGGCCTGGATCGCCAAAAGCCAGGGATTTTTTCGCAAGTACGGTTTTGAAGTCGACCCGGTGTTTGTCATCGGCGGCCGTGCCGCGCAAGCCATGATCGCCGGCCAGGCGCCGTTCGGTTTTATCGGTGTCACTCATATCGCCAATGCCCTCACCGGCGGCGCCGACCTGAAAATGATCTTGGGTCTGACGACAACGTTGCACTACGTCCTACTTTCCCGCCCGGCCATTAAAACCATTGAGGATTTGCGTGGCAAAAAGGTTGGCATTGGCACACCCGCCGGACCGCCTTCGCTGGCCGCGTACTTAGCGCTCGATCATGCCGGGTTGCATCCGCAGCGCGATCAGATCGTTCTGTTGCAGGTGGGCGGTGTACCCGAACGTTTGAGCGCATTGCAAACCGGCAGCGTCGACGCAACCACCGTTCCACCGGCATTGGCGCAAACCATGATGACCAGCGGTTACAACGTGCTTTTGGATATTGCCAAGGCGAATATCGCCTTTTACTCTTCAGGTTTGGTCACGTCTGCTCGAACCATCCGTTCCAATGGCGCGCAAGTGGAGAATATGGCTAAGGCGATAATCGAAGCTACTACATATATTCACAATCCTGCGAACAAAAAAACCGTCGCACAGATCTTGGCCAAACATTTGCGCCTGAATAAAGCCGACCTGATCGAGAGGACCTACCAGGAATTGTTGACGGAAGTGCCGCGCAAGCCGTGTCCGCGCTACGAGGGCGCCGCCTCTGCGTTGAAACTAATGGCGCAGTACGGCCTCAATCCGAAAGCCGCGCAACTGCGGCCCGAGGACGTGATCGACGCGGCATTGTGCAAGAAACTCGACGACAGCGGTTTTATCGACGCGATCGAGCGGAATCAGTGAGATGATTTCCTGCGGCACAAGTCAATCGCTTGCTTATCAGCAGTAAATAAACTCGACGATCTGCAGACTGCATCTCATCTCATTGGATCTCGAAAATAGCGCGAAACTGCTTCTTCCATTCCTCTTCTTTGTCTGCGGACGCCGGCGATAGAGGTAAAAGCCTGAGCTGTTTTGGGTCCAACTTGGGCGAGATCGGCTCGAGGTCAGCGCGGGATGGAATGCGGTAAAATTTCCTCAACTGCAGCTGCCCGTCTCTCGACAAGAGAAAATCTATCAGCAGCTTGCCGGCATTGGGGTTGCGCGCTTTGGCCGCCAGCGCCAGCGGACCTCCGGTAGTGACGATCGGATTCATTGTCGAAACCCAATCCATCGGCGCTTTTTGCGATTTGAGAAACTCGACCCGATGAGCGTAGACAAAACCCAGTGGATATTCCCCTGCCACGATCAGCTGCGAAAGCAGCGTGTTCCCTTTGCGGAATTGAATTTGCTGCTGGGCGAGGCGACGAAAAAAACTGATAGCTTTATCTCGCCCCCAACTCTGCTCCAGCGCACCGTAAAGAATATGATTATCGGGGTCCATGCCGATCTTGCCGCGCCACTTCGGTACTAGAAGATCGTCCCAATCCTTCGGTGCCTCGGCGGCCGAAACCTGCCGCGTGTTATAGCCGATGACAAAATAGTTATCATCCGTCGAGGTCCAGTAGCCTTGCTTGTCTTTCCAGCCGGCCGCGTAGGCCGCGCGCTCTGGTGACTCGTAAGGTTGCACCAGCCCGCGCTGAATCAACAGACCGATCGTCAATGTCGCCTGCCGCACGACATCGAAAAGGTAATTTCCCGCCGCCGCTTCATTGAGAATCCGATTCATCAGCGGGTACACCGTGCCGCGCACCACGTCGACCTTGATGAAAGGATACTTTTTCTCAAACTCCTGGGCGAACTGTTGCGACTCGCCGACGCTGCTGTACCACACCACTCGCCCCTCGCGTTTCGCCGCTGCCAACAGATTGGCATCTTGGGCTGACGCCGAGGAGAAACCGACAACGATGGCGAGCACACATTGAAGAACGCAAAAGTAAGAGCTCATCGGGTCAGCCGTTCTTGCTCGATGATCGAAGGAAAAGCCCCTTCACAGGGAGTACGAAATCAATGGGCTGTTCCTATCCGCCTAGCGGCTAAAAATCTGGCGGTACTCTTCCTTCTTCTTGTTGTATTCGTCGACGCTCATACTGTTCATCTGCACAAAACTCTTAACGACATGGTCAGCACCAGAAATCGGCGGATAGATACCTTGGCGGTTTACGAACTCGCCGACGCCGGCCATTATCGCTGAGCTTTCTGCGCCGAGGAAATAGTCGACGAAAAGCTTCGCCGCGTTTGGGTTGGGTGCCTTGGCGGTCATCGCGATGTAATTACCGTCGCCCAAATACACCGGGAGCCCTTTCACATAATCTACGGGCGCGCCCTTTCGGCCCCAGACTTGAACATATTTTACGTAAGCAACGCCCAAAGGAACCTCGCCTGAAGCCACACGTTCGCCGACCGGCACCATGGAATCAAGCAACAATGGTTTCAAGGCAGCAAGCCGCTTGATCCAGTCATTGGCCTTCGCTTGTGAGCCGAAAACAGTATCCATGCTTGAAAGCCAGTCAATGGTAGTGTCGTGCAGCGACGGATTGCCCATTGCGATCTTGCCCCTCCACTTCGGATTCACCACATCCTCGTAAGATTTCGGCGCCGCATCAGGCGAAATCATACTCTTGTTGAAAATGAAGCCGATAATGACGCTGCGATAGTTGGGGCCGAAGAAATCGTCCATCAGTTTTTTGTCGTAACCTTTAGCAGAAGACGGAATGTAGCGGGCAAACAGACCCTTTTCTTTATTGATGAATTTCATCGGCTCCGAAGTGGTATAGATGATATCGGAGCTCATCTTCCCAGCGCGATGCTCGGTGGTCACGCGATCGATGATGACGGTGGATGAACCACGAAAATAATTGACCTTGATGCCGTACTTGGTTTCAAACCCTTTATTGATCGCCGCAGCGACATCGTTTTCCAGAGAACCGAAAACGACCACCTCTCCTTCCTTCTTAGCCGCTTGAACGAGTTCAGGGGACTGGGCGAAGGCACATGGAGCGAAACCCACAAACCAAAATACGAGCGATAGTGAAACTCCTAAATGGATGCTACCGAATATACGCATTCGACCCATACTCTCCTCCCAATCAGGATTTTCGTGCTTCACGGGGACACTAGCAGCCGGCTAAAAAAACTCTGATTGCAGGCTGCTCAATATGAGTCGTTTTCAGCAGCCTGCTAGGAATCTGCGCCGATCCACAGCACCCGGTCAGCCGGCAGATCGAGCGGTAATCTTTCCCAGCTGTCGCCCTGGTCCTCGCTGACCAAAATATCACCCTCGCCTCTTTG
>Ga0070681_10007730_pt1 | contig 10509 bp, 8 predicted proteins | sample KBSC83BmetaG_FD_65650 | JGI IMG/M metagenome (GOLD analysis project Ga0070681, IMG submission 65650) | Corn rhizosphere microbial communities from Kellogg Biological Station, Michigan, USA - KBS C8-3B metaG | ecosystem: Host-associated > Plants > Roots > Rhizosphere | place: USA: Michigan...
GCGGTCTCCATCACCGTCTTCCCGTTGTCGAGGAGGTGGCGGTAGTACTCGGGCATCGGCGGCAGCGCGACGTCCGCGAGCAGCCGGCCCTCGAGTGACAGCACGAGACCCTCGTCGCCGGCCGAGATGCGATACGGCGACTCGGGGTTGACTCGCACCGACACGATCGTCCGCCGCAACCCCCACGGTCCACCCGTCAACGCGACCTCTTCCGGCGGCCGCCGCAACGCGGCGGCGCCGAGCTCGGCCAGCGGCTTCTGGTCGAACGAGAAGATGAAGTACGACTTCGGCTTGATCTCGCCGTCGAGGTTGTCGGTCAGCGCGGACTCGTCGAACGCGATGCCGGTGCGGAGCAGATCTTCCTTCAGCACCGCCTCCGGTGGAACGTCGGGAAACCGCCCGATCAGGTCCTCGACGAGCGCGCTGCGGGTCTCGGCGGTCGTGCTCATCGGGGGGCATCGTAGACGCGGCGAACCGCTCGGCCGCCTCCTGGGTAGTGTCGCGAGAGATGGGCAGCTTCGTGATCGGGCGGATTGCCTCGCATGTCCTCCTGTTCTTCGCGGTCACGCTGCTCGTCTTCGTGGCGTTCTTCGTGATGCCGAGGAACGACTCGCGATTCGCGCGCCGCGCGCCGACCGAGTACCGCCTCCACGGCGGGATGATGGGCGAGTACGCCCATTACGTCTGGCAGTTCGTCCGTCACGGCGACCTCGGCCGTTCCTACGTCACCCGGGAGAAGGTCACGACGCGGCTCATCCAGGCGACCCCCGTGACGCTCTCGCTGGTCGCCGGCGGCCTCCTCGTCTGGCTCCTGATCGCGATCCCGCTCGGGATGCTCGCCGCGCTCCGGCCGAGGTCGCTGCTCGACCGAGGATCCTCGTTCCTGGTGATCGTCGGGCTGTCGATCCATCCGGTGATCCTCGGGCTCGTCCTCAGCTACGTCTTCGGCCACCGGTTGAACGTGCTGCCGGCGCGAGGCTACTGCAGCGTCAACAACCTCTCGACCGGGTGCGACGGTCTCGCGCGCTGGGCAGAGCACCTGATCCTTCCGTGGATCACGTTCGGTGTCGTCAATGCCGCGCTGTTCACGATGATGATCCGCGCGCTCGTGATCGAGGAGTTGAACGAGGAGTACGTCCGCACTGCGAAGGCAAAGGGCGCCGGTCAGTCGCGCATCGTGCGCGCGCACCTGCTGCGGAACGTGACGTTGCCGCTCGTGACGATGGTCGGCGTGCAGGCGGCGACGTCGCTCGGCGGTGTCGTGTTCATCGAGACGGTGTTCGACCTGCCGGGGCTCGGCGGCATGTTGCGGCGCGGGGCGCAGCAACGTGATCTCCCGCTGACCGCGGGCAGCGTCCTGTTCCTCGCGCTCGCGATCATGGCGTTGAACCTGATCGTCGACATCTTCTACGGGCTGCTCGATCCACGTATTCGCACGGCGGCGCGAACCGCAGTATCGTGAGCCGGTGGAGCAAGCTGGGCTCAGCGCGGACGAGCTCGAGCAATTGCGGCGATGGGGTGCGGGTCTCCAGCAGGACTCGCGTCTCGAGGTGTCTGCCGCAGGCCGGGCAATCGTCCTTCTGATCGAGGAGATCGAGCGGCTGCACGTCCTCGTGTGGGATCACCGGCTCTATCCGCCGGACAGCGACGACCTGCCGGTCACCCTGGCGCAACGCCTGCGGCAGCGGCTTCGTCCACAAACGGATCCCACGGACTGACCCGGTTTCCACAGCTAATCCACAGGGCAGGACCCTGACCGGAATGCTGGCGTGATGGAGACAAGTCTCCGCGGCAACGCGGACCGGCTGGAGCGGCTCCAAGCGGTCACCGACGCCGCCCTCGCGCACCTCGAGGTCGAGGAGCTCCTCCGCGTGCTCCTGCCTCGGATCCGCGACATCCTGGGCGCGGACACCTGCGCCGTCCTGCTGCTCGACGAGGACACCGACGAGCTGGTCGCGCGCGCCGCGGTCGGGATCGAGGAAGAGGTGGAGGCCGGCGTTCGCATCCCGGTCGGCGGCGGATTCGCCGGTCGCGTCGCCGCGGGGAAGAGCCCCGTCGTCCTCGACAACATCGACGAGGCTGACGTGCTGAACCCGATCCTGCGTGAGAAGGGGATCAAGTCGATGCTCGGGGTCCCGCTGCTCGTCGCCGGCGCCGTGATCGGCGTGCTCCACGTCGGGACGCTGCACCGCCGCCGGTTCGACGCGGACGATGTCGACCTGCTGCAGCTCGCGGCCGACCGCGCGGCGGTGGCGATCGAGCATGCACGTCTGTTCGAGGCCGAGCGGCGGGCGCGCCGGCGGATCGAGCACGTGCAGGTCGTCACGGACGCTGCGCTCGCGCATCTCGAGCTCGAGGAATTGCTCGCGGTGCTTCTGCCTCGGATCCGCGACATTTTGGGCGCGGACACCTGCGCAGTGCTGCTGCTCGACCGAGAGACCGACGAGCTCGTCGCACGCGCCGCGCTCGGGATCGAGGAGGAAGTCGTCGCGGGCGTGAGGATCCCGGTGGGCGGTGGCTTCGCCGGCCGTGTCGCGGCGACGAAGCAGCCGGTGATCATCGACGACCTCGCGAAGTACCCGGTGCTGAACCCGATTCTGCGCCAGAAGGGGATCGAGTCGATGCTCGGCGTCCCGCTCCTGATCGGCGACGGTGCGATCGGCGTGATTCATGTCGGCACCCTCGTCCCACGTCGGTTCTCCCACGACGACGTCGAGCTCTTGCAGCTCGTCGCGCAGCGCGTCGCGCTTGCGATCGAGCGCGCGCAGCTCCACGAGCAGACGAGGCAGTTCGACCAGCTGAAGTTGAACTTCGTCGCGATCGCATCGCACGAGCTGCGCACGCCGGCGACGTCGATCTACGGTGCGCTCGCGACGCTCGTCCAGCGGCTCGAGCTCCCGCCCGAGATGCGCGAAGAGCTGATCGAGATGGCGTATCAGCAGTCCGACCGGATGCGTCGGCTGATCGAGCAGCTGCTCGACCTCTCGCGTCTCGACGCGCGCGCGATTCGTGTGGCGCCGCGGCCGATCGTGCTCTCGAGCGTTCTCGGCGAGATCGTTTCCGGCGCCGTGCCGCCGGGGTTGAGCGTCGACGTCGACGTTCCGGCGGATCTCGCCGTGGTCGCAGACCCGCTCGTGCTCGAACGCGTCGTCACCAACCTGCTCACGAACGCGGTCCGCCACGGAGCGCCGCCGATCCGTGTCTCCGCGCTGCGCAACGACACGAGCCTCCGGGTGTCGGTCGAGGACTCCGGCACCGGTGTGCCCGAGAGCCTGCGCGAGGGGTTGTTCGACCGATTCACTCGTGCGGACAACGGATCCGGCAGCGGTCTCGGGCTCGCGATCGCGCGCGCGTACGCCCAGGCGACGGGCGGCGAGCTCTTCTACCGCGAGGGGACGCCCGGCGCTCGGTTCGAGCTGATCATGCCGCTGGACTAGCCGTACTGGAGGTGGAGGACGAGGAGCTTGTGGTGCGCGCTGTCGCCGTCGGACAGTGTGTACGTGCCCTGGACGCCGGTGAACGCGCCCGACCCGTCGACGACAGGGATGACGATGCCGCCGTGCCGGGGCAGGCGCTTCGCCTGGCCGGAGTACTCGAGGACGCCGCCGGGGAGCTTGACGCCGCCGACGTAGTCGGAGCCGTGCGCGAACCCGACCTCGGCTCCGACCTTCACGCCGGCCGGCTTGCCGAACTGGCGGGTCGCGTTCACGAGCCGGCTCGTCCACGAGCGCTTCTTCCCGCTCGGGTGGTCGGAGGTCTGGATCCACACCAGGCGGATCACCTGGGTCCGTGGTTCCGAGCCCGCTCTGGGCACGGAGATGATGAGGGCTGCCGCGACCATGAGCACAAGCAGGGCGGCCCTGCTCGTCTGCTTCTGGTGCACAGTCGGATCATCGGCGGCCGTCTCGCCGAGGACCATGCCCTCTTATGAGGATAGGCTCAGATCGACGCGAGCATGGCGTCGACGCCGCGAAGCAGCACAGCCGGCGCTAGCGTGCGACCGAGTCGGCGCGGCGCGGCAGGACCCACCCCGGCCGCGGGAAGTGGCACGTGTACCCGTTCGGGTAGTGCTCGAGATAGTCCTGATGCTCCGGCTCCGCCTCCCAGAACGGGCCGGCGGGCGTCACCTCGGTGACGACGCGGCCGGGCCACAGGCCTGACGCCTCGACATCGGCGATCGTGTCGTCGGCGATCTGCCGTTGGTCGTCGTCCAGGTAGAAGATCGCCGAGCGGTAGCTCATGCCGATGTCGTTCCCCTGGCGGTTCAGCGTCGTCGGGTCGTGGATCTGGAAGAAGAACTCGAGGATGTCGCGATACGACGTCTGCGCCGGGTCGAAGACGATCTCGATCGCCTCGGCGTGCGTGCCGTGGTTGCGGTAGGTCGCATTCGGGACGTCGCCGCCGGTGTAGCCCACCCGCGTCGAGACGACGCCGGGACGCTTGCGGATGAGATCCTGCATCCCCCAGAAGCACCCGCCTGCGAGAACCGCCCGCTCCATAGGGTCGAGTGTAGGGATCGACCGCCGGGTGGCGACGGCAGGAAGATACGGTCGTGGCGCGCTTTCCGTTTCGGTTCGATCCGCGGTACCGGCGGGTGGCGCGGCTGTTCGGCGTGACGCCTGACGTCGCGTGGGTCGATGTCGGTGCGGGCGAGCTCTCGGCTCGCTTCGGGCGCTGGCGGGTGCGGACGCCGCTCGACAACATCGCGGGCGTCGCGGTCACGGGGCCGTACGCGTTCCTGAAGACCGCGGGTCCGGCGCGGCTCGCGGTCACCGACCGGGGGCTCACGTTCGCCACGAACGGCGACCGGGGCGTCTGCATCGCGTTTCGTTCACCGGTCCCCGGCATCGACCGGTCCGGGCGCATCCGCCATCGGGAGCTCACGGTGACGGTTCTCGACGTCGACGGCCTCGTCGAGGCACTTCGCCCAGCGTCACGTATCTAGAGTGGACCCGTGGACATCGTCTGCCGGCCGCGCCCCGCACTCGAGCCGTAGCGCGAGGTGTCTCCAGGCGCGGACGGGCACGAGCGGTTCACGCGACGCACGTTCGCGCGCCGCGTCGGCGGCGCCGTGCTCGGCGCGCCGTACCTGACCCACCTCGACGGGATCACGCTCGCGCGGGCGCAGGTCGCGCGAACAGCTCCACTCGAGCAGCACCTTGTCCCCGGCGCGCGCATCACCACCGACAACGGGGTCGAGGTCGTGGTGCCGCCGCTCTACCACGAGATCGTCACCGCGCGACTGACCATCTCGGGCGGTCGAGCGCTGCTGGCGGCGCGCGACGAGTTGCGGCTCGCGCTCGAGCAGATCGAGAAGGGACACGTCGTCGGGCCGCGCGGGCTGCTCGTGACCGTCGCGTGGGGGAGGCCGTACTTCCGCGTGCATCTGCCTCGACTGAAGGACGGACGCCGGTACCCCGAGTACCTGCCGACGGACGTCATGGAGTCCCGCCGTCTCGGCCGCCGGGTGCCCGCGCTCGCCGATGCGACGCGCTTTCCGAGCGACTCGGAGACGACCCTCCTGGAGAGCAACGATCTCGTCGTTCTCCTGCGGAGCGACGTCCGGACGAACGTGACGGCCGCCCGCGAGCGGCTCCTCCGGCTTCTTGCCGGCGTCCTCGAGCCGACGAGCATTCGCGCCGGCTTCGTCGGCGCCGGGCTTCCCAAACGGTTCGCGACCGCGGCCGGGATCCCCGGCGCGGAATCGATCCCCGACGACGCTCAGCTCTTCCTCGGCTTCACGTCGACGCAGCGAAGCGCGCTCGGGCCGACCCGGATCGCCAACCTGGAGAGCCTCCGGGGTGTGACCGACCAGTGGCCCGCCGGGTACTTCCGGCACGGCACGGTCATGCACCTCTCCCACCTCTTCGAGGACCTCGACGACTGGTACTCGAACCGCGATTTCCTCTTCCGTGTCTGGGCGACCTTCAGGCCGGGGATCACGCCTCCCGAGACCACGCGAACCCTTCCCGAGAACGCGAGCGTCCTCTCGACGGAGAAGGACGTGGCCGACGGTTTCCTGAACAACGGCATCATCGGTCACAGCGCCTCGCTGCAACCGATGTCCCGGCTCCCGTCGGCGACCGTCGACAACTACGGGGAGCGCTACGCAGCGGGAACCGCGCTCGTTCAGCGAGCCGACTTCAACACGCTCGACAACCCGTTCGCCTGGACGAGCGACAAGCGCGCGGACCGGTTCAGCACCGCGGCGGCTGCCGGGCTGCACTTCGTCTCGTTCACGGCGACGGCAGCCATCTTCGAGCGTGTCCGCCGCGCGATGGACGGCCACTACCCGGACGGGAAGGGGACCGGCCTCGATCCGCACGACCCGGAGCTGGGCTTCAACAGCGTCCTCCGCACGACGCACCGCCAGAACTTCCTCGTGCCGCCGCGGGCGTTTCGCTCGTTCCCGCTCGCCGAGCTCGCCTGAGCGGCGGGACTGCAACCCGCGACCTCCCGAGTGCGCGCTAGGTGTGAAGGCGTTGATGCTCTAGCCTCGGCTCGTGGCGATTTGCGGCAGTTGCGGGCGGGAAACGCCGGAGGGTTTCCCCCGCTGCGCGAACTGTGGGGCGCCGCTCGACGCGACGCCTGCGCGCGAGCTGCGGAAGACGGTCACGGTCGTCTTCTGTGACGTGACGGGCTCGACGGAACTGGGGGAGTCGACCGATCCGGAAGCGTTGCGAGCGCTGCTCGCCCGCTACTTCGAGCGGATGAAGACGATCGTCGAGGCGCACGGCGGCTCGGTGGAGAAGTTCATCGGCGACGCGGTGATGGTGGTGTTCGGCGTGCCGGTCGCCCACGAGGACGACGCGCTGCGCGCCTGCCGGGCCGCGGTCGAGATGCGCGACGCCTTCCCGGAGCTCGGCATTGTCGGCCGGATCGGCGTCAACACCGGCGAGGTCGTGACCGGCACCGAGGAGCGGCTCGCGACCGGCGACCCGGTGAATGTGGCGGCCCGGCTGGAGCAGGCGGCGCAGCCGGGCGAGGTGTTGATCGGCTCCGAAACGTTCGTGCTCGTCGGTGCGGCCGTCGAGGTCGGCGAGGAACGGCAGTTGGAGCTGAAGGGCAAGAGCGGGCCGGTGCCTTCGTACCCGCTGCTTGCGGTGACGGGCGGGCTCGAGCGGCGCTTCGCTGCTCCGATGGTCGGGCGACAGCGCGAGCTGCAGGGTCTGCGCGACGCGTTTGCCCGTTCCGACGCCGACCGCTCATGCCAGCTGTTCACGGTGCTCGGCTCGGCGGGTGTCGGCAAGTCGCGGCTTGCGGGGGAGTTCCTCGCGGCCCTGGAGGTGCGAGTGGTGCGCGGCCGTTGCCTCTCCTACGGCGAGGGGATCACCTACTGGCCGGTGGTCGAGATCCTGAAGCAGCTCGCGTCGCTGCCGGCAGGCGATGCGGCGCGCCCGCTGCGCTCCCTGCTCGGCGAAACCGACCTGCCGGCGAGCGCCGAGGAGATCGCTTGGGGCTTTCGCAAGCTGCTCGAGCAGGAAGCGCAGGCCCAGCCGCTCGTCTGCGTCTTCGATGACCTGCACTGGGCGGAGGAGACCTTGCTCGACCTCGTCGAGCACGTCGCAGAGCTCTCCCGCGACGCGCCGCTGCTGCTGTTGTGCATGGCGCGGCCGGAGCTGTTGGAGCGGCGGCCGTCCTGGGGCGGCGGCAAGTGGAACGCGGCCACGGTCTTGCTCGAACCGCTCGACGCAGACGAGACTGACCAGCTCCTCGCGGCGCTCGGCGACGTGCCGGACGACCTTCACCAGCGGATCGTGCAGGTGGCCGAGGGCAACCCGTTCTTCCTCGAGGAGATGCTCGCCCTCGTCCGAGAGTCGGGCGGCGGCGAGCTCGAGGTACCGCCGACGATCCAGGCGCTGCTCGCGGCTCGCCTCGACCAGCTCGACCCGGCCGAGCGTTCGGTGCTCGAGCACGGCTCGGTCGAGGGCCGCGTCTTCCATCGCGGCGCTGTGGCCGCTCTCGGGAACGGTGAGGGAGATATCGACCGGCGTCTCGTCGGGTTGGTGCGCAAGGAGCTCGTTCGTCCCGACCGGGCGGAGCTTGCGGGCGACGACGCGTACCGCTTCCGCCATCTCCTGATCCGCGACGCGGCCTACGATGCGCTGCCCAAGGCGAGCCGCGCCGACCTGCACCAGCGCTTCGCCGCCTGGCTCGAGGAGCACGGGCAGAGCATCGTCGAGCTGGACGAGATCTTGGGCTATCACCTGGAGCAGGCTGCGCGCTACCTGGCCGAGCTCGGAAGACCGGACCGCGAGCTCGCGCTGGCGGCGGCCGACCGGCTCGCTCTCGTGGGAGTGCGTGCAATGTCGCGCGGAGATCGCGACAGCACCGCGGCCCTCCTTGCGCGCAGTCTCGAGCTCTCGCGGCCCCATCGACTCGATGTCCACGCCGAGCTCGACCTGAGTTGGGGGTACGAGAACAAGTCGCCGCAAACGGCCGCGTCCATCGCGGCGGCCGCCGCCGAACGGGCAAGGGCTGCGGGAGACGAGGCCGGTGCGTTGCTCGCCGAAGTGAACACGGCCTTCTATCACCTCCACTCCGGCGGGCCGGTCGAGCAGCTCGAGGGGCTCGCGGCGCAGGCGCTTCCGCAGCTGGAGGCCCGCCGCGATCATCGCGGGCTGGTCGTCGTCTGGTTCGCGCTGGCCGAGGTAGCCAATCATCAAGGCCGCTACGAAGACCGTGCCAGAGCGGCCGAACACGCGATCGAGAACGCCCGTCTCGCCGGCCAGCCCAACAGGTCCGCAGAGATCCTCTCCTACGCCCTGCTCCAAGGACCACGGCCGGCAGACGAGGCGCTCGAGACACTCGAGCGTGTGGTCCCGGACTCGGAGGATCCAAGCGTCCTGTTGAGCCGGGCCCAACTACTGGCGATGCTCGACCACCTCGACGAGGCCTGGGCGCTCTCCGAGGCGGCCGAGGAGCGCCTAGGCGAGCTGGGCCAGCGGGAAGAGGCGAGCCTCCGTCGAGCAGAGATAGCCGCGCTAGCGGGGGATAAGGAACGCGCCGTCGCAGGCTACCGCGACTGGTGCGAAACACTCGAGTCCTCCGGGCGTACGGCGGAGCTCTCCACCTATGCACCGAGGCTGGCACGCCTGCTCTGCGGCCTCGGCAGGGAGGCCGAGGCAGAGCCGCTCGCCGAGAAAGGACGTGAGTTCGGCGACTCCGGCGATGTCGCGACACAGGTCTCCTTGCTCCAGGCAGAGGCGCTTCTACAGACGAGTCGCGGTGACCATGCGTCGGCCGAGCAGCTAGCGCGCCAAGCCGTGAGCTGGGCCGCGCGGAGCGACTCGCTCTCCGAGCAGGGCGACTCGCTCTCGACCCTTGCCGAGGTGCTGGAGGCTGCATCTCGTCGGGAGGACGCGATCGCAACCTGGCAGGACGCGCTCGACCGGTACGAGCGCAAGCGGATCGTCCCGCTCGCTCGCCGCACTCGCGAGCGGATCGCCGCCCTCGAAACAACGTAGGCCTCAGTCCAAGATCGCGTCGCAGCCGTCGCAAGCGCCGCATCTCCAGCGAGTTTCAGAACGGGAGCGACGGGACTCGAACCCGCGACCTCCGGCGTGACAGGCCGGCGTTCTAACCAACTGAACTACGCCCCCGGTTCGCGCGGCAGTGTAGCGAGCGATCATTCGTCTCACCTGGGCTGGCTCGGCACGGCACGGGCGCGGCCGGGCGGGGGCGCTCCGGCGATTGGTGCTGTCCCGCCGTCTCTCTAGCGTTCAGGCGTGACGCGCGTCGACTGGATCGCGCTCGGCATCGCGGGCGTGTCGGCGTTCGGCGGGCTCCGGCGGGGGCTGATCGCGACCGCGCTCTCCCTCGCGGGTCTCGCGGCCGGGGCGGTGATCGGCGCGCGGCTCGCTCCGCATGTTCTCCACGACGGGTCGAGCTCTCCGTACACGCCGCTGGCCGGCCTCGTCGGGGCCATGGTCGGAGCGCTCGTCGTCCAGACCGTCGCGTCGTTCGCCGGAGCGTCGCTCCGCAAAGCGCTGTTCGTCATCCCGCCGCTGCGGCTGCTCGACACCATCGGCGGCTTGCTCGTGGGCGCGGCGATCGGCTTCGTCGTCGTGTGGGTGCTCGCGGCGGTGATCACGCAGGTCCCGGGTCAGCCGAAGCTTCGCGACGAGGTGCTCCGCTCGAAGATCGTCCAGCAACTCAACGGGCTCGCGCCGCCGCGTTCCGTGCTCCGCGCGTTCAACCGCATCGACCCGTTCCCGTCGATCGCAGGGCCGGCGCCGCCGACCACTCCGCCCGACACGCGCGCGCTGCAGTCGGCGCGCGTGCGCGGCGCGCGCCCGAGCGTCGTCCGCATCACCGGCACCGCGTGCGGGCTCGGCGTCGAGGGCAGCGGCTGGGTCGTAAGGCCGCACATCGTCGTCACGGCCGCGCACGTGGTCGCCGGCGCGTCGGGGATCCGCGCACAGGGGCACGCCGCGACCGCGCTCGTCGTCGATCGCCGGCAGGACGTCGCGATCCTGCGTGTCCCCGGCCTCAGGGCGCCGGCGCTGC
>Ga0070681_10007732_pt1 | contig 10508 bp, 7 predicted proteins | sample KBSC83BmetaG_FD_65650 | JGI IMG/M metagenome (GOLD analysis project Ga0070681, IMG submission 65650) | Corn rhizosphere microbial communities from Kellogg Biological Station, Michigan, USA - KBS C8-3B metaG | ecosystem: Host-associated > Plants > Roots > Rhizosphere | place: USA: Michigan...
CAGCCGAGGGCGGCTGTGAAAGACTTCTTTTTTTCAACGTCCCGATGATTACATCGCAATCAGCGATCTCGATTGACAAGTCATCCGGAAGAACTTCCAGCGTTACGCTCACTACATCACCAGGCGTTGCCGAGAATTCAATTCTCGTGACGTTCTCAACCCGCTTTCCATCGAGTTCGACCTTGCCAAGCCCGCCCGCGAGTTTTATGTCCAATTCCGGCATGGCTTTTTATCGCACAGCCGAGGGCGGCTGTGCCACACATTTTCATCCGAAGCGAGCGGATTATTCTCCCCCGATATTTCCGCTCGCGCCCGGACGGCTCTGGCCCTTCCATTCCTTTCTTAGAACGGAGTAGGCCTGAAGCAATAATGCCACATCATTCAACGTTAACTGCGAGGCAGCACTGGGTTATGCATGATCATTTCTGTGCCATCATCACAGAAGACGATGAAGTTGTGATCGTCGAATGAATCGCCTTCCACGCCCAGGCTGACCTTTCTTCCCGAAACGCCGATCAATTGCGTTGATCCATCGGCTTCGGAGAATGCCACCCACTGGCCGCCGGGCGCGGGAATGCGGTTGGGCGCGCAGCACTGATCGCCTGGCACAAACAATGGATGGCACGGCGTGGAGCGCACACCTTTGAATTCATACCAGTCACTGCAATTCTCAACCTGCTTGCTGATGATGCGGCGATAGACATATTCGCCGGTTCGCAGGTTTTTGCCTTTGATCAGATCGCCCACATGGGCATTGATTGCCTCAGTGATCACGCCGCAGATGGAAACCCTGGTGGCTTCATGGACGCAGGTGGGATCGCCGCCGCTGGATCCGCCACCGGTACCGCCATTGTTGGGCGTGGTGACGGTGATATAGCCCGCGCTCATGGGCAGGTATCCGTCAAAGCTTTGGTTGACTGAAAGCTGGTTCTTCTGCGCCTCGGTGGCCGCGCTGGTCAGCGGGACCGTGTTGGGATCGGCGTCAACGTTTACGCCAGTGCCGGTGGCAAAGTGCACGGAGCCGTCGGCGATCTTAAAGCGCGGCGCGAAGAGGTAAGTTGTGGTTGCGGCCAGCACTCCGCTCCACGTTTTATCCACAGCGGGAAAGCTTACGGTGGTGCCATCGGTCAGCGGCAGAGTTGTGGCTGGCGCGGTCAGCCGGACGGTGCAGTTTCCGGCGCCGTCATTCGTATTCTGGGCGACGGTCCAGACGGGGAAAGAACTTGGCCGGATGCTGCCTTGCGGGCCGACGCCTCCGGAGCTGGAAATGGCGATGCCGTCATCGGCCACCAGCAGGTTGTCGAGCTCCACAAAGGTGGAAAACACGCCGCCGATGGCGTGCTCGCTGCGGATGCGGTAATCGTAAGTGTGGCCGCCGTTGACCGAATAATCAAAAAACAGCGTCTCAAAACCGGAGGTCTTTCCGGCCACGCGCCACACCATATCGGCATGGTCACGGCGCTGGATTTCAATGTAGCCGCCGTCAATCACGAACTGGTCCGTGGGCTCGTTCCAGGTGACGCGCACGCGCGTGATCTTCACTCCGTCGGTGCGGGTGAGCGTGTCTGAGGCAATGGTCATGCCCGAGGGCGGCTGCGCGGTGCCGGGATCAGGAAGCTGCGTGCTGGGCGAAGCGGTGACGGTGGTCTCTTCCGTCGCCGGGTCCCAGTCATAAACGCTGGAATCGGTCTCACGCATCTGGAGATCGCAGCCGATGAAAGGAATGTTGTTATTGTCCTGCAGGATCTTGAGCTGCGAATCCGTGACCTCAAAGTTCTTGTTGTCCCAGCCAAAGCGCGGACGCGTGACCGGCACCACATCGCACACCTCATGCTGGTAGGCCGTGAGTTTGCCCGGGAAGGTAAGAATGCCCTGATTGCGGATGCGCATGAGCTGAATCTTGGCAATGCGCTGCGCCATCGAGGGCGAAATGGTGAAGGGAAGCTGGAGATCGAGCCAGATGTTTTCGCCATCTTCTGTCACCGCGGCCGCATTGGTAACGGCGGGGAAATTGTCCGGCTGCCACTGGCTGAGCGGCGATTTGTATTGGCCTTTTACGGAATTGGCGAGGTCGCGCCGGCTCACCAGCGGCTGAAACTTGATGGAATCGCGGGCGTCGGAATCGGTGAGCGCCGGCAGCACCGGAGGACGCCAAGCCGCGGCATACATCTTCCATTGCCCTTCGGAATACACCAGCGTTCCGGCCATGGCCGAAAGCAGCGAGGGGATCACGTCTCGCGGGAGCTGGTCCACGCTGAAGCTGCCATCGCAGGTATAGCGCAGCTCTGTGGTCAGGTCCTTTTTGGTGAGCTCTTCATCGCAGATATTGGCTGAGGCAATTACCAGATCATCATCGATATTGGTGGGATCGTCGCCCAGGCCGAGGGCGGCGGTGAGCGCATCATCGTTGGCCTTGGTGGCGATGAGGTAATCACGCAGGCAGAGCGCTACGTTTTCACTATAGCCGGTAAGGCCGTTGCGCGGGTCCAGCACCAGCTTGCCCTGGATATCAAACTTGATGGCGGGAAGGCCGGTGGGGAAAAGATCAGCACTCCACTTGAGGCGAACGTAAACGCTGGCGCACCCGTCCTGGCGATGGTTGGCCGTCCACTTGGCTCCGTCGAAAGCTACCAGTCCGGGGAATGCCGGTTCGCCCGGCGCACCCAGTTTCTTTTCCACATGGACGAAACCGGTGTATTTGCCTGTGGCATCGCCGCTTCCATCAACCGGGACGGCAATGCCGTCAAAATACATGTTGTTGATGGCCGTAACCTGATGGCCGGTAAGCGTGATCACCAGATGCAGAAACTCATTGCTGCCGCCGGTCGCGTCGATAAAGGTGATGATTCCGCCGCGCCGATCGAGACCGTACTGGGTAACGCGCGGGGCCACCGGCTGGCGCACGCTGACCGTGGTGGAACTCAGGCCCACCGTGCTCTGCGGGGTGGTGGCGCTGGGATGGTGCGTCAGCATGCTGCCAATGCCGCCCAGCACCATGCTGAGGCCGAATCCAATCAGCGCATTGGCCACCGCAATGGACGTGATGATGCCGGCAGAGATCAGCGGGCCCGCAGACAGGGCGATGGCGAGACCAATGATGATGGGAGGCATTTATTTCTGAAATCCCGAATCCCCGGCGTTCTTTGCCGGGGTGAGGGAGCCCTATTAGCCGCGATGGGCTAAAGGGGAAAAGTTTGTAAGATCGTAGCGATCCCTCACCCATTCGAGTTCGGGATTACAGAAGTAGCTTTCGGAATTCTCCAAACCTTCAGCGCCATTTTGAGTGGCAACGCAATCAGGCCTTTTTCGCCCGGAGAGAGCACGGAATCTCCGCGAAGGCTGACGATGCCCAACGACTCGCCACGCGCAGCCAGGACAAGCGCTACGTCGCCGCGCTGGGCCATGAGCGGAGGGATCTCTTTTATGCCATGGTTCTGAGCAATGCGATCGGCCACAAGCCCCACAAGGTCACCTGATTTGGTAATCGGGTAATCCACGGCTTGCCGGGACAGGTCGAGTAATCGGGTAATTTTCTCTGCGCTCTCTGCGTTCTCTGCGGTGAAAGCTTGCATGGTCCGCACGGCCGACAGAGCGGAATCGTACTTGCCCCTGAAATCCCCAGCAAGGTCCTCGCCCGTCATGGCCAGGACCGCATCGCAGGCAAAGAGGCAGCAGTCATGCTTGCCCCAAACGAACGGGGTATTCATGCGCTCAGCCAGGAATTTATGTAGGAGCGTGGGCCAGTTAGGGAGAGAGAGGAGCATTGGTTTCGAATGGTGATTTGCGATTGGTGATTTGCGATTTAATTCACAAATCACAAATCAGACATCAGATATTTCCCTTGCGGTTGCCACCACCACCCCCGCGCAGGGGACGGTCCGGCAAGAGGCTGCGGTCAAGCTTGTGTCCGCCCGGCTTGCCCCAGACGCCATTCCAATCCTGTAATCCGGGCACATACTCAAAGCCGAGATCGCCGGGAAAATCAATCTGCTGGTCTTCATGGGTGTAATTGCGCAGGCGGGAGCGCTGCAGGTCCACCAGAATCGATTCCACGGTGATGGAGATGGTGCTGGTCTGCGAACCTTCCTCGATCAGCGGCACATCCATGCGGCCGGCAAAGCTCTTGATGGGGTCAGCGAGTACGTTATTGTTGTCGCCCAGGCACCCGAACCATATGGTTACGGGATTGCCCTGGCGCGTCTCACCCATGGCCTGGGCCAGGGCGTCGCTGGGGATGCCGGACAATGTAAGGGTCAAATTGTTGGCTTTGATGTCACTTGATTCTTCGATGGTGGAAATCTGTCCCAGCGTTCCGAGGCCTACGAAATCATGGCCGTTCCAATTGACCGTGCCGTATCCACTCCAAACAAAGGAATCTCCGGAGGCAAAATGCATCTGCACGAAGAAAGCCGGGCGCAGATGCTGGCCAGTGATTTCGGCCGTCATGGCCGCGGTAAAGGGGCGAGGCATTATTAGTTACCGAGGTATTCCACTCTGCCGTGGACCGCATACAGCATCGGAGTTGTTCCCACGCTGGCGTAACCCGTGGTGATAATCGTTATGTTGGTTGACGCCTTGGCGTTAAATGTCACGCTTCCCACCTGCTGGCCACTGCCCGCTTCTGCGGAGCTGACCCCTAGCGTGTTGTTCGTAATTCCGGTGGTGGTCATGCTTCCGGTTCCGTTTGCCACGCCAGTATCAAGGTCGACCCATTGAGTTTTCAAATTCGGCAGCGTGGATGAAGGAGTGCCACCAGCCGCGATTTGCGTCTCCACCAGGTAAGCGCTGACTCTGTAAAGGCCGGCTGCGTTTGCAGGAACCGTGTAAACCGTGGTGGTTCCCATATTCGCTGATTGGCTCGTGAAATTGAACTTCTGGACGATCTGCGAAAAGCCATTCGCTGCCAATACTGAGCCGCTGTTCTGCTGGCATGGCCCGACCTGCACATCCTTGGTGGTGCGCGTGGTGACGCCATTGCCGGAGTACTGGAGATCATATTTCCCGCAGGCGGCGTAGAAGTTCACATTGCCCAGCGAGTCGCTTTGCACCGGGTTGGTGAGACCGACTGAAAGCGCAGCATCGCTGAAAATGCTGGCCGTTGGCGTGCATGGCGTGCCCGTTGATCCGGTGGCGCACACGCGGACATTGATGCCCTGGGCCGGCCGTCCGGTATCGAGCGTGGCAACGCCGTTATAGGCAACGCCCTGGGCGAAGGCGGAAGAGCAGAGGCCGACAACGAGGCCGAGAATGAGGAACAGGACTGATTTTTTCATGGGAGATTTCAGATTTGTGAATTGTGATTTTTAAGTCACCAATCGCAAATCGCAACCTTTAAATGGCTTCAATGGCGCTAAAGCTGAACTGAAAGATTCCCGCCTCATCCACGTCGAACGGAATGTCGGCCTGAGCCAGGCGGAACATGCCTTTGGGACTGGCTATGATGATGGGATCGCCGTCGCCTGGTATTTCCCGAATGCTGGGCCAGATATCAAAGTTGGCGATTCCGCCTGCATCACTATCCTCAGTGGAGGCCATCATGTACAGGCGATTGCCAACCTGGATGAAGTCGCCCATCTGGAGGATGCCGGCCTTGCTGGGGGTCCATCCGCGGGTGCTGAGGGTGAAGCCGCCGTTATTGAGGCCGTTGACCACGGGGACGCCGGTGGCTACACCCTGGGGCGACGCCATGGTTTCCGGGCCAATCATGAACGGGTTGGCGGGGCCGTGGAGAGAGGCAAAGAAGCCCAGCCATTGCCCGGCCTTGCTGCGTTGCATGACCGGCAGCGTGACCTGGATTTTCCACATTTCTCCAGCCCATTCCTGCACCTGGGTACTGCGGTCAAACGGCGAGATGCTTAGCCCCACGTTCGACGACATGGCCCAGCCAGAGGTCTTTATGCCCGGCGTGGCTGGCATTTGCTTTGCGGCGGCTAAAACTGGCATTTATTTAATAGATACCTGACAAAGGTAAGGTAAAATCTGTGGAAAAGGCCCGATGACTTCTGCTTCGCTCTACGAACGTTTTTACTTTTCTCGCCCTGAGTACATCAGCGGGACTGTGCGCTTTCACAATCTCATCCGTGAATCATGCCGGATTGAATCGGATATCTTGGAGATCGGCTGCGGTCCATCGAACGAAACCTCCCGCTTTCTAGCCACTATAGGCCCTCTAACCGGCATCGACATCGAACGAATTGAAAACGAAGCGCTATTCTGCTTCGAGAAGTTTGACGGTTACACTTTCCCGTTTGCAGCGCAGAGCTTTGACATGTGTGTATCCAATTACGTGCTCGAACACGTTGCGGATGCGGAGATGCATTTCCAAGAGGTCGCCCGGGTTCTCCGGCCCGGCGGGTTTTATTTCTTCCGGACTCCTAACCTCTGGCATTACGTGACGCTTGGCGCTCGCCTCTTGCCTCACTCGCTGCACCTGAAGCTTGCGAATCGGCTGCGCGGGATATCCGGCCACGATCCCTATCCTACTCACTATCTCGCCAATTCCCGCAATGCTCTTAATCGCCTTTGCTCTCAGGCCAGATTGAACCCACTTCGCCTTGAAATGGTTGAGGCCGAGCCATCCTATGGTCGGGCTCATCCGCTGCTGTTCTACCCGATGATGGGCTATGAGCGGGTTGTAAACCGCTTCCATTGGGCTGAGAGATTCAGGGCAAATATCCTAGGAATCATTGCTTCTCGAAAGTAGCCACGCAATCCGCAAGGGTTTCAGTGGCTCCGGTCGCATACTGGATTTGCAGCGTATCTCCAGCAGCCACAGCGAAGCTATGCGTGACGTCATTGCAGGTTGTTCCGGTTCCGGTCGTGCATGTAACCGTGCTGGCAGCATTGTTCTTCTTGATCGTAAAAATTCCGGAGCCAGCAGTTGAGCCGCCGGTGCCACATCTAACACGTAGATTCTTGATTGTTCCCGCGCTCGCAGATGGCAGCTCACCAGCCGTGGAACTGCTGGTACACGCACCTCCAGCCCATTGCATGAGCAGAGTGTTAGCAGAAGACGCTGTTCCCGAACATGCCTGCCACAAAACAGCGGTTCCGGTCTGATAGCCCACGGTGGCCGTAGCGCCAGAATCGGGGAATGTGATGTTGGTCGGCTGCGCGAATGTTCCTGCCAGTGTGGCATTGTTTGTTGCCGCATTTCCGATTTTAACGTTGAGCCACGGTAACGCCGCTGTGCCAAGGGTTGCCCCGCCAGCAGAAGCAGGGGCAATATTTCCGGTCTGCGGATCAATTAAAAACTTGTTTGCGCTGAGCGTGGCAAAGCTAAACAAGCGCGTACTTGGGTTGTAGGTGAAGGTGTCTGCCTGATTAAGATTGTTGAAAATGTTGGTCGCGGTCGTGTTGTCGTGGCTTGCAAGGATGTTCGCAGGATTGTTGATAAAATCAATGCCATTCCCGCCTGAGCTGTTGCCGCCCGGATCGGCGCCCCACGTATTATCGAATCTGATTCCAACGTTCAGCTTGGTGGTACTATCCACCCATCCGGCCCAGAATGCTCTTGTCTGATCGCTGTGGACTCTCCAGCCAAAAGTGGGATAGCTCCCGCCCCAGGGGATAGCAGGCTGAACACTCAAAAGCAGCCCGCCAACGTGATTACGATAGTCAACGGGCGTTTCAATGGTCTGCGATGCTCCCCATCCCGTATATCCGTTTGTTACGGTGACGCTGCCGAAGGCGGAAGCATCGGAAATCTGCGAGCACTTATAAATCGTGTAGGCTCCGGTCTGGTTTGAAGGCCAGCTTTGATTGGTGGTGTTCACCACGTAAGAGAGTACGAGGTGCGTATCGTCTGTGACGCTGGTAATCGGCACAACAAATTTGCGCCCGCTCAGAGTGTCGCCATTAACCGCGAGGCAGATGTCTGTGTGCGCTCCGGCGCCAAGCCCTGCAATCCATCCCGTACCGCTTCCCACCGCTGTAATCGTTCCCGTGCCAGAGAATGAGGAAATGGTTCCTGTCGTGTACGTTCCACCATCGGTGCGGATAAGCCAGCGATTTGGCCCGCGCGCCGGAACTTCATTGGTCGGCGAAGTGTAGTTAATAGTGAAGGTTGACCCGTTGTTGCTAGCGCTGGAAACTGTCGCAGTAAAGGAGGAAAGCTGTGTTGAGTCTGCCTGCCCTCTTAGAGCTTCTACGCCCTCGCCGCCATTGTCGTCATTCGGGCCTCCGCCATAGGCAAACGATTGCAGCGTAACATTGTCGCCCGAGCCTCCCGAGTAGCTCACGGTGTAGATACAGCCGTGCTCGCCTGTGCTGTTGTAGATTCCATTGCAGATGATTCCCACAGGCTTGGTTTTGCCAGACGAGTCAGAGCCACCGGAAGGCTGGTAATTTGTTATCACGATAGGCGCATACTCATCTGGCTGCGCGGATTCAGTTGTGCTGCGATTAGCATTAAACGGACCATGAAGGCCGCCGATAAATGCCGTGACGGTAGAAGGCAGGGTTGAACCTGTAGTATTTGTGCCGGTATTCGTCTCTGCGAAATTGCCTGAGAGGATGCCACCGCCGGTAGCCAGCAAAGCGCCTGTGGCTGCCACTGCTCCCGCACCCGCATTGCATGGGCCAATCTGCACATTCTGCTCTACATAGCCAGTGAGTCCGCTGCCAAAGAATGCGAGATCATACTGACCGCACGCGGCATAAAAATGGAAATTGCCATGCGAGTCTGAGGTCGCGGTGCTGCTGGCGATGGGCGACGTAAGCGCAAGATCGCTATAGATGGTTGCCGCCGGCGAGCACGGATTGCCGGTGCTACCGGTGCTGCAAACCTTCACCGACGCGCCGGAGGCGGGACGGCCGGTATCGAGCAGCACGATTCCATCATAGCGAGTGCCTTGGGCGAAGGCCGCAGAGACACAAAGACAGAAAAACAGAGCGGAGAGAAATAGTTTTTTCATGATTTGCGATTTGAAATTTGTGATTTGCGATTTACGTTCGGCGCGAAAGTTCAATCTGCGCGGCCACGCTGGATTGCACCGCCTGCTGCATGGCGGCGGACATGCCGCGCTGGATGCGCTGTTCTACGCCGGCATCTGCGCCGCGGGCATCGAGATACTGAATCACCACGCTGGGGCCGCCCATCCCGCCAAGTTTGGAATTCGGAATGATGGTACCGCTGGTGCTCGGCACGAATAATTCGGGGCCATTTTCGCCGACGAGTGACACCTGGCCCACGGGCGGCGATCCGCCGTCGGCAAAGCCGAGCAAATGACCGAGGAAGCCGACGAAGCCGCCGGTCCCGCTGCCGCCTCCGGAGAAGAACTTGCCCAGCGAATTCAGCAGCGTGGCCTTGAGGATGATCTCAGCCAGGTCCGTGATGATGTTCTTGAGAAAATCGTGGAAGCTCTCACCCTTGAGAATAAGGTTATCGAGTTCCGTGGTCAGGTCCTTGCCGAATTCGGTGGACGCATCCTTGAGCTTCTGAAAATCAGGATTGGCCAGCAGCAGTTCTCGGTTGAGGGCGCTGATCACGTCCGCCGGCACGGAGCCGTTGGGGCTGTTGCCCTTAAGCTGCTGCCACACGGCATTGATCTCGGCGGACTTGAGTTGAAATTCCTGCTCAGGGGTGAGCGAATCCTGCAGCGCCTTCTCCAGGAAGTTGGCCGCGGCGGCGCCATCTTTGAAGCTGCCGGTGAGGCGGTCAACCTGGGCAGACATGAAATCGCCAATGCCCTGGCCTTCACCCGGACGCGGACCAGCGCCGATGCCGGCAAAGATGGAGCCGGGCAGCGCCTGGTTCTGGATGATGGCAGCAGCAGCCTTCAGCCCTTCCTGCTCATGCTTGAGTTCGGCGTCAAATTCCGCTTTGCGCGAGGCGATGCCCTGGGCGGAGATATCCGTGAGCGTCTTCTGGTAGTTCTGGTCAGAAATCTGGAGCTGGGTGTAAATCTCTTCCAGCTTTTCCTGGTTGCGGCCCGGATCCTGCTTGAGGATGTTGAGACGATCCACCAGCGCCTGCTGCTCAAGCTGGTAACGCTGAGTGGCGTTGGTGCGCAGCGCCATTAATTCCTGATCCAGCCCCATCTGCCCGGCCTGGTAAAGCTTCTGGACGGTCTCCTGCGTGGCGGCAAGGCGGTTGGATTCCGCATCCTGCCAGTTCTTGACGCGGGCGAGATCGAGGCCGCGCTCATATTGGACGAACTGATCATCACTGCTTTTGGATTTGTTCAGGATGTCATCAATGGCCTTTTGCGCGGCAGACACCTGGTCCAGCAGGTCTTTGTTGTCCTTGTTGAATTTCTCCAGCGCTTCCCGGCGCGCGTCGTCATTCAGCCCGGCATCCGGTCCCGCTTCACCGGTGACGGTGTTGATGGTGCCCGGGTCAAATGAGAGCTTGAGATTCATATCGGCCATCTTCACCGCAAGTTGGGCCTGCGCGCTGGCCAGCAGCGCCCTCTGCTGCACAAGCTCATCATTCAGGAATTTGGTTTCAAGCGCGTGGCGTTCTTCTTCGCCCTTGCCGATGAGTTCGAGGGCTTCCTGACGCTGCT